>Ga0265314_10002527_pt1 | contig 18611 bp, 14 predicted proteins | sample 4126metaG_FD_203106 | JGI IMG/M metagenome (GOLD analysis project Ga0265314, IMG submission 203106) | Rhizosphere microbial communities from Carex aquatilis grown in University of Washington, Seatle, WA, United States - 4-1-26 metaG | ecosystem: Host-associated > Plants > Roots > Rhizosphere >... | reverse complement strand
GCATTGAGTGCGTTTTTCATTCGAGGTGTAAAAGTATGCACCGTTGTGCACCCTTCCTTTTCATTACGGCACCTGAACGAACGACAACAGAAACAATACGACACGACAACTACAACAGATTGCGCGGCTACGTCGCCGCGCTTGCTCGACAGCCACAGCGTGAGGATTGCCGACTCCAGCTCCCTTTGCCCCCGGCTGAAGCCGGGGGTTACACTCGGCGCTTTCGCGCCTCGAACGAAGCCCCGTGAACGGGGCTGACGACAACGGCTTCATTGGCGCTTACCCAACGGCGCATGGGTCGCCAATGACCGCGACCCATGGCACCCAAACGGCGGATCGAATCCAACGGGCCACGCGTCCCGCCAACGGCTTCGCACTGGCTGCAAACGACCTCAGCCAGTGCCACCACGGCCACGGCGCGCAAGCTTTTGCCAGGAGACCGTGGCTCTCTGCGCGAACAAAGGCATTAGCTTTCGTTCGCCCCAACACAGAATTTCTCTGCGTGCGCGCGAGTGGGAGCCGCGGCATTTCAAGGCACATCTGTCGATTAAATTGAGCGCGGGCGTGGGTTCACGTGGCGCTTCCGCCATCTCACGGCGGAAAACCATGGATCGACGATCACACCGTCGACGCGTGAAAACACGGGCGCGCGGGCGAGACAATTCTCGCTGGGCGTTTTTGGGTTGTCGGGGAGTAAAGCCTCGGGTTTCGAAGCAGGCCGGTTTCGCAAAAGCGCGTGGTGAACAGCCTGCTCGATGGGAGAAATCTACCTTATTAAGGGAACGGCGGCAAGGAATTAAATAGATGAAATTTACGGGAATTGAAGGTTGAGTGGTATATTTTCGAAAGGGCGGCATACGGGAAACGGCAAACTCAAAACGACAAGATCCAAGAAACGCAAAACGGATAAACGCAAACAAACGGAACGCCCACGACACGGCCACGACTTGCGCGGCTGCCGTCACACGTGCCCAACGGCTAGGGCGTGAGGATTTCATTTTTTAACGGCTTGTTCCTGGGCCTACGGCGCGCTTTGCCTACTACGGCTGTTTCGTGGTGCCGGATTTGGCGGGCAGCTTGCCTTCGAGGATTTTAACGACCATCGCGCGGGTTTCTTCGTAGGTCGGTTCTTTTTTGAACATGTCGTAGGTCTTGTGTTCGTCGCCGCCTTTGGCGTAGCTATCCAGATGGAAGAGCCGTTCGCCGGGCTTGAGGTCGCCGGTTTCATGGGCAACCTGGTTGGTGACGTCGTACGAACCCAGCGAGATGTACCAAGCTTCCTTCTTGCCCGATTCATCCAGGATCGCGAAGCGGTAGCGCATCGCGTGTTCGCCGGTCAATTCGAAGAATTCGAACGCCATCAGTTTGGTTGCGCCGACGCTGAACTGTTCGCGGCAGTACTGGGTGACCTTCTTGAAGCTATCGTCCTTGGTCGTGCCGCGCAGGGCGAAGAGATCGGCGCGTTCGGCGTCGCGGGCCTTCAGATCGTTGAGCGCCTGGTAGGTCTGCACCAGTTTGGCGCGCAGGTGCCAGTCGTCCAGGTCCCTGGCTTTCAGCGCTTTCCACATTTCGGCGGCGGTTTTGAAGTCCGCGGTCAGGTACGCGGCCAGACCGCCATTATAGAGGGCGTCTTCGTTGTTCGGATCTTTGGCGACGGCTTGTTTGTACAGGGGCAGCGCGTCGCCGGGCTTGTTGGCTTCCATGAAGCCGTCACCCGCGAGCTTGATTTTCTCGGCTTCGGCTTGAGCGGGGGTTAGTTTGGATTCCGGTGGTGGCGTCGGGGCGTCGGCCGCGGCGCACAGAGTCGAACCGGCCAGCAATAGGGCCGCGCAGAATTTCTTCAGTCCTGAATACATTGGGCGTTCCTCCGGCTTGCAATAAGCGCAGCGCAATCTAAGTGCGCCGGGGGCAGGCGCCAGCCGACAAAACGCGCGCGAGGGCGCCGCTTTTCCGCGGTCAGGTGTTGGCACCCCGGTCGGAAAGCATTAATATCGCCGGGCATTCCAAACTTTGGCTCGGCGGAGGAAACATGCCGATCAAGATTCCCTGCACTGCCTGCGGCCGCCCGGCGTCCGTGCCCGACTGGCACACGCAGCCGACCTTCCCCTGCCCCATTTGCGGCACGCCGCTCAAGGTCAAACAAGGCGCGGCTGGCGGCGGCAAGACAGCGCACGAGCCGGCGGTGCTGGAACTCCCCGAGCCCGAGAGCGAAGCCCAGAGTGAAGTCACCACCATCGACGCTTCCGAAGAATTCGAAGTGCTTTCGATGGACGATAGCACCGGGGAACTGGTGACCGGCGTGCCGAAGAAGGCCGGCGTTTTGCAGGACATCGATGCCGACGACGTGAAGCTCGAACTGCCCTCCGCCGACGAGATGGAACTCGACATTACGCCCGAAGCGCCGGCGCCCAAGCAGGCGCCTGAGCCGCCGCCCAAGCCACCCGTGCGCCCAGCATCTGGAGTTAGACAGGGTGTTGCATCAGGGAGCGGTCCGGTGCAAAGGATTGCGCCTCCGGGTGCCGCGCCTGCGCGCGGTCCGGGTTCGAGCGCGGCAAATCCGCGCATGAATGCGGCGCCTTCTGGACATGTGATCAGCGCGCCAGGCAGCCAGGTGGTCCCGGTGTCGGATGACGGCGGAGAAGACGCGGAACTCGTCGCGCACGAGCCGCCGCCGCAGAAGTCCAAATCGGGCCAGGTGCCCACGCCGCTTAACTACGTTCCGCCGTCGGAATCCGATCGCGGGCCAGCCGCGCCGCCCCCGGAAAAGAAGGCGCCCAAGTGGCTGCCACTGGCGATCGCCGCGGCGCTTGTCCTGGGCGGCGTTGGGATCTGGTTCTGGATGAGCGCCAACAAGGTGCCGAATCTGCTGGCGAAAGGCGACGACGACCTGGGCAAGGGCGACTCCGCCGCGGCCAGCCTCTCCTACGACAGCGCCAAGGAACTCGAGCCCGACAACCAGGAAGTGCAGAAACGCCTGACGATTCTCGACCAGTTCAAAGCCGCGCGAGATGACGCCAAAGCCAAAGGCGGCGACGCCGAGCAGGAGTTCCTGAATTCGTGGAAGCTGAGCGACGCGCTGGCCGGCAACTGGACCTACAAGCGCGCGAAGAAGACCAAGGACCCCGAGAACAAAGCCACGCCCGAGCAGACCGGCGCGGCGCTAACGACGCTGGCGGTGCCAACCGACCTGGGACCGGCGGCGTCCGATCCTTCGGGCTTTTCGATTAAGCCGCCCAAGGGCTGGAAATTCAACGCCAAGGAGTCGCGCTTCGAGAATCCAGATTTGCCGAGCGAATTCCTGAGCGCGCGCGTTGCGCCCATCGAAGCTTCGATGACGCAGGTTCAATTCGCCGACAAGATTCAAAAGGGTTGCCAGGACAAGGCGGACCTCGAGGTCAAGGACCTCAAGCGTACGGTCGTGCACTTGGGGAACGGCACCGACGCGATCTGGATGAATTACACGACCAAGAATGCCAATCCAGAGCTGCAATACCGCATGCACAACATCGTGGTGGTGCTGGCGCAGAAGAGCGCCTTTGCCACGGTCAACGTGGTTACGCCCACGACCCGCATCGACAAGATGCGCGTGATTCTGGAAGCCAGCATGCGCAGCTTTAAATTCGAGGGGAAGGATGTCGCAGTCGCGCCGCCTCCGCCCACGACCCCCACAACCGCGCCGGTGACGCCCGCCAAACCCACGCCAACGCCATCTCAGACGCCCCCGACACCGGCCAAGCCTACGCCTGCCACGCCGACGCCGATGCTGCCCACGCCGCCGGCCAAGACCGACCCGAAGCCACCCATCGAGCCCAAGGCCGATCCGAAATACGTTACTGTCTACGTGATGAAAGACGGCCGGCGCATTCGCAGCAAGATGGCGATCGACGCGGGCGATACCTGGCAGATCAAGGACGACACGGGCAAGACCATGTCCCTCGCCAAGACCGATGTGGACAAAATCGTGCACGAAATGGTCGAAGCCACCGAGACGCCCGCGCCCAGCGCCGATCCGGGCACCAAGCCCGTGGCTCAATATCCGGTTTACGTCCTGGCGAACGGCCAGCGCATCACAGCGAAGCTGGTCATCGACGCGGGCGACAGTTACTCGATCAAGGACGAGAACGGAAGGTTGACGAACGTTCCGAAGAAGGACGTCGTCGAGATCCTCAAACCTTAGCGGTTAATGCTGCTTGGGAATTAAATTCAGGACGTAGCCGAACACGGTCAGGCCCGCGACGCTCAGCAACACAAACAATAGGATCCGTTCCATCAATTGGGTGCGGTTGATCCAGCGCGCCACGGTCATCGACGCCAGCAGGCAGCCGGCCGTAAACGCGATCCCCAACATTACCCAGACCACGAGCACGCCCGGGCTGTCATCCATGGGGCTCTGAAAATTGCGCGCCGCGACCCAGCCAAAGAGCCCTGCATTGCCGACCGCAAAAACCAGGATGAGCAACAGAAAGCCAATGTTGAAGGGCATCGGGCTGGCGGGAGCCGCCGGCACGGCGGCCTGCGGCGGCGCGGTATGGACCGGGGGCTCGAGGGGCGTGCTGCTGGCGGGGGCCGGATCGGCGGCCGGTGTATTGGGGGCGGCTTCAGAATCCACGAGTGGGGCAACTCCCGCTATTGAAAGGCCCTTGACTTGGCAAAGAATGCAATTAGAAGTCCCTGCGTAAGCCGCAATTCTGCGTTCAACTACAGTTTTGATCCCATTACTGTTTCCCGGCACGAACACCGCGCAACAGGAATTTCGTACAACCCCTTAGAGGCATCCCGGCCCGTTCTCAAGCGGCCCTGAACATCCAGGTCTTCGTCCCGATGGCCCCTTCGGCCCAAACCCTGTACCTCATTGACGGCCATGCGCAACTCTACCGCGCATACCACGCCCACGCGCGTGAAAATCGCCGCGCAACCAATGGCACCCCAACGGGCGCGTTGTACGGGTTCTTTAACCAGGTGCGTTCAATTCGCAGCCGCAACAAGCCGCAGCTTTTGGGCTGCGTCTTCGACCCCAAGGGCGAGACCTTCCGTGAGAAGCAATTCGCCGGCTACAAAGCGCACCGCGCGCCGATGCCCGACGATTTGCGCGTGCAGGTGCCGCTGGCCTTCGAACTCTGTCAGGCCTACGGAATCCCCGCGCTGCAAGTCGAAGGCTTTGAAGCCGACGACGTTCTGGGCACGCTGGCCGAACAGGCGACCAAAGCCGGTTACAACGTGGTCATCGTGACCGGCGACAAAGACCTGCTGCAACTGATCAATCCACAGGTCAAAGTTTTCGATCCGATGAAAGATATTCTGTACGACGAAGAGAAGGTCGAAGAGGTCAAGGGCCTCAAGCCGGTGCAGATCGTGGACTGGCTGGGGCTGATGGGTGACGCCGCCGACAATATTCCCGGCGTGACCGGCGTAGGCGAGCAGACCGCGGTGAAGCTGCTGGCCGAACACGGATCGCTCGAAAACACTCTCGCGTACTACGCCGAAAAATTCGCTTCGCGCGCCGACGAGATCCGCCAGTTCGTCGAAGCGCACCGCGCCGAATCAGCCAAAGAGAAGGAAGCGCGGCAGGCCGTCAAACCGCCCAAGGGCCTCAAGGTCCTCGACGCGTATCTGTTCTGTGAAGCCGAAGCCGCGCGCGCGAGCCGCGAGCTGGCGCGCATTCGCTGCGACGTGCCGATCGCCTTCGAGCCGGAGAAGTTCAAGGAAGGCCAGGCCGACAAACAGCAGCTCGTCGAATTGCTCTCGAAGCTCGATTTTCGCCAGTTTCTGCGCGAGGTCTCCGGGGGCGAAGAACTCCTCACGCTGGCCGAGCAGAAGGCCAAGGACGCCGTCGGCGTGCGCGAGTACCAGACCATCGACACGTCGGAAAAGCTCACCGCGTTCATCAAGGAACTGGGGAAGCAGAAGCGCTTCGCGCTCGACACCGAAACCACCAGCGCGCGCTTCATGAAGGCGCACCTGGTCGGGCTGTCTTTCTCGTGGGAGAAAAACCGCGCGGCGTACATTCCCGTGCGCGCGCCGTTGGGCGAACCGGTGCTCGACGAGAAAGTGGTTCTCGACGCGCTGCGCCCGATTCTGGAAAACGCCAAGTTTGAAAAGGTCGGGCAGCATTCGAAGTACGACCTGAACGTGCTGCGTCGTGCGGGCGTACACGTGCGCGGCGTGGTCTTCGACACACTGATCGGCGGCTGGATTCTGGACCCCGGCGCGCTGCGGCATGACCTCGATACGCTGGCGTACACGCATCTGGGCCTGCGCAAGACGTCGACCTCTTCCCTGATCGGCAGCGGCAAGGCGCCGAGCATGGATTTTGTCCCGGTCGCGGACGTCGCGCGTTACGCCTGTGAAGACGCCGACCTGACTTGGCAACTAGCGGCGCTGCTCACCGAAAAGCTGGCCGCTGCGAACCTGACCAAGCTGCTGAGCGAACTCGAGGTGCCGCTGATCGAAGTGCTCTCCGAAATGGAGCTCACCGGGATCAAGGTCAACGCGGACCTGCTCAAGGAGATGTCCAACACGGTCGGCGCGCAACTGGCCGTGCAGGAAGAAGAGATCTTCAAGCTCGCGGGCGAACGCTTCACGATCAACAGCCCCAAGCAGCTTGCGCATATTCTGTTCGACAAGCTGGGTCTGGAAAGCCAGGGCCGAACCGCGACGGGCCAGCAGAGCACGGGCGAAGAAGTTCTGCAGCAGTTGGCCAAGATTCCGGTCAAAGGCGAGCTGCCCAAGCTGATCCTGGAGTACCGCCAGCTTTTCAAACTCAAGAACACCTACCTGGATCTGCTGCCCGAAGAAATCGATCCCAAGACCGGACGCATCCACGCGGTCTTCAACCAGACCGGCGCGGAAACGGGACGGCTTTCGTCGAACGATCCGAACCTGCAGAACATCCCGGTGCGCAGCAGCGTCGGGCGGTCGATCCGCGCGGCTTTCGTAGCTGGCGAACCCGGCTGGAAGATTCTGACCGCGGACTATTCGCAGATCGAATTGCGCGTGCTGGCGCATTACAGCCAGGACCCGGCGCTGGTCGATGCCTTCGCCAAGAACCTGGATGTGCACACGGCGGTTGCGGCGAACCTGTTTGGCGTGCCTGAAAGCAAAGTGACGCGCGACCAGCGCGCGCGCGCCAAGACGGTAAACTTCGGCGTGATCTACGGGCAGACAGCCTTTGGGCTGGCGCAGACGCTGGACATTCCACAAAAGGAGGCGTCCGAGATCATCGCGCGCTTCTTTGAACGGCATGCCGGGGTCAAGGGCTGCCTCGATTCGATCATTGCCGAAGCGCGTGAAAAGGGGTATGTAACTACCATCCTGGGCCGCCGGCGCTTCATCCCTCAACTTAAGGAACGTTCGCAGCAGAAGTTGGGTGAGCGCATCGCGGTGAATACGGTCTTCCAGGGTTCTGCAGCCGATTTGATTAAAAAGGCCATGTTGGAGATCCACCGGGAGCTGCATCCGGAAAAGGCACGCCCGGGCCAGGGCTGGAAAGCCCGCATGCTGCTGCAAATTCATGACGAATTGCTCTTCGAAACACCGCAGGACGAAGCACAGAAGCTGGAAAAAATGGTGAAGGACAAGATGGAGCGCGCGCTCACGCTCCGAGTCCCGTTGGCCGTGGATGTCGGCATCGGCGACGATTGGCTTGGCGCAAAGGATTGATTCGACAATGGCTGCGACGCCGGGAAAACCGAACCCTGCCGAACTGCTCAAGCATTTTGACGCCGATGCCGCGGCCCGCATTGCGCATCTGCTCAATAGCAAGGCCATCACAACCGAACATTTGATTGAGATCGTGCGCGTCACGGCGCAGTGCCCGGAATTGCGTACCGGCGAAGGCTTTGATTCGCTGCTCGAGGACGCCGAAGAGATGGACATCACGTCCTTCCGCGCCTGGGTGGAAGACTCGTTGAAGGACGAATAAACGCAGGGCCGGAGCGCGGGTGTGGCGAAGAAGCTGGTTATCGGGCTCGTCGGCCAGGTCTGCGCTGGAAAAAGCGCGGTCACCGCGGCCTTCGAGCGGCGCGGCGCGCAGGTATATGACGCGGACCGCGTGGTGCATGAGTTGTACGCCCGGCCAGATGTGAAGGATGAGGTGCGGGCGCTGCTGGGCGCGGATGTTTTTGGGACGGACGGCGAGGTGGACCGGAAGAAAATCGGCGCGAAGGTTTTCGCCGATCCGGCCAAGCTTAAGGAGCTCACCGCGCGCATTTTGTTTCCGCGCACGCTGGCGGTGCTCGAAGCGCGGCTGCAGGAATTCCGCGCGCCGGATTGTGCGGCGCCGGCGCTGATCGTGGATGCGCCGACGCTGTTCGAAGCCGGGCGCGAGACGCTGTGCGACCGGGTGCTTTTTGTCGCGGCCCCGCTGGCGCGGCGCGATGCGTGGGCCCAGGCGCAGCGCGGTTGGGCCAAGGGTGAAGTGGAACGCCGCGAAGCGCGCCTGTTGAACGAAGCGCAGAAGCGTGCGCGCTGTACGGATGTGCTGGAAAACGATGGTTCGCTGGCCGAGCTCGACAAAAAAGCCGGTGCGTGCTGGCAAATGTGGTTCGGCGGGTAGGCAAGTTCAGGGGCAGTGGCGTTGCAACGGCGCCAAAGTTGAGGACAGGAGTCAAAGCATGACGGCAGACAGTTCAGACAATCGACCGGCCGCGCGTCGCGGACGCCCGCGGAAGCCCGCGGAAGAGAATCATGTGCCCCAGGCCCCCGCGCCCGCCCGGGCCGCGGTGGAAAATGGTGGCGCACCGCCGCCCGTGGAAGCGCCCATGGCGCCCCCGCCCGTTGCTGCGCCCGCTGCGGATGCGGAAGGCACGGGCGCGCCTGCGGCAGCCGCACCCGCACCGGCCGCCGGCGGTCCCGCGCAGCCGGCCATCGTTTACATCAATGAGATGAAGCGCCAGTCGATCCAGGACCTGCACACGATGGCGCGGGGCCTGCGCATTGAAGGCTACTCGGCGCTGCTCAAGCACGACCTGATTTTCCGCATCATCAAAGAGAAAGTAAACCAGAACTGCGTCCTGATGGGCGAAGGCGTTCTGGAAATCCTGCCGGACGGATTCGGATTCCTGCGCAGCCCGCAATACGACTACCTCCCCTGCCCCGACGATATTTACATCTCGCCGAGCCAGATCCGGCGCTTCAATCTGCGCACGGGCCACATGGTTACCGGCCAAATTCGCCCGCCGAAGGACAACGAACGCTACTTCGCGTTGCTCCAGATCCGCTCGATCATGGGCGAGCCGCCGGAGAAGGTGAACGAGAAGATTCCGTTCGACGAACTGACGCCGATTCACCCGAACAAGCGCTTCCTGCTTGAGACGACGAACGAAGACGTTTCGATGCGTATTCTGGACTTGGTCGCGCCCATCGGGAAAGGCCAGCGCGGACTGATCGTTTCGCCGCCCAAAGCCGGCAAGACGGTCGTGCTGCAGCAGATCGCGCACAGCATTGCCAAGAATAATCCCGAAGCGATGTTGATTGTGCTGCTGATCGACGAACGCCCCGAAGAAGTCACCGAAATGGAACGCTCGGTGAAGGGTGAAGTCATCGCCAGTACCTTCGACGAACCGGCATCGCGCCACTGCCAGGTTGCCGAAATGGTGATCGAACGCGCCAAGCGCCTGGTTGAATACGGCAAGGATGTCGTGATCCTGCTCGACTCGATCACGCGCCTGGGCCGTGCCTACAACACGGAAGTCCCGCACTCCGGCAAGATTCTGACCGGCGGCGTCGACGCCACGGCGCTGCAGAAGCCCAAAAAGTTCCTGGGTGCGGCGCGTAACATCGAACATGGCGGCTCGCTCACGATCCTGGGCACCGCGCTGATCGATACGGGCTCGAAAATGGACGAAGTGATTTACGAAGAGTTCAAAGGCACGGGCAACATGGAAGTGCATCTGGACCGCCGCCTGATGAACCGCCGCCTCTTCCCGACGATCGACGTCAACCTGTCCGGCACGCGCCGCGAAGAGCTGCTGATGCACAAAGACGAGCTCCAGCGCGTCTGGCTGCTGCGCAAGTACATCCAGGACCTCAACATTGTCGAGTCGATCGAGTTCCTCATCGAGAAGATGCGCAAGAGCAAGAGCAACATCGAGTTCCTCATGAGCATGAACGTCTAGTGGACGCATTTGCCGCGATTGCAAAAAGTAGCGCTGGGGCGGACACGAGCCGCCCCGCGCTATTACTGGCGCCGGGCCCGCATGGACCGGACGCCGTGAAGGCCATTGCGCCCGGGGAAGGCTTCGTGTTCCTCGACAGCGGCGCGGAACGCCTGAATTGCGCCTCAGAAAAGTGCACGAAAGTCCTGGGCCGCGCCGCGCGGCTGCCCTTCAAGTCGCGCAGCTTTTCCGCGGTGGTTGGCGTCGAAGTACTCTTCGCCATCCGCCCGCCTTGGACGGTGATCGCGGAACTGCACCGCGTACTCGCCCCGAATGGAAAATTGATTTTGCTGGAACCCGCAAAAAGCGGCCTGCTGTCCGATTTTCGCGCACGGCTGGTGGGCCCGGGGCGCCGGATCTTTGCGCTAAGCGACGTCAAGCGACGCCTGGAGCGTGCGGATTTTAAAGTGATTTCCGGAGAAGAAATGCCGCCGGATGGACTCTTTCCCTACGGCACGCATGTACTGGTGGCCGAGAAGGTTGAATTTGAGGCGCCGCCTGCCCCGGCCATTACAACCACGCGTGAAATGCGCGCCAAGCAGAAGGCGCATCCCGGCGTCGAAGCGCCTTTGTCCAGCGACGAGCTTTCGCCTGGCGAAGCGTAAGGCTGGCCGGAAAATCTTTAGCGTTTCACCTCGGCCTGCATCGCCAGCGACCTCAAAAAAAGCAGAATATTGCCGAAAGTCACGAAAATACATAGGCCCCACATGGCCATGTAAAAAGGGATTTCAGTGCGCGCCTCTGGCCGCGCCTCGTGCAGTTCTGTCAGCGCGAGCAGTGGAAACGAAATTACGCCGGACGTGCCTGGTAGCGTGGACATCCCGCACAAAATAGCCCACATTCGCTTGCCCGGGCTTTCGAATTTCAAACGGTGGCAATAGCGCAAGCCCAGCGCCGCGCCGGCCAGAAGCAGGCTGTCGACAAACAGGCAGATCTGCACGGTCATGCCGATGTGCTGCGAAATATTCTGCATGTCGGTGAAGAGCAGCGCCGCTGTGGACAGCGTGGTCAGCGCGTCGAGCGTGGCCTTGGTTCCCAGTGCCAGCACAACTACAATCGTGAGTAGATCCAGAATTCGATAGGGGAAAATGAGCAGCAGCCGAAAGGAGCCATACGCGGCCGCGCCACCCACCGCGATTTCGACGCATGTGTCGACGACTTCGCGCACCGCGCCCGCACTTCCGCTGCCCACTGCCAGCCAGAGCAGGCCTAATACATTCACGCCAATGCTGATTGCCAGCCAGCGCCCCCAAGTGGCTTGCACGGGGGCTGGATCGAGCGGTCGCTCTGGCACTTCAGAGCTGGGTTCCATCGACATGCGGACACTCTAATGCGCGTGCACGATTGTGGCGTGCACTGAAACATCGCCCAGCGAGCCTTCGCGCTCCAGTTGTCGCTCCATGGCCTCGACGCCGCGCTGGAAGTCTTCCGGCGGGAGCAGTTCGAGCGTGCTGACAAAATGACCTTTCACGCGGGCCAGGTAGTCTACCCCGCCATTCGGCGCGATGCGCGAAATGGTCTCGAATTCCACGCGCGAAAATCCAGCATCGCGAAACTCCAATTCAAGCACGCCCAGATCCGGAAAGCGCGCGCAATCAAGGTCCGCGACCTTTGGAAACCAGCGCGCCAAGGTGCAAGTCCGGATCTGAGGGTGGCTGGCGGTGACCAAGGCCACGCCGCTGAATTCTTTGCGCAAAACGCGCCGTAACTCCCGGCAGGCCGCATGCCGCGCCACCGCGTCGAGATGATGAATGAAGAACGCGCCGGTCGCGGCCTGAAATTCGTCGGTTTGAAACGGCAACTGCTCGGCGCCCGTCTTGACGAATTGCACGCCCGGCAGTTTTCCGCGCGCTTTGGTAAGCATTCCCTCAGACGGATCGGTGGCCACTACGCGCCCAGGCCAGAGCTTCGCGATCCAATGTGTGAAATTGCCTGTCCCGCAGCCCAATTCTAGAAGCGCTCCGTCGCGCGCCCAATTCCCGACGGCCAATTCCAGCGCTCGGCGTGGAAAGTCGTCCTCCCACGAACGGAGTTGATCGTAGCGTTCGGAGATTTTGTTGTAGTTGTTGCGCGTGTTCACCGGCACTCCTCAGCCAGCGCATCGAGCAGCCGCGACACATCCGCTGCGTTATTCCACGCATGGACCGCCGCACGCAAACGCCCGCCGCGCGGGTTTACAAAAACTCCGCGCGCTTCCAGTTTCAAGGCCAGCTCTCGCGCATCTTTTCCGGGAACTCCGAAAGCCACGATGCCCGAGGTCTCCCCGGCCCCTTCCGCCCGCGCGAGCTTGCAGCCGCCAAGCCGCAGCCCGTCGGCCAGCTGTGCCGAAAGTTCTTCGACTCGCAGGGAAATATTTTCGACGCCAACTTCGAGGACGAGTTCAAGCGCCGCGCGCAGGCCATACGCGGCGCAAGTCGTCAGCGTGCCGCATTCAAAACGCCGTGCGCCTTCGGCGAGCGGTTGGCGGTCCAAGTCGTAGCGCCCCGGTGTTTCGACCGACCACCAGCCCAGCGAAATCGGGCGGATCTTCTCGATCCAGTTATTGCGCACATACAGCAGCGCGAACCCTTCGGGTCCGCAGAGCCATTTGTGCCCGTCCGCTGCCAGGCCATCGATGCACATGGCTTCCACATCGAGCGGGAAAACGCCGAGTCCCTGGATCGCATCGACGAAGAAGAATGCGCCTGCCCCTCGGCACAGCTTCCCGATGCGGGCCAAATCCGCGCGAAAGCCTGTCGCGTAATTAACAAAAGAAAGCGCCACCACGCGCGTACGCCGGTCAATCCGCGCCGCAATGTCATCCGCGGTATATCGTCCCTCCGGCGAAATCGGCACGCGACGCACTTCGATGCCGCGGGCTTCGAGCGCCAACCACGGATATGCGTTGGCTGGGAATTCGCCCAGCGGCAGCACTACGTTATCTCCCGCGGAAAGCGGCAATCCGAAGGCGATGGTGCTCACGCCTTCGCTCGTATTCTTAAGCAGCGCGATCTCGTCCGGCGCACGCGCGTTCAATATTTTTGCTGCCGCATCACGCACGGCATCGTAGGTCGCGTACCAATCGCGGTAAATGAGGGCGCCTTCGTCGCGCACGCCAGCCAGGTGGGCACTGCAAGCCTCGACCACGCGCGTGGATAGCGGTGCCACAGACGCCCAGCCAAAGTACGCACGCCGCTCCACTGCAGGGAACAGCGCACGGTAAATTTTCCAATCGGGTCCCGCCATGTTCCACTCCCTCTGCCGCGTGGATTATGCCATGTGCATGCAGCGCGCCAAGGCGCGAGACTCGGCATTGTTTGCCCGATGGATAATTCCGGTTAAATGTGGCGAACTCTGCTTTCTTATAAAGCACAGCGTTGAAGAGGGCGAAATTGCGGTCTGCTTTGAGCCATCCAAACCTAAAGGCTGTATTCAATGAGGCCACGTGCAACATACCGCCTGTGGCAATACCCGACAATATTGAATACATCGACGAGCGCACCGATCCGCAGGCGAAAGAATGAACTTGCAGGCAAGGCCTTGCAGCTTTGGCGCGCGTGCTATAATCGCGCGCATTGCGGGTGTAGCTCAATGGTAGAGCGCCAGCCTTCCAAGCTGGCAACGCGGGTTCGATTCCCGCCACCCGCTTAGACAATTCAGGCCCTCAAATCCCCTCTAAGCCCCAGAGAAGAATCCAGAACTGATGCAGCGCGCAGGAGCGCCCCGCACGCCCGCGCGCAAAACGCTGTTTGCGCGCGAAGGGAGAAGCCAATAAGGGCAAAGCTATGAGGCAGACGAAAAATGTTCAGGATGCCAGTACTGGCCATTAAAATGGTGGGATGGCTGTCGGCTCTTCCTGGATTCGACTAAGAATATCTTGTGCGCGAGCCTTTAGCCCACGCCACACATTTTGTTCGGCGATCGGCTGCAAAATCTTGGCCGCTTCGACTTCCCGGCTGAGGTGAAACAACGCCTCGCCCAATTCCATGTTTGCAGCGGCAAGCGTCGCTTCGCCCTTTGCGCGCTCGGCTGCCTGCTTGCCGTACTTTTGGGCCATCGGGTAGAGCTTGAGATTTAGTGCCAGCCGCACGAGGTACAGTGAGCGCTCCACGTCATCGGCCATTCCGGTCGCCGACTTTTCCGCCTGTGCTTCGGCTTCCTTTGAGTCGCCCTTTCGCGCTGCAATTTGCGCGAGTTGTTCGCACGCCTGCCTGCTGAACGGTGGGAAATCGGCGAGCATTTTTTTATAAAACGCTTCCGCGTCATCGAGCTGGCCCGCATTGAGCAGGCTCACGCCGTATTGCTGCACGATGTCCAAATCGAGCGGATCCGCTTTGTAGACCACGCCCAACGTCTCGGCGCGTCCCAAGGCGTCATTTTTCTGCAGTTCCAGAACCAACGCCAGCAATTCGCGATGCTTGGGCTCTTTGGCCAGGCGCGCTTTGTACAGCTCCAATTTCTGCTGCTTATCCACCAGCTTGGCCAGATGGCTGGCGGCAACCGCACGGTAATTCTGGATCGGACAACTTAGCGCAAGGGTTTCCAGAACTTCGACGGCTTGGTCTTTTTTACCTTCTGCGACCATGTTCAGCGCGATTGCAAGCTTGGCTCGAAAGCCAACCACGGGATTCTTGGCGTTTGAAAGTTGCTGCCACTCTTCGGTTGCCTGCGCCGACTTGCCCGCCGATTCCAGCGTCTCGGCCAAGCCCATTTTCAGCGCAATTTTCTCTTCATCGGTGACAGCCAAGTCGAGAGCTTTTTTATAAAGAGCGGTTGCTTCGTCGAACTGTCCGTAGCGACGCTGTACTTCAGCGAGTTCTGCATAATAGGATGCGGGCAGCTTGCGTTCTTTTCCTGGAGCGGGTGCAGGGGGCTCAGACTCGGCATGCACGAGCCCCACGCAGTTCAAAAGTAGTGCCGCACCCATCAACGCTCGACACATACCTACGCTCCCCGCGCTTCTGAGTTTAGGGCACGCTGATTGTGGCGCTCGTTACCACGTTGCTTGCGGCAGAATAAGTTGCGCTGGTAGCCGTGATTTTGGTCACGGTGAAGGTATACGCGCCGATATTCTTAGAATTGGAAGAAGCCAGCGTGACGCTGCCATTGGCTCCAGTGGTTCCTGAGCTAGTGCCGGTGACCTTGCCGCTCCAAGTGCCGGTGACAGTGGCGCCCGGATACGCCGAGCCGTATTGGTCAACAACAAAGACCTGCGCCTGCGCTTGGTATTTGTTCCCGGGCTGCTTGGATTTGGTCATCGTGATCGCGGAAATGTGCAGTACCGGCGGCGCCTTGACCGTAATGCTGGCCGTTCCGCTCTTGCCACCACCCGTTGCAGTCACGGTGAACGGACCGCCTGCGACCGCACCCGCCGTGAACAGGCCACTTGCCGAAATCGCCCCGCCGCCGTTGACCGACCATGTGAAGCTCGGTTGCGGGCTCATCAGGCTGCCATACTGGTCATAAGCCTTGGCCGTGAATTGCTGTGAGGCATTGGTGTTGACCGTGGCCGTACCGGGCGTAACGGCAACGCTGGTCAGCACCGGCGGGAATACCAGCGTGATGCTGGCCGTGCCGCTCTTACCGCCGCCCGTCGCGGTAATCGTGAATGGCCCACCGTCCAACGCGCCGGCCGTGAACAGACCGTTTGCATCAATCGAGCCGCCACCGCTGACGCTCCAGGAAAAGGTCGGCTGGCTGGCCATCGGCACACCGTTTTGGTCGAGTGCGGCGGCCGTGAATTGCTGTGTTGTGTTTACCTGGATCGTCGTCGAGACCGGCGAAACGCCAACGCTTGTGAAAATCGGCACGCTGCCATCGACGTATGCATACACCGCGCCGTTGTCAGGCATGGCCAGGGGCAGCGCCGTAGAACTGTTCAGCGTCGTGGAGCCGTTGGTTAGTGTAAACTGAACCAGCGAACCCGTGGTGCTATCCGTCGTGTCGTCGGTCACGCGCACCCACCACTTCTGCGCGGTGCTTGGCGGCCAGTACGCGGCTGCGTCGCTCAGGTCGACCGTCGTGTAGACGTTGGCGTTCGACATATCGTTCAAACTCAGGCGCGGATAAAAGCTGTACGACCATGTGGGCGAAGACGTGCTGCCCACGCCGACATCAATTCTCACCGCGCCGCGGTGCGCGTGATTTACCTGAATGTTCGCCTGGATGCTCGAATTGTCGCCGATTCGATCTCCGGGGTATGTCAGGCCGGGCTGCACGCCCGAATTGCTCAACGCCGCATAGGCAATCCAGCAGTAGCCGCCGCTGGCCCAACCTGCGCCCCATGAATTTTGGATCTTCAATGCGCCGACGTGTCCATTGTTATCGGTAATGTTATCGTCGTAACCCACCACCGTAACGCAGTGCCCACCTCGAATGCTTTGCCCGTTCGGATACCAGACATAGTTGGTGCCAGAGCCGAGATAATCCCACGCCGAATCTACGTACAGGCAGATGCCCAACACCGTACCCGCGGACAGGGTATTTTTGATCCCCGTCAAATCGCTGTTTGCCAGCGTGTAATACGTCGAGCCGCCCACCAACGCGTTGCGATATGGGGCCGCGACCCTGCACTGCGACTGCGTCGGCCAGGTCGTGTAGTCGTAGGTGTAGGGCTGAACATCCAAGGTAGAGCAACCGCGTCGCAGAATTACATTGTACACGTCTGACACATATGCTCCGCCATCCGAACCTCCGTTTACCTGTGGGTACAGGTAACTCGGCGAGAATTGATGTGAGGCCTGCGTTGCATCCCAGCTGTGTTCCACTTTTTCCAGGTAGCCTTTGATGGCGTAGCCTTCGGCGCAGGTCACGCATGAGCCCAGAGCACCCTGATTAAAGATGGGCGGGCAATTGGGCGAGAGATCTACCTGCGCAGGAGCGACGCTGGCAGTGCCTGACCCGCCGCCAGCGGAGCCTGCGGTTTGCGCGGGCCGTGGAGTGTGAATTTCGGATCGGGCCCCTGTGGGGTGCTGCAATTCACTGGCGGAAACTGTTGAGAACGCAAAAAGAAGAGCCAAGGCCAAGACGGCCACTTTCGTTTTCATCGCGTTTCCCTCCCTGGGCATGGCACTAGTGCGTTATTGAATTTGGATTCAGACACATGTGCGTTATTTTTCGCGAATTTCTTGAAGTAAAAATAATTATTAAAATTTCACCAACAGACTGAGTTTCGGCTCGTTGATACTGTGCACGGTCAGGTGTGAGATGTCATTATTCTGGCTTTCTGCATAACAATAATGACAATTAAATCACTGATATCGCCTAAGAATTTGGTGCGCAACTCTTTGATGTCATTCGAAATTATTATACCTGAATTCGAAATGAATTCCCATCAACGGCCAAGTGCATCGTGCCGTCTAGCGACGAGCGCAGCAAGGGCTGGTTGGCGATCCAGAATCTGGTTGGCAGGAAGCTTTAGGAAAGGTCTACCTGCCGGCCCGGGCGTTTTGGAAGACGATCCAGCGGCCGGCGTCTTTTTCGCCGGAGCCGCTTTGCAGCCAGACTTCCCATGCGGTGGCGTGGGTGCCCAAATCCAGATTAAAGGCGGCCACCAGTGCTTCGTAGGCCCTGCGCGATAGCACCGGGTCGTGCCACTTGAGGATCTCTACCAGGCGATTGACGATTCGGAAGTTCGGAGCGGCCTTCAGTTCCAACAGTGCCATTTCCAGAATCGGCTTGGGTTGGCCATCTTCAACGGCCTTTAACAGATAGCGTTCACTGTTGGATGTGTGGACCAGGCGTTCGAGAGCGATTTTGCGAACATCCAGGTCGGAATCAGTGGACAATTCATCCAAAAGATCTTCCGTTGCGTTGCCATCGGGCAATGCGCTTACCCCTTGTGCCGCGCGTACCCGCCAAGCCTTTTCCGTGGTATGCAGCGCTTTACGGTAAACGTCGACGACCGCCGCTAATATCTCGGGCTTGGATTCCGCCAGCTTGCCCAGCGCCAGTGTTGCGAAGTGTGCGTCCTGCGGCGTGCCGCGTTCCAACGCGCCCAGCAGCATCTCGCAATCGGACGGCGCTGCGCAGAACACCAGGACCTGCCAGCCTTCGCGCTGGCGCACCAAGTCCACATTGCGCAGCATTTCGAGAGCTGCACGGTGGGCCGAAGCGCCACCATAGACGCCGATGACTTCGAGCATTTCCGGAGGCGCGTCGCTGCCCAGCGATTTCCAGCGGTCCAGCAGTGGCAAGGCCGCTCCCGCCAGTTTGAATTGCTGGCAAGCCTTGGCCAGCCAGGGCAGTTGGAATGCGTCGGCTGTTGGCAGGGCCGCCAGAATCAGCGAGGCCATGTTCTTCGGGTCCTGCGCGGCGAGGTGCTTGTAGGCGCTTTCTTGGAGCGGCGCCTGATTGCTCTTAAGGGCGTCAAGGATGGCTTGGAACGCCTCCACAGGGCTGCCAGCTTCAACGTTCACGCGCAATCCGCTAAGTGCATTGGCCAGCGCCGGATCTTCGGGGGCTACATAGGCCGTCCGA
>Ga0265314_10002526_pt1 | contig 18615 bp, 16 predicted proteins | sample 4126metaG_FD_203106 | JGI IMG/M metagenome (GOLD analysis project Ga0265314, IMG submission 203106) | Rhizosphere microbial communities from Carex aquatilis grown in University of Washington, Seatle, WA, United States - 4-1-26 metaG | ecosystem: Host-associated > Plants > Roots > Rhizosphere >... | reverse complement strand
TGACGGGTCCACTTCTTCCTCGGGAACAGAAGCACCCATTTCCACGAAGTCCCGATACGCGAGACCCTTAGCCAAAATCGCGTCCGCCGCCTTCTGGTGCAGTTCGCCCCGCTCCGATTGGCGGTAGAACTCGTCCCAATTCAGGTCCAGCCACTTCAGCCCCTCAAAGATCGAATCGAGCGATTCTTGGGTATTGCGCTCGACGTCCGTATCGTCGATGCGCAGGATCATGGTCCCGCCGTTGCGGCGGGCATAGAGCCAGTTAAATATGAACGTCCTGGCGCTGCCGATGTGAAGATACCCCGTGGGCGACGGAGCGAAGCGGACTCGAAGCATCAATAACTCAGGATAACAGCCACGATGGATTGGAAACCTTTGGGCAGCAGATTGCATCGTCCTAGTCGAACGGCATACGCCGGTCAAGCCTAGATATAATTGGGCAGGTCGAACGGCAGGTCAAACGGAGGATTAAGTCATGAGATTGAAAAACAAGATAGTTGGGGTAGGCTTGGCTAGCGGACTCATGCTGGCTGCGCCGATGTTCGCTCAGAAAGTGGACGTCTTTCGAGCGCAGATCCGCGGTGGCGGCGGAGACCGTGGCAAATGCACCATCGAAGTCAACGTGGATGGCGTGGCCGAGATCGAGATTCAAGGCGATCAGGGCCGGATGCGCACGCTTTCTGGAGCTGCCTCGACTTGGCGCCGAATGGAGTGCAGCGAGCCGCTTCCGCCAAATCCGGTGGATTTCCACTTTAGTGGGGTGGACGGCCGCGGCAGGCAAACGCTGCTGCGCGATCCGGCCAGCAATCGCGGCACAGCCGTCGTGCGTATCGAGGATCCTCAGGGCGGGCGCGAAGGCTACACCTTCGATATCGGGTGGCGCGGCGCAGGCTACGTCGGTCCAGGTCCGGGACCAGGTCCGGGTCCAGGTCCGGGCCCGGTTCGGGATCGTGATCGTGATCGAGATGACGGGCCCCGCGGCGGCCCCGGTCCTGGTCCCGGCCCCCGTTGGAATGACGAAATTCGCTTCACCGGGCGCGGCGACGGCTACTTCAAGAATTTCCGCGGCCCGGATGAAGTTCTTCGCGATTGCCAAGTCTCGGTGGATCGCCGTGGCGTGGTCACGGTCACGTTCCAGAACGCGCGCCGGTCGCGCTTAGCGTTTACAGGCCAGCTCACGCGGTTCGAGCCAGGTTTGATTGTGGCGGATATGTCCGGTATCGGCGTTCGCGGCTCGATGGAAATCCGCCGCATGGGGCCGGATCGCGTCACCGATATCTCGATGTCGGCCGAGGGCCGGGAACGCTTCGAGCTGACCTGGCACCGCTAGCAATGTGGGGCAGGTTTTCAACCTGCGCGCCGATTTGAAATCGGCGCCGGGCGCGGGTTTCAAACCCGCGTGCAGGATACAATCCTGCCCCACAGGCTTAGAACAGGCCGATCATTCGCCAGTAGAAGACGCCTGCGATACATGCCAGAATCGCGGACACCGCGTAGATGTTCGCGATGTTGAACATCTGCATCCTGGTGAAACCCTGCTTCTGGGTGACACTATCGCCCAGCGCCATCCAGAAGTTCATATAGAGAAGCCAGAACGGGGCGGAAGCGAGCAGCAGCGGCGCCGTCAGAATCAAGGGCGGGATTCCCGCCTTGGCCAGGGGCTCCTGCAGCGGCAGAAAGATCAGCGGCATCGCAATGAACGCGGTCGGATCCAGGAATCGCAGCGCCAGCATCGCCAGCAATACTACAACCAGCAGCAGGATAGGACTGCCCACCAAGCCGGCGACGTGCGGTAGCATCAGCCCGGCCATCCAGTCGGTGACCTTGGTGTCCACGATCACGTTCCCCAGCCCGAAGATCCCGCCCAAGAAGAGCAGCAGAGTCCAGGAGACGCCAGTAGCGATGTCGGCATCGCCGAGTATTCCGGATAGCGCGAAGACCGCCATTGCGAACATCCCCACCGCGAACGTGGGAAGCGTATGCAGCGTGCCGTTGGTCGCCCAGAGAAAGATCGAGACCCCGACCACCAGCGCCGTGATCATCTCCTGACGCTTGACCGACCCCAGCGCAGCGAGTTTGGTTCGCGCAAAATCGGTGGAGGCGCGCAATGGAGCTTCGGGTTTCAGAAACAGCATGTTTAGCCCCAGAATGAGCGCGCAGAAGATGAGCGTCGGCAATGCCATCACCTGCGCATAGCCGCCCCAGGTGATCGGCAGGTGCTTATCGGCGAACATCTTTAGAACCACCGGACCGTTCAAAGAACCGAGTTCGAATGCCAGGCCGGGAACCACCGCCATCTCCACCACGGTAAGCATGATCAACGCCGACCCTTTACTGCGCGGAGCGAGTCCCAGGCTCTGCACCATGGCCCACGCAATGGGCGCCATGATGGCGGTGCGGACTGTCATCGAAGGAATGCCCAGTGCGAGTACGAAGCCGATGACGAAGAACGCCGTCAGGATTCCCGCGTAGCTTCCCGGGAATAACGTCAGGATGTAATAGGACAGCCGCTCCGCGAGACCCGTCTTGCGCATCGCGAAACCGTAATAGAGTACGGCCAGCAGCGTCCAGAAAGCCGGATCGGCGAAACCGCTGAGCGCCCTGGGCGGCGGAATTTTCACCGCAATCAACAGCGCCATCATCAGCACCGATGCGACGCCGTTATTCATCACCTCGGTCGCCCACAGGATCACGGTTCCCGCCGTGATCGCGAGCACGAGTTGTCCCATGCGTGTCAGACCTTGCGGCGTGGGAGCAAACGCGAGGACAAGGCCTACTACGATCGCCACGGCGAGCCAGATCCACTTGCTGGCGGTAGGACCGGACGCGGTAACGGGGGGATGCGCGGCGACTTGGGTGCTCATAAGAATCACCTATCCTATCAAGGCCGAGGAGGTCAGGGGCGACGCACAGCCCGGAGCTTGGGCTTGGCCGACTCCAGGCGCACAAAAGCCGCCTTCGCGGGATGATACGACGTCACGACTCCCTCGCCTAAGTCATACACCCAACCGTGCAGCCGCAGATCGCCTTGCTCCAGCCGCGCGATAACCGATGGGTGTGTGCGCAGATTGGCGAGCTGCTCGACGACGTTTCGCTCCGTCAGCGCCAGCAGAAATTCGAGTTCGCTCTGAGTTTTTTGGCGCTGTGCGACCGCTTTACGCGCCGGCTGCGCGTAATTCAGCCACGCGCTTACGCTGGTCAGAGGCTCCAGAGGCTCCGGATTCAATACGCCCTTCATCACGCCGCAGTCCGTGTGCCCGCAGATGATTACGTCGGGCACGCCGAGCACGCCCACCGCGTATTCGATGGTCGCCGAAACGCCGCCGATAGCATCCGGATACGGCGGAACAATGTTACCGATGACCCGCGAGATGAACAGGTCGCCCGGCTTCGTCTGCGTCAGCATGCAGGGATCGATACGGGAATCGGCGCAGGTGATGAAAAGGGCTTCGGGCCGCTGCCCCAGCGCGAGCTTCTGGAAGAGGTCGCGGTGTTTGGGGTAGACGTTTTTCTGGAATCGCGACAGGCCTTTGAGAATCCGGTCCACGGACAACTATTTTACACGTCGGCCTGCTACCCTCCAGACGGGCCTAAGCTGGGTAAGGAATCTGATACTATCAGGTCATGATAGACTCGCCTGCCATCTCCGTGTTCTGGTGCCGATGATTCCGAGAGGATTTCCACCCCGCCGTCCCAGAATTCGTGAGAACGTCAACGAGGCGATCCGCGCACGCGAAGTTCGCGCCGTGTTTCCCGATGGCACCGTAGAGGTGCTGCCCACTCCCCAGGCTATCCGCAAGGCGCAGGATCTGGGTCTCGATCTGATCCTGATTGCTCCCACGGCCGAACCGCCAGTCGCCAAAGCCATGGACTACGGGCAATGGCAGTACGAGAACAAAAAGAAACAGCACGAAGCTAAGCGCAAGCAGCACATCATCCAGGTGAAGGAACTCAAGTTCCGCCCCAATACGGATGATCACGATTACGACTTCAAGAAGAACCACGCCATTCGATTCTTGACCGAAGGGAATCGCGTGAAGGCCGTGGTCCAATTTCGCGGTCGTGAAATCGCGCACACGGACCTGGGGAGAAAGCTCCTGCTGCGGTTCGCGACGGATCTATCCCAGTACGGGAGCATGGAATCGCAGCCGCGCCTGGAAGGCCGCAACGCGCACGTTCTGATAAGCCCGGTCAAGGTCGAGAAGCCGCATACTCCTAAAGAAAAAGATCCTAAGGAAAAAGAAAAGCCCAAGCCCGAAAGCGGCAACGGCGCCCCTCCTGCTCCCTAGCGCCAGCGCCCACTCCGGTAATAGTATCTGCCGTGGCGGGTGTCCCAGCGGCCCGCAACCCATCTTGCCCGCGCGTGTGGCGGACGATCCCAGCGCCCCGGAACCCAGGCATACCGCCCTCCGTTATACCCCCAGTACCCATCGATCCAAACAAATCCAGCGCCCGGCGCCACGCCGCGCTCCTCGAATCGTACCGCCGGCGGAGGCGTAGTCGCATAAAACGCATAGCCGCCGCCCACGCAACCCGCCAGGGAAAGTCCCCCGAGTATCACAGCCGTTCCCAGTATTCGTTTCATCCGCGTCTCCTACCTGTTAGAACAGGCTCGAGCAGGGTGGGTTACCGGCTTAATCCCGTCTTCACGTGGCAGTACGGTTGGCCCCTGCAGAGTGGCTCGTTTCTGTGACAGAATACGAAGCTGGAGGCTATTCCATGTCAGCCAAAGCTCTAATTCTCGCCGCGTCGTTGGGCGTTCTCATGTCCGTTCCGATGCTGGCGCATCATTCATTCGGGTCGGAGTACGACGAAAAGAAGCCGCTCAAGTTCGAAAACGTCACAGTGACGAAGCTGGAGTGGACCAATCCCCACGCCCGCTTCTACGTCGACGTGAAGGACGAAAAGGGGAAAATCACCAACTGGAATTTCGAGCTCGCGAGCCCGAATGTGCTGAAACGCAACGGCTGGACTAAGAACACAATAAAAGAGGGCGACAAGGTCACCGTGATCGGGACGGCCGCTAAGGATGGTGCAAGCTTGGGCCATGCCCAAACCGTCGTAGGCGCCGATGGCAAGCGTCTCTTCGCCGGATCGAACACAGCGGACGGAAATTAGCCGTGAAAAAGCATTTTGCTAGCGCGGCCATGACTGTCGTGGCGTTGACGGCCGCGGTGCTGCTGTTGCAGGGACCCGCCGATTCTCAGGCTCCCGCCGACGGCAAGGCTCCCCCCAAGGGCGCACCTAAGGGAAAAGGCAAGGGCAAAGCACGCCCCACCGGTCCCACGCCACGCATGGCCGACGGCAAGCCCGATTTCTCCGGAATCTGGAATGGCGGCGGACCTGTCGGCGATATCGCCCAGGGGTTGATGCCGGGAGAAGAGATTTCCCTGACTCCCTGGTCCAAGAAGATCATGGACACGCGGCTGACGAAGGATGATCCGGAAGCGAATTGCCTGCCTACCGGCGTACCGCGCATCGCTCCGTACCCTTGGCGGATCCTTCAGACCCAGACCCACATCTTCTATTTATTTGAGGGCAACATCCACAGCTTCCGGCAAATCTTTATCGACGGGCGGCCACATCTTAAGGACGCAGACCCCACCTGGTATGGCGATTCCATCGGAACCTGGGACGGCGATACCCTGGTGGTCGACACCGTCGCGTTCAACGACAAATTCTGGTTCGATTTCAGTGGGCACCCGCATTCCGAGCAGCTGCACACTATCGAACGCATCAACCGGCCGGATCTCGGTGGGCTGGATATTGAAACGCAGATCATAGACCCGGTGGCCTACACCAAGCCGTTCAAGATCAAGTTCACGGCCACTCTCCGGCCGGGCGAAGAATTGATGGAGTACATCTGCCAGGAGAACCAGCAGGACGCTCAGCACCTGCAGGGTCCGGCGGGACCGCCGAGATAAGGCTCTACTGAACCTTGCAAGAGAAGTTGGCGGCATCGTTGGTGCTGCCGACTCCCTTGTACGTCGCCACCTGCGGATACGGACACAGCGGACGAGTCATATCCACGCGGTTATTTGCCACGTGCGAAGCGGTTATCTGTTCCGGCGCAATGTTCGATTCGCGCCACCGCTCCATCGCGCCCATCAAATTAAACTGGTTGGGACCAGGGCCGCCCTGACAGTGCCCCATGCCGGGCACCATGAACAGCCGGTACCAGTTGTCCTGTTTGGGGCCCATCTTGTCGAGGACGCTCTCGCGATAGTTGATGCTGTTCTCGGGTGAAATCCCCACATCGTTCCAGCCGTGGTACGTGAGGAGTTTTCCGCCGCGCGCCTTGAACTGCGAGAGATCCGGATTCAGGGCGTTGATATAGCCGTACTTCTCATCCAACGCCGGAATGTCCTTATCGACGTCGAACGTCTTCCAATCCCAGTTGGGATCCTGATGCAAGACTTCCCGATAGCTTCCGAGCGAAAGCGCCGTTGGGGCGGGGCCATTGGCGGCGGACAACAAGCGCCAGGTGCCTTCGCTGCCCTTCGCATATCCGGGATAGACCAAGGCGCCCTTGGAGTTCATCAGCGGACCATGCGCCTTCTTCACAGAATCGAGTTGCGCCGGCGTCAGGCAGTCGGTCATATCCGCGCCTTTACACAGGAGCGAGCTGTAATCGAAGTTGCACTTGCGCGGATTGTTCAGAAAGCCGTCTTTGACTCCATCGGCTCCGTCGCAGGCATCCAGGACGGATTTCCCCAGCATGGCCACCTTGGCCGGCGGAACCGCCGCACCGGGCTGGCGCACCGCGGTTTGGAGCACGATATCGAAAGCGTGCAGATGGGTTTGGAAATTGGCGGGCGCTCCGGCGACAATGCCGTCGAAATCCTCCGGGTAGCGCTGCGCTTCCATTAATCCCTGGCGTCCGCCAGTAGAGCATCCGTTCCAGTAAGACAGGCGAGGACCACGGCCATAGAAAGCCGTAATCACGGCCTTAGCCTTGACCGTCATCTCGTGCACGGCGCGATACGAGAAATCGACGATCTTCTCCGGATGGCCCACCGCGAACTTCGCGTTGCCGCCATCGTGGCCGGTGTCGGTGGAAGACGTCGCATAGCCTTCCTGGACCGCATTCGCCAAGGCCGCATAGCTGATGACTCCAGCCCATCCACCGCCGCCGACCGCTTCATATTTCCCATTCCATGCGGCGCCCAACGGCAGCCAAACTTCGATCTTGATATCGGAATCAGGCGACGGTTTGAGCGTCGCGTATACGCGGCAGTATGCCGGCAGCATTTGAGGCGTCTGGTTCGGTGCAGCAGGCGGCGGTGGAGGATCGATCGCGTCCGGCTGCGGCGCCGGCGGTGGCGCGGGATTCACGAACGCCCCGGCCGGGACGGTGGTGACCTGAGTGATGGTGGTATCGGGCAGCTTGAGCGACTGTAACTGCTCGCACGGCGTCTGCGCAAGGGCAACAACAGAACATACGCCCGCGATGAGGAAAATAAGAGCACGATTCATGCAAAGCCCCCTCTGGTCTTCAGCCAACTCTTGAAAAACTACCACAACTAGGGGTCCAATGCCAGGTCAGCGCGTGGGAACAGCCACGCTAGGCGGCTCCGGCGGCGGGGCCGTAACGCGACGGTGCTCCATGGTCTTCTCATGTTCGTCGCAGAACGCTTCGATGAGTTCGGTGTCGGGCTGAAGCTGCAGCGTTGCCTTGACCGTCCAAGGTTTCAGGTAAGCCTTGGGATCCGTAATGGTGACGCTGAGTTCCATGTGGCCGAAATCCTTCCGCCGGAACCGCTCCGTGACGTGCAATGCGTCGCTGTTGGGCCGTCCCTTCTTGGTATCGAGCCATCCGCCATCCTTCAGACCGGCGGTGTCGAGCACGAAGGTGTCGCCCTCCCATCGGCCCACGGAGTATCCCAACCAGGTTGGCTCGCCGGACTCGGTCAGCGGACGCCCGTCCGTGAACACCTGGCGGAAGATCATTCCAACCAAGGTCTCGTATAGCAACGCCGTAACGGCAGGCGTCTGAAGAATCTTGAAGGGACCGCCCCCGAAATCGATGCGCGGAACGCCGGGCGGCAAGCAATAACCGTACGGGTCGTCGACATGATCGCGGCCTTCCCGCTGGGCCTGGACTTTCGATGCCCACGGCGTCATCTGTACTTCATCCGGCTTCAGATCCTTTGCCAGATCGAAGAACAGGCTTCGCGTGAAGCAACCGCCTCCATCGTAGATGGCGCACTCAGCTGCCCAGATTCCGGACAGGTCGGGCTTGCCATCTGCCGCGCGCGGAGCCGGAGCAGAAAGATTGGTCTTCCCGTCAGCCGTGCGCGGAGCTCCGGGAGTCTTGTAATTCAGCCACTGCCCGGCGGCGGGCAAAGACAGGAGCGCTGTGATGACCAGAATCGCTGGGGCGGTCATCCTAAAAGGTCCCCGAATTGTGCACGATTTTGCCGTCCACGATAGTCAAGACGGAACGGATCTTCTTGATCTCCACATCGGGCACCGCGAAATAATCGCGATCCAAAACCGCCAGATCCGCCAGTTTGCCGCCCTCGATCGACCCGATCTTGTCTTCCATGCGCAGGAACCAGCTATTGTTGCGAGTGAACAAACGAAGCGCCTCGGCGCGCGTGAGCTGCTGGTCGGCGTTGACTTTGTCGCCGAACGAATTGACGCCGGTGGTCGCGTAGTAGATGTGCAGCCACGGATTTAACGGCGCGATGTGGACGCCATCGCCGTGAATGCCGACCTGGATGCCGTGGTCGACGATGGTTCGGAACGGCGGGCCCGCTACGACCTTTGGATCCGACGAAGTGACCCAGCGAAACGCGCCCATTTCCACGCCACAGCCTAGAGCCTTGAGCCGGGTGAGCAAATCCGCGTTGACCTGCGGAACATGGTGGACCACCCATCGCTTCTGCGTAATATCGAATTCCTTGTTGACGGCTTCATACGCCTCGACCACCTGCTGCAGCCCAGCAAGGTTTTGCACGGCATTTTCATTCCGCCATCCGGCTTCGGCGACCAGATGCTGCGCTTCTCTCCAAACGGCCCCGCTTGTGAGGGGAGCGGCCCACTCGCCGATCGCACCGGTCTGCATCATATCATCTCCAAAGAATTGGAATTGATTGCGAAGGCGCTCCTTCAGCTCGGGCAGATTGGGGTCAGTCTGATTCTGCAGGAAGTTCATCTGCAGACGGACGATGGTCTTTCCTTCGCGATGCAGTTCGAGCCACGGATCGTACATCTTGTACTGGTCGAGATTCGACAGGATCTGGCTCGGATGAAGCGGCCCGGGCGTGGGGAATAACACCTGGTCCAGATGCGTAGTCAGCCCGACGCTAGCCGAGTAATTCATCGCGTCAACCGTGCTGCGCTTGCGGTCCGCGAAGGTCTGCATCCGGCGCAGGAGAAACAGGGCAGAAGCCGACGGATTGCCTGCCTGACCGGCGCCGGCGATCGCACCCGTGGGCGAGACGTTTATTTTCTTGATGTCCGGATGAACCGGCGGCGCGGCATCGACCGCATCGAAGAACGCTTTGCCCATGCTGTTGGTCGCGCAAGGCCCGGTGAAGCGTTCGTACAGAAGCACGGGCCGATCAGGAACCGCTTGGTCCAGTTCGGCAAGCGTAGGATGACGATGTTCGGCCCATTGATTGGGATGCCAGCCGCCCATGGATGTGATCCACGCGTTTGGGGGGGCATCCTTGCGCCGGGCAGCCAGCGCTTCCTGGACTTCGCGAATCGAAGTGGTGTTCTCCAGAATCGTGTGATAGCCGGGACGGTTCGCCAGACTCACGATATGGATGTGAGGCTCGACCAGTCCCGGAACAACCGTGCGTCCGCCGAGATTGATGACGCGAACACCAGGTCCGGCCACAGGTGCGGCATTGATAGACACGAAGCGGCCGTTTCGAATCGCCACGGAGTTGGCTATGGTATTGGCCGCGTCTAGTGTGTGGATTCTGCCGTTGGTCAGCACCAGGATCTCCTCGGCTGGAATGTTTTGCGCTGAGACAACGACAGCGGCTGGTCCGGTCACCAAGGCTGCAGCTCCGGCCGTTGCGCCCAGGAACCGCCGTCGCGAAGTGCGTCTTTTCTTGATGGGCTTGTTCATCGGTCGGATTATAACGCCGCGAACACTTAGAATGTGGGTTGGCGCCCATCTCCATCCGCGGCCTGACGAAGCGATATGGAAATGTTCTGGCCGTCAATAATCTGAGCCTCGAAGCGATCCAAGGGGAGATCCTCGGATTTCTCGGACTGAACGGCGCGGGTAAGACCACCACCATTCGCATCCTGCTCGATCTGTTGCGGCCCAGCAGTGGGAACGCCTTCATCCTGGGGCACGATTGCCAAAGGGACGGACTCCAGGCGCGGGCGAACATCGGGTATCTGCCCGGCGAGATGGGAATCTATTCCGATCTGACCGGGCGCGAGGTGCTCGATCTACTCGCAGGGCTGAGCGGGCACGTAATCAATGTGTCGCGCCGCCGCGAGCTGCAAGAGCGCCTGGAATTCCCCGAGAGCGACCTGCGCCGCCGCCTGCGGGAATATAGCACTGGCATGAAGCGCAAGCTGGGGCTGATTCAGGCATTTCAATCCGATCCTCTGCTGCTGATTCTGGACGAGCCGACCGAGGGGCTGGACCCGCTGATGCAGGAGTCATTCTACAAACTCCTGGTGGATGCGAAACAACACGGCCGCACCGTATTCATGTCGTCGCACGTGCTTTCCGAAGTCGAGCGGGTGTGCGACCGGATCGCGCTGGTGCGAAAGGGCGAGCTGGTGCTGCTCTCGAGCATGGAGGAACTCCACAAGCTCGCCGCGCGCACGGTGCGCGTGCTTTTTTCCGAAGACGTGCCCAGCCCACGTTCGTGGAAACTGAAAGTGGAAGGACCGCTGGGGCCGTTGCTGCAGACAATCGCCACGTTACCAGTGCATGATATTGAGATCGAAGAGCCGAAGCTAGAAGACGTGATTCTCAAGTACTATCGAGGCGGTCACCAATGAGAAGCGCCGCGTTCTTATTCGCCTATTCGCTGAAACGCGTGCGAACTCTGATACTCACTACCGGACTCCTGCTGGCAGGGTTGCAATTGGTTCTGATTTTTGTCGCCGGATCCATCCAGAGCTCGGGCGGATTCGACCAGCTCGCTGCCCTGATACCGCCGTTCGCGCGCCAGTTGCTGGGTCCCTCAGTGGTGACTTTCATGTCGTTCTCCGGGATTGTGTGCCTGGGATATTTCGAGCTGGCCGTCATGGGAGCCTTGATCGCGTTGGCCGTCACGCTCGCCACTGTCCCAGCGTCTGAAGTGGAGATCGGCATCATGGATTTGATTCTGGCGCGCCCGCTGGCACGGCACTGGATCATCACCCGCACCGTCGTGCTGACGACGCTGGTATCGGCCTTTATGCTGGCGCTGATGGTGGCGGGGACATGGGTCGGCCTGGAACTGTTCGCTCCTGCAGGCATCGCCTGGCCTTCGTCGAAGCTCATCAATTCTCTGGCGATCAACCTGGGGATGCTGACCCTGTGCTGGGGCGGCGTGGCGATGGCGATCGGCGCCGCGTCCAGCCGCCGAAGCGTGGCGGGCGGGGCCGCGGGACTGCTTGCACTCGCGACTTTTTTGCTGGACTATGTCGCGCGGCTGTGGCAGCCTGCCGAGAAGATCGCGTGGCTATCGCCGTTCCGTTACTACAATCCGTTTGACCTGATCACCGGGAATACACTGCCCTACAGAAACCTGCTGGTGTTGGGATCGATCGCGTTAGCGGGATTCGCGGCGGCGTATGCGTTGTTCGCGCGGCGCGATATTTCGCATTGATGCGCCGGGCATGCCCGGCCGGCGTTTAATCTGGCGGTTGATAATTGTGCAGCAGATCCTGATACCCGTTCATCGCCAGCCTGCACGCCATTTCGGTTCCGCCAAATCGCGCGCGATGCCAGGTTTCCCGGGGCGTGTACACGATATCGCCCTGGTCGGCGATGAAGATGGGCAGCGATCCAATCTTGTACTCCATCTTGCCCAGCAGGATGAACCAGAACTCTGACGATTCCAGATGGAAATGGCCCCAATCGGTGTCCGGCGCGGGCCGCTGCTTCTTCGGGTCGCCGATGATGATGTTCGCCACCGCTCGGTCGTCGGCGATGAATCGGCGCTGTTTCTCGATCCCCGCCACCACTTGGTTGAAGTCGATGTAAGGCTTGTTGTTCTCATCGTACTTGCCTTTACCGCTGATCTTGACCTTGACGAAGTTGAAGCCCGGCATGGCCGCCGGCTTTTCGTCGATGGGGTACATCGTCTTCGCGCCCGCGATGTTCACTTCGAGCCTTAGCGACGGTTTATCGCCCACGGTTTCCATACTGAAGACGTTGCGATAAGGCACCTGGACGAGATAGCCCTTGGAAGCCACAAACGGTTCCTGGCCTTCGATGCTGAAGCGAATTTGCCCGTCCTGCACGATCCACCAGGCGCGCGTATCGGGATGAAACTGGCGCGGCGTCTTGGCGCCCGGCGCCATGGAGACGTAATCGGCGTGAAGCGTGACATCGTCGACCACCGTCTGGGACCAGCTGCTCTGCCCCTTATGTTTGGCAAGGAGTTCCGAGAGCTTCCAGATGGGCTGGTTAGGGGCGACCCAGGTGTTCGGCTGCACGGGCAGGGGCGCCCAGGCTAAGGTTTCGCGCTGCTGAGCGCGTAGAGCGGAGAATAGACCGAAAGCCACGGCCGCGAGAACCGAGAGTTGCTTCAGAATGCGCATAGTATTTGTCCCCGCCCACGATAACACTGCCGAAAACGGGTGTAAACCGAGGGACTCTACCGTGAAACCAGTTCCTGTTCGCGCGCCGGCAACTGACGGAAGAACTGCAAGAACTTGCGGCGATAGGATTGTGGCTTCGGCGCGTCCAAGTGAGGCGCCATCGATTGCGCCAGATTCAAGATGCTCTGGCCGAGATCGGTCTCATGGGATATCGGCGTGGCGTTCAGGATCGCTCCCTGAACCCCGGCGTAGTCGTTAGAGAAGGAGTACGCTACCGGCAATCCGACCAATTTCGCCACATCGGCGTCGCTGAAGTCATTGCGGACCTTACGGTTGAGCAACAGACTGACGCGATCTTGCAGGCCCAGATCTTTCAAGCTGGCAAGGCGCGCTTTAGCCATATGCAGGGGGACCAGTTCCGGGGTCGTCACCAGGAAGATCCTGCGCGATTCTTTCATGAGCGCAACGGAAAATTCATCCAAGCTGCTGGCCAGGTCGACGCAGATCACTTCATATTGCGCACGCGCCATCGCCAGAACCCGCTCGAGGCTCGGCAAATCGAGACCCGCGGGGGGCTCCAGGAGACCGGCGTGCAGCACTTCCAGGCGATCGTACTTTCCGACCATCTGCGACCACATGTCTTCGTCCAGATTCCCGGCGTGTTTTATGGAATCCACAACGGAGCCGGTGATGGCGAGCTTCAACAGAAATCGAATGGCGCCGGCCGCGAGATCGCAATCCAGAAGAAGTGTGCGCGCGCCGAGGTCTTCGGCCAGCGCATGGCTCGCGCTCACGGCAAGGGTCGAGGTCCCGACTCCCGGCTTAGACGGCAGGAACGTATACAGATCCGACTGGCGGGCGGCCGCTACAGGGTGAGTGGCCAGACGTCGCCGGGCGGCGTCAATGGCGTTCGCCAGAGCCGAAGCCTCCATAGGAAAGTTAAGATGCTCCCGAACCCCCAGGTGCATCAGTTTCGGCAGTAGCTCCTGCAAGTCGTGCCCGTCGAACGTGATTATCGGCAAACCCGGTGCGGCGTTGTCCAGGCCGTTGATGATCGCCTCCGATGGCGCCCAATCGTCGACACACAGCAGCACGAGATCCGCTTTGCGCACGCGGATCGCGCGCAGTAACTCGTCGGGCGATGGATAAGTCGTCAATACGCGCGCCACTTCGAGATCGGGAATTCGGGACAACAAGACCGCCAGTTCGGCGTTTGCGTTTTCGTTGGGACAGATCAGAATACAATGGAGCATCACAAGCGTCTATCGGCCGCGCGCCTCTGGTGCGTTAGCCAAGAACGCGCGCGGGAGACCGAATGTAATGCGATTACGCTGCAACATTTTGTTCCTACTTGTCTTGAGCGCTCTTACGTCGTTTGGCCAGCCGCGCGATTACGGCCGGTCGATGGTGATCACCCAGCAGGGCATGGCCGCCACCAGCCATACGCTAGCGTCCCAGGCTGGCGCACAAATTCTCGCAAAAGGGGGCTCGGCCGTGGATGCGGCCATCGCCGCGAACGCCGTGTTGGGCGTGGTGGAGCCGATGATGAACGGCATCGGCGGCGACCTGTTCGTGATCTATTGGGACGCGAAGACCGGGAAGCTGACGGGGCTGAATGCGTCGGGACCGGCGCCGCGCGGGCTGAGCGCGGACTTCCTCACAAAACAAGGATTTCAGTCGATTCCCGAAGGCATCCACAGCGTCACGGTGCCGGGAGCCGTCGATGGCTGGGCCAAGATGCATGAACGCTTTGGCAAGTTGCCGTGGAAGGATCTGTTCCAGGCCGCCATCGCGTACGCCGAAGAAGGTTTCCCGGTGACGGAAGATGCCCAGCGTTACTGGGCGGGTTCTGTCAGATCGTTGCGAGTTCAGCCGGAAACCGCTCGCGTCTATTTGCCGGGAGGCAACGCGCCGCACGTGGGCGACGTGTTCAAGAACCCCGAGATGGGACGTGCTCTCCGCATTCTGGCGGAGAAAGGTCGCGACGCATTCTATAAGGGTGAAATTGCGAACGCAATTCTCAAGACTTCGCGGAGCTTGGGCGGGACCATAACCGCCGACGATCTCTCCACGTTTTCCGCCGAGTGGGTAGAACCGATTTCCTCGGAATATCGCGGATGGCGCGTGTACGAGCTGCCTCCTAACAGCCAGGGGATGGCTGCGCTCGAGATGCTGAACATCATGGAAGCGATTCCGGCGGGCAAGGGCAGTCCGTACTCAGCGGACGAACTGCACCGTCGGATCGAAGCCATGAAGCTGGCCTATTCCGATCTGCGCTACAACGGCGATCCGCGCTTTGCGGACATTCCCGTGCGCGGGCTACTGTCGAAAGACTACGCGCGCAAGCGGGCCTCGGAGATCGATCCGGCCAAGGCCAACTGCGCGGTAGCCGCCGGTACACCCGTCTTCGGCGAAACCACCTACCTGACAACCGTGGACAAGGATGGCAACATCACCAGCTGGATTCAGAGCCTGTACAACTATTTTGGTTCGGGAGTGACGGTAGAGGGCCTGGGCTTCCTGCTGCACGACCGCGGCCAGAATTTTACGTTGACGCGGGGGAGTCCGAACGTATTGGCCGGCGGGAAGCGTCCTTCGCACACTATCATTCCGGGCTTCATGGAAAAGGGCGATCAGCACATCGGCTTCGGCATCATGGGTGGATCGAATCAAGCCATGGCGCACGCGCAGTTTGTCTCGAACGTGGTCGACTACGGAATGAACGTCCAGCAGGCGATGGAATCGGCGCGGTTTCGCAAAAACGGCGCTCCGGGGTGCGATGTACGCATGGAAGGGCGAGTGCCCGCCGCGGTCGTCCAGGATCTGAAGCAACGGGGCCACCAGGTGCAGCTCGTTCGCGAGTACGATTCCGCGGTTACGGGTCGCGGGCAGGCGATCTTATACAACTCGACCACCAAGACGAAGTTCGGTGCGTCGGATCCCAGGGCGGATGGGTCGGCGGTGCCGCAGCCGATCCGGTAGCCGGTACAATGAGGGATTCATGCGAGTGTTGTCCTCATTTGTCCTCCTGGTCGTGTCTACGTGCGCACAGACGCTGCCGGTTAACTGGCGTGTTCAGCCGGCAGGTACGCAGGTAGCGCTCGATTCGCTGCCGCTGAGCGCGGCCGTTTCGCCGGATGGCAAGTTTCTGCTGGCGCTGAATGCCGGCAGTAAACCTTCGATTAGCGTCGTGGATATGAGCGCAACGGAAGAAATCGCGCGGGTGGCGATCGCGGACGCCGGGCTCGGATTGGCGTTTTCGCCCGATGGGCGCCGCGTGTATGCGGGCGGCGGATCGCGAAACGCGGTGTTCGAGTTCACGTTCTCAGCCGGAGGTGAATTAAAACCCTCCCGCGAAATTTCGGCGGGACAGCCAGCCACCATGAACTTCATCGGCGATGTCGCGGTCTCGCCGGACGGCCGCACGATCCTGGCGGGAGACCTCTTCCACGACCGCGTGCTGGTGATCAACGCCCAATCGGGCCAGGTCACCGGAGCGCTCAAGTCCGGACGGCGGCCCTACCGGATTCTGTTTCATCCCGACGGCCAGTCGTACTTCGTTTCGAGCTGGGCCGACGCCTCGGTGTACGAGTACAGCCTGCCTTCGGGCACCGAGATGGCGCGAGCCCGCGTGGGTGCGCATCCCACCGATCTCGTCCTGAGTAACCGGAAAATCCCCGACGAGCAAAGCACCTGGCAATACCGGCTATTTGTGGCGGTGGCGAATACCAATGACGTGTTCGTGCTGGGCGTCACGGAAGGCAAGGAGCTGAACGTGCTCGAAACGCTGAATACCGGGTTCAGCGCGGTCGCTCCCGCGGGTATGACACCCAGTGGCCTGGCGCTGAGCGCGGATCAGACTCGGCTCTACATCGCCTGTTCCGATGTGAACGCGTTGGCGGTGGCGGATATATCGGAGACACGCAGCCGCGTGGCCGGATTCGTCCCCGTGGGCGCGTATCCGACTGCTGTGCGCGTGGTGAGCGGAGGCAGACTCGCCGTGTTGAACGGGCATAGCGGCACCATGTCCGTAATCGATGCTCCGGCCGACGAAATGCTCCCTGAATACACGACCAAAGCGATGGCGGTTACGCCCTATCGCGAATCGTTTTCGGATTCCCTGCCCGAGCAGCGTTCGTCGATCGAGCACGTGATCTACATCCTGATGGACGGAGCGGCCGGTCCGAACTCTGCCAAACTCGCGCGCGAGTTTGTTCGCCTGGACAATTTCCATCCGGCCGGCGGCACGCCTGCGGCCGCACTCAACTGGGCCGTCGCGGCCATTGCGCCCGACTTCACGGTAAGGCTCGGCCCGAGCTTCGCCGCGGGACGCCTGCGCTACAGCGGTTTCGAAGGCGGCGAGCCTGCCAACCTGCCTCCCGCGGGATACCTTTGGAGCAACGCGCTGTCGGCGGGCTTAACCGTGCGCAACTATGGGATGTTCGTCGATAACGGAGTGCAAGGCGGCCGGGTCAAGGATCCATCGTTGCAAGGCGTCACGAATATGAAATATCGCGGGGCCGATCCGCAAGCGTTTCTGGACGACTTGAAAACCTTTGAGTCGGGCACGATGCCGAACTTACTCATGCTTCGCGGTGAGAGCGACGCGGCTCTCGGGCGCATCGTCGAAGCGGTCTCCAAAAGCAAGTTCTGGCCGCAGACGGCGATCTTCGTGATGAATCCTTCCGGACAGAGTCCGATGCTGCTGGCGCTGTCTCCTTACACGCACCGCGGAGCAGCGGATCCGACGCCTTACGACCAGGTATCCGTGCTGCGCACCATCGAGCTGATTCTGAATCTCCGGCCGATGACGGTGTTCGATTTCTCCGCCCGTTCGCTGACGGCCGCGTTCGTTTCCACGCCGAACAACGCTCCCTATCTCATGGAGCCCACCAACTAGTGACCTCTCTCTGTTTCATATGGCACATGCACCAGCCGTTCTACAAGGATCTGTGGACCGGCCAGTATAAACTGCCCTGGACGCGTCTTCACGCCTTGAAGGACTACGCAGGCATGGTTCGGGTGCTGGAAGAATTTCCGGGCGTGCGCCAGACGTTCAACCTGGTTCCGTCCATGGTGGCCCAGATCGCGGAATACGCGGCCGGAACGGCTTCCGATCCGTTTTTCGAATGCGCGGCCATGCCCGCCGAAGCGCTCACCGAGGCCCAGCGGACGTTCGTGTTGCGGTATTTCTTTCAGGCCAACGTCGATAAGATCATCCGCCGCTACCTGCGCTACTCCGAGTTATATGAGAAGCGTTTTGCACCGTTCTCGATTCAGGAATTACGTGATTTACAGATTCTGAGCCAGATCGCATGGTTCGATGAAGACGTTCTCGCAAAAGATGGAGAACTGCAGGAGCTGATCCGCAAGGGTCGCGATTATTCGCTGGCCGACCAGGAGCTGATGATCCGCAAGCAGCGCGAGTCGCTGGCCGCGGTCCTTCCGGTGTACCGCGACTTCGCGGCGCGCGGCCAGATCGAGATCGCCACCACGCCTTTTTACCATCCGATTCTGCCCCTGCTGTGCGATTCCGACATCGCCGCGGTCTCGCGCCCGGGCGTGACCCTGCCGTCGCGATTCCAGTATCCGCAGGACGCTCTCACGCAACTGGAACGCGCGCGAACGTACATGCAAGACATGTTGGGGGTGATGCCGACGGGCTTGTGGCCTTCGGAAGGATCGGTTTCCGACGAAGCGTTGGCCATGGCGGCCGGCTGCGGCTTTAAATGGGCCGCGAGCGACAACGGAGTGCTGTCGCGGACCCTGGGCAAAGCTGCCGGCTGCGACGAGACCTATCAGCAATATCTGTGGCAACAAAACGGACGCGAGATGCGCCTGCTGTTCCGCGATCACTACCTCAGCGACCTGATCGGATTC
>Ga0265314_10002525_pt1 | contig 18620 bp, 16 predicted proteins | sample 4126metaG_FD_203106 | JGI IMG/M metagenome (GOLD analysis project Ga0265314, IMG submission 203106) | Rhizosphere microbial communities from Carex aquatilis grown in University of Washington, Seatle, WA, United States - 4-1-26 metaG | ecosystem: Host-associated > Plants > Roots > Rhizosphere >... | reverse complement strand
GACTTCGACACGAAAATCACCGCCGTCGCAAACCTGAATGTGAAAGTCAGCACCGAACTCAACAACAACATGAACGCCCGCGCCGAAGCGAGCGTGAAAGCCATCGCCGATCTGCGCGCGGAAATGAAAGCCGAGATTCAGGCCATCGCCCAGGCGAACGCGCAGGGTCTTGCAAATCTTCAGGCGGGCATCGGCAACCGCACGGATTCCATCCAGAAAACAAGCAGCGCCGGCCGCGACAGCACGAGCACCGAATTCACGAAGGATATGCGCGACACGATCCTCGGCATCGTTGCGTTTCTCGGTGGAATCATTGGGCTTTTACAGGAACGCTCGCGCCGCCGCGCTGAAACGCTGAACACACGTTTGCTTGACCATCACTTGCCACCCAAAGGAGAAAAGCCATGCGATCACGGTATTGTTCGGCGGGCCTTGCGCTCGTTCTGGTAGTCGCGCTTGCCGGTTGCGGAGTGTCCGACGAAGCGAAGTCCGTTTGCGCGACGGCCGCGATGGCCGCGAAGGAACGCGCCGCCGCGTTCACGCTCATTAAGTCGCGCCTCGTTGCCATCGATCCGGCTGACCGGGCCGCACTGCAGAAGTTCACGAAGAATCACGGCGAGGGACTGAACGCGCAAGCCGCCGCGCTCGCCGATCTGAGCGCCGCGATGGACAAGGGCTCAGCTTTGCGCCAGTCCACCCGCGATCTGGTCAAGGCCGAAGCGGACACCGCTAAAGCCCGCGCCGACAACTTCCGCGTCTTCGCCGCAAAGATGGCCGCGAATCCCGACGTGGATGTTTGGAAGGAAGCGCATCAGAAGGCGCTCGACACGCAAGCCGTGGCGATTGCGAAGCTGGCCGCGCTGCTCGAAGGGCTCACCGCAGGCCGAAACGTTCATTTCATCGACGACGACGGCGCGCATCTGGCCGCAATCGTCGCGACGACGCGCTCGCCCAACGCCGTTCCCGATGGCGTGGTGAATCTCTGCGTTATCGACCCGTTCGGACGCCCAATGCCGCGCGTGGCCGTCCCGTTCGATCCCCAGGCCGAAAAGAAGGGCACGTGGCACTTCATTGAAAGGGTTGGCTGATGAAATGGGCATACCCGAAAGAAGGGGATATTCGATGGCGAAGGAAGTTCTGTTGGCTGCCTGAATTCGGCACCGATGGCTTCGAATATTGGCTCGAAACGATCTGGATCAAGGAAGTATACGGACCGGGAAAGATTCGGCTTGCGGATGGCTTGTATGTCGATGGCCTGAAGTGGAAAGAGGTCCATTCCGGCCAGTTGAAAATCGAATGGCCGAAACCGCGCCCGAATGGCCCGCTTATCCACGAAAGTCAAGCCGCCAAAATCGCCGCTGGCGAGCTCAATGCAGCCGAGTCGATTCCGGTTGTTATGCGCCGCGATGAATGGGTGATTTTGCTGCGTGCGCTGCGTGGCGATCCCAACATTCAACCGCAACTCGGCCGCTATGCATGGCGGGCAATTTCGGAAATCGAATATGCGCTCTCAGAGAAGAAATCCGCCGATCTGGCATGCGAAGTTTGTGGCGCGGCCTCTACTGTATTTTTCCGTGGCTCCGTCGAAATCGAGAACGATGGCCATTGGAAGAAATTCGTTCCTGAAAATGACCGAGTGCTGGGGTTCTGTGAAAAGCACGCCAAAACCGCCCTGAAAGGCTCTTAAATGGCATTTCCTATTGGTTTCGCCCAGGCCAACACGATCCTGCAGCCGCCCGCAGGAACGCCGCCCGGCGAAGTGGCCTCGCTCGAAGTCTTTCGGAACGGTTCGTGCGTGATTTCCCGCTGGCAGTTCAGCGACGCCGAAATCGAAGAGATGAAGCGCAACGGCGGGAAGTGTTATTTGATGATTTTGGGAGCGACTATGCCGCCCGCCTGCGTTTCAATACAAAGCCCCTTCGAAACCCAGCCGCCGTTGATGAAAAAGTGACTATTTTCATCAATTACGACCATCTACCATCCCCAGATGAAACATCAGGGGGTTTTATCCAGCGCTGGTAACGACGCTTTTTCGCGTTTTTACGTCGCTGCTTTACACTGCGCGCGCTTCGCGGACCCGTTGAATTCTCAATTTTCAATTTGCAATGCCGTTTCATTACCCGCGTATCGCTACCGCGCGCCGGTGCGCTTCGAGTCCTTCCGCTTCTGCCAGCGCTTGCGTCGCGTCGGACAATTCGCGCAGGCCGGCGGCGTCGGATTCGATGATGCTGGTGCGGCGCAGGAATGTGTAAACGCTCACGCCGCTGAACGCGCGCGCGGTGCCGCCGGTCGGAAGCGCGTGGCTGGGGCCGGCAATGTAATCACCGAGCGGCTCAGTCGCGTGCGCGCCGACAAAGATTGCGCCGGCGGTGGTGAGTTTCCGCGTCAGCGCATTCGGAACGCGCGTCATAATCTCGAGATGCTCCGGCGCGAGCGCATTCGCGATTTCGACGGCTTGCGCGGCGTTGCGCGTGACCAGGATCATGCCCCAATCGCGCAGCGCAACGGTCGCGATGTCTTTGCGCGGCAACGTCTCCAACTGGCGCGCGAGCGCCTCGCGCACCGCTTCGCCTTGTTTGACACTGTCGGTGAGCAACACGCACGAAGCCAGAACGTCGTGTTCGGCTTGCGCGAGCAGGTCGGCGGCAATGTATTTGGGATTGGCGGCGGCATCGGCGATGATCAGCACTTCGCTCGGCCCCGCCAGCATGTCGATGTCGACGTGGCCAAAGACGGAGCGCTTGGCGAGCATCACAAACAGATTTCCCGGCCCGGCGATTTTATCGACGGCAGGCACGGACTTCGTGCCGAAGGCGAGCGCGCCGATGGCTTGCGCGCCGCCCATTTTATAGATTTCTTTCAGACCGAGGATTTCGCAGGCGCAGAGAATGCCGTCGTTCACCTTGCCGTCTTTTGCGCACGGCGTCGCGACGACCAACTCCTTGACTCCGGCGACTTGCGCGGGAACGCCGATCATTAACACAGTCGAAAACAGCGGCGCCGTTCCGGCGGGAACGTAAAGTCCGACGCGGCGCAGTGGATCCCAGACGAGTCCCGTCTTCACGCCGCGAGGACCGCCCGTGGCGGGCTCAGCCGAAACATCCGTGGGCATCAAACGCTTCTGATAATCGGCGATGCGCCGGGCGCTCAGTTCCAGAGCGGCGCGGACTTTTTTATCGGTGCGTTTGTAGGCCGCTTTGCGTTCAGAATCGCTGACGCGCAACGTTTTCGGCGTCAGCGTGACACCGTCGAGACGTTTGGCGTAGCCGAGCAGCGCTGAGTCTCCGTTCTGCCGGATGTCGGTGAGAATTGTGGAGACCACCTCGTCAGGAAGCATCTCGCGGCCAAACGCTTTTTTCGTGCGCGCACGAAAAGCGGCGTGATCGACGCGTTCGAGCGCGGCCAGGCGCGAGGCGAGTTTTTGGACAGCTTTTGCAGCGGCGGGAGTGCCCGCTTTGAGCAAAGGAATGAGTGATTTCGAGTTCATCGGGACAATAAACAACGTGTTGGCTGAGTCCGCAAGCGCAAACCTCGGTGTGACGGGGCAGACATTTTCATTTGGCAGCTTGGAAGATTTTGCCCGGCAGACAGGAATGTCTGCCCCACTCGTTATTTTTCACCGATGAAACGCAGTTCGGTTCCGAGGCACAACCGGCGCGCGACGTATTGCGCGGCCGCGCCGAGTCCGCTCCGGGTTCCTCCGCCAAAATGGATGTAACGCCGCACGTTTTTCAGACCGGCTTTTTCAAGCAGCGCTTTCAGCGTCTTGCGATGGAAATGCGTGAGGTGGCTCTTGTTGAGAAAATTGAAATATTGAGCGCCTTTCACAAAGCGTTCGAGTGCGTTTGTGTTCGGCGTCATCACCCACGTTACGCCACCGGGCTTTAAATGCGCAACAACCTGGCGCATCGTCAGCAACGGATCGGGAACATGTTCGAGTACGCCCCACAGCGTGATGATGTCGTACAGTTCTTCAGCCGGAAGGCGATCGAGCGGGATATTGCGGACCTCGAGGTTGAGTTGTTCGGTGGCGTAGCGAACGGCGTGAGGACTGGTTTCGATTCCGCGCGCCGTCAGCCCCTGCGCGCGGCATTGTTCGAGGAAAAAGCCGTGTCCGCTTCCGACGTCGAGCAAACTTACGTTTTCACGGCCGGCAGAAACTTTTTTTACGACTTCTACATTTTTCGACCAGACATCCGAATTGATGTCACGCCAGTTTTCGTAGCTGCCTTTCTGCTCGATCTCAGGCGAATAATGCAGTTTTTCGTAGTACTCGTCCAACTCCGACGCTGACAGACGTGGACAGGTACGCCAGAGCCCACACGATGTGCAGGAAATGATCTTAATATCGTCGTAGACGTACTTTATAACGCCGGGGGCGCTTTGACAAAGCGGACATAAGGGCTCGGTTTCGGTGCCGTGTGCGATGAAAATCATGATCAGCATCCTTTTAACCCCGCAATGCGCTCTTGCGCAAGGTCGAACTCGATATTTGGACGAATTTAGGATCCGATAATCAATGGCGCGTATCGCGACGATTTCTTCATTTTCAACCGAACCCACGCGTGCGCTCATTCGTATCCCTCGCATGCTCGGTCTCTTCTAAACCTAAGAAACCGAGAGCTTAATGGGGCCGCTTGGCGCACCGTGCGCCGCACAGTTTGGGAAACAGGGAGGTGTTTATGATCCGAGCCAGTAAGCGCGGATTTACTTTGATCGAACTGCTGGTGGTGATCGCCATCATCGCAATTCTGGCAGGATTGATTCTGCCGGTGCTGGCTCGCGCGCGTGAGTCGGCTCGTCGTACGTCCTGCGCCAGCAATCTGAATCAGATGGCGAAGGCGATGTTCATGTACTCCGACGTTCCCGCGAACGGCGTGTTCCCCTGCTTGACCGCCAACACGAACGGCGGCGACGGTGATTTGAATCTTCTGTACAACAAGTACGTGGCCGATCCGAAGGTGTACTCCTGCCCTTCGAAGCCGCTGGCTCCGACAGATATCGCTGCAATTACGCCGCCGCCCGCGGGTGGTGCTTCGCTCGGCGTGATGCACAGCTGCTATGGTTATGATTCGCTGCACGGCCCGAACGACGCGATTGCAGCCATTGCGGCCGACAAGGACAATGCCGGTTCGAACTCGATCAACCACGGTGGATTCGGAACGGACGGCGCCGGCCAGAACGTGATGATCGGCGCGGGCACGATTGAGTTCATGGAACGCCAGAAGCGCACGCTGCCGGCTGACGCCAGCGGCCCGGGCAAGACCGACGACATCTACACGCTCGACGGCGCGCTTGACCGCTCGCTCGACGGCGAAATCAAGCACACGACATCTCCTTGATCGAAGACCTACCCCGTCATTCAAAACCCCTCGCGCTGCGAGGGGTTTTTTATTTGGCGAATCTGCAAACCGGTCTGCCGTAGTACGCGTATTAAAAGCAAGCAGGCGGGACACGTTGATGCGGTCGACGTCCAAATCGGGTTTTACGCTGATCGAATTGCTGGTGGTAATCGCCATCATCGCCATTCTTGCCGGCTTGTTGCTTCCGGTGCTGGCGCGTGCGCGTGAAGCGGCGCGACGCACTTCCTGTGCGGCCAACCTGGCGCAACTCGGCAAAGCGATGTACATGTACGCCGACACGCCGGCGAACCACATCTATCCGTCGCTGGCGCCGGGGGCGGACCCTTTCGCAGACCCTGAACCGCTAAAGACGATGAATCTCCTTTACGGCGGCTATATTGCCGATCCGCGCACGTTCTCATGCACATCCAAACCCATCGCACCTGCAACGCTGCTGGCGATACGCCCGACCAAAGACGGCGCTCTTTCCGACGCCGGTGCGGCGATGGCCAGTTCCTACGGATACGATCCGGGGCACACCGTTTTCGATTCGCTGGCCGCGCTCGCCGCAGACGTGCAGGGATCAGCCGAGAACTCGGACAACCACGGACTGAACGCGGGTCAGAATGTGCTGATTGGCGCGGGGACGGTGGAATTCCGCGAAACTGTTTCACGCAACATCGGCAACGATGCGAGCGGCACCGCGCAGGTCGACGATTCCATTTACGAACTCACCCCTTCCCTGCACCGCGAACTCGACGGTTACATCCGCCAATAACGCACTTTGGACTTTCCGCTTCGAATGCTCAATCTATAATCCGTTCATGCGAGCCACGTACGTGATTGCGCTCTTCTTTCTTATTGCCGCGTTGCTGTGGGCGGTGGAGACGCCGCTGGCGTCGATCGCGGAAGTTCATCGTCTTTCAAAAGGCGAAACAGATCCGGCGCAGACCGAGCAGACGCTACTGCGCGCCGGATCGGGATCGACACTCGCGCTGCAGCAGGGATTGAATTCGGATTCGGTTGAGACGCGGCTGCGTTGCGCGCGATTGCTGGCGCTGCGCGGCGACCGCGGCGGCGATCGCGTGTTGCTCGACACATTGCACGCGCACGCCGCAATGGACGACACGTTTGGCGCGATGGCCGAAACGTTTCTGATCGGCGTATGGGATCAGCGCGAAGGCCCGCACGCAATTCTGCGCGACAAATTGGCCCGGCCGCACGGAAAAGCCACCGACGCCGAGACTGTGAATGTGCTCAACGAGCTGATCGAAAAATGCCCTGCATGGGCGAACGGGTACGTCCTGCGCGCGAAGCTGTATCAGCGCAACGGCGAAGGAGCGGAAGCCAGACGCCAGGCGCTGATGGCCCTGGCCTTCGAGCCCGATGACTTTGAAGCTTTAGTCGTGCTCGGCCAGGCGTATTTGACTCTCGAACAACCCGAACAAGCCGGCGTTTGCCTGCAGCAGGCGCTGCGTTTGAATCCGCGCCTGAAGCAATCGTTGCGCGAGGACATCCGCGAAACATTGAAAGCCATCGATACCGAACGCGAACGGCGGCGGCGCGAGCGGCGCAAGGACGAACCCGTGATTTGAACTAAAAAGTGATTAAGTCAAAATTAGAAGAGAACGCGGACGGCCATCTTTTTCAATTTTTAATTTTTAATTTTTAATTCGTATGTTAAGTCTTTCCGACCATGTCGACTGCCGCACAACCTAAATCCGGCTCCGCTCCCGAATCTCCGGAATCTCAAGATGGAACGGGCAAACCCGTCTACGAGAACGACCGCTACTGGACGCAGCGTCTCGAGCGCGAATTCACGCTCGCGGGCGTCGGGCATGCGGGCGTGGGATTGGCATTCAACCGCTGGGCGTACAAAGTGCGGCGGCGCACGCTGCTGCGCGCGCTGAATGCGCACGGCGTGAAAATTACCGGCGCGAAGATTCTTGAGCTCGGCTTCGGCACTGGATTTTATCTCGACCTGTGGCGCGACATGAACGCCGGGCTCGTGCGCGGTTTCGACATCACTGAAATTGCCGTGAAAGCTGCGCGCGAACGCTTCGGCGATCGCGGCTGGCAGTTCGATAAGGCCGACATCGGCGCGCCGCTGCCGCTGGGCGAGGCCAAGGGAACGTTCGATCTGGCGACGGCGTTCGACGTGCTCTTCCACCTGGTCGAGGACGCGAACTGGAACGGCGCTCTGGACAATATCGCCGCGGCGCTGAAGCCGGGCGGCCACGCGGTCATCTTCGATAAATACCAGAGCGTCGAAAACAAGATCAGTCATGTCCGCCGCCGCACGCTCGATACCTACAAAGAGGCGCTCACCGCGCGCGGCTTTGAAGTCGTCGACATCCGGCCGATTTTTTTCCTGATGAATTCGCCGACGGATCTGTCGGGCCTCGGAAAATTCGCGTTCAAGACGTCATGGTCGCTGACGAAGTTGCCCTACAAGCTTGGCAAGCACATCGGCCTCGGCGAAATTCTCGGCGGTGCAATGGGCGCGGGGCTTTTTTATCCGGAGCTAATGCTGAATTCGACGTTCACCAGCGGCCCGAGCACCAAACTTCTGGTCGCACGAAAGAAGTAGTCTTAAAATACCGCGATCCCACCTCAGTTCATTCACGAGCATATCGGACGGGTCAAGTCGCTCGACCCTTTTGTCTTTCACATGTCCTCACTTAAGGTCATTTAATTGCGCAACAAAATGATCAAGTCTATACGCCGTATGAAGTTAAAATCATAAAAAATTGCGCTTCGAATTGCGCAACACATAAGTCATTTAATCTGAAAGACTTATTTTTAACATGGTCGATTTTTGAGGCACATCGCACCCTATTTCTTCTACGCCAAAATCTCGAAGTCGATATCTCGCAAGCAGTTAACTTTTTTTCAAAAATCTTTTTTCCCAAGTCAGTCCGTACTGATTTCATTTTGGGGCCATGGGTATTGGCGCCTTCACATCCCGCCAGCCCGGCCCGAGTCCTCGCGCGTGGCGCAGCGCGGAATCGAGCGTCATTAATCCGTAAATAATCCCCGCAATCGGCAACGACCACGCGTAGCGCATGGGTAGTCTGAAAAATAGCGTAGCCGGCGTGTAGACCAGCCGCATCCAGACGAGCGCCATCACGCCGTGGGCGAGAACGGCGAGCAGCGGCAGGTGGTAACCGGGCTCGTGATTCAGAAATAATCCGATTGCGCCGCCGATCACCGCCAGAATCGGCACGATAAAAATAAATCCAAGGCCAAGCATCGCTCCGGCAAGTCGCAGCCACGAATATTTCAGTTCGGTGAACGCCGTGCGCGTCACCATTTTCCAGATGTCGGCGAGCACCGGGTAATCGCGCAGGCTGACGACTTCGCGCGCGCTGAGGCTCAAGCGGATCGGCAGGCCGGTCTTCTTCACCTGCCGGCCGAGGTTCACGTCGTCGATGATTTCGTTGCGAATGCAGCTCAATCCGCCGCCGATTTTTTCGAGCGCCTCACGCGAGAGCAATACGCAGCCGCCGGCGGCCGCGGCAAGCGGATCAGCGGGATTGTTCACGCGGCGCATCGGGTAAAGGAGATTGAAGAAAAAAACGAACGCCGGGATCAGCAGTTTTTCCGCTGGAGAAACGCAGCGCAGCAGCGCCATGCGCGAATTGAGGCCCAGTTTTCCCGCCAGACTTTCCAGCACCAATCGCCGCAGCGAATTTGGCGCGTGAAGAATGTCAGCATCGGTCAACAAAACGTACTCCGCCGTTTCTCCCTCCCTGCCCTTCTCCCCTTCCCCATTTCCGCGAAGAGCTGCGCGCACGCCCTGCTCCAATGCCCACATTTTGCCGACCCAGCCTTCGGGCAGCGAGGCTCCGGTGAGAACTTGCAGACGATCCTCGCGCTTTAAATCCGTCGCAAGTTTGCGAGCGACATCCGCGGTGCCGTCGCTTGAGCGGTCGTCGATCAACGTGACGCGAAAATCTCCGGAGTAATCCTGGTTCAGCAATGCCGGCAGAGTTTGCGGCAGCGAATCGGCCTCGTTGCGCGCGGGAACAAGCACGCGCACGGCGGGCCAGTGCGCGATTGAATCGGCCGGCAGCGGGTCAGCGTCGCCGACGGGCCAGAAATCCCACGGGCGCGCCGGCTGGAAGAAGATGTAGAGCCAGGCCAAAAACGACGTGGCGGCCAGAAGCGCGCAGAGAGCCAGGAAAATCAGCATGATCAGCCCGCTATCTTCTCCATTTGCGCCAAAGTTTCCAGCGCGGCAGACTGAACAGCGAAACCTCACCGCAGCGGACGCGGAGGAGCAGCGAAGTGGAACGAAACAAGAATCGTATTTTCCCTGCTTTATTATGCGCGCTCTGCGTTTTCTGCGGTTCGCTTTTCTCTGGCGAGGCCGCGGTCGCGACGCCGCCGGCTGAAGCGCCGCTTGTTGCCACGCCGGTCACACTCTTTGATCGTATTGTGGATCTCAATCGCAGCGTTCAGGAACCGGAACTCGATCCGGTGAAATTGCGCGACGAATTTTCAAAATTGATCGAGCGCGCCAAAACAGCGCTTGTCGACAAAACGACGCCCGAGCAGAAAATTGCGGCGCTGAACACGGTGCTGCTTTCGGATCGAAAAGTCGAATACCTCTCCAACAAATACTGGCGCGATTCGACGCTCGCCGCGAGCGTTCTGCGCGGAAAAGGCAATTGCCTGTCGACGTCGACGCTGTACGTGCTCGCGGGCCAGGCGCTCGGGCTGCCGATCAAGATGGTGCTGATTCCGCGCCACGCGTTTGCGCGCTGGGATGACGGCACGACGCGCATCAACATCGAGACCACCAGCGGCGGAAAATGCTATCCGGACAGCGAATACCTGAGCCGCTGGTCGCAGCCGGGCGCCGACGACATCGAACGGCTCGGCTGGTGCAAATCGCTCGACGAAAACAGCGTCTACGCGGAGTTGCTGCTGACGTCGGCCAACCATCGCGTGGGCGAAGGCAAACTCGACGAAGCGCTGAAGTTGATGGATCGGGCGATCACGATTCTGCCCAACCGCAGCGACATCGCGCTGCGGCGCTGCGCGCTGATGGCTGAGATCACCGGCCGCCGCGACGAAGCGCGCGCCAAAGTGCTGCTGATGCTGAACGATCAGAAAGAGCACCCGCTGCCGGCGAGCGTCGAGACGGAGGCACTGATGTACCTGGCTGGCGACGCGGCCGGCGAGAGCGACCATCAGCGGGAGCGTCTTTATCTGATGGCCGCGTTTGCGCGCGCGCCAAAGTCTGAGCAGCTTCACGTGCTCAGTTCGCTCGCGTTCTGCCACCGCGCACTGAAAGATTACCAAGGCGCAGTCCGCTACATGGAACTGGCAGTGATGCTCGATCCGCAGAGCGATTCGACGCTTTACAATCTCGCCATCCTGCAGAAAAACGCCGGCCGCCTGCCGGACGCCATCGGGACCATCCGCCGCGCGCGCAAGATCAATCCGGAGAGCTGGAACCTGCATATTCTCGAAGCCGGCTACTTGATTTTGAACGGCGAGCGCGACGAGGGCATGAAACTTTACGAAACGCTCGAGAAGCCGCGCGCCGACGAAGAATTCTGGGACATCATGCAAGCCTGGTTCTTCGCCGCGAGCGCCCAGCGCGACAAATTCTATCCGCAATTCGAGAAGGCGCTGTCGCAGGCGCATTCGACGCGAATTCTTGAATGGATCGACCAGGACCCGGACCTCGACGTCTATCGCGGCGAAGATGAATTCAAAGCCGTGGTGGAGAAACACCGCAAGCGCCTTCTAGGCGAGAAATGAACGCTCGTTTTGAAGAATTTCTGGATTCCATTCCTGCCTCATCTCGAAAAAAGATAATCATTCGGGTTGCGAACGAACTACGGATGTGGTTGGTTGTAGCCTGCATGAACACAGTGCGCGGGCAGGGGAACGATATGTGGCGACAGGGCGAAATTGGGGAGAGAACGAATCGGAATTTCAAACTTGGATTATTTTCAGACACAGAATCTGCTGACAGAATTCACGCCTGAATTTCGGCCCGACGTAACGGATAAATCCATTCTCGTCGCGGGCCTGGGCGGAAACGGAAGTCACGTCGCGCTGGCGGCGCAACGCATGGGATTTCGCGACATTGTTGGCGTCGATTGCGATGTTGTCACGCCCGGCAACCTCAGCCGCCAGTTGCTTTACACGCCGGCGGATATCGGGCGCTCAAAAGCAGCGGCCGCGCGCCAGTGCCTGGAACACAACAACCTTTGCTCACGAATTGAAACGCATCATCTGGACATTCTAAAAAATCGCGCGCGATTTGGCGAACTCGTCGCAGCGGCGGACCTTGTTTTCATCGTGCTCGACCAGCCCGCAACGACGTTCTTCGCCGTCGACGCGTGTTTCGCTTACAAAAAGCCGGCGATCAGCGGCGGGACGTGCGTGTTGTCCGGAACGAGCACACGCGTCGCGTGGATGGACGGCGTGTCTTCGCCATGCCTGAATTGTGCGACGCGCATCGGTTCTGTGCGCGAAGCGTGGGCGGAATACTACCGCTACAACGGACAGGAACGCCTGTCGAATTCGCCGCCTGAGGTGGAGAAGATTGATCGCGACATTTCACTCGCGGGCGGGCATCCTTCGATCTATCCGAGCGCCTGCATCGGCTCAAACCTGATGCTAAGCGTGGCGCTCAATTATTTTATGGGAAAGCGCGACATGCCGCGCGTGCTCTCGTTTTCGGTCCTTAATTTCGTGCTCGAACGTGAAGCGCTCAAAATAAACGAGTGTTGCGTTACTTGTTCGAGAACTCGCGGTCGAGCAGCGCTTTGAAATCGGGGTTGCCTTTGAGAATTTCAAAGTCGGCGTCGTTTTCGATTTCCTCGCGCGTCAGGTGGCGATGGTTTGGGGTGGCGAAGAATTTTTTCAGCATGACCAGCGTTGCGGCGGCGTTTCCGGTGACGCCGAGATAACCGGCGGCGTTGTAGAGCACGCAGCAGTGCACGGGCTCGGTGGATTCGCCGCGTTCGTTCGTTTTGGCGTCGGCGAGAGCCTTCTCGAATTCCTGGCGCGCTTCGGCGGTTTCTCCGGCGCGGTGCAATTGCGCGGCGAAGAGCAGGCGCGCGATCGGATCGTCGCCGTCGATTTTCACGGCCGCGCGGGCGTGCTCAGCGGCTTCCTTGAATTTTCGCTGGCGGCAATACAGATGGCAAAGCGAACGGTGCGTGTCGGAAAGCGGCAGGGCTTCGAGACTTTTCTTAAAATAATCGATGGCCGCGTCGTCTCGCAGCTCCTTCGAAGCCAGTTCACCCAGGCCGCGCCAGGCAAAGGCGGAGGCGTTCGCGTTTTTCTTCGGAGCGGCGAGCGCTTTTTCAAAGGCAGCGGCCGCGGCTTTGGCGTCGTGAGCGTAGAAGCGCAGATGCTCGCCAAGCGCGGCCCAGCTCTCGGCTTCATCGGGAAAATCGACTGTGGCTTTGGAATACGTTTCAAATGCCGCGCGATAATCGCCGCGCGTTTCGGCGCTGACGGCCTTTTCGATCTGCGCGCGAAGTTCCGCTGACGGTTTTTGGGTTTCGCCAGAAAATGCAGCGGCGGCAAGAAGTATCAACAAAATATGTGGAACGGTACGCAGCGATGGGCTCATCTTTACCGCTCCCCAAATGAATTCGGGGCCACACGGCCCCGAATTCATACTGACTGATTTCCGGTCAGCAGCGAGTGATTACTTGCCGCGGTACGTTTTCATCTGCTCGTCGGTCAGGACGGAGCTGACGCGGCGGTCGAATTCGCCTTTTGCATCGTATGCGCTCAGCTTCGCCTGCGCTTCCTGAAGCTTGCGCTGCTCTTTGTCGCAATTTCCGCTGCAACGGGCCAGCTTGTTTGACGCTTTATCGACATCGTGCTGCAGATCGTCGACTTTGTTGCCGATGTCGTGCTTGACGTTGGAGATGTCGTTGTACTGGTCGCTCGACACCTTCAGATCATTGACGATCGAATCGTAACGGCTGGAGAACGCCGGCGTATCCACATGCGCGGGCGAAACGATCTCCCGGCTGCCCGAGTCCTTCTGGTAGCTGACGCTGACCGTGTGGCTCGACGAATATTGCTCGGGCGACGGCTTGTCCCGGGTCTGCTTGAAACCGCCTCCGCCGCACGCAGCTTGAGCGGCACCGGTGAAGACGAGACAGAGGAAAGCTAGACTGAGGAATGTGACTGAGTATTTCATGATGTTCTCCCGCGGCTCCAAAAAGTTTAACTGCTCCAAGCGAATCTTCAACGCCCTCTCGTCGGCTTAACCCGCTTCACAAAGCGCCGCTCTGCTTTTAAAGCATTTTTGAAATAGCACAAGCGATGCCATCCTGAGTAAAGTATTACTTGCGTCCCAGTATCATGGCGGTGCCCATTGGCATGAACGACGCAGGTGATGCACGCACATTCCAGGGGCCCGATTTAACATGCTGTACTCCCGACAAACGCTGAAACTTCTGTGTATCTGGGTAATTGGGCTCCAGTGTTTTTGTTTCGCAGAAGAAAAAAATGCCAAAACGGAAGCGCCCGTCAAATTTCCGCTGCCGAACCCGAGCGCTATCGGGGCACAAAAATATTGCGCACTGCTGAATAATTTCCTCCAGCAGGGCGGCTATGAAAAATGGAAGAAGGACCCCCGCCCTCGCGCGACGGGGCCGTTTTTCGTGCGCGATTCCGGTGTGGTCGAGAGCTTCGGAACGCACGGATCGTCGGCGGTTCAGGTCGTTTATTCGCCGGAGGTATGGAAATGGATGGAAGACGGCCGGAAAGGCATCATTCCGGACGGCGGGATGATCGTCAAACTGCTGTTCGCGCGCGACCCCAAGGATCCGACGAAATTTTCCGAAGACATCACCGGGGTGAGCGTGATGGTGAAGGACAGCAAAGGTTCGTGGGACGGATGGTTCAATTCCGACGGCGGGCCGCTCACAGCGCCCACGCGCGAACATGCAGCAGCGTTTTTCGATCCGAATGCCGGGTTCGCTTTATCTTGCATAAATTGCCACGCGTCGGCCGATAACCCCGAAGGGACGTATTCGACACCCAACCATGTGCTGGGCAAGCCTGCGATCGAGCACAAGACGGTCGTCTCGGCGGAAGGACTGAAAAAAAATCTGCAGCTCGCGGCTGATATTCATATCGCGCAGGAGCTTCCGCCGGCCGCGGCAATCCGACCGTGGCAGCAGCCGGCGGCGCACTGGAGCGCACTCCTTAAAGGCGGCGCAATCGCCGAACCGGCGCCGCTCCCCTTCTCCACCTACGACCATGTGCCGCAGGGGCCGCGACCGGACGGGCAGCGTGCGTTCGTGACGGCGAGCAACTGTTCGGCGTGCCACGATGCGACTCAGCTTTATTCCGCGCCGCCGAATATGTCGATCAGCGAGAAGTCTGCCGACGGAAAAGAAGCGCTGGTGAACCTCTCTCCGCACGGCGAATGGCGGTATTCGATGATGGGCTTGTCGGGCCGCGATCCGATTTTTTTCGCGCAGCTTGAAAGCGAGCACGCACAGCATCCGGAACTGGCCGAGGAGATCGACAACGCCTGCCTAAGCTGTCACGCCGTGATGGGGCAGCGGCAATGGAAAATGGACAAGGGCGCCGACGCGCTATTCTCACTGAAATCAGTCTTCGCCGAACCGGACAGCAAACACGGCGTTTATGGCGCGCTGGCTCGCGACGGCGTTTCATGCGTGGTCTGCCACCAGATGCAGCCGGAAGGTTTGGGCACGCCGGCGCAGTACAGCGGAAAATTTCTGTTGCCGGAGAAGCCGAAAGAAATTTTCGGGCCGTATGAAAAGGCTGCGACGCTGCCGATGGAACAGGCGATGGGACTGACGCCGAAACTCGGCGCGCATTTGTCGAACTCGACGCTGTGCGCGTCCTGCCATGCCATCGTGCTGCCGTCATTGGACGCCGGAAAGAAATACAGCCGCAAGGAATTCAACGCGCTGGCCGCCAGCAGCGAGCACGGCAAGACATTTCACGAGCAGGCAACGTACCTGGAGTGGAAGAGCAGCGGCTATTCGACCGAGGGCAACGCGCCGAAAGCAACGCAGCGCAGTTGCCAGAGCTGCCACATGCCGCAGACCTATGGCGATAAGAAGCTGGCGTTTAAGACCGCGAACATCGAGGACGACACGTTTCCGCCTGTCGAAAACCAGGCACCCGCCGACAAGCTGCGCCTGGAACTGCGCCCGAATTTTTCGCGGCACTCGCTGAATGGGATCAACGTCTTCGCGCTGGAAATGTTCGACCAGAACCCGTGGCTGCTGGGCGTGGCGCGGCGCAACAATCTCTTTCCCGACCCGCGCGTGAAGCCCGGATTCGACGCGGCGAAAGAGGCGGCGCTGAAAATGGCGCGCGAGCAGACCGCGCGCGTGGAAATCCTGAGCGCCAAACGCAACGGCGCAACGCTGAGCGTGAAAGTGCGTGTCACCAATCTGACGGGGCACAAATTTCCGAGCGGTGTCAGCTTCCGGCGCGCATATTTAGAGCTGAAAGTTTCCGCCGGAGAGAAAACGGTGTGGGCTTCGGGCGTGACCGATTCTTCGGGAGTCATTCTTGGACCCGGCGAAGGCGGACGCGTGCCGCTGAAGTCGGAATTTCAGACCGACAACGCATATCAGCCGCACTACAAAACGATCACGCGCGAAGACCAGGTGCAGATTTATGAGGAACTCGTGACCGGAAGCGACGGCGCCTTGACCACAAGCTTCCTCAACCTGCGAAATATCATCAAGGATAACCGGCTGCTGCCGAAGGGCTGGAACCCGACCGACGCGGACGCGCAGTTTGTGAAACCTGTCGGCGTGGGCGACGACAACGATTATGAGATCGGCGAAGGCAGCGACGTGGTGACGTACGAGATTCCGATCGGCGATGAGAAGCAGGCGCTGAACGTTTCGGCGACCTTGTATTACCAGTCGATTCCGCCGTATTACCTGCGTCAGCGCTTTGCGCACCTCGACCAGCCCGCGACGCAACGCCTGTTTTATCTGGTCAATCAATTGGAGACGGACAAGAGCGCGATTCGGAATTGGAAGTTGAAGATTGGAGAGGACACGAAGGCGGCGGAGTGATTTTTTGACGGATCAAGACGCGTCAGGACGGATCAGGACGGATCAAGAGCGATCAGGACAGATCAAGAGCGATCAGGACGCATCAGGACGTTACATTTTTAGAATTCATCCGTTGTATCTATAGAGAAGAAAAGAGTGGCGGGAGGCGACTGCAACCGGAGAGCTCCCGTCTCGTTGTTTGAGATGGGTGTGGCTTCCTGATGGGCTCGCTTTTGATTTTCGTCGCACGACGAATTCTCGTGGCGGCCAATTAACTTTTTTAATCGCTGCCTCTTGTCGCTTCGCGACCCACCCGTCGCTTCGCGCCGGGTGGGCCACCCTTCACTTTGAGCGCTTGTCGCAGGACCAATGGTGTGAATTTGCAATTTGGCCGCGCTTGCACGGGCAGCCGACGGCAGGCTGCCCGTGGCACACACGATTAACGGCGAAGTCGATGCGCGTCGAACTGAAGCGCGCTGGGCGCGCCCTGACGGTCGCAGTTCAGATGGTTAATCGTAGCGTTCGTAGTGGATGCGGTCGTTGGTGATGCCCATTTTGTTGAGCTCAATCACGCTTTGTTCGATCATCGGCGTCAGACCGCAGATGTAGGCTTTTGTGATTGCGGGGTTTTTGACGTATTTGGGGAGGAGGCTCTGGACGTAGCCTTTTTCGCCCCACCACGTCTGCGGGTTGCGCGGGCGGCTGAGCGTGAAAACCGGGGTGAAGTTGGGATGTTCGGCGGCGAGCTTCTTGAACTCGTCGACATAGATCACGTCTTCTTCGTAGCGCACGCCGAAGAGCAGCACCAGGTTCTGCTTCATGCCGCTCTTGAGAAGGTGATACGCCATGCCCCAGAACGGCGCGATGCCGGTGCCGGCGGCGATGAAGACGATGTCGTTTTGCACCGGTTCGTGCGCGACGAATTTTCCGTACGGGCCGCGCATGCCGATCTTGTCGCCCACGCGCATGTCCCAGAGCGTCGGGGTAAACGCGCCGTCGAGAACGAGCTTGATGCAGAATTCGAGAAAGCGCTTTTCTTCGGGCGGCGAGGCGATCGAGTACGAGCGGATGATGTTCTTTTTCTGGCCGGGCTTTTCCTTGTCCGGCACGGGGCTGAGCATCTGGATGAACTGGCCGGCCGCAAACGGAATGATCTCGGCGAACGTATCCAGCGTGAAACGGAACAGGCGCACGTCCGGCGTGGGCTGCAGGATTTCATCGAGACTGGCGGTGTACGTCGCAGGCTTCACGCCCGGCTTTGCGCCTTCGCGCGGCGTCCAGATTTTGGGCGGCGCGGGCGGAAGCGGCGGCGGCAGACGAGGATCCAGCGAGCCGATGGGCGGTGCAGGTTGTTTCACGACGTCGGACATGAGCGAAAGTATTCTCCTTCCGGCTGGTTCAGGAGCACGGGCGCCAGCCGACTTTGTTAAAAGCGAGCGGGCATACTAATCACAGCGCATAGTGGATGCAAGCTTCGACCCAGCGGGATTTTGCGCAATTTTAGCGTGGGTATCTCACAATTGACGATGAGCGAGGTCTCACCTAACATGACAATGCAGTCCGGGGCTCGGCGCGCGGCGCTTTCGTATTCGAACGTGCATGCAACAAAGATGCACTTTCGCGAAGCGCAGAATGGCAGCGTGTTGTAGACAATAGCAGGACAGCCGGCAGGGGCGGCATCCGGCAACGAGGCGTTCAATGTTCATCCATTATTGCGATCTTTGCGGAATGCGGGTGGATAACGCCGAATCGATCACGGTAGAAACCAAAGTTTTCTGCAAAGAATGCGCTGAAAAGAATGGGCTGAAAGCCAGCAGCAGCGGATCGCATACAGGACGTTCGGGCTCCGGACCGATGGCGGGCGGACGGCCCAGCGGCAGCGGGCTGCATCGAAACGAACGCAGCGGATTGCACGCAACAGGAGCGAGCGGGACTGTGCGACGCTCGCCACCGACCGGAAATCGCCAAGTGATTTCGCCGGCGAAGACCGCTTCGCCCCGAGCGGGCGTCAGCCAGATGCGAACGGCCGTGGGCGCGCGAGGCACTCCGAAGGACAACAGCAAGCTTGCCGTCATGAGCCTGGCCGCGGCGGGCGTAATCCTGGCGGTGCTCGGTTTGATCCTGATGATGCGCGGAAAACCAAAACCGCAGGAACAAGACACCAGCAGCCAAACGGCGCAGGTGGAGACTCAGACGGACAAGAAGCCGCAGGCAACCGAACCGGTGAAAA
>Ga0265314_10002523_pt1 | contig 18640 bp, 20 predicted proteins | sample 4126metaG_FD_203106 | JGI IMG/M metagenome (GOLD analysis project Ga0265314, IMG submission 203106) | Rhizosphere microbial communities from Carex aquatilis grown in University of Washington, Seatle, WA, United States - 4-1-26 metaG | ecosystem: Host-associated > Plants > Roots > Rhizosphere >... | reverse complement strand
CCGACCTGCCGCAGCTCTTACCGTTGCTTCCCAGGGTGCCCGTGACGGGCTGGATCGTCCTCAGCGAGCAGTTTTACCGCTCGAATTTCTTCGTGAGCATCGGCCGCGAATCCTGCGCTTCGCCGCACTACAAGCTCGACCTAGCGCCAGCAGGCTCGTTCGACTGGCTCAAGCCCTACCAGCCGGTAGCCCGGATCGGCGCCGCACTCCGGCTCTACCATCTTCCCGAGCAGTGACGGATTTGGCCGCGCCGGCTCCGAGACGCATTGCATGCCGCGGCGGAAGTTGCGTTTTCCGGGCTTGACCTGGCATGAGTCATCACGGCATACATTCGCTTCCTAGCCGGAGAGATGGCCGAGTGGCCGAAGGCGCCTGATTCGAAATCAGGTTTACCGAAAGGTAACGTGGGTTCGACTCCCACTCTCTCCTCTACCTTGATGGGAACCCTGGGAGGGTTCCCAAACCCTGCCGCGCTCTGGCTACGGCGAGCAAAGCTCGCCTTCGCCAACGCGGTGATGGGAACCGCGGAAGAGGCGGAAGAGATCGAAAAACTGAATATCCGGAGGGTACCCAAACCCTGCCGCGCTCTGGCTGCGGCGAGCAAAGCTCGCCTTCGCCAACGCGGTGATGGGAACCGCGGAAGAGGCGGAAGAGATCGAAAAACTGAATATCCGGAGGGTACCCAAACCCTGCCGCGCGCTCTGGCTACGGCGAGCGAAGCTCGCCTTCGCCAACGCGGTGATGGGAACCGCGGAAGAGGCGGAAGAGATCGAAAAACTGAATATCCGGAGGGTACCCAAACCCTCCCGCGCTCTGGCTGCGGCGAGCAAAGCTCGCCTTCGCCAACGCGGTGATGGGAACCGCGGAAGAGGCGAAAAACTGAATATCTCTACCTATGGCGAGCGCGTGGTGCGCTCGGCAGTGCTAGGCTCGCTTACGTGTTAGGATAAGAAAAACTAAATACATCGCGTGCGTGGCGGCGGGCTTTGCCCGACGTCACTCGTCGCGGGGGGGACCCTCCCAGGTTCCTTTTCAACAATGGAGAGATGCCCGAGTGGCCGAAGGGGCATGATTGGAAATCATGTGTACGGCAACGTACCGTGGGTTCGACTCCCACTCTCTCCTCCGCCTTCCCTCGCACATCCAAGGCAAGGAGAACGAGCATGCAACCACGCATTCCGGTCGTTACCACCATGGACCCGCCGCCCGGATTCGTGGTCGAGAAGATCTTGGGCTCGTGCTGGGGCATCACGGTCAGATCGCGTAGCGTGGTCGGCACCGCATGCGCCGGCTGCCAGACTTTTTTCGGCGGCGAGATTACGGCGGCGACCGAGCTTGCCAACGATGCCCGCGGTCAGGCGATGAGACGCCTGGAAGAACACGCCGTCGCACTCGGCGCGGATGCGGTTTTGATGATGCGTTTCGATTCGGGTGAGCTCATGCAGAACACCAACGAGATCGTCGCCTACGGCACGGCGGTCAAGCTCGCGCCCAAGAACGCGTGAGCATTTCTGGCCTTCCCAAACCGCTGGCCAAGCGGATCGACAGGCTCGCCTGGCAGGCGCACGCCTTCCATCGCTTCGCGCACCATCCGCTGTGCGACGGCTATCGCGGCGAGGTGCTGCGGATCGGGAAGCGCTTTCGTCTTTGCAAGGGGTGCACCCTGCTCGCGCTCGGGCTCGCGGCCGGCTTCGCGCTCGGCGGGTTCTTGAGACCGCCGCTCGCGGCCGGCGTGGTCGCTTGGGGGGTGGCGCTTGTGCTCGGGCTGTCTTCGCTGCGCCGCCGGCTGCCGAAAGTGGTCGGGCGGCTGATTCCCGGCGCGGGCATGGGCCTGTCGCTCTGGGCGGGCTGGCCGTGCGCTCTGCTCGCGCTCGCGACCCTCGGGGCCTGCTCTTCGCTTTACCGTCGGCGCGGCGTGGAGCGATCGCGCTGCGAGCCCTGCCACGAACGGGATCGCAAGCCGTGCTCGGGGTTCGTGAGCATCGTCCGGCGCGAGCGCGCCTTTCAGCGCAAGGCCGATCACATGATCGATCGACTGTGATGGGAACCCTCAAAGGGTTCCCAAACCCTCCCGCGAGGCTGCGCGGCCGGCAGAGCCGGCCGGCTCCGCACGCGGCTGTCTGGCCCGCACCGACGGTCGATCTTGATGCAGCTAATGAATTGTGCAGGCTAGCCTTTATCGTCGGCGAGAGTACCATGCCTCGTCTCAATCGGAGGTTCCATGCAAGCCATCGCTATTTCGGGAAGCCCACGCAAGAACGGAAACACGGAAACCCTGCTCGGGCGTTGCCTAGACGGCTTGGCTGGCAAGGGAATCCCGGGCCAGCTCGTCTCGCTGCGGGACAAGACCGTCAAGGGCTGCCGTGCCTGCGCCATCTGCAGCCGCAACCGCGACGGGCAGTGCAACACCAAAGACGACGATTTTCATCCCATTTTCGAGGCCATGCAGAAGGCCGATATCATCGTGGTCGGCTCGCCCGTGTATTTCGGCTCGGCAACGCCCGAGATCATGGCCCTGCTCGATCGCGCCGGCTACGTATCGCGCGCCAACGGCAACTTCTTTTCGCGCAAGCTGGGCGGTCCGGTCGCGGTCGCTCGCCGGGCCGGCCACAACTTCACCTACGCCCAGCTTCTCATGTGGTTCATGATCAACGACATGGTGGTGCCCGGTTCGTCGTACTGGAACGTGGCCTTGGCTCGCGAACCGGGTACGGTGGCGGACGACGCCGAGGCGCTAGCCACGGTGGATCGCTTCGCGGAAAACCTGGCCTGGCTCGCTGGACGCACCATGTGATATGACGGCGCTTGCCCCGAGCGACGCCGTCGCATAGCCTGTCCGCCCTTCGAGCTTTCCGCGCGACCAAACCCAAGGTGAACCGATGAGCAACAATGACTTCAGCGATATTCTGGCGAAGATTCCCTACGGCGTGTCCGTTGTAACCATGGGTCGCGGCGGCGCACAGGTTGAAAACGGACTGACTGTGTCGTGGATGAGCCAGGTGTCGTTCAATCCGCCCATGCTGATGGTCGCGGTCGACAAACTGCACTACAGCCTGGATCTGCTTCGCAGCACGAAGAATTTTTGCGTGAACCTGCTCGGCGAGGACCAAGGCGCGCTGGCCGGACGCTTCGCCAAGCAGGCGACCACGGCCGAGGACAAGCTGGCCGACGTCCCCCAGCGCCCGTCAGACAGCGGGGCCGCGATCCTTTCCGACGCCGTCGCGTACTTCGACTGCGAGGTCACCAGCATGGTCGAGAGTGGCGACCACACGCTGGTCATCGGCCGCGTGGACGACGCCGCGGTGCTGAAGGATCGCGCCCCCATGACCTCGGCGTCGGGGCTGCGCTACCGCAAGCGCTAGCGCAAGGATTGCGTTTCATCGGCGCGCGTCGTTGTCGGTGCCGCCCGCTTTGGGCGCGCTGCCACGGGGGCGGGCGAAGATCTGAACCGTCTCTGGTAGATAGCTCGCGATCTCGACGCCGGCCGGGGCGCGCGCGTGAATCCGATAGGTTCGTGCGCCGAGCTTGTTGTTCTGCAATTCCACGAAGGCTTCGATCGCGTCGGGCGGCAGCAATTCGAGCTCCCTGCGCGACCCGCGCAGCTCGATCGTCACGCTGGTCTGGCGAGGCGGATCGACGCTGATCTGGTCACCGATGCCACGGATCTCCAAGGGCACGACCTTCGTCACCTCGTGCGAACGGTCGAGCGCGACGGCGGCCCAGGCCGCGAGAACACCAGCCAGAATCGCCACGTGGGGCAAAATGCTAGCCAGGCGCGAATACTTGGTCGCGGGCTCGGCGCGCTCGCGTCGGGGGCCGCCGCCCAGTCGGCGCAAGGTCGCACGCAGTTGGGCCGCGTCGCCGATGACCTCCATGGAGTCGTCGTGGGCCAGGGAAACGCTGCCGTATTCCTCGCTCACACAAATCACCAGGGCGTCGGTGGCGCGCGCCAGGCCAAGGGCTGCGCGGTGTCGGGTGCCGTGCTTGGGATCCGCGCTTTCGGTGGCGAGCGGCAGCACGACCCCGGCGCGGAGGATCCGATCGCCTCGCACCACCACCGCACCGTCGTGAAGGGGCGAGGTGGAGGTGAAGATGGCTTCCACAAGCGCGACCGACAGACGGGCCTCCACCACGGTTCCGGCGGTCACGTGATCGAAGACCGGATCCCAGCGCGGAATCACGACCAGCGCGCCCTTCCGCCTGGCCGCCAGGGAAAAGGCGACCTCGGCGAGCATGCCGGCAGCATCGATCCGGTTGCCCTTCGCGTGGCCGCGCGCCAGCCATCGTGAAGGGTTGATGCGGGCGAGGGCGCGCCGGATCTCCGTCTGAAACAGCACCACGATGGCGATGGTGGCGATTGCACCGATGGCCGATAGCACATACGAAGTCAGGATCAATCCGAAGAAGCTCGCCAGCCACGAACCTGCCAGCAGGATCACAAGGCCGAGCATCACTTGCACTGCGACGGTTCGCCTTATCAGCCGATAGGCGGCGGAGGCGACCAGGGTCAAGAGCAGGATGTCCGCCACGTCCTGCCAGCGCAGACCGCGAATCAGCGAGGCGAGCTCGAATCGAAACATGGCACAAGCCTTACCGCGCGCGGCGGCCAAGGCAAGCTCGCTCGCGCGGGGCGAGTTTGCCCGCTGCCAGGTTCTTGCTATTGTGGGGCCCGGCCGGGGTCCGCCCTCGGCCGCTTCCAAAGCGGACACAACCTATTGCAACGGAGAAAATCGCCATGGGAACACGCGCGCGTGAAATCTTGGGCCTCGATGTGAACGCGCTGCTCAAGCAGCTCAATCAAGCCTATGCGAGCGAGTGGCTCGCCTACTATCAGTACTGGCTGGGCGCCAAGGTCATCAAGGGACCGATGAAGGACGCGGTGGCGGCCGAGCTCAACCTGCACGCCACCGAGGAATTGAGCCACGCGGTGCTGGTCTCCAATCGGATCATCCAGCTCGGCGGTACGCCGGCCCTGTCGCCCAAGGATTGGTACGACATGAGCCCGTGCAAGTACGATGCGCCAGCGGATCCGTACGTGGCGGTGTTGCTCGACCAGAACATCTCCGGCGAACAGTGCGCGATCTCGACCTACAAGGGCCTGATGGATTTCACCAAGGACAAGGATATGGTGACCTACAACATGGCGCTCACTATCCTGGAGCAGGAGGTCGAGCACGAGGAGGACCTGCAGAGCCTGCGAGAGGATCTCGACCTGATGGTGGTGCGCGGGTCGAAGTAGAAGGCTCGCGGTCTCGGAGCCCATGGAACAGCACCTGGCGACCATCGCGGTCAGAACCGAGCGCGCACGCGAGCTGGTGGACATCACCGAGTCCGTGCGCGCCGAGGTTCGCCGCTCCGGCATCCGCAACGGCATCTGTGCCCTGTACGCGCAGGGCGCGACCGCTGCGCTGATGATCCAGGAAAACGACGATCCCAACATTACCCTCGACGTGCTCGACTGCCTGGAGGGCATTGCGCCGCACGGTCGCTGGCGCCACGACCGCGTGGACGACAACGGATCGGCGCACATCCAGGCCGGCATCGTCGGCCCGAGCGAGGTGATTCCGATTCGCGACGGGAAGTTGGCGCTGTCCACCTGGCAGAACGTGTTTTTGTGCGACTTCGATGGGCCACGCAGCCGGCGCACGGTGGTCGTGACGATTCAGGGTGAGGGTGGATAGCAGGGCCGGAACGGATGAACCACAGAGAGCACAGAGTCCGGACCGGAAAGGCAGGGGTCCAGGTCAGAAACTCCTCCGCCTCTGTGTCCTCTGTGTCCTCTGTGGTTGATTCGATTGCGCACGCCTTGACCGCGCGGCGGTCTTTTTCGAGAGCGGTGTGTGCTGTGCTTGTCGTGACGGGCGTGGCGTGCGCAAAAAGACACGAGGCCAAGCCGGTGACCGAGGGGCGCGATGCCGAGGCGAACGACGTCGGTGTGCCGGCCAAGGCCGATGCGGCGGCGAAGGGCGAGAGAGCTTGTGGCTACGTCGATCGGAACGGAACCCTGGTCATTCCTCGTCGTTTTGATCTTGCGGGCGAGTTTTCGTCGGGGCTGGCGGCGGTCACGGTCGATCTGAAGGCCGGGTTTGTCGATGGTAAAGGCAACTACGCCATCGCATCGATCTTCGATGCGGCCAAGGAAGTTCGCCAGGGGCTGGCCGCGGCTTGCGTGAAGGGCAAGGGCTGGGGCTTCGTCGACACGAAGGGCGCTTGGGTGATTCCGCCCAGGTTCTCCTGGGCCGATTCGTTTTCCGAGGGCGCCGCCGTGGTCAAGGACGACGGCGAGATCGAATACGCTTGCGAGGATGATGCCATCAGGGGCATTCCACCCGGAGACGACTGCGAGAAGGACTTTGGGAACGACGAAGACAAGCCCGGAAGCTACCATCTGATCGACCGGAGCGGGCGTCGCCTGACCGCCAAGGGCTACCACGGCATCACCCGCGTTTCGGACGGCATGGCGGCGGTGCTGTGGAAGAATCGGTGGGGTTACGTGGACCGCAAGGGCAAGGAAGTCATCCGACCGGTTTTCGTGCGAGCCAAGCCCTTCGGCGAGGGTTGGGCGGCGGTTTGGCTGCCCGACCGGCGAGACCAGGATTTCGGCGACGGCAAGTGGGGATTCATCGACAAGCAAGGCAAGTTCAAGGTTCCGGGCAAGTACGGTGCCAGCGAGGTTGGCGTCTTCTCGCAAGGCTTGGTCGCGATGGAAGGCCTTCCCATCAAGGCTCTCTACGGAAGCCCGATCGGTCGAGCCTGCCTCGCCAGCCAAGGCCAGACCGCGGACGATCTCCGGGACAGTCCGGATGCGCAGGCGGAGTGTGCGGCCTATATGGACAAGAACGGAAAGTTTCGCATCGCAGTTCCCTTTTGCGCGCTCGACGACGTGTACGCAGGAGAACGAACCCCGCAGGACTTCGTGGGCGAGTACGCCGAGCTGGTCATGCAAGAGCCCCTGAGCGTGTATCCCTTCAAGTGCGTACCGGCGCTGACGCCGGACGTTCGACTGTTCATCAACCGCCAGGGCGAATTCGTGTCGCCTAGCTTCGTGCTGGCATCCCGCGCACCCGAGGGCTTGGCGCCAAGCTGCGGCCACCGCCGCAACGGACACGACGTGAATCCCCTGATCGGCACCCAATGACCCACGGCCGCGCGAAACGAGGCGGGGCGCGGCCCCCTCGCACCGGTCGCAATTCGTGCTAACCCTAGCGGGCTCATGTCCCTACCGGTCATCGTCTTCGACAACGTCCACAAATCCTACCGCGGGGTGAAGGCGGTGGACGGGATTGGCTTCGACGTCCCGCCGTCGATTTGCTTTGGTCTGCTCGGCCGCAACGGCGCGGGCAAGAGCACCATCCTGCGCATCCTCTACCGAAAGGCGGAACGCGACCGGAGCCCGCGCGGAACCGTTTCCGTGTTCGGCTTCGACCCCGAACGCGACGAGCTCGACATCAAGTGCCGTACCGGCGTGGTGCCCCAGGAAGACAACCTCGACGAAGAGCTGGACGTCAGCCAGAACTTGCGCATCTTCGCCAAGCTGAACGGCATGCCGCACGGCCGCGCCGAAAGTCGCATCGCCGAGCTGCTCGACTTCATGGAGTTGGGCGAAAAGCGGACCGCGAACATCCGCGAGCTGTCGGGCGGCATGAAGCGCCGGCTGGTCATCGTGCGCGCGCTGCTCAACGAACCGCGCCTGCTGATACTCGACGAGCCGACCACCGGCCTCGATCCGCAGGTGCGCCACACCATCTGGGACAAGCTGCGCCAGCTCAAGCGCGGCGGCCTGACCATCATGCTGACTACGCACTACATGGAAGAGGCGTTTCAGCTTTGCGACGACGTGCTGGTGGTCGAAAAGGGCAAGGCCGTGCTGCGCGGCAATCCCAAGACGTTGGTCGAGCAAAGCATCGAGCCCTACGTACTCGAGCTGACCGACATCGCGCTGGCGCCGTCGGTGCTCGAGCGCTTGGGGACCGGTGCCGCGCGCGTCGAACGGTCCGACGAATCGGTGCGCATCTACGCCTGTGATTACGCCGTTCTTCGCGGCGTGGCCGACGAGCTGCCGCCCGGCGACCATCATCTGCGCCCGACCACCCTCGAAGACGTCTTCCTCAAGGCCACCGGAAGGAGGCTCGATGCAGGCCAGTGAGATTCGCCCGCCCGCGCTTGCCTCGCGGCTTTTCAGCGTGTGGTACCGCCACATGCGGGTCTACACCCGCAATCTGATCAGCAACGGCCTGCCGCCGTTTCTGGAGCCGGTGATCTTTCTGCTCGGTGTTGGGTTGGGCCTGGGCCGTTACATCTCGGCCATGGACGGGGTTCCCTACCTGGTATTCCTCGCCACCTCGCTGCCCATGACCTCGGCCATGTTTACCGCGTCCTTCGAATGTACCTTCGGAACCTTCGTGCGCCTGGATTTCCAGAAGGCCTACGACGGCATGATCGCTGCGCCGGTGACGCTGGCCGATCTTTTCGTCGGTGAGCTGCTTTGGGCCGGCAGCAAGGGACTGTTCTTCAGCGCCTGCGTGGTCGCCGTGATGGCGGCATTTGGCGCTATTCCCCTGCCCATGGGGCTGTTGGCCGTGCCGGTGGGATTCCTTGCCGGAAGCATGTTCGGTGCGCTCGGCCTCTTGGTCACGTCGTTCGTGAAGAACATCAACCACTTCAATTTTTACTTCACCGGTTTTCTCTCGCCGATGTTCTTCTTTTCCGGGACGGTCTTTCCCTTGGCCAGTTTGCCGCGATGGCTACGTCCGTTCGCCGAGATCTTGCCGCTGACCCACGCGGTGCGATTGACCCGCAATGCGACCTTGTCGCGCTTCTCGGCCGTGCTGCTTCTCGATTTCGCCTTCCTGGTGCTGGTTACGGTGCTGGCCGGCTACATGGCGATTCGCAGGCTGCGTCGGCGAATTGTGGTGTAGGCACCGCCCGGTCTCAGGCCGCGCGCAGGCGTTCCAGCACGGAAGGGTGGGCGCGGACGTCGAAGATGACCGCGTCCGGTTGGTACCGCTCGCCCAGCACCTCGCACGCCGCGAAGATCTCTTTGCGCAGGTGCTGCTTGTCGTAGGGCACGCGCAGCTCGCCGACCACCGTGTCGCGCGCGAAGAACGCAATCAGGCGCAAGCGCAGCTTCGCCACGTCTTCGGGCCGACGCGCCGACATGACGAACGAGTCGGGCCAGCGGGCGGCGAGCTTGTCGACCAGCGCGGCTTCGCTGGCCGCATCGCCGAGCTTGTCGATCTTGTTGAAGACGATCAAGCGAGGTATGTCGCCGGCGCCGATGTCGGCTAGCACCTCGTGCGTGACCTCCAGTTGGCGCTCGAAGCCCGGATCCGACGCGTCCACCACGTGGGCCAGCAGGCCCGCCTCCAGCGCTTCATCCAGCGTGCTCTTGAACGAGGCCACCAGCCCGTGCGGCAGCTTGTCGATGAAGCCCACGGTGTCCGAGACCAGAATGCGCGGCCGTGACTCGGGCACCAGCATGCGCACCGTCGTGTCCAGGGTGGCAAACAACTTGTCCGCGACCAGCACGTCGCTGCCGGTCAGAGCGCGCATCAAGGTCGACTTGCCCGCGTTGGTGTACCCCACCAAGGCGACGCGATTCATGTCGCGACGGCGCGCCCGCTGGGTGCACTGCTCCTCCGCCAGCGCCGCCAATTCGCCCGCCAGCTCGGCGATGCGATCGCGAATCTTGCGCCGATCGAGCTCTAGCCCCGACTCGCCCGCACCCTTGCCGCCGATGCCGCCGCGCTGGCGATCCTTGCCCGCGCCGGTCTCGCGCATGCGCGGCGCCATGTACTGCAAGCGAACGATCTCGACCTGTGCCTTGGCCACCCGCGAGCGAGCGTGGCGACGGAAAATCTCCAGAATCACCGCCGTGCGATCCAGGACCTCCGCCCCGGTGGCCTTCTCTAGGTTGCGTGCTTGCGACGGCGAGATGTCGTGATCCACCAGCACGACCTTGATGGGCTTGCCGTCTTCCGGCGCGACCGCAGGCGCCGGGGCGTCCTCGTCCGCCGCAGCCGTCCCGGTCATCGCCTGCAGCTCCTTCAGCTTGCCGCTGCCGATCACTGTGCCCGGATGAAACGATGTCCGCCGCTGGGTGATGGTCGCCGCCACGTTCAACCCCAGCGTGCGCGCCAGCCGGTGCAGCTCGGCCACCGAGGCTTCGAACACACCATCCTCCACGCCCTGCACCTGCACCGCGACCAGCACCGCCCGCAGCGGCTCGGATTCCTGTTCAAACAAAAGCGCCATCTGCGCAGAGTATAGGCGATGACAGCCGAAGCGCCTGCGAGGAAGCGCCTGGTTGATGGAAACGCGCGCTGACTACTTCGCGCTAGCTACTTCTGGACTATTTCTGGTCCAGCACCTTGATTGGCGGCATCTCCTTGCCTTCCAGATATTCCAGGCTGGCGCCGCCGCCGGTGGAGACGTGGGTCATCTTGTCGGCGAGGCCCATCTTCTCGACCGCCGCCGCCGAGTCGCCGCCACCGATCACGGTGACGGCGCCCTTGCCCGTGGCCGCCGCGATGGCCTTGGCCACCGCCAGCGTGCCGGCCGCAAAGTCCGCCGCCTCGAACACGCCCATGGGGCCGTTCCATACGATGGTGCCAGCCTTGCCGATGATGTCGCTGAAGGCCTTGATGGTCTTGGGGCCGATGTCCATGCCCATGAGCCCATCGGGAATGTTGGCGTCCGCCACCACGGTGGGCTTGTCGCCGGTCATGGCCTTGAAATCGAATGCGCCGGCCGCCGCGTGATCGCAGGGCAGAACGATCTTGCCGCCCGCACCGGCGAGCAACTTCTTCATCTCCTCGACCTGATCCTCTTCCACCCGGCTCTTGCCGACCTTAACGCCGCTGGCCTTGAGCAGGGTGTACGCCATCGCGCCGCCGATCAGAATGTTGTCCACCTTGCCGAGTAGCGCCGAGATGAGCTTGATCTTGTCGCTGACCTTGGCCCCGCCCAGGATGGCCACGAACGGACGCTTGGGCGACGACACCGCCTCGTGCAGGTAGCGGATTTCCTTTTCGACCAGGTAGCCCGCGACCGCCGCGCCGCCCTTGGCCTGGATGGCCTTGGCCACGCCGAACATGCTGGCGTGTTTGCGGTGGCAGGTGCCGAACGCGTCGTTGACGTAGGTGTCGCCCAACTTGGCCAGGCCGGCCACGAACGCGTCGTGCTTGGCCTGCTGTTCGGCGGTGAGCTTCTTGTCGGGATTCTTCTTCGCCTTGTCGGGCATGGTCTCGCCCGCGTGGAAGCGGACATTCTCCAGCAGCACCACCTCGCCCGGCTTGAGACCCGCGACCAGCGCCTCGGCCGCCGGGCCGATGACCTCTTGCGGACCGAGAGCCACCTTCTTGCCCAAGAGCTCGCCCAGGCGATCCGCACACGGCTTCAGGCTGCCTTCCGGATCGAAGGCGCCGTCGGGGCGGCCGAGGTGGCTCATCAGCACCAACTTGCCGCCCTGGTCCAGCACCTGCTTGATGCTGGGAAGGGCCGCGCGGATGCGGCGATCGTCGCTGATCTTGCCGCCCTTCAAGGGCACGTTGAAGTCCACCCGCATAAGTACGGTCTTGCCGCTGGCGTTGATGTCGGAAATCGTCTTGGTAGCCATGGTCGCTGCCTCTTCTTGTTGGGTTAATGCTTCGCCCCGTGGTTGGGACGGCGGCAGCATACTACGGTTCGGCCGTGCCAGCTCACGGAGGTTCGCAGGGAACCCGGTAGAGGTTGGCCGCGGCGACCGGGCTCAGTTGGAAACCGGAACCGGACCGCAGGCGGGGCAGCCGCACGCGGTGGCGCTCGGCACGACCTCTCCCAGGCAGGCGATCATCGGACACACGACGGGCAGACACGCGCCTGCGTCGCCCGCACCAACGTCGGGGAGACCGGCGTCCAAGGGCGCGCAAGTCGGACATCCGCACGGGGTAGGGGTTGGAACATAGCCGTTGATGCACGCGAGCGCCGGGCAAAGAATGCCGCCACAAATCACCGGAGCGTCGCTGGCACCAGCGTCGGTGCCACGAGCGTCGCCCCTCGCGCCCGCATCGCTCGGCGCGCAGACTGGACAATTGCAGGGCGGTGGCCCTTTCACGGTACCGTTCGGGCAGTTGGGCACGATGCAGGCAGCGGTGCAGACCGCGGGACCGTCGATGCCGACGTCCTGCTTGCTCGAGGCATCTGGGATTGTGCCTCCATCCGGAGCCGGAGCGCAGATGGGGCAGCCGCACGGCGGGGGGCCCGGCATGGTGCCGTAGTCGCACTTCGGGACCACGCACGCGATGGCGGGGCAGATGATCGTTCCACCCGCTCCGCCGCTCGCGACGGCGAATCCTCCTGCCCCGCTGCTCCTGCCTCCTGCTCCGCCGCCCGTCGCGCCGCCTACGCCAGCGCTCGCTCCGCCGGATGCCGTCGTGGCCCCGCCGGAAGCGCCGGGCATTCCACCCGCCCCCGCGCCTCCGCTGGGGTTGGTCGAGCTGCCCGGCGTGCCGCCCATCGAGACTGTGCCTCCGCTCGCCTTGACGCCCCCGGCGCCCAAGTTGCCACCCACACCACCGGTTCCATTGAGCGAAAGACCCGAAGAGTCCATGCACCCCGTAAGGATCGTAAAGCCTGCAAACAGGCCGATAAGACTTGTCGCTTTGCTGCGCATTGCATACTCCTGTTGGTTAGGCGCAAGCTACAGCAAGGTTCGTACCGGGATTGCGCCCTGGCCCAGCACCGTGTTTGTCCCAGGATCTTCGTCGATTGCAATGCGGCGGCACTTCAAATTCCTGAGGGCGAGCTGTCGAGATCTGCGTGCCCGTGCCATCTCGCGGCGGCTCCGTCGGGCTTTTGAGGAGTGCGTCGGGCTCGCCCGACCGCGGTCGGCACGCCTTTCGCAACATCGTCGCCTCATGCTGCGATATCCTTCCAACGCTGACCGAAATGCGACCATCATCCCGCTCATCCGGCCGGAATCTGGACAGCCCGGCCCGAAGTCGGACAGCCCGCCGCCCTTGCTGGAGCGAGTGAGCGAGGCCCTGCGCACCCGCCACTACAGCGTCCGAACCGAGAAGGCGTACTTGACCTGGATCCGGCGATTTATCGCATTTCACAGGAACCGTCATCCGCAGGAGCTTTCCGAGGTGGAGATCGGCGAGTACCTTTCCAGCCTTGCCCGCGACAGTAAGGTAAGCGCTTCCACGCAGAACCAGGCGCTGGCCGCGTTGCTTTTCCTGTACCAGCAAGTACTGGAGCGCGAGCTGGCGTGGCTCGGCAACCTGGTTCACGCCAAACGTCCCACCCGGGTGCCCGTCGTGCTGGGACGGGACGAAGTGCGTGCCCTGCTCGCGCACCTGGACGGCGTTCCGTGGATAGTCTGCGCCCTACTTTACGGTGGGGGCTTGCGATTGCTCGAAGCGCTGCAGTTGCGCGTGAAGGACATCGACCTCCATCGGCGCGAAGTCACCGTTCGCCGAGGCAAGGGCGGAAAGGACCGCCGAACCGTCCTTCCTGCTGCTCTGGTCGAGCACCTGCGCCTTCACCTCATCGCCGTGAAGCAGCAGCACGACCGCGACCTCGCCAAGGGCGCGGGTGCCGTCGCCCTTCCCGACGCGCTGGCCGTGAAATACCCCAATGCGCCCCGCGAATGGATCTGGCAGTGGATCTTTCCGGCCACCCGAACCTACGTCACCGCCAACGAAACCCGCCGCCATCACCTCCACGAAACCGTCATCCAGCGTGCCGTCCGCCAAGCCGCCCGTGCCGCAGGCATCGCCAAACCCGTCAGTCCCCACACCCTCCGGCACTCCTTCGCCACCCACATGCTGGAAGACGGTTACGACATCCGCACCATCCAGGAACTGCTCGGCCATCGCGACGTGAGCACGACCATGATCTACACCCACGTCCTGAACCGTGGCGCCTGCGGCGTGCGTAGCCCACTCGACCGCTGAGAAAACAGCGGCCTTGCAGTGTTTCGATATCGCGTTATCAAGCCCGTCCCCAACCCCGCTCGACCCGCGCAGCCCCCGCAGCCAGCGGTCCCTCGGAGACAACCCCGCGGAATCACGAGCCTCGCCTGAGGCAGAATCTCGCGCATTCCGGGTCTTCCTCGCTGTAATATTGGCGAAGCCTTCGCAGGCTAAGAGTAAGTTAGACCGACGTCCGGAGCCACCGACGGAGATGACAGTGGGAATTGAAGTCCAAGCGGCGCTCGCGGAAGGTCTCCGGATCCGGAGGTCTGCTCTTTGGAAACCGAGGATGGCTTGGAAAGATTTGTAGGTGGAATTGTTGCGGTCTAACATGCCGTTGCAGCGGACGGTCGCCTGCGGCGCCCGCCGCTGAACGGCCAACCGTTCGCCCGACTTGCCGTGTAGCTACGAAGTAGGTACACTCATGGATGCGTGAAACGACTTCGCTTCGAATGGGACGAGCGGAAGGCGGCGTCAAACCGTCGGAAGCACGGCGTGTCCTTCGAGGAGGCCCGGACAGTCTTCTTCGACGACAACGCCTTGATGCGCCCCGACGAGGAACATTCCGGTGACGAGGACCGGTTTGTGCTTCTCGGCCTCAGCGGGCGGCTGCGAACGCTGGTGGTCTGCCACTGCTACCGTCAGCAGGACGAGGTCATCCGCATCATCTCCGCGCGCAGGGCAAATTCCTTCGAGCGCGGGCAGTATGAGGATCGGAGAATGAGATGAGGAAGAACTACGATTTTTCGACGGCAGTCCGGAACCCATACGCTAGGCGGCTCAAGCGCCAGCTCACAATTCGGCTGGACGAGGCGACCATCGACTACTTCCAGGGGCTATCGCGTGAGATGTCGCTGCCGTACCAGACGCTCATGAACATGTACCTTCGCGACTGCGCCGAGACCGGGAAGCGTCCTCATTGGTCCGTGCCTTCGGCCCCGAAGCGGGCGAACAAGCCGATGAAGCGGACGGGCTTCGCCCGCCGCTTATCGGCATAGCGTTGGACGGACGAACAGATGCCGTGGTTGCCAATCTATATGGACGAGATAGACGCCGCTGATCTGGCTGGCGAGTTGAACTTCGATCCCGAGATCGCATTCATCATCACCGCCGGACCAGGCAAATGGATCGCGTGCCGAACAATCGACGAGGTGGTCGACGGTCGATATTGCCTGTGGCATATCCCCGGCGGCTCCCTGCCGCTGTTTCGGGGACCAGGACGCCCCAGCGGGACCATTTCCGATCCGTGGTCAGGCTGGACCGAAGTCAAAGGCGGAGCAGATGCGTCGGTGCCATATTTCGGGGGCAGCCATCCGGCCATAATCTGGTGGAATGTTCGAATCCGTTCGCCGAAAGTACCCGGCGGCATTGGTCTCACGAGCTTCGAATGGATCGGAAATCATTTCCGCTTGCTGGGTCTAGCGGCCGATCCCAAGACCGAGGCTTGGTGGGCGAGGTTACGGAAGCGGGTCCGGCGACGAGGCGCACGACGTATTCCGAGGACCGGTTCGCTGGATGGCCCAAAGGCGGAGATCTGGGCTCTCCCTTCTGCGCTTGCGAAAACAATGTCCGGAGTACACAGGGATGAGAATCCGTGGTAATCCGCCGTCCAACAAGCCGTTGAAGCGGATGGTCGGCCGCAGACGGCCGCCCACCGCTTAACGGCAAAGCGTTAGCCGGACTGTGGTGATCCATGGAGTCGACAGATCAGCAGACGAATCTCCCCAGGGCGCGATCGCAGCGAACGCTGGCGCTGTACCTCATGATTGCGGTACTCGTCGGTACGGTGCTGTTTCTGCTCGGTGCCCCGCACCACATCTGGTGTGTGTACGGTGGAGCAGTCGCACTGATTCTGTTCCCCCTGGCGTTTCTGCTGGCCATCTTGGATCTGGTCCATCGGAGCCGTCGAAGATCGGGCGTGATTGCCCTAGCCATCGCCGTGCTCGTTACACTCTTCGGCCTCCAAATGTTGCATTCTTGGTCATCCCAGCAGACAGTTTGGGGAGGGAGCCGGCTAACAAGCCGTTGAAGCGGATGGTCGGCCGCAGACGGCCGCCCACCGCTTAACGGCAAGGCGTTCGACAGGCGCGGGAATCTGGGAGAGGTCGCGTCGGAGGCGATGGCGCCACAACGGCGGGCTGGGCTGGGCAACAGCACGTATTTCAAGCGGGGACGGTCGCTGTCGGCGTCTGGTGATATGACGGAGCTAGTCTCGCGAAGGCATGGAAGGCGGTTGAGGGTAGGCAGCATTCATGCTCATAGCCAAAGCGCTGTCGAACAAGGCGTTGCAGCGGATCTGGTCGCCGCAGAGGCCTCGGCGTAGAATCGCGGCACCGGCTTGGCGGCGCCCAGACCGCTGAACGCCAAGCCGTTAGCCAGACCTGAGACCCGGGTGCTACGCAAAAGGATGGATGTGCGGGAATGAGCGACCAAGTATTCACGTTCGAAGACACCAAGCCGGAGATCGCGGATGCTGATCTCTTGACGGACATCCGAGCGGTAGCTGCCGAACTCGGGGTTGAATCGTTGCCCGCAAATGCCTATCGAAAGCGCGGTCGTTACTCCGCGACGGCCGTCAAGAGACGCTTTGGTACCTGGAACGCGGCTATCAGGGCGGCCGGGTTGCTGTCTTCTGGCGTGCGGCGAGATCTGCCGGAGGCAGAGCTGTTTGAGAACCTGCGCGACGTCTGGGTGGCGCTCGGTCGCCAACCGCGGAAGCGCGAAATGATCAAACCGACCTCTCGGTTCACGCACCACCCCTATGTCGAGAGATACGGGGGCTGGCTCGATGCCGTAAAAGTATTCCTGGCCAGCGCAGAACGCGAGGAGAGCGAGATGTCGGCATTGCCATCCACGAAGCCGTCGCGTGGGCCTCGCGACCCCTCTTGGCGGCTTCGATTTCTAGTCATGCGTCGTGACGGTTTCCGCTGCCGGCAGTGTGGCGCTTCCCCGGCAACTACTGCAGGCGTCGAGCTTCACGTCGATCACATTCTCGCGTGGCTCGGGGGCGGCACGACGACAATCGACAACCTCCAAACTCTCTGCGTGCGGTGCAACCTCGGAAAGAGCGACCTGAAAGCGAGCGAAGGTGGCCAATAACTATTGGCTGGCTAACAAGCCGTTGAAGCGGATGGTCGGCCGCAGACGGCCGCCCACCGCTTAACGGCATAGCGTTGGACAGACGATCGCCACTTTGGAAGGCGGGTTTCCTGGTGGTCGATTCTCTGATGGCAAATAGGGTGGCGGAGAAACCCGAACGACGAAAGACGGATTGGGCGAGGTGATCCTGCTCGCTGGCCGCTGTCCAACCTGCCGTTGCAGCGGACGATCCCGCCGCAGGGAAATCGGAGTAACATCAACGAACCGTTCGTGCGGCGGGCTCGCCGCTGAACGGCAAAGCGTTCGACGGACGATCGCCACTTGGGATTGCGGAACCGGTTGTGGGCAGACTCTCGCCGACCGTACGTTGGCCAGGGAAAACCAAACGCCGAGAATCGTGCGGGCGAGTTGCCCTGGCTTGCTGGCCGCCGTCGAACCGGCCGTTGCAGCGGACGATCCCGCCGCAGGGAAATCGGAGTAACATCAGCGAACCGCTCGTGCGGCGGGCTCGCCGCTGAACGGCACAGCGTTGGACAGACGATCGCCACTTTGGGAAGGCGAAATTCGTTGAGGTCGATTCTCTGATGGCAGATAGGGTGGCTGAGAAACCCGGACGACGAAAAGCGGATTGGGCGAGGTGATCCTTCTCGCTGGCCGCTGTCCAACCTGCCGTTGCAGCGGACGATCCCGCCGCAGGGAAATCGGAGTAACATCAACGAACCGTTCGTGCGGCGGGCTCGCCGCTGAACGGCAAAGCGTTGGCCGGACACATGCGAACAGTTCTCAGACTAGTGCTCTTTCTCACGATCGCCGGACCGGTGTCGGCAGGACAGTCGAGCACCGCCAAGCTGAAGAGGGAATACGGAAGGCTGATTCGCATCTGCGGGCAGATCTACTTCCCGAACTCGATGGCTCTTGCGAAGGGGGTGAACAAGGAGCGACGTCACGCCAAGTTGGAGAAGCGCCGCCTGCAGATCATCTCGAAGTTCCGCGGCGATGACGGCATCCGCTACCTCGAGGAGCAGCTTCGCTCAGCCGCCGATGATTCTGACCGGCGATGCATCAACTTCTCGCTGACGGAAGCCCGCGGCGAAGCTCATCCCGACGGTGAATGGTAGATGCGGACGTCAACAAGAGTGCCGGCTAACATGCCGTTGAAGCTGACGGTCGGTCGCCTGCGGCGCCCGCCCGCAGCTTAACGGCAGGGCGTTCGACAGACCACCGCCGGAAGGATGTCGACGTACCGGGAAGGTCGTCGATGGGGCGCGGTCGGCGACTGTCGTGGTAGCCGCGAGCGATCTCACTGGCGGCACTCGTGCCATCATAAACGCCGGATCGGCGCCAAGGTCGAGGGCATCGTGGTGGGCAACGAACTTGAGGTCGAGAAATTGGCGCCGAGGAGGCTCGATCTCGTCACAGGTTTGTAGGTGGAATTGGAAAAAGTTGGTAGCCTGGCTGTCGAACTCACGCCCTGAGGCGGGCCGCAAGGGAAAACTAGGGTGATTGAGCGGCGAGGGCGACGATAGGCGAATTGTGTTTCTGGAGAGCGAGGAGGTAGCGGGCCTCGTCGTAGGGCTGACGGTCGT
>Ga0265314_10002520_pt1 | contig 18664 bp, 18 predicted proteins | sample 4126metaG_FD_203106 | JGI IMG/M metagenome (GOLD analysis project Ga0265314, IMG submission 203106) | Rhizosphere microbial communities from Carex aquatilis grown in University of Washington, Seatle, WA, United States - 4-1-26 metaG | ecosystem: Host-associated > Plants > Roots > Rhizosphere >... | reverse complement strand
GTCACGATGCCGGTGGCGCATTTCATGTTTAGGCAAGTGAATACCGTCTTGCACTGCCAGCGCTTCGTAGATCGGCTGCCGCTGCAGTCGCGACGAAATGAAGAGACTCACCAGGTTCGCAATCATGAGGGGGACGATGACCGCGTAGTCTTGCGTCATTTCGAAAATCATCAGCACTGAGGTCATGGGAGCACGCACCACGCCAGCGAAGACTGCTCCCATCCCGACTAGCGCATAGGCGCCTGCCGTCGCCGTGTAGGCCGGCATTAAATGATGCGCCGCCGTGCCTATCGCGCCGCCAAGCATGGCTCCGATGAATAGGGACGGGCCAAAAATTCCGCCGGCGTTACCTGACGAATAGCTTGTCGTCACGGCGAAGAGCTTCAGCACGAGCAGCAGAAGCATGAGGTCCACTCCCATGTTTCCGTTCAAGACATCGCCCACATAGCCGTAACCCACGCCCAGGACCTGCGGCACAAACCATCCCATCAGCCCCACTAACAGACCGCCGGCTACTGGCTGGAACCACACTGTACTGCGGGGGAGACGCTGAAAGTAGGCGCGAATGCCGAGCAGAAGTTTCGTGAAGACAACAGAAACCAGCCCGCCGGCCACGCCTAAGATTGCATAGAAAGCGAATTCCAGAGGATGGACAAGTTTATATTGAGGAACTTTAAAAAGCGCATTATTGCCGAGCAATAGCCGCAGCACCATCCACGAAGTTGCCGAGGCCAAGACCACTGAGCCCAGCACCGGTGCGTGGAGGTCACCCACAATTTCTTCCAGCGAAAACAGCACGGCTGCTAACGGAGTGTTGAACGCTGCCGCAACGGCCGCCGCCGCGCCTACCGGAAGAAGCGCTTTTACTTTTTCGGGACGCAGTCCGAGGCGGCGTCCGAGTATGGAAGCGACGCCCGCGCCGACTTGTACTGAGGGTCCTTCGCGCCCCAGTGGGATTCCGCTAGCAAGCGTTGCCGATGTGCAAAAAAACTTTCCCACCACCGTACGCATGGTGATGCGGCCACCGCCGGCGAACAGTGCCGCTTTGGTTTGCGGCACGCCGCTGCCTCGCGCATTCGGGAAATAGCGGTACAGTAAGTAGCCGATAAAAAGCGACCCGCCGACGGGGAAGACCAGGCGCCGCCAGCGAGCGCCGCCCACCGGATAGAGGCGCATCCCGGCTCGTTCGGTCAAGAGGATGAACGCGACTACTGCCAGGCCGGTCAAGGCTCCGATGACCAGCGCCAGCACGAGGAAAACCTGATCTTCGTGTTCTTGCAGCCGGGCTCTTAGATATGACGGCGGAGTCCTCCACCAACTGCGGCTTGTGGCCGGGCGCTCACTCATGCGGGACTTCGCCAGAAGCTCGCTACTTGAACTCCATCGTCAAGTGCCCGCCGGGGCCTTGATAGATCAGCGCGATGTCTTTCGATTTCAACTTTGCGCTGTCGAGCGAAAAATACACCAGGCCTTCGATGGAGCCGTTGGCTTTGGTTTCCTGATCGGGCAGCTCTTTGGTCTTCAGCGTTTCGAGCAGCGTGGTGTCGACAGGCTTGTCGGTTTTGGTCATGCCGCCGACGCCGGTGAAGCCGGGTTGATTGGTTTGCTGCGCCCAGTCGCGGCCGGTGTGGTCGCGCTTCACGATCAGCGCGCTGCCGCCGGCGAGTTGCCCGGGCGCGAGTGCGCCGCCGCGGTCGCCGTTCTTGCGCGACACCAGAGTGAAATCGTCGGGACCGATGCGCATCGGGTCGCCGGTTTTGTTGCTGGCTTTCACACGCGCAACGACAACACCAGCGTCAAGGTCCGAGCCCACTGCTTGGCGGATCTCGGCGGGGTCCATGATGATTGTGCCGGTGAGCTCAATGTTGTCGTTGCCCGCTTGCCCGGGAAACGCTTTCTTGTCGGCGGCTAGTGCGGCCAGCGCAAATAAAAATAGGACTGTGGCTATTCTCATAGCATCGCCTTAACCCGAGTGATGAATTCCGGGTCCATCCAGTTCTGATTGCTGATCACTTTTTCGCGCACTTTGCCGGTTGAATCGATGATGTAGGTTTCGGGAATCTGGAACGTTCCGTAGCTGGAGGCGACGTTCGACTCGGGATCGCGCGCCGTGGGGAACGTGATGCGGAAGCGTTTCAAAAACTGTTGATAGCGCTTGTCGTTGGTGTCGATGCTGACGCCCAAAACGACCACTCCTTCAGTTGCCATGGTGCGCTGAAAGGCATCGAGCGAGGGCGCTTCTTGTACGCATGGCGCACACCAGGAGGCCCAGAAATTCAGAACCAGCACCTTGCCGCCGAAATCCGAGCGCGTGTAGGTGCGGCCGCTGTCGCTGACGATCTTGAATTGCGGGGCTTCATCGCCGACGTTGGTCACGTGCACGTCGAGCGTGCCCGACACCACATAAATCAGGGCGCCGGCCAGCAGGACGATGGCCCCGGCCAGCAAGCGGTCGATGTTACGGCCATTTTGCGATTCCACGCTATCATTTTATAGGATCGGGTCACCGGGTGCATCGCCGGGCCTAGTCCGCGCATCCAACTCAAAGGCCATGCTTCTAACCCGTAAAGCCGAATTCTCCGCCTCGCACGTGTGCCGAAATCCGGCGCTGAGCGACGCCGAGAATCAGGCGCTCTACGGCGTCAATGCCAATCCGCACGGCCACGGGCACAACTACGTTTTGGAAGTGACCATCGAAGGCGATCCCGATCCGGTGACCGGCATGGTTTTCGATCTGCGGCAGCTCAAGGAAATCATCAACGCAGAAGTGGTGGACCCGATGGACCACCGATTCCTGAATCACGAGGTGCCGCCCTTTGATCGCACGGTGCCGACGACCGAAAACATCGCCGTTGAGATCTGGAGGCGTTTGCACAATCGCATTGAGCTGCCGAACGCTCGTTTGAAGAATGTGCGGTTATATGAGACGGCGGATCTCTACGTCGATTACGGAGGCGAGGCATGAGGCTGACGCGCCGCTATCACTTTGCCGCGTCGCACCGGTTGAATACCGACGCGCTGACGCCGGCGGAAAACGCCGCGCTCTACGGCAAATGCAATAATCCGTTTGGGCACGGGCACGATTACGTTTTGGATGTTTCGGTGGAGGGGCCGATGGATGCGTCGGGGCAGATTGTGGGGCGCGAGGCGCTGGATGCGCTGGTGCAGCAGCAGGTGCTCGATCGCGTGGATCATCGCAATTTGAATTGCGATCTGCCGGAGTTGCGCGATCGCGTGGCGACTACGGAAAATCTGGCGTCGGTGATTGAAGATTTGCTGACGCGGCAGTGGTCCTTGCCGGCGCGTCTGGCCCGCGTCCGCATTTCCGAGACGGCCAGGAATACGTTCGAACTGGAAACCAAATGAAGCAGAAAGCGCTCGTTAAAGTGATGCCGGCCGAGGTCGGCAAGATCGCCAGCAGCGTGCCGGAGATGCTGCGGATACTGGGCGAAGACCCGAATCGCGAAGGACTGCGCAACACGCCGCAGCGCTGGGAACGCGCCATGCAATACCTGACCAGCGGCTACCAGACCAATCTCCAAGAAGTGGTGAACGGCGCGCTGTTCACGGTGAATTTCGATGAGATGGTGGTGGTGAAAAACATCGAATTCTTCAGCTTGTGCGAGCACCATCTGCTGCCGTTCTTCGGCAAGATTCACGTGGCGTATTTGCCTAAGGATAAAGTAATCGGCCTGAGCAAAATTCCGCGAGTGGTGGATATGTTCGCGCGCCGTTTGCAGGTGCAGGAGCGTCTGACGCAGCAGATCGCCGAAGCCATCACGGAAGCGGTTTCGCCGCGTGGGGTGGGCGTTCTGTGCGAGGCACAGCACTTCTGCATGATGATGCGCGGCGTGGAAAAACAGCACTCCGGTACCGTCACCAGCAGCATGCTGGGGAGCTTCCGCAAGAACAAAGCCACGCGCGACGAATTCCTGGCGCTCACGCGATCCTAACCCTGTATATAATTCCTTGATGGGCAATCCGGCGCCACAACACATGCAGTGCATGGAAGTGTGGGGCGGCAGCCAACTCACTTCGCAGAGCGTGGAATTCGGCGGCCTGGACGCGTGGGTTTACAGCAAACCTTACGGCAACGCGCAGCACGGCGGCGATGTTTATTACGCTTCGAACTGCGCCACGGGACGCATCGCCCGCTTGTTGCTGGCCGATGTCTCGGGGCACGGAACCAAAGTGGCGTCGACGGCGGCGGATTTGCGAACGCTGATGCGGCGCTTTGTGAATCGTCTGGATCAGACGGAGTTCGTGCGTTTGCTCAACCAGCAGTTCTCCGTAATGTCGAGCGCGGGAACTTTCGCGACTGCTATCGTCGCTACGTTTTTCGAGCCCAGCCGGCGCATGACGATTTGCAATGCTGGGCATCCGCGCCCGCTGCTGTATCGGGCGGCCAAGCGGCAGTGGGATTTCCTGGGTCACGAAGGCAAGGCCGGGACCGCGCCGAGCAACATTCCGCTGGGGCTGATTGAGATTTCTGATTACGATCAATTCGACGTCGAGCTCGAACCTGGCGACTGCGTGCTCAGCTATACTGACGCGCTGCTTGAATCCTACGACACCGATGGCGAGATGCTGGGCGAGCAGGGCGTGCTGCGCATCGCTAGACTGCTGGGCGATATTGAGCCCCAAAAGTTGACGGGAGCGCTGCTGCGCGAGATCGCCGAGCGTTATCCGGAGAATCTTTCTGAAGACGATGTGACGGTGCTGCTGGTGCGCGCGAACGGGCGTCCGCTGCGCGTCACGTTTCGCGAAAAGCTGGCGGCGCTCCTGCGATTTTCGAAGACGTTCATCGCGGCGATCAATCCTGGCGCGGAGCGTCCTCCGCTGCCGGACGCGAATCTGGCGAACATCGGGGGCGCGATCATTCCTGCGCTGGGGCGGCGTTGGCGCGCGCGCAACGCAGTCCTAAAGTAAATGCGATAGAATACGCGCCATGATGACGAATTCTTCGACGCAGCGGCTGCGCGACCGGCGCGCTTTCCTCAAATTTCTGGCGGGCAGTCCGTACATCGCTGCGTTGGGCGGCGTGAGCGCCGTGGCGTTCGATACGGAGCGCGCCGCCGATGTCATCACCGATCCGAAAGATGCGCTCGACGTGATGGATTTCGAAGAGGCTGCGCATCGCAAGGTGCAGCCGGGCCACTGGGCTTACATGACGAGCGGCGTCGATGATGACTTGACGATCAAGGCCAATCGCGCGGGCTTTCAGCATGTGCAGTTGCGGCCGCGGCGCTTGTTTGACGCTACTAAAGTGGACATGCGCACGCAGTTGTGGGGCGCGACTTATAACAGTCCGATCTTCACTTGTCCCACGGGCGGCGAGAAATCGTTTCATGCTGACGGCGAGCTGGCGGTGGCGCGCGCGACCAAGGCGCGGGGCACGGCGCAGACCTTGTCGACGTCGACTTCGACTGGCGTGGAAGATGTGTGCAAGGCACACGGGCAGCCGGTTTGGTATCAACTCTACGCGCCGTCGTCGTGGGCGGTCACGGAAAAAATCGTGCGGCGTGTGGAGGCTGCGGGGTGTCCGGTGATCGCACTGACGGTCGACAACACTACCGGCCGCAATAGCCAAACTTACAAGCGCATGCGTCCCAAGGATCTGGCGCAATGCGCTGTGTGCCACGGTCCCGGCGAGCCTCCGGGGCCTGGGGGACGGCCGATGTATGACGGCATCGACATGGGCGGCGTGAGCGGGCAGAATCCGGCGATGGATTGGGAGTTCGTCGACCGCTTGCGCAAGCTGGTGACGGTGAAGCTGATGATCAAGGGCATCGACACGCGCGAGGATGCGCGACTGGCGCTCGATCACGGGTTCGACGGCGTGTGGGTTTCGAATCACGGCGGACGCGCGACGGAAACTTTGCGATCGACCATCGAAGCGCTGCCGGAGGTTGTCGCGGAAGTGGGCGGGCGCATTCCAGTTTTCGTCGATGGAGGTTTCCGGCGCGGTACGGACGTTTTTAAAGCGCTGGCGTTGGGCGCTACAGCGGTCGGTATCGGGCGTCCGTTTCTGTGGGGCTTGGGAGCGTTCGGGCAAGCGGGCGTGGATCGCGTGCTCGAAATCATGCAGGGCGAACTCAAACTGGTAATGGGGAATTGCGGCACGCAGAGTGTGGCGAAGATCACGCGCGATCGCGTGGCTACGCCGGACTGGCGTAGCTAGGTAAATTTCATGACACACCGTATCTACCGTGTGGCCGCTTTCGAGATCGTTTCCGATTACACGCTGCGCGTTCGATTCGACGATCGAACTGATCAAACTATAAATTGTCGTCCAATTTTGGCGGGCGAACTTTTTGGGCCGCTGCGTGATTTGGAATTGTTCCGTCGGGTTGTAATCGATGCGGACGCGCACACTCTGGTTTGGCCTAACGGTGCGGACTTCGACCCGGCTACGCTGCATGATTGGCCCGAACACGAAGCGGCGTTGCGAGAACTCGCGCGGCGGTGGAAACCGGTTGAGGCCTAACCATGCAGGCTCCTCGAACTTTGGTGACCTTAGGGTTTCTTTTTGCCAGCGCATTACCTGCGCTCTCGTGCACCTGCGTTGAGGCGAAGGGCTCGAATGCAAGAACTGCAATGAGCGAGGTTTCTGTAGTGTTTCAGGGCACCGTCCTCGAGAGAAAAACTCTCCCACAGCGTGGCGAGATGAGAGGTCGAGGCCGCTATGCGATCACCTTCCGCGTGAATGAATATTGGAAGGGTTCTCCTGGGCGCAGTGTCATCGTTTATGGAGTTGACGCCGGTACGGATTGTCGGGGAGACGGAGGCTACGCGGTCGGAATGAATTATCTCGTCTATGCCGACGAAGTGGAAGCAAGGGGACGTTATTTTGGACAACGGGTACTTTTGGTATGGCTGGACCGACGTGCTCCCGAGGGGGACGAAGATGTTGGTGCCAATAACCGCGTGTATGCCCGGAGGCGAAACTCCTGCAGATCGAAAAGGACTCCGGCGTGAATTAGGGAAAGGGCGGATTCCACCCAAGACTTGATTGGTGCACTCACCCCACCGCTAGCCGCCGCGGGTTTACGTCGCGGAGGAATTCTTTTACGAAGGCGTTGGCGGGGTGGCGGTAGACTTCGTCGGGGGTGCCTACTTGTTCGATGTTGCCGTCGCTCAAGATCGCTACGCGGTCGGCTACTTCAAGCGCTTCTTCTTGATCGTGGGTTACGAAGACGCTGGCGATGTGCAGGTCGTCGTGCAGGCGGCGCAGCCATTGGCGAAGTTCGCGGCGGACTTTTGCGTCTAACGCTCCGAAGGGTTCGTCCAGCAACAGCACGCGGGGTTCGACGGCTAGCGCCCGGGCCAGGGCTACGCGCTGGCGTTGTCCTCCGGAGAGCTGGCTGGGATAGCGATACGCTAGCCAGTCTAGTTGGATGAGTTTCAGGAGATCGAGTACACGGACGTGGATGTCGCGCTCGGAGGGGCGGGTGGCTTTGGGGCGCACGCGCAGGCCGAAGGCGATATTTTCGAACACGGTCATGTGGCGGAAGAGGGCGTAGTGCTGGAACACGAAGCCCACTTGACGGTCGCGCGCGGTGGATCGCGTGGCGTCTTCGTCGTGCAGGCGGACGGTTCCACTGTCGGCCAGGTCGAGTCCGGCGATGATGCGCAGCAAAGTGGTCTTGCCGGAGCCGGAGGGGCCGAGCAGGGCCATCAACTCGCCGGTTTCGATGCGCAGGCTGACGTCTTTCAAGGCTTCGTGAGTGCCGAAAACTTTGCGAACGTGCTGGACTTCGATGCTCATGCTTGTTCCTGACCTGTCTTCCACTCAAGAAACTTCTTGAGCGCTAGCGTGATTACTGCGAGCACACTTAAGAGTGACGCGACGGCGAAGGCGCCGGCGTAGTTGTATTCGTTGTAGAGAATTTCGACGTGCAGCGGCAGAGTGTTGGTCTGGCCGCGGATGTGTCCGGAGACTACGGAGACGGCTCCGAATTCGCCTAGCGCGCGGGCGGTGCAGAGAACCACTCCGTAGAGCAATCCCCATTTGATATTGGGCAGGGTGACGCGGAAGAACATTTGCCAACTGTTGGCGCCTAGCACCATGGCTGCTTCTTCCTCGTCGGTGCCTTGCGATTCCATCAGGGCGATTAGTTCGCGCGCGACGAAGGGGAACGTGACGAAGGTGGTGGCTAATATGATGCCGGGGACGGCGAAGATGATGGGGATGTCGTGCTCCATCAGCCACGGGCCGAACCAGCCTTGGGCGCCGAAGACCAGCACAAAGACGAGTCCGGAGATGACGGGCGACACGCCGAAGGGGATGTCGATCAGTGTGGTCAAGACGTTCTTTCCGGTGAATTGAAATTTGGTGATGGCCCAGGCGGCGGCGAGTCCGAAGAGCGTGTTCAAAGGCACGGTAATAGCTACGGTGAGTAGCGATAGCTCGATGGCGGATACGGTTTCGGGCTGCAGGATGTTGTCGCGATAGACTTGCCAGCCTCTTTCGAAGGCTTGCACGAAGACGGCGGCTAGCGGGAGCACGATGAATAAACCGAGGGCGGCAAGGGCCAGGCCGATTAGGGTCCAGCGCACGAGTGGCGGGTCTTTCAGATGCGGTTTGGTCATGCGGGTTCCGTGAAGCGGCGCGAGCGGCGCTGCAGAACGTTGATGAAGAGCAGGAGGATGAATGAAGTCACCAGCATCACTACGGCGATGGCGGTGGCTCCGGAGTAATCGTATTGTTCGAGCTTGGTCACGATCAGCAGCGGGACGATTTCGGTCTTCATGGGCAAGTTGCCGGCGATGAAGATGACTGATCCGTATTCGCCCAGGGCGCGCGCGAAGGCTAGTGCGAAGCCGGTCAAGAGCGCGGGGCGGACCATGGGAAAAATCACGCGGCTGAAAATTTGCCAGCGGGTGGCACCCAGGCTCGACGCGGCTTCTTCGAGTTCGAGGTCGGCATCTTCAAGGACGGGTTGGACGCTGCGGACTACGAAGGGGAGTCCGATGAATGTGAGGGCGACGATGATGCCGAGTGGAGTGAAGGCGACTTTGATGCCGAGGGGAACTAAGAAACGACCCAGCCAGCCGTTCTCAGTGTAAAGACTGGTGAGGGCGATGCCGGCGACTGCGGTGGGGAGTGCGAAGGGGAGGTCGACTAATGCGTCGGCGAGGGCTTTGCCGGGGAAGTGGTAGCGGACGAGCACCCAGGCGATTAAGAAACCGATGATGACGCTGATGAGGCCGGCGATGAAGGAGGCTCCGAAGCTGATGCGATAGGCGGCCATCACGTTGGGCGAGCGGATGGATTGCAGGAAGTGCGCCCAGCCGGAGGTAGCCGATTTCAGAAACACGGCGCTCAGGGGGATGAGCACGATCAGACTCAAGTAGAGCACCGTGTAACTGAACGACGGCCAAAAACCGGGGAGAATACTCTGCCGTTTGAAGCTCGAAGGCTTCAGGTTTGGCTTCGCTATTTCTGCTTCGAGCGTGGGCGGCACTAAATTCCCGGTGTGTAGATTTTGTCGAACACACCGCCGTCTTCGAAATGTTTTTTCTGGGTTTTCTGCCAACCGCCGAAGGTGTCGTCGATGGTGAAGAGCGTGATTTTGGGGAACTGGCTGGCATACTTCGCCAAGGCTTGCGGGGATTGCGGGCGGTAATAATTCTTTGCCCCGATTTCCTGGCCTTCTTCGCTGTAAAGGAATTTCAGGTAGGCTGTGGCGACTTCGGTGGTGCCGTGTTTGGCGGCCACTTTGTCGACGATGCTGACAGGCGGCTCGGCCAGAACGCTGATCGAGGGCGTCACGATTTCGAATTTATCTTTGCCGAGCTGGTTGAGAGCAAGGTAGGCTTCGTTTTCCCAGGAGAGCAGTACGTCGCCGATGCCGCGCTGCACGAAAGTGGTGGTTGAGCCGCGGGCTCCGGAATCGAGAACCGGAACATTTTTGTAGACGCGCTTGACGAAGTCCTGCGCCTTGCTTTCGTCGCCATTGTTTTTCTTGAGAGCATAGCCCCAGGCAGCCAAGTAGCTCCAGCGCGCTCCGCCGGAGGTTTTGGGATTGGGCGTGATCACGCCGATGCCGGGCTTTACAAGATCTTCCCAATCCTTGATGTGCTTGGGATTTCCTTTGCGAACCAGGAAGACGATTGTCGAAGTGTAGGGCGTGCTGTTGTTGGGCAAACGCGACTGCCAGTTTTGCGGGACTAGCTTGGCTTTCTCGGCGAGCACGTCAATGTCGTAGGCGAGGGCCAGCGTGACGACGTCGGCTTGGAGGCCGTCGATCACGGAGCGCGCTTGTTTGCCGGAGCCGCCGTGGGATTGGCTGATCTGCACATCGGCGCCGGTTTTGGCTTTCCACTGTTTGGCGAAGGCGGCGTTGATGTCCTGGTAAAGCTCGCGGGTGGGATCGTAAGAGACGTTCAAAAGTTTCACGGGGCCCGCCGCAAAGAGCGCCGACGCGGTGAGGGCCGAAAGCAGGAGCGTTTTGAGTTTCATAGAAATTGTTCCTTAGAAGTTGACTTGGAAGCGATTGATGAAGACGCGCTCGGAGGGGCGGTTGCCGCCGGCGGCCACCGTGGCCCCACCTTCGAAATTCGTATTGGCGTAGTCGACCGAGATGCGCAGCATGCGATTGAGGTACCAGTTACCGCCGCCGACCCATTCGTGGGCGCGGCGCGGCGAGGTGGCTACGGTGGTGAAGCCGTAGTTGTAGATTCCCTGCTCCACGCTGAAGTCACTGACGCGGACAGCGAGCTCGAACGCTCCCCAGCCGTGTTCCTTGGGATTAAAGGCTTTGCGGGGGACCAGGGTATCGAACACTTTCTTTTCGCCGGTGAGGATGTAAGACGCGGCCACTTGCCAGGAGCGCAAGGCGATATCGCGCCGCACGGTTCCCTTCTGGAAGCCTTCTTCGGAGAGGGTGTACTCGGACAAGATTCCGAAGGGGCCCAAGTAGTAATAAGCTTGCGGCGCCAGACGGGTTCGATGGCCGGCGGAGGTCACGCCGGATGCGAACGTGAAGAACGTGTTCTGGCCAAAGGTTTTGTACGCGGGGAGCGTGAGGCCATCGACGTTGCCGCCGGTGGCGCCGATGCCCACGCCCAAGCCGCGCAAGGGGCTCTTGGTATCGGGTTGGAACGGAGTGAGAAAAATTCGGGCGGCGTAATCCCGATGGTCAGTGACGGAGGCGTCGCTCAGGCTGTTGTCGGGCACGCCGTTGAAGACGCCGACGGCATAGCTCACGCGCTTCTTAATGACGTCGCCGGAAAGTTGATAGCCGATGTCGCGACTGGGGACCAACAGTGTGGGCAAGCCGCGCTCGACGAAGGTGGTGTCGTCGTCGGACTGCAAACGCTCGAGGCCGACCGGCGGCTTGAACTTGCCGACTCGGAGATTGAAGCGCGAAAAATAATTCAACTGCGCGTAGGCTTCATAGAGGACCACTTGGCCTTGACCGAAGTCGGGGCGCACGTAGAAGTCGACGTACTTATAAACCGTTCCCTGAATGGTGGGGCGGGCGCGGCGGACCAGGATCTGATCGGTGAGCGGCAGGAGACTGACGCCGGGGAAGGTGCGGTTGTCGATCTGGAAATCGGCGCCGATGCGCAGGATGAAATCGCCGTCTCCGGAGCGGATGGTGAAGGGACCACCGTTGGCGGTGACAGTCGCGGTGTTTTTGGCTTTGTCGGCGTCCTCTTCGGCTTTGATTTCTTTCTGGCGTTCGGCAACTTTTAAACGCTGATCGAGCTCGTCGACTTTCTGTTCTAACTGCTGAATTTTATCGTCGGCGGACTGGGCTTGGGCGGGGTGAACTCCGAGTAGAAGCGAGACTAGGAGGGCAGGCGCGGATATCTCTATCACTTTCATATACTATATTAGTATAGTATGTTGATAGATATAGTCAAGTTTATTTATTTATATTATTTTCAATGATTTACTGGCATCGTCCACTTTCTTGCAGACCATCGCAAGGGTGGTTTCATCGAGGATAGAGGCCATGGCGTCGCGGACTTGGCGCATGACGATGCGGGTGCCGCAGGTCTGGATGTCGACGCATTCGTCGCATTTTCGGAAGCGGGTTTCACTGGCGCAGGGGAGTGGGGCGAGGGGGCCTTCGATGGCTCGAATGACCGAGCCGATGGTGATTCTTTCGGGCGGCTGGGCGAGGATGTAGCCGCCGCCTTTTCCTTTTTTGCTGGAGACGAAGCCGGCGCTTTTTAGGGACACCAGAATTTGTTCTAGAAACTTTTTGGGGATGGTTTCGGCTTCGGCGAGTGTGGTGATGAGCACGGGTCCTTCGCCGAACTTGCGGGTGAGCGCGTAGAGGGCGCGGAGGCTGTATTGGGTGCGCTTAGAAAGTTGACGCACTCGCTACGCTTCTCCTACTTGCGGGTGGCGTTTGTGCCAGTCGGTCTTTTCCTGGAAGACACGGCCTACACCGATCAAATGATTTTCAAACCAAGGGCGCCCGACTAGTGAGATGCCTACTGGTAAGTTTCCGGCGAATCCACAGGGGAGTGAGATGGCGGGGAGTCCGGCTAGATTTCCGGCGGGGATGATGCCGGTGAATCCGCGGTTGCCGGCTACGGTGCGGCCTTCGCCGCCGCCGACTCCATCGGCCAGGCGGGGGGCTGGCGACAGGCGGGAGGGCGTTAGCAGCATGTCGATGTCGTAATAGAATTCGCGGAAGGCGGCGCGCACCAGGGAGCGGATGCGCTGGGCTTTCAGGTAGTCAATGGCGGTGATGTCGAGCGAGGCTTTTAGCGTGGCGGCTTGTGAGGGGTCGGCCATTTGTTGGAGCTTGTCGCCGCGAATGACGTCTTCGAAAATCGAGGCGGCTTCGGCGCCGAGAATGGTTTCTAAAATCGCGCCATAGGGGAAGGCGGGGATGTCCACTTCCTTAAATTTTGCGCCGGAGGACTTCATCACGGCGAGGGCGGCGCGCAGGGCTGGCTCGGCTTCCGGCGAGGCGCGTTCGAAATCGATGGGGGCGTAGCCGATGGTGAAGTCGGTGATCTTGCGATCGAATTGCGGGACGTAGGCGAAACCTTTTTTGGCGGAGCCGGGATCGTCGGGATCGGCTCCGGCGATGACGTGGAGGACCAGGCCGCAGTCTTCGGCGGAGCGGCACATGGGTCCGATTTTATCGAGGGTCCAGGAGAGCGACATGGCGCCGCGGCGGCTGACTAAACCGTAGGTGGGGCGCAGGCCGGTCACGCCGCAGAAGGCGCTGGGGGTGATGATGGAGCCGGAGGTTTCAGAACCTAACGCGAAGGTGACTAGACCGGCGGCGGTGGCTACGCCGGCTCCGCTTGATGAGCCGCCGGCCCAGTGGGTGCGGTCCCAGGGATTTTGCGCAGGCCCGGTGGAGGATGCGGAGGCGGTTTGATAGCCGACGCCTCCGGCTAGTTCGATCATGGCGAGTTTGCCGATGAGGATGGCTCCGGCGGCGTCTAGTTTTTTGATGACGAAGGCGTCTTCGTCGAAGGTTTGTCCGGCGAAGGCGCGGGAGCCCCATTCGGTGGGGTGTTTTTTGACGGCCAGCAGGTCTTTGGCGCCGTAGGGGATTCCTTGCAGGGGGCCGCGGGTGCGTTCGCGCTTGAGATCGCCGTCGACGTCCTTGGCTTTTTTGATGGCGCTTTTGCGGAGGGAGAGGGCGAGGGCGTTGTGGGCGCCGCCTATTTTTTCGAGGCGATCGCAGAAGGCGGTGGTGAGCTCGACGCACGAAAATTCTTTGGCGCGGAGGCGCGTGGAGAGTTCGCTGATGCTTGCAAAGAAGACGTCGCCGGGAGGGGTCTTCGTCGCCATGATTAGGCCTCGAAACGCGTGGCGGGTTCGATGTTGCGCGGGAGTTTGACGGTGGAGAGTTGCTGCGCAGCGCTTTGGAAACTGCCTCGCGCGGGAGGGGCGGGTGCGGGTTGCGATTTCGCGGTGGTTGCGAGGAGCACGGGCGCGGCGTAGATCGCTAGTGCGCGGCGGGTCAGGCCGGGTGGTTTCATACCGTCATTATAAGGTCTATACTGCGGGCAGTCGGCCCACTATGAATACGGCGCTCGGGATCGATCGCTTTCAATTCGCGTTCACGGTCACTTTTCACTACATCTTTCCACAGTTAACGATGGGGCTGGCGCTGCTGCTAGTCATCCTGAAAACTTTGGCGCTGCGCACGGGGGATGAGCACTATCAGCGCTGCGCGCGATTCTGGACCAAGATTTTCGCCATCAATTTCGTGGTGGGCGTGGTCACCGGGATTCCGATGGAGTTTCAGTTCGGCACGAACTGGGCGCAATTTTCGAAACTCGCGGGGGGAGTGATCGGGCAGACGCTGGCGATGGAGGGGGTGTTCTCGTTCTTTCTGGAGTCGACGTTTTTGGGGTTGTTGATCTTTGGAGAGAAGAGACTGGGGGCTTGGGCGCATTGGTTCTCGGCGGTGGCGGTATTTGCGGGGTCGTGGCTTTCGGGATTTTTCATTATCGCTACGGATGCGTGGATGCAGAATCCGGTGGGGTATCGCATGGGCGTGGGCGGAAAATTCGAGCTGCGGAGTTTGGGGGAATTAATTTTTAATCCGTGGATATTCTGGCAGTATCTGCATAATATGACGGGCTCGGTGGTGACGGCTAGCTTTGTGATGGCGGCGGTCGGCGCGTTTTATTTATTGGCCGATACGAAGAATGTTTATGGGCGGACGTTCGTGCGAGTGGGCGTGACCGCCGGGTTCGTGAGTATCGTGCTGATGGTTTATCCGACGGGCGATGGGCAGGGCAAGATGGTGGCGAATCATCAGCAGGTCACGCTGGCGGCTATGGAGGGGCTGTTCGATACGACGAACGGCGCGCCTATCGCGGTGATCGGTCAGCCGGATACGGAGAAGCGCAAATTGGATAATGCTGTGCTGATTCCGCGATTGCTGAGTTTTCTCACATACCAGCGATGGGGGGCGCAGATTCGGGGACTCAACGATTTTCCGCAGGAATCGTGGCCGGATAATATTGCGCTGTTGTATTTCAGTTATCACATCATGGTGGGGCTGGGGACGATCGCTGTTGCTGTGATGACGGTGGCGCTGTTTTGGCTGGTGCGCGGGAAACTTTTTGAGGCGCGGTGGCTGTTGTGGATTTTGATGCTGCTGTTTCCGCTTCCTTATATTGCGACTACGGCGGGATGGATGACGGCGGAGATCGGGCGGCAGCCGTGGCTGGTTTATGGAGTGATGAGGACGGCGGACGGCCCTTCACCGATGGTGTCGGCGGGGAACGGAATGTTCACGCTGCTGGGGTTCATGGGGATGTACATGCTGCTGGGCATCCTCTTTCTTTTTCTGGTTTATCGCGAGATTGAGCGCGGGCCGGAGGAGTGACGATGCAAACCTTTTGGTTTTGCGTGGTGGCGCTGATGATCGCGGTTTACGTGATCCTGGACGGGTTCGATTTAGGGGCGGGCATCATTCATTTGTGGGTCGCGCGAACGGACGAGGAGCGAAGGCGGGTGTTGGAAGCGATCGGTCCTTTTTGGGATGGCAACGAGGTATGGCTGTTGGCGGCGGGGGGCACGCTGTTCTTCGCGTTTCCGGCGTTGTATTCGGCTAGCTTCAGCGGATTCTATTTGCCATTGATGATGGTGCTGTGGTTGTTGATGCTGCGCGGGATCGCGATTGAATTTCGGGCGCATGTGGAGGGTCCGCTGTGGAGGCCGTTGTGGGATGTGGTGTTTTGCGGGGCGAGCGCGTTGCTCGCGATATTTTTTGGGGCGGCGTTGGGGAATGTGGTGCGCGGGGTGCCGCTCGGCGAGACAGGTTTCTTTTTTTTACCGCTGTGGACTGATTTTGGCGTGAACGGGGAGCTGGGGATTTTGGATTGGTACACGGTGGTGGTGGGGGCCGCGGCGTTCGCGACGCTGATGTTGCATGGGGCGTTGTGGGTGGCTTTTCGGACTGAGGGGGAGTTGGCGGCGCGATGCCGCGCGTTGGCGTCACGGGTGTGGTGGGTGGTGGCGGGGTTGGCTGCCGTGATCACTGCGGTGAGTTTTTTGATTCAGCCGCAGTTGTGGATTAGTTTCTCGGCGCGGCCTTGGGGATTTGTTTTTCCGGGGGCGGGGGTGGTGGCGTTGGGGTTGGTGCGGGTGTGGATCGCTCGGGGAACTAGCGCTTCGTTTTTGGCTTCCTGTGCGTTTATTGCGGCGATGTTGGTGAGTGCGGCGTTCGGGCTGTATCCATATGTACTGGTGGCGCGGGGCGATCGACAGTTTGGGTTGACGATTTCAAATGCTGCGGCGGCGGGGTATGGGCTGTCGGCGGGGGTGTGGTGGTTTTTCCCGGGGATGGTGTTGGTGGTGGGGTATTTTGTTTTTACTTATTGGAGGTTTGCGGGTAGAGGAATAGGCTCAGAGATGGACACGAATGGACACTGATTACAAATGAAGCAATAATTGGCGCATGCTTACTCGGGTCATAAGTATATTCGCCCTGATTACCGCGCTTGCTTTTTCCTGCTCGGTGTCGTTCTTGAAGGTTCCATACCATAAGAATCGACAGTCTAATACGCCACTTTTTCGATTTGAGAGGAAGGGCAAGGCTGGGTACATTGATGCGAATGGGAAGGTCGTCATCGCTCCTCAATTCGACATCGGTTGGTTCTCGGAAGAGGACTTCGTGGACGGGCTGTCGCCTGCTCGTATGGGTGAAAACTGGGGCTTTATTGACGTCGTGGGCAAGTGGGTGATACCGGCAAAGTACTGGCGAGTGGAAGCGTTTTCTGAGGGACTTGCAGCGGTTACGCTTCCGGTGCATACGAATTTTGCCCGGGAGTACATCGACAAGAACGGAAACACCGTTATTAGGTTGTCAGAGGGATTCGCTGAAGCCGGACAGTTTAGCGAAGGATTGGCCGCGGTTCGAAGAAACGGCTCCAATAGCGTCGGAAAATTGGGATACATTGATCGATCTGGCAAACTGGTCATTCCCTATCAATTTGCGGACGGTGGGCCATTTCGGGAGGGACTTGCCGCAGTGGTGTTCGATGGCCAGTGTTACGTGGAAGCGCGCGACGGAACAAGGAGGGGTACTCCTCCATCCGTTCCGGCGGCAACCAGTTGCGGTGGTGTCCCGGCATTCATCACGCAAAGGTGTAGCGAGGGATTTATCGACAGAACCGGCAAAGCAGTTCTTCGGTTCGACGGTGTGCGCGATTTCTCGGAAGGACTTGCTGCTGTTGAAAAAGGCGGTAAGTGGGGCTTCATCGAACCAAATGGGAGCTTTCGCGTTCAACCACAGTTCGAAGCAGCTCGGTCTTTTAGCGAGGGTCTGGCGGCGGCGAAAAACGAGGGCAAGTGGGGATACGTGGATGGGAGCGGGCAGTGGGTGATCCGACCTTCGTTCTCAAGTGCGGATGACTTCTCCGATGGAGTTGCACTCACCGATAACGGATACATCGATAAAGCTGGCAAGGAGATCATTCTCGCGAAGAATGGGACCGCATTCGTGCAGGGTCTCGCCCATGTGCCCTTAGGCGACGGCGAATTTGGATATATGAACCATCTTGGCAAGATCATTTTCCGCTACCGCCCCGACGCAGTCAAGCCGAGTTCGTTGCCTTACTCAGCTCGCTAAAAGTGTCAGCGGGCGGCGGCGGTGTTTAGGGGTTTGGCGTTTTGCTGGTCGTGCATTTGGGTGAGGGCTTCTAGGGCGGCGCGTTCCATTACGGCGCGGGGGGCGGTGTCGCCGGTGAAGATTTCGAATTGGCGGACGGCTTGTTCGATGAACATTTCGAGGCCGTTGACGCATTCGGCTCCTTGGCTTTTGGCGCGGCGGAGGAGAAGCGTTTCTAGCGGGTTGTACACCATGTCGAACACGAGTTGCGCGGGGATGCGGCCGGGGAAGAAGCATTCGCTGGCGCGCGGGGTCATGCCAAGGGGCGTGGCGTGGACTAGTACGTCGAACATTCTGCTGTCGGCTTGTTCGCGAGTGAGGAGTTCGGCTCCTACGGCGCGGGCTAGGACTCTTACGCGGTCGAGATTGCGGCCGGTGATCGCGAGTTTCACTCCGGCTTCGGCTAGGGCGTAGAGGGCTCCGCGGGCGGCTCCGCCGTTGCCTACGATTAACGCTGTGGATTTACCTAAACGGAGGCGCTTGGCTAAGGGGCCGGTGACGCCGGCGGTGTCGGTGTTGGTGCCGCGCCATTTTCCGGATTTGCGCCAGACGGTGTTGACGGCTCCGATGCGGCGGGCCAGGGGTTCGACTACATCCAGGTAGCGGATGATTTTTTGTTTGTGCGGGATGGTCACGCTGAAGCCGGAGAGCGGGAGCTTCGCTGCGAGGTGGAAGAAATCTTTTAGCTGGATGGGGTGGACCAGGAACGGGAGATAGACGGCGTCGACGCGGCGGGCTTGGAAGGCTCGGTTGTGGACGGCGGGGGAGATGGAGTGGCGGACGGGGTCGGCGATGACTCCGAAGATCTTGGCGTCGCGGGAGATTTTTTCCACGCGGTACAGGTTGCGGAGTTGCTTGGCGGAGACTTGGCCGGAGGCGGTGCCGTTGGAAGCATTGGGCGCGGCGTAGGTGTAAATTCCACCGAAGCCGGGTGACAAGACGCGCGTGGGGAATCCCGTCTCACCCATCGCGAGGAGGACGGTGTCCAATTTTGGATAGGAGCGGGCCACTTCTAGAACTTTGTAATTGTCGGAGGGCTTTTTCGCGGT
>Ga0265314_10002519_pt1 | contig 18676 bp, 14 predicted proteins | sample 4126metaG_FD_203106 | JGI IMG/M metagenome (GOLD analysis project Ga0265314, IMG submission 203106) | Rhizosphere microbial communities from Carex aquatilis grown in University of Washington, Seatle, WA, United States - 4-1-26 metaG | ecosystem: Host-associated > Plants > Roots > Rhizosphere >... | reverse complement strand
CGTCGTCGTCGAGCTCACCGGCGTCGGTCCCGGTGCGTTCGAGCGCGCGGTAGAGCGTGCGGCGATCGATGCCCAGCCGCTCGGCCGCCTTCTTCTTGTTGCCGCCGCTTTCCTGGAGAACGAGCGCGATGTAGCGACGTTCGAGCTCGGCCAGCGTGGGCCGGTCCTCGATGATGCCGCCGCCCTCGCCGATGACCACCGGGCCGGCGCCGCCGACTTCGGGCGGCAGGTCCGACGGCAGGATCACGTTGCCCTTGGCCACGGCGACCGCGCGATCGATCGCGTTTTCCAGCTCGCGCACGTTGCCGGGCCAGCCGTAGGCGATCAACAAGCGCAGCGCCTCCGGCGACAGCGCCGCCTGCTCGCGCCGTTCGCGGCGCGCGATCTTGGCCAGGAAGTGCCCGACCAGGATGGGGACGTCCTCGCGCCGCTCGCGCAGCGGCGGCAGGCGCACGGTGACGACGTTGATGCGGAAGTACAGGTCCTCGCGGAAGCGCCCGGCTTTCACCTCCTCGTCGAGATCCTTGTTGGTCGCGCAGACGATGCGCACGTCGACGCGGATCGACTCGGAGCCTCCGACGGGCCGAACCTCGCCGTCCTGCAGCGTGCGCAGCAGCTGCGCCTGCATCTTGGGGCCCATGTCGCCGATCTCGTCCAGGAACATGGTTCCGCCGTTGGCCATCTCGAACAGGCCGCGCTTCGCTCCGACGGCGCCCGTGAACGCGCCGCGCGCGTGCCCGAACAGCTCGGACTCCAGCAGCGACTCGGTGAGCGCGGTGCAGTTGACCGGTACGAACGCCGCCCGCACGCGCGGCGAGTGCGTATGGATCGCGCGCGCGACCAGCTCCTTGCCGGTGCCCGACTCGCCGGTCACCAGCACCGTCGCCGTCGAGGCGGCGACGCGCGCCACCAGCTTGTAGACCTCGAGCATCACCGCGCTCTTGCCGACGATGTCCTCGATCTGCGTCTTCGGCTCGTTCTGCACCGTGCGGTTCTCGGCCACCAGGCGCCGCCGTTCGAGCGCGCGCGTGACCGTGAGCTTGAGCTCCTCGATGTTGAACGGCTTCGAGACGTAGTCGTACGCGCCGCGCTGGATCGCCTCCATGGCGCCGGTCACGTCGCCGAACGCGGTGATCAGGATGACCGGCGTGCCCGGCGCCTTGTCGGTGAACGCCTTCAAGACGTCGAGGCCGCTCGACCGCTCCATGCGCACGTCGGAGACGACCAGGTCGTAGCGGCCCGCGGCGGCGCGCTCGATCGCCCCCGCGCCGTCGTCGACCGCATCGACGTTGAAGCCTTCGCCGCGCAGGATCTCGCACAGCAGATCGCGCGCGACGCGGTCGTCCTCGGCGACCAGCACGCGCACGTGCGGTTCAGGGGTTCGGACGGTGTCGGTCATGCTCGAGCTTCGCCTTTGCTCATGCGCGGACTCCTCCGGTGGCGACGCGCGCGCGCGGCTCGGCGCCGGCGGGCGCGCCCTTGCGCGGCAAGCGGACGAAGAACGTCGACCCCTGGCCGGGCTCGCTCTCGACGGAGATGTTGCCGCCGAGGGCCGCGGTGAGCTGGCGGCAGATCGCCAGGCCGAGGCCGGTCCCCTTGCCGCGGCCTTTCGTCGTGTAGAACGGCTCGAAGATCCGGCGCAGATCGTCCGGCGAGATGCCGTGGCCGGTGTCGCTGACCGTGATGAGCACGTCGTCGCCGGCCGCCTTCGCCGCGATCGTCACGCGACCCTTGCCGTCGACGGCGTCGAGCGCGTTCGAGAGCAGATTGACCACGATCTGCCGCAGCAGGCCCGGGTCGGTCACGACTTCGCCCAGGCGCGGATCCAGCTGCACCTCGACCGGCGCGCGCCCGGTCGGCTCCACGCCGCTCGTGAGGTCGATTGCCTCCTCGAGCAGGCGCGGCAGCGCGGTCACCACGCGCTCGGGCTCGAGCGGGCGCGTCGAATCCAGGTAGTCGCGCACGATGCGGCCGATGCGCTCGACCTCGCGGCCCGCGACCTCCAGGCGCTCGCGCACCGGGCCGTGCAAGTTGCGGTCGATCAACGCCAGCTGGATGTGGCCCGAAACCGATGACAGCGGTGTGCCGATCTCGTGCGCCAGCTGCGCCGCCAGCTGCCCCAGCGTCGCCAGGCGCACCTTCGACGCGTTCTCGAGGCGCATCTCGTTGAGCAAGCGGTTGAGCTGCGCCAGCGTCGCGTTCTTCTCCGAGAGATCGCGCGTCGCCGCCTCGATCTCGCCCGCCAGGCGCTGGTTGAACGCGCGGATCTGCGCGTCGGCCTGCGACAGGCGTTCGAGCATGCGGTTGAAACCTTGCGACAGGCGGCCGACCTCGTCGACCGTCTCGACCGGGACGCGGCGCGAGAGGTCGCCGCCCTCGACGTCGCGCATCGCGCCCGCCAGCACCTCGAGGGGGCGGCCCACCACCTTGTCCGTGATCAAGCCCGACAGCAGCGTCAGCGCGACCAGCAGGCCGGCGCCGAAGATCAGCGAGATGCGCTCCTCGGTCTCGAGCATCGCCTCGACCGGACCGAGCGTCCAGCGCATGACCAGCGTCGCGCCCCACGGGCCCTTGAGGTCGACCGGGATCTCGATCGGCGTCTCCTGCGCTTCGCTGGCGGCCTGCTTGGTGATGGTCAGGGGCTGGCGGTTGAACGGCACGAACCGCGTGATCTCCGGCCGGTCGCCACGCGGGGCGGCGATGCGGCTCGACGGCGTCGAGGACTCTCGATAGACGTAGAGATCGAGGCGCACGATCCGGCTGTGGCGGTTCAGGTAGCCGAGCAGCTTCTCTTCGAGGTCGCGGTCGTCGGCGTCGGCCTGGACACTCTTCAGATCCTCGGCGATGTCGTGTGCCAGCTCCTCGGCCGAGGTCTGCGCGTCCTTGATGATTCGCGTGCGCGTCAGGTAGAGCCGGCCCCAAGACGCCACGCCGACCGCGGTGGCGACGCTCACCGCGATGAGCCAGATCTTGGTCCGGATCGTCATTCCTGGGTGAATCCTATCCGAATGAATGGAAAAAGCCCCCGGAGCACAGGGCGCCGGGGGCTTTGGCCGATCCACCGCGCGAAACCCAGAGGGCTTGCCCCGATGGGTTTCATCGCGGGAGGTCTGGAACCCTTTGAGGGTTCCAGATCTGCGACCGGGGAACGACTACTTCTTGTCGTCGGCTTTCTTCTCGCCCTCGGCGCCGTCGGCCTTCTTGCCCTTCTTCGCCTTCTTCTCCTTCTTCGCACCGTCGGCGGGGGCCTCATCGGCCGCGCGGGCAACGGTCCAGCTGACGGGGAGGAGCAGCGCGAGCGCGAGGAAGATCGAACGAATCATGAGTGACTCCTGATTGGGGGTTTGCCGGTCTCGGAGCCATTCAGCTCCGAACGCCGACCACTGGTGCAGCGCTCATGCCACGAAAGATCGTGGCGCGACTGTGATCCAGATCGAAGGATTTCAGCAGCTTAAGAAACAGCTCTGTAACACGGGGTGGCCGGAGTGAGGCGGTCTTGCCGAACAGGCCGTCCGAGGTGTAGCGAACCGCCTCACTGGCGCGACATCGATCACTCAAAGATCCGCCCTGCGCTCGGCGTGCTGGCTTACTTCTTACTTACCGGGCGCGGTCAGGATCGCGATATGGCTGGCGCCGGCCTTCTTCGCCACCGACATGATGTCGACGGCCGCGCCGAGCAAGACGCTCTTGTCTCCGCGGATCAGTAAGGTCTCCGAGCCGACGTCGGTGAGCGCCTTCTTGATCTCCGTCTCGAGGTTCGCGATCTCGACCTTCTTCGAGCCGAGGTAGATCTCGTTGCTCTTGGTGACCGTCAGCACCGGATCGCTTCGCCGCTGCGAGACCGGCCCGGCGGTGTTGGCCTTGGGCAGCACCACCTTGACCCCGGCGCGTGACGCCGCCTCGGACTCGACCAGCGCCGTCGAGGTCACCATGAAGATGATGAGCAGAACCAGGAACACGTCGGTGAGCGGCGTGATGTTGATCTCGGCGACGACCGTTTCGCCACCGCCATCCCCTTCTTCGCCGGTGGCGCTGCCGCCCTCGTCGAGCTGAACGTTCATTCCCATGCGATTGCGCCCGCCGTCCTAGCTCGTCGCCGCGGCTGCCGCCGCCGGGTTCGTGGTGCTGCTGCCGTCGCTGGTCGGCGCCGGTGTCGACGTGGGCGTGCTCGGCGCCGGCCGCGTCTTTGCGTACTCGCCGAGCGCGGTCAGGAACTCCTCACCATAGAGCTTGTACTGCATGGCGATGCCGTTCACGCGCGAGACGAAGTAGTTGTAAGCGATGACGGCGTAGATCGCGACGAGCAGACCGGCCGCGGTGGCCACGAGCGCGGCCGCGATCCCTTGCGACACGACCTTGAACCCGCCGGTGCCCGCGACCGACATCGACTGGAATGCTTTCAGGATGCCGACGACGGTGCCGAACAAGCCCACGAACGGCGCCGACGAGCCCACGGTGCCGAGCGCCCACAGGTAGCGCTTGCACGACAATACCGCCGCTCCGCGCTGCGACGTCACCGCCTCCGCCGTCTTGTGCGGCGTCTTCTGGAACACGTGCAGCCCGCGCTCGAAGACCTCGGCGAGCGGGACCTGAGACATCTCGCACAGCGCGGCCGCCTTGCCGATATCGCCCGCCTCGAGCGCGCCGATGACGCGGTTCTTGAACTGCTCCGACTTCGGCAGGATGTTCCACAGCGCGTAGAGCCGCTCGCAGATGACGGTGAGGCCTGCCAGCGACCAGACGAGCAAGAGAGCGAGGATCACCCACTCGTCTTTGACCAGGTTGCGAATCATCTCCCAGGACATTGGTCTTCGATGATAGCGCGCAATCCGGCGCGCGCCGCGCCGTTTTCGCGCGGGAAGGGGGCGGTAAAACACCGGGGGCGGCGCCACGGGAGTGCTCCCGATCGCGGCGGGGTTCGTGAATGGCGCGCCGATCCCGTAAGATTCCCCCGGGTCACCTCGATGTCGGCGTCCTCGACTTCCGTGTCGCAATCGCCCGCGTCCGCGACGGCAACGCCGCCGGTGCCGTCGCCGGCGGCTGGCTCTGGCTCTACCTCGGCCTCGGCCTCGGCCTCGGGACCGCCGGCGCGGCGATTGACGCTGGGTGTGGGCTTCCTTCTCGGCGAGACGGTGCTGACAGTGGCCGAGTTGCTGATGGTCGGCGCGCCGCTGGTGGAGCTGGCGAGGCCCGCGTTGCGCGTCACCGGGCTCGCCTACCGCGTCGGCCCGATCGTCGCGGCGTTGCTGCTCCTCGCGGCGGTGCGCGCGGCCGATTCGTTGCGTCCGGTCATGTTCGCGCGCGCCGCGAAGCGGGCCGGCCGGACCGTCACGGCGGCCGAGCTGGAAGCGGCGCAAAGAGCGATGACGCGCGCGCCGCTCGAGGCGGCGCTCTGGCGCTGGCTGATCTGGCTCGGGGCCGCCGTGTACATCGCGCTGCGGTCGGTGCAGCTGGGCGTGCTGGCGTGGCCGTCGGCGACGGGCCTCATCACGGAGGTGCTCCTGCACACCGGTGCGGTGGCCGCGATTCGCGCCCTGGCTTGGCAGCGCATTCTGGGCGGCGCCCGGCGCGAGATCCTGCCCAACGTCGATCCGCTGCGCGACTTCGCGGGCAGCTACCGGCGGTGGCTCTGGTCGACGGCGGCGGCGCTCTTCGGGGTGACCTTCGCCGTCAACGCGGCGCTGGTCTCGGTGTTCACCGACCTGTCCGCGCGCCAGGCGGGCACGCTGCTGTCGCTGGTCTTGCCGGCGATGATCGTGCCCGCGTGGCTCTGGTATCGATCGCTCGCGCGGCGGAGCTTGCCCATCGAGCGCTACCTCGACGTGGCGGTGCGCCACCCGGGCGTGCGCGGGCCGGCGCGAGACGACCCGCGCGCGGTCGCCGCCTTTCGGGCGGCGCAGTCGATCCCGTACCGACTCGCCGTCTACCAGGGGCTGGCCGCGACGTTCATCGCCGTCGCCGTGGTTGCGGTTGGCCGTTCGCTCGCTCACCTGGACACCGATTCGGCGCGCCGCCTGCTGGGCGCGATCGCGCTCGACGTGCTGGCGATGGGACTCTACGAAACGTTGGTCTTGCGCGACGTGCTGCGGCCGTTGCTGGGCCAGCTGGGCGCGCGCCACCGCTTGCCGGTGGCAGAGGTGCGCTCGCCCGTCAGCCTGCGCACCAAGCTGGTGCTGTTCTTCTCGGGCATCACCGTGTTCACCGCGGGCCTGGTCCTGCTGTTCACGTTCTCGCCCACGCACGCGCTGGAGAAGATCATCGGCTCCGTCGTGCTGGCGTTCGCGCTGGCGCTCGGGCTGGTGCTGCTCATCGTTCGCGACATGGTGACGCCGATCCGCGCGCTCGAGCAGCGCGCGGACGAGATGGCGCGCGGCGAGCTCGCGCGGCCGGTGGCGCCCTCGGGCGAGGCGGACGAGATCGGACGGCTGACGTTCGCGTTCGAGGAGATGCGGCGCGCGATGCGCGACAAGCTGCGTACGACCGAGTCGCTGAACGTCGACCTGGAGCGCGAGGTGCGTCGTCGCACGGAGGTGCTCGAGCAGCGCAACGGTGAGCTGCGCGAGGCTCTGGAAAAGCTGCGGCGCGCCCAGGACGACCTGGTGCGCACGGAGAAGCTGGCATCGATGGGGCGCCTGGTCGCCGGCATCGCGCACGAGATCAACAACCCGGTCAACGCGGTCATCAACACGCTGGGTCCGCTGTCGGAGACGATTCACCAGATCGCGCTCGTGAAGAACGGCGGCGCGGCGTCATCGTCCGGCGCGCCAGCGCCCGAGACCGACGTCGCCGCGCTGGCGCAAGAAGCCGAGGAGATGTTGCGTGTCGTCGAGCGCGGCGCCGCGCGCAGCAAGGCGATCGTGCAGGCGCTGCACAACTACTCGCGCGGCGACGAAGAGACGCCGCGCGAGCTGAACCTGGCCCGCAGCGTCGACGACACGCTGGACCTGTTACGCCATCGCCTGACCAACGTGCGCGTCGAGAAGGAGATCGAGACCGGCCTGCGCGTGCGCGGGTTCGCTGGCCAGATCGATCAGGTGTTCATGAACCTCATCACCAATGCCGCGCAGGCCATCGGCGCGCGCGAGCGCGGCGGCACGATCCGCGTCGCCGTGGCGCGCGTCGGCGACGACGTCGAGATCTCGATCGCCGACGACGGCCCCGGCATCCCGCCCGAGGTCATCCCGCGCATCTTCGATCCGTTCTTCACCACCAAGGACGTCGGCGAAGGTTCGGGCCTGGGCCTGTCGATCGTGCACGGCATCATCGAGCGCCACGGCGGCAAGATCCGCGTCGACAGCCGCGTCGGCGAGGGGACGACGTTCCGGATCACCCTGCCCAGCACGGCAGGGTGACGGCGTTGCTGCCCTTCTACGTTGGCGCGCCAGTGGGGGACGCGAGGAGGGAATCGCGAAAGAGCGTGCGACGGTAGTGCCGCAGCTCTGCAATGGAGTTCTTGATGTCGACCGCTGCGTCGTGTTGGCCGGCGGCCGGCTTTTCGAACACAGCGTCTTTTCCGTACCAGCGCTCGGCGAGGACCTTCAGGCTCGAGACATCGACGAGCCGGTAGTGGAGATACCGATCGAGCGCCGCCATGTGACGCGCAATGAAGCGGCGGTCGGTCCAGATCGAGTTGCCGCAGAGGGTCGCGGGTGCCGGGCAGCTCGCCGTGATCCGTTCGAGTAGCAGACGCTCAGCTTCATGGACGTCGATGACCGAGCGCCGCACACGTTCGAGGAGACCCGTGGCGGTGTGCATTTCACGGACGATGGGCGTCATGCGGTCGAGCGCCTCCCCGTGCTGTGCGACGTCGATCGCGAGCTCATCGATCGGCTCGAGCTCGGCGGTCGTGATCACGAGAGCGGCCTGAAGAATGACATCCTCGAACGGATCGAGGCCGGTCATCTCGAGATCAATCCAGACCAGGTTTTCAGATCTCGGGCTGCGACGGCGCGTGGACACGCCCGCAGTTTGCCACGTGCCCTGGCGAGGTCATTGTCCGGACATGGCTCCACCCGTCGGGCGCGTGACAGAGTGGCACGGCCGCGATTGATTCTTCTGGCGGGATGTCAATTTGGCAGCTATGAGGGTGGCTGGGCCAAGTTGGCGTGAGCATGCGTTCAGTAAAATCAGCTAGTTGCGGAGAAATTCGAAGGATGGCACCGGCATTGATACAGAATCGGGCATGGACGGCATGAACGACGCCCCCACGGTGCTGATTGTCGATGACGAGCCCGGCATCGTCGACTCGCTGCACAAGATCTTCGAGCGCGAGTCGCTGCGCGTGCTGACCGCCGGGTCGGGCGGAGAGGCGCTGGAGATCATCCGGCGCGAGCCGGTCTCGGTGCTGATCACCGACCTCATCATGCCGGGCATGTCGGGCATCGATCTGCTCAAGGCGAGCCGCAGCCTGTCGCCCGAGACCGAGACGGTGTTGATGACCGCGTACGGCACCGTCGAGAACGCCGTCGAGGCGATGAAGCAGGGCGCGTACGACTTCGTGACCAAGCCGCTCAAGCGGGCCCAGATCGTTCGCGTCGTCGGCAAGGCGCTGGAGAAGCGGTCCCTGGTGCAAGAGAACCGCTCGCTGCGCGCGCAGCTGGCGGCGCACAAGAAGCGCACGCTGATCGGGCAGTCGCTGCCCTGGCGGCGCACGATGGACATCGTCAACCAGGCGGCGCCGTCGCTGGCGACCGTGCTGCTGCTGGGCGAGTCGGGAACGGGCAAGGAGCTGCTGGCGCGGGCGATCCACGACGGCTCGGCGCGCAGCAAGGGGCCGTTCATCCCGGTCAACTGCGCGGCGCTGCCGGAGACGATCCTGGAGGCGGAGCTGTTTGGCTACGAGAAGGGCGCGTTCACCGGGGCGGCGCAGCGACACGACGGCCGCTTTCTGCAGGCCGACGGCGGCACGCTGTTCCTCGACGAGATCGGTGAGATTCCCACCCACGTGCAGGTCAAGCTGCTGCGCGTGCTGCAGGAGGGCGACGTGGAGCGCCTCGGTGGCCGTTCGACCAAGGTCGACCTGCGCCTGGTGGCCGCGACAAACCAGGATCTGCGCGCGGCCGTGCGCGAGGGGCGCTTCCGCGAGGACCTGTACTACCGCCTGAACGTCATCGCCGTTCCGATCCCCCCGCTGCGCCACCGGCGCGAGGACATCCCGTTGCTGGCCGAGCACTTCCTGCAGATCTATGGTGAGCGCAACGCTCGGCGCCTGGCCGGCTTTTCGCGCGCCGCTGCCGACGCGCTGGCACGGCACGAGTGGCCCGGCAACGTGCGCGAGCTGGAAAACACCGTCGAGCGCGCGGTGGTGCTGTCGCGCGGCTCGTCGGTGGAGCTGGACGACCTGCCACCCGAGGTGCGGAGCGGCGGCGCGGTGTCCGGCGACGACCGCTCGCTGACGTTCGCGGTCGGCACGCCGCTCGGCGAGATCGAGCGCCGAGTGATCCACGCGACCTTGAGCCATGTGGGCGGCGACAAGCGCCTGTGCGCGCAGCTGCTCGGCATCGCGACCCGCACCATCTACCGGCGCCTGGAAGAAGAGCGAATCGGCCTGCCACCGACCGCGGGCGAGGCCTCCGCGGACCTGGACGCCGACGACCCGGAGCCGGTCGCGGGCCGCCCGGCCGAAGACGCGTCACGAACCCCCGGATCAGGTGTGCCAATTTGGCAGGGCCGCGACGCGGCTGAGCGCACCTAAATCATCGGAAGAGTAAGGTTTTCGGGTCCGCCGGCCGATGGCCCCGGCGTTGCTCTACTAGGCCCGTACCCGGGGAGGACATGGAGACACTTCTGCGCAAATACCTGTGGGCGATCGACCTGGCGGTCATCGCGATCTGCGCCGTTTTCAGCGCGCGCGCCACAGCGACCTTGATCCAGACCCGGATCACCCGCATCACGCCACCGGTCCGCAGCGCTCCGCGCGTGGCCGCGCCCGCGTCGGTCGGCACCTACTACGGCAAAGAGACCGACGCGATCCTCAAGCGCAACGTCTTCTGCTCGACCTGCCCGCCGATCCTCGAGCCGCCGGTCGATCTCTCCGGTGGCCCGCCGCCGCCGCCCTCATTGCAGCGCACGTCGCTGCCGTTGCGCCTGCTGGCCGTGATGTTCGCGCCGCGGCCCGCCGATCCGCGCTGGTCGGTTGCGATCATCCGCGACACCGACGATCACTCGGTGGGGCCGTACTCGATCGGCTCGAAGATCCGCGACGCCACGATCTCGGATATCGAGGAGGCGCGCATCTATCTCGAATTCAGCGCGGGGCGCAAGGAGTACCTGGATCTGATCGACAAGGCGCCGGCGGCGCCCAACGCGCCGGTCGCGGCCGCGCCGGCGGCGCCGGCCGCCGATCCGCTGATGGCCGAGCTCGACCGCGGCATCAAGAAGATCGGCGAGCACAACTACGAGGTGCAGCGACAGACGGTGGATTCGCTGCTGGGCAACATGAGCTTGCTGTCGCGCTCGGCGCGCATCGTCCCCGAGATCCGCGACGGCAAGGCGGCCGGCTTCCGCCTGTTCAGCGTGCGGCCCGACGGGCCCTTCGCGAAGATCGGCCTGCAGAACGGCGACGTCATCTCGGCGATCAACGGCCTCGAGATGACCAGCCCCGACAAGGCGCTCGAGGTTTACACCAAGTTGAAATCGTCCAGCCATCTGTCGGTGGGGCTGGAGCGAAACGGGCAGAAAATCAACAAGGAATACAACATCCGATGAGATCCCCCACAGACTATCCTCCCGGGTCGCGCGCGGGCTCGCTCGCGCGCGCATCGCGCGCATCGATCGTCCTCGCGCCGCTCGCGTTCGCTCTCGCCCTGGCGATCGCGCTGCCGGCGCCCGCCGTCGCGGCGATCGTCTCGGGCGCCGGACCGACGCCCACGCCGCCGTCGCCCCCGCCCTCGACGACGTCGCCTGCGCCCGCGGCGGCGACCCCGCCAGCGCCGACGTTGACGCCCAGGCAGCTCCGCCGCGCGAACCGCGCCAACCCGCTGCTGGGAAGCCCGACCGGTGTCGCGCCGCCCACGCCCGCCGTCACGCCGGGTATGACGCCGGGCACGATCCCCGGACCCGCGGTCACCGGCGAGCTCGTCGGCGAGAAGGACTTCAACTCCTGCAGGAAGTTCCCCGCGAATCGCCGGATCGTGAAGCTGAACATGAAGCCGGAGACCGATCTCGGGGATTTGATCTCCTGGATCTCGTCGATCACCTGCAAGCAGTTCGTGCTGCCGGGAACGATCCCCGCCAACAGCAAGAAGGTCACGATCATCGCACCGCAGCTGATCACGCCCGAAGAGGCGTACCGGCTGTTTCTCTCGGCGCTGGATTCGGTCGGCCTGACCGTCGCGCCCAGCGGCAAGTTCCTGCGCATCATCGAGACCCCGCGCGCCAAGACGAGCGCGATCCCGCTCTACAGCGCGGACGGCGATCAGCAGGGCGAAGCCTACGTCACGCGCCTCGTCCGCGTCGAGAACGCCGACGTCAACGAGGTGGCGCAAGTCCTCGGGCGCCTCAAGGGTGAACAAGGCGACGTGATCGTCTTCGCGCCACAGGGCGCGATGATCATCACCGACACGTCGGCGAACATCGCGCGCATGATGAGCATCGTCCGCGAGCTGGATCAGTCGGGCACGGGCGAGAAGATCTGGATCGTCGAGATCAAGAACACCGCGGCCAGCGAGATGGCCCAGAAGCTGGGCGAGATCTTCCAGGTCGCGCAGCTGGGCGGCAAGGGCCGCACCGGAGCGCCGCCGCCCGCGGCCGGGGCGCCCGGCAGCAACAAGCAGCCTCCCAAGGTCGGCGACCTCACGTCCGAGATGATGGTGTCGAAGATCATCCCCGACGAGCGGTCGAACCAGCTGATCGTCATCGCCAACGAGCGCGCCTACGCGCGGCTGCTCACGCTGGTGCGCAAGCTCGACGTGCCTCTCGAGAGCGGCGATGGGCGCATTCACGTCTACTACTGCGAGAACGCGAACTGCGACGAGCTGGCCCAGACGCTGGGCGCGGTCACCGGCGTCGCGGTCGCGGGCGCAGCCGGCGGCCGGACGAACCGGGCCCGCGGCGCGACGCAGGCACCGACGCCGACGCCGACGGCGGGAGGCTCACCGGGCCAGGGCCCGTCGCTGCTGTTCGAGGGCGACGTGCGCATCAACTTCGATCGGCCGACCAACTCGCTGATCGTCGTGTCGTCGCTGAAGGACTACCAATCGCTCCGTCGCGTGATCGAGCGGCTCGATTCGCCGCGCAAGCAGGTCTTCGTCGAGGCGCTGATCCTCGAGGTGACGCTCGACAAGAACCGCGAGCTCGGCGGGTCGTTCCACGGCGCGATCCCCACGAACCCCTTCAACCAGACCAACCAGGGCCTGGGAATCTTCGGCTTCAACCCGTCGAAGACGCTGAACCCGACGTCGCTGCTCGGCGAGACCATGCTGGCCGGCATCCTGGGACCGGTGCTGTCGCCCGACCAGGCGCGCAGCCTGGGCTTCGGCGCGACGTCGACGCTCGACATCCCGTCGTTCGGCGTGCTGGTTCACGCGCTGCAAACCAACAGCGACGTCGACGTGCTGTCGAATCCCCATCTCTTGATCATGAACAACGAGGAAGGGGAGATCTCCGTCGGCTCGCGCATCCCGTTCCCGGTCAGCACGCTCGGGCTGGGTGGCGCCGTCCCCGGCGCCGCGGGCGGCGCCAATCCGCTGGCGGGCCTGGGCCTGGGCAGCCTGTTCCCGCAGGTGCAGCGCGAAAAGGTCGCGCTCGAGATGAAGCTGGTGCCGCACGTCAACGAGCACGACATCATCCGCCTCGAGGTCGATGAGAAGATCTCAGAGGTCGCGCCGGGCGCGAGCAACCTCGGGCCGTCGACGTCAGAGCGAACGGCGAAGACGATCGTCGTCGCCAGGGACCAGCAGACGATCCTGATCGGCGGCCTGATGTCCGACAAGGTCATCAACAGCGTGCAGAAGATCCCGCTGCTCGGCGACATCCCGATCATCGGCTTCTTCTTCCGCGACACCACCCGCCACGTCGTGAAGACCAACCTCATCATCGCGCTCACGCCCTACGTGATCGCCGACCAGACCGATCTGCGGCGCGTGCTGGAAAAGAAGATGAAGGAGCGGCGCGAGTTCGTGGAGCGTTTCGGCGGCGAGGACCGGCCGAATCCCGAGGCTCAGGTCGACTATCGCCGTAAACGCGGCATGCTCGAGGAGATCAACCGCGCCGCGCGCGAGGTCGAAGAGGAAGATCAGGCCGAGCAGGAAATTCGCGAAAAGCTGGAGAGCGATCACTCGGGCGAGGTCGAAGCGCCGGCTCCGCCGTCCGGGCCGAGCGCGCCGCAGCCGGGCGCCGCGACCCCCGAGAGCACGCAGCCTCCGTCGACCACGCCGCCGCCTCCTGCGGCGACGCCGCCGCCACCACCGGCTGCGGCACCACCGGTCACGACGCCGCCGGCCGAAGCCGCACCGCCACCGTCGCCATAGGGAGAAACAAAGGACGTGGGTTCAAGACTGATCGGACAGATTCTGCTGGAGGCGAAACCCGCCTCGGGCCCGGGTCTGACCGCCGAGCTTCTCCAGCAGGGGCTGGACGTGCAGGCCGCCGAGGGCGGGCGTCTCGGCGAGATCTTGGTGCGGATGCGCGCGGTCACCGAGGAGCAGGTGCAGCAGGCGCTGGGCAAGCAGCTGGGCATCGCCTACCGCGCCGATCTGAAGCCCGACGAGGTCGACCTGGATCTGATCACGCATGTGCCGATCGGCTTCGCCAAGCAGCACCGCCTGCTGGCGATCCGCAAGGAGAACGACGTCGTCACCGTCGCGGTCGCCGATCCGCTCGAGGTCGGCGCGCTCGACGACCTGCGCGCGCAGCTCGCCGCCGAGATCGAACCGGTGCTGGTGCCGTCGCAGAAGATCCTCGAGGTCATCAACGAGGTCTACGGCCGCAAGCAGGACAAGGGAGGCGATCTCGGCACCGAGGGCGAGAACGAAGACGAGATGGCCGGGACCGGCGAGGAGCTGGTCGACATCCTGGAGATCACCGACGAGGCACCGATCATCCGCTGGGTCAACTCGCTGCTGTTCAACGCGGTCAAGGAGCGCGCGAGCGATATCCACATCGAGCCGGGCGAAAAAGAGGTCATGGTGCGCTATCGCATCGACGGCGAGCTCTACGAGACGCGCCGCGCGGCGCGCCAGTTCATGCCGTCGATCATCTCGCGCGTGAAGATCATGGCCGGCCTGAACATCGCCGAGAAGCGCCTGCCGCAGGACGGCCGCATCCGCCGCAAGATCGCGGGCAAGGACATCGACATGCGCGTCGCCACCATCCCGACGGTGAAGCAGGGCGAGCGCATCACCATCCGTCTGCTCGATCGCGAGTCGGTGTTGCACGATCTCGCCGACATCGGCTTCGGCGACGATCACCTGCGCCAGATGGACGACCTGATCCACCGGCCCCACGGCATCTTGCTGGTCACGGGGCCGACCGGTTCGGGCAAGACCACCACGCTCTACGCGTGCCTCGCAAAGATCAACTCGCCCGACCTGAACATCCTGACCATCGAGGACCCGGTCGAGTACCAGCTGGACGGCATCTCGCAGACCGCGGTCAACGACAAGATCGATCTGACCTTCGCGGCCGGGCTGCGGTCGTTCCTGCGCCACGACCCCGACGTGATCATGGTCGGCGAGATCCGCGATCTGCCGACGGCCGAGATCGCGATCCAGGCGTCGCTCACCGGCCACCTGGTGCTGTCGACGATCCACACGAACGATGCCGCGGGCGCGATCACCCGCCTGGTCGACCTCGGTGTGCAGCCCTTTCTCGTCGCGTCGTCGCTGATGGCGTTGCTCGCGCAGCGCCTGGTGCGGCGGGTGTGCATGGAGTGCCGCGAGCCGTACACGCCCAGCGACGAGGACTTGCTGAGCATCGGCATCGACCCCGGCGACTTCGCGTCAGGCGCCGCCACTCGGGTCAAGTTCAAGAGCGTCCACGCCGGTCCGCCCTCCGGCATGCTGTTTCGCGCGCGCGAGGGCGGGTGCCCGACGTGCCTCGGCGCCGGGTTCAAGGGCCGCACCGCGATCTACGAGCTGCTGATCATCGACGAGAAGATCCGCCAGCTGGCGATCAAGAACGTCGACGCGCAGACGCTGAAGGTCACCGCGGTGTCGTCGGGCATGCGCACGCTGCGCGAGGACGGCGCGCAAAAAGTGCTGGCCGGCCTGACCACCACCGCCGAGGTCCTGATGATCACGACGCAGGATGCCAACTGATGCCGGTCTACGCTTGGAAGGGATTGAACGCCGCCGGGAAGAACGTCTCCGGCACCAAGGACGCCGACGGGCCCAAGGTGCTCCGGCAGATGCTGCGCAAGGACGGCGTGTTCATCACCGAGCACCGGGAGATGCTGACCGGCGGCGCCGCGAAGGCGTCGCCGCGCGCGGGCGACGGCGGGGGCGGCGCGCCGGTCTCGGCGTTGCGGCGCCAGATCGATTTCGGCCGTCTGTTCGAGCGCGTGCGCCCGCAGGAGGTCGCGGTGTTCACGCGCCAGCTCGCGACGCTGTTGAAGGCGGGCATCCCGCTGGCCGAAGCGCTAAACGCGCTGTCCGAGCAGTCGGACAACAAGAAGTTCGAAGTGGTGCTCACCGAGATCCGCCAGAAGGTCAACGAGGGCGGCGCGCTCGCCGACGCCATGGCGACGCACATCGAGATCTTCCCCGACCTCTACACCAACATGGTCCGTTCGGGCGAGGCGGCCGGCAACCTGGACGCCGTGCTGGCGCGGCTGGCCGACTTCATGGACGCGCAGCACGCACTGCGTTCCAAGGTGTCGGGCGCGATGACCTATCCGCTGATCATGATGATCCTGGGCGGCATCGTCATGGCTGTGTTGATGATCGTCGTCGTTCCGAAGATCACCTCGGTGTTCGAGGACATGGGCCACACACTGCCCTGGAACACGCAGCTGCTGATCTTCATGGCCGGCTTCGCGGGCAGCTACTGGTGGGTGCTGATCGCGCTCGGTACCGCCATCTATTGGGGCTACAAACGCTGGGTGCGCACCAAGAAGGGCCGCGCCACCATGGATCGGGTCACGCTGCGGCTGTGGCTCATCGGGCCGCTGATCCGTTACGTCGGCGTCGCGCGCTTCGCGCGCACGCTGTCGACGATGCTCTCGGCGGGCGTGCCGGTGCTGAACGCGCTGGAGATCGTCAAGAAGGTGCTCAACAACGACGTGCTCGAAAAGGTCGTCGAGGAGGCGCGCGACGCCATCCGCGAGGGCGAATCGATCGCGGCGCCGCTCAAGCGTTCGGGGCAGTTCCCGTCGATGATGGTGCACATGATCGCGGTCGGCGAGCGCTCGGGCCAGCTCGAGGCCATGCTGGAGAACGTCGCCGTGGCCTATGAGCGTGACGTCGACAGCAAGGTCCAGCGCCTGACCACCATCCTGTCGCCGCTCATCATCGTGGTCATGGCCGTCGCGGTCGTGTTCATCGTGTTTTCAGTCTTGCAGCCCATCTTGGATATGCAGAATTTCGTTCAATGAGGAGGAGCCCAATGATCCGCATCATTCGCCAGTACCTAAAACGCCGCCGCTCCGGCGGTTTCTCGTTGCTCGAGATCATGATCGTGCTCGCGCTGATCGGCATGATCGGCGCCGGCGTCGCCGTCGTCATCAACCGTTCGTTCCAGAGGGCCAAGGAGAAGATCGCCAGGGAGCGCATCAAGGAGATCTCGCAGGGCGTGACGACGTACATGATCGACAGCAACAACAGCTGCCCCAAGAGCCTGGATGACCTGGTGGCGCAGAAGTACGTCGCCAAGGCATCGGCCAAGGATCCCTGGGGCAAGGACTTCGTGCTGCGCTGCCCGGGGCAGAACGACACCGACGGCGCCGACGTGATCTCGTCGGGGCCCGACAAGGCCGACGGCACCGCCGACGACATCAAGTCCTGGGAGCTGCAGTAGCGGGCGGATCTCGTGAACGGCGGGGTTGGCAATATCAGCGAGGGGCGGCGGCGCGCGGCGGCGTACGGCTTCACGCTGATCGAAGTGCTGATGACGCTGGTCATCGTCGCGCTCATCACGGGCGGCGCCGTGCGCGGATTTCGCTCGCTGGCCAAGAGCGACTTGCGCGCGGGCACCGCGCACCTGTCGGGCGCGATTCGCTACCTGTTCGACCGCGCGTCGACGACCGGCAAGTACCACCGCCTCGTGATCGATCTCAACGAAGGGCGCTACTGGGCCGAGGTCTCCGACGACAAGTTCTACGTTCCGCGCGAGGCGGAGAGCATGGTCGATCGGCGGCGCCGCGAGGAAGAAGAGAAGAAGCAGGACGACGACGACAAGCGCAAGGCCGAGAAGCGCGAGGAGCTGCTGAAGGACGGCAGCTACGAGTACAGCGGCAGCTTCGACCCCTCGAAGATCGAAGTCGGTGACTTCCGTCCCAAGCGCGCGCGCTTCGGCGCGTTCAAGGAGACCGCGCTCAAGCCGGTGACGCTGAAGAAGAGCAGCATCAAGATCGCGGGCGTCTACACGCCGCGCGTGACCGACGAGGTGGTGGCCGGGCGCGCGTACATCTACTTCTTCCCGATGGGCCAGACCGAGCCCGCGATCGTGCATCTGTCCGATCCCGACGGCGAGTCGTTCTACTCGATCGTCGTTCACCCGCTGACCGGGCGCACGAAGATCTACAACGAGTACATCAGGCCGCCGACCGGCACCGCCACCGAGACCGACGACGAGGGCAACCGGATCGAGCGATGAGCCGGCGCGCCGACAACGCGGGCATCCGCGGTTTCACGTTGCTCGAGGTCATGGTCGCGCTGACGATCCTGGCGACGACGCTGGTCGTGCTGCTGCAGATCATCACCAACAACGTCCGCGCCACCAACCACGCCAAGATGACGACGGCGGCGACGTTGCTCGCGCGCAGCAAGATGACCGACCTCGAGGATACGATCCTCGAGAACGGCTTCAGCACCGACAACGAGACCGACAAGGGGACCTTCCGCGACCAGGGCTTTCCCGGGTTCCGCTGGGAGAGCGCGATCGAGCGCATCGAGCTGCCGACCGACTTGAAGCAGACCGCGCAGGATGAGGCGAGCGACTCGTCGAAGTCGAAGGATCCGATGCAGGCGCTGACCGGGATGATGGGCGGCTTGATGAGCAGCTTCATGGACCCGATTCGCATCGGCCTCGAAGAGTCGGTGCGGCGCGTGACCGTCAAGGTGTCCTGGGACGAGGTGGGGCGCCGTGATCTCAACTTCGAGGTGGTGCAGTTCCTGACCGATCCGGCGAAGCTGGACGCCTCGCTGACCGGCGGCATGCCGGGCCAGGCGGGCGCGACCACGCCGGGCGCGACGGCGCCGGGCGCGACGACGCCGGCGGCGGCCGCGGGCTCGCTCTTCGGTGGTGCCGCAGCCGCGGCCGCGGGGTTGGGGCGATGAGGCCTCGTAGGTTCGATCGTCAATCCGGCTTCACGCTGATCGAGGTCATGGCGGCGTTCGGCATCCTCGCGTTCGTCACGATGATCATGTGGGGCTCGTTCACGCAGACGGCGACTAACAAGCGCGCGATCGAGGCGGCGCAGGATCGCACGCACACCGTGCGCGTGGCGATGCTGCGCATGGCGCGCGAGATCGAGATGAGCTACATCAACGACGAGAACCCGTCGGTCACCGAGCGCCGC
>Ga0265314_10002517_pt1 | contig 18686 bp, 14 predicted proteins | sample 4126metaG_FD_203106 | JGI IMG/M metagenome (GOLD analysis project Ga0265314, IMG submission 203106) | Rhizosphere microbial communities from Carex aquatilis grown in University of Washington, Seatle, WA, United States - 4-1-26 metaG | ecosystem: Host-associated > Plants > Roots > Rhizosphere >... | reverse complement strand
TCGACAACAGGAGCTCCGAATGAAGGCGCCCTCCAAGGAATCGCTCGCGTTTCTCGAAAACCTGCTGTCCACGCCGTCGCCATCCGGTTTCGAAGCGAAGATTCAGAACGTGATCCGCGGGTACATGGAACCTGTCGCGCATAAATGGGTCCGCGACGTGCACGGCAACCAGTGGTTCGTGCTCAATCCCGACGCGCCGCTGCGCTTGATGTATTCGGGTCACGTCGACGAGATCGGCTTGATGGTGCGCTATATCGACGAGCAGGGCTTTTTGTGGGTTACGCGCTTGGGCGGCACCGACCCGCTGCAGATGTGGGGCCGCCGCGTCATCGTGCATGGCAAGAAGGCGCCCGTGAACGGCGTGATCGGGAAGCGCCCGATCCACAACACGCCCCCGGAAGAACGCACCAAGGGCGCGAAGGTCGATGACCTGTTCATCGACATCGGTGCAAAAAACAAAGCCGAAGCTTTAAAGCGCGTGCGCGTCGGTGATCCGGTCACGCTCGCCGATGGCTACCAGCGCCTGACCGACGACCTGATCATCGGGCGCGGCATCGACGACCGCATTGGCGCATTCGTGGTGATGGAAGCCTTCCGCAAAGTTGCGGCGGCGGTCAAGAAGGGCAAGAAGCTCCATTGCGCGCTTTTCGCGGTAGGTTCAGTGCAGGAAGAAGTTGGTTTGCGTGGTGCGCAGACCAGCGCCTACGCGATCGATCCACATGTGGGCGTGGCCGTCGATGTGGGTTTCGCCACCGATTACCCGACCGAAAGCAAGAAGCTGGTTGGCGAATGCAAGTTAGGCGGCGGACCGATCCTGCACCGGGGACCCAACATCAATCTCCCGTTGGCGGAATTAATGGAAGGCCTTGCGCCCAAGCACAAGATTCCGTACCAGCTTTGCGGCGACGGTGGCGTGACAGGCACCGACGCAGGCGCGATCCAGGTCAATCGCCGCGGCGTGGCCACGGCCTTGATTGGGATTCCGAATCGCTACATGCACTCGCCGGTCGAAATGGTCTCGCTCTCGGATGTGGAACAGTCGGCGGAACTGTTGGCGCAGCTTGCGCTGGCGGTCAAGCCGGACCATTCCTTTATTCCGGAGGCGTAGTGCAAAGCGCAGTCGGGTCAGAGATCAAAATTTTTATACGGAAGGGAAATCGGAATGGCTAAGCACCAGTTCCTCACCGGCTACCAGAAGGGCATCGTCAAGCGCTACTACGAGCACAAGGACACGGTCAATTCGCAGAAGCTGAGCGAGTTGGTTTCCGAGCTATACCTCGCTGAAGCTGACGGCAACAAAAAGAAGTGCGACAAACTTTGGAAGACCGCTGAAGCGGCATTGCTGAGCGCCAAGATTGCTGAAAACCGGGTCGAGAGCGTGATCAAGGAACGCAATCTGAAGGCGCTTGCCGACCTGGTTTCTGAAATCGCTTAGGCGTTAAACATCTGAGGAGCTTTCCGATGAGCGCCACGGTCGATGCCGCCTCGGAACAAGCACCCGGCACGCCGCAATCTCAAACCAACCTAATCGCGCGTGCCATGGCGCGCTGGCGCTATCTGCCGCACCTGATCGTGTTTTTCAGCTCCGCCAGCATCATGGTCGTGGAAATTACCGCCGGCCGCCTGATCGGCACGCATCTGGGCAATTCGCTGTACACATGGACTTCGATCATCGGGGTCGTGCTCGCGGGCATGAGCCTGGGTAATTACACGGGCGGGCGTATGGCCGACCGTTGGAGTCCCGAGCACATTTTGGGCTGGCTCTTCTTTGCCTCGTCGCTCGCGTGCGTTGGCGCGCTTGGCGCAAATGCGCTCTTTGTCCACGGTTCGCCGCTCAGCAAGCTGGGCCTGAGTTTTCCGGTACGTGTTTTTTGCACTGTGACGCTGACTTTTCTGGTGCCGTCCCTGATCCTCGGCACGATTTCGCCCGTTACCGCGAAGATGGCGTTGGAACGCTCGAATAAGATTGGCACGACGCTCGGTTCCATCTCCGCGTGGGGCACGATCGGCAGCATTTGCGGCACACTGTCAACGGGCTTCTGGCTGATCTCTACATTTGGCGCGCGAGCGCTGGTGCTCTTCACTGCGCTCGGACTCGGAGTAATCGGCGCGGCGCTGGGGCCTTCGCGATTGGTGCACCTGCTCTGGGTCGCGCTGCTGGGCGGCTGCATCGGCTATGCGAAATTTCACGATCACGATCCTGAGAATTTCCCCGCACAGACTTTCAGTTACATTTTCGGCCTACGCATGGATATCGAACCGGATTTGGACTACGACGGCGATAATGACAAATGGAGTTGGTCGGGCAAATTCGCGACTCTTGAGTTCGCGCGTGACAGCGATTACCAGTTCGTGAAGGTCAGTGAAGTGCGCAGCGAATGGGATTCGAAGCAGCGCCTGCGCTCCCTCGTGCTCGACGCGCTGGTGCACGGGTACGCGGATCTGAAACGACCCGGACACCTCGAATACGAGTATGAGCGCCTCTACCGCGACATTTCACTGCGCTATATGTGGAAGAAATATCCCACCATCAAAAACCTTGCTGTCAAAGCGCTCTTTTTGGGCGGCGGAAGTTACACAATTCCGCGCTGGGTCGAATATTTCTGGCCGGGCTCGGACTGCCTGGTGGCGGAGATCGATCCTGTGGTCGTCGAAGCCAACTACCGCGCGCTAGGCCTTGCGGGCCACGATAAGGATATTCGCACCGTGATCGGCGATGCGCGCATGGTTGTGGACGAATTGCCGGAGTCCGAGCGGTTTGATCTGATCTACGGCGACGCGTTTAACGATTTCAACGCGCCTTGGCACCTGACTACCTTGGAATTTTGTGAAAAGCTGAATGCGCATCTCGCGCCCGGCGGCGTGTATCTGGCCAATGTGATTGATGACTGGGATTACGGCCTGATGCTCGGCGCCTACGTGGAAACCATGTCACACGTCTTCAAGCACGTGTATGTCTTCACGACGCGCCGGGATCAGATCAAGGCCGGCCGCGAAACCTATGTCGTTGCGGGTTCGAATACGGAAATGGATTTCAGCGACGTCACTGCTTCTGGGCACCTCGAGGATTCCATGCTGGAATATGAATTCTACGGGCTGCTCTTTTCGCCGGAAGACTTGGCTGTGCTGCGCGAGAAGTCCGGCGCACGCGTTTTAACCGATGACAATGCGCCCGTTGACCTGCTGATCGCGCCCGTCGCCCGTTCGCGCTAGCCTCGGCGTAGCCAGATATCCACGCACAACGCCAGCGCAAGCAGCGCGCCAAGCGCGCCCGGGCTGAATGCCCAGCGCCGCTCTTCTTTAGAAACGATTTCCGGTTTGAAGTACGGTTCCAGATCTTCGATCAGGCGTTGAACTTCTTCCGCGCTTGGTGGCAGTAAGCGTCCGCCCGGCGCCGCAGCTTGCACTGCCGCCTGCAACGCGGCTTTGTCCGGCGAGATCGAACGCTCCTCCAGTTCGCTGCCTTCCACTTCCGCAAAGCCGCGATCAAAGCCCAGTTCGCGGTTGTCGGCACCAATGGCCCGCACCCAGATTAACCATTCGCCCGCGCCGCGCGGCGGGTTCAGGCGCCCCGTCAGCACGCGCCGCCCTGTGGATTCCTGCAGCCCGATGCGCGTTCCCGCGGCATCGGCGTGCAGCAAATTCCATTGCGCCGGGCGTTCAGCCGAATGCCCTTCATTCCAAGGTGCCAGTGCATATTCAAAGCGCGGCGACTCCGCATCAGAGAGCCCACGCACCGTCACGCGTGCTTGGATCGGCTCGCCGAGTTCCCAGCGGTCGCGTGGCAAAAACAATCGCACTGGTGGCTCTTCTGCGGCGGGCGCGCTGGCTGCCCAAGCCACAAAGCGCCGCCAGAACTCGCGTGCCATGTCCGCCGCGCTGCGTTCGCCGCGTACGGGTTCGGCCATCAGCCAGCGCCAGGTTTCGCCGTTGCCCAACAAGCCCACGCGGCCCTGGCCAACTTTGCCCACGCACAAGAGGGGGCGCGCGCCAGCCTTCAATAACACCTGCGTATTCGCGCGGGGCACGTCGAAATTGATCCACGAATACGCAGGCCCCAGCGGCACCCACGGATCTTGCGGGGCCGAACTCCCAAACGCCCACTGTGTAGCGGGATGTTCCGCCGCAGCGGGTTGGCTCGCCACGGCTTCGGGCTGTTGCGCGGACTCGGCCTTCGACGGAGAAAGTTCTTTAAAAAGGAAGAGATCTTCGAGCGGCGTGCCGGCAAGCGCTTTAACCAGCGGCTCGGTGGGACCATTGAGAATCCAGATCACCGACCAGTCGCCAGTTTCGATGCCCGCGCGCAAGCGCATCTGTAAATCTCGCGAGAGGTGCTGCGGCGCCGGGTCTTCCCAGATCAGCGTGCCGCCTTCCGCGCCCGACGCCGAACCCTCGCGCAGCCACGCCCCCAGCGCCGCTTCAATCGGCCAAGCTTCGTCGCCGCCTTCGGGCTTCACGAAATCAGGGATGAACTCGACATGGCCACCGGTCTCCGAATTGAGCAACGGCTTCATCCAGCGAAACGCATGGCCCAAGCGCGAATTTGCATAGACCACGCGGCGGCGCGGCGGGAGCACCTCGACCGAAAGGTACGCGGCGTTATTGGCCAATTGCGTTTCGCTCGACATGGGATCGACGCTCAGCCTCAAGCGATAGATGCCGGCCGAGGGCGGCGTAAATTTCAGTTTGATTGGCGTCCAGGCTGGCGCGGTATGAAGCCGGTGGCGCAGCGCGTCGACTTCAACGAATTCCCACGCCGGTGCCGCGCCGCTGGAACCCCGTGGTGGCGGGCCGAGCACCTTGAGCCGCGCGAACGTGTCCGCCAGCGGGCCGTTCAGATCCGGGCCACCTTTGGCAAGTTGCGCGCGTGCTTCGATCAGCAACGCCTGGCCTGCGCGCGGCGGCGTGCTTTCCAAGCCCGCCGTCGATTCCGCTTCCAGCCGCAGCGAAGCTTCGGATAACCGCGCGTCGGGTGGGGCGGGGTGTACGCGGCCCGGCATTATGGCAAAGAGCGGCACGCCGCGCTCTCGCAGCAAGGCGGCGGCTTCAGGCAAGGCTCGTCCGAGATTCACGCAGCCGTCACTGATCAGAATTGCGGCGCCGTAGGCGGAGCGCTGGCCCGCCGCCTGCGCCAGGCCTTCTCCCAAAGCCGAGACAGGCGCATCCGCGCGCACGTTGACGTCAGACGGATGCCGCGTTTCCGCGCGCGCGCCGAGGTCGTAGGCCTGCACTTCCCAACCGTGGTTGGATGCCGCCGTGATCAGCGCGGCCAGCGCCTGTTGGCATTCTTCAGCGCGCGTCGCGCCGCCTTCGGAATCCTTTAAACGCAGGCTTTGGCTTGCATCGATGGCAATCAATAGCGCCGGACGGTGTTCACGTTGCTCTATTTTGACGGTTTCCGGCCGCGCGATCAGCACCAGCGCGCAAACCAGCGCGATGCCGCGCAAGCCCACCGCGCACAGGTTCGCCCAAAGCGGAAGACTGCGCCGCGCGCGCCAGGCCGCGGCGAGCGTTAATGCTCCAAGCGCGCCGCCAAGTAATGTCAGAATCGCGGACGGAAGGAGGGGATTCCAGATTACGGGGTCCACCCAGCCACCACTGACGGCTCGACATTCCCGCCGCTTAGGATCAATACCGCGTCCAGCACCGCTTCCTGCGCGATGGCCGGATCCAGGCCTTCGCGCGGGTCAATGCGGCCTTCGAGCCACGCTGCCACCGCGACCCCGCCGCCGGGTTCGACGAGCAATTTGAGTTCGTTCAGCAGCCACACACAGGCGTTCTTAATCGCGGCCTCGCTCGTGGTGCGCACTTCCACCTTGCATTTCTGAAGTACCGGAAAGGTCAGCGCGCCGGGCGTAGTGGACATCAAGCTGTCGCAGACGGTCTCGGGCAGCGGGATCTCGACGCGCTGTCCCGCTTCCATCGACTTGCGCGTGTCGTCCGCGGCTTCCGGTTCGACGCCGATGATGCGGTTCGAAAATCCGCGCGCGCGCAGGCCCGCCGCGGTTCCGGCCATCAGTCCGCCGCCGCCGATCGGTCCTGCCACCAAGCCCAGCCGGCGCGTGCGCGATGGCGCGCCCATCCACTGGTCGAGAATTTCGGTGCCCAGCGTGCCTTGTCCCGAGATGACTTCAGGATGATCGTAGCTGGGGATGACCGCGCGGCCGGATTCGTGGGCCAGCTCCGCGGCGCGCATCTGCCGTTCCTTCACGGTCTTGCCGCAAAAGACCACTTCCGCGCCCAGATTTTTTGTGCGTTCCACCTTGAGCGACGAGGCGCCTTCCGGCATCACGACCGTGCAAGGGTAAGCTTCTCCCCGCTCGGCCATACCCAGTTCGCGTGCGGCCAGGGCCACCGCTTGCGCATGATTGCCCGAGCTGAAGGCCACGACCCCGCGCGTTCGGGTCTCCGGATTTAATGCGGCGACGGCATTGAACGCGCCGCGCACCTTAAAGGAGCCTGTGCGCTGCAGATTTTCCGGCTTCACCCAGACACGGAAGCCCTTTTGATCCAGGCCTTCGGCGCGCAACAGCGGGGTGAGCGTCACATAATTCTTGGTGCGCTCGCGGGCCGCGCGAATGGCGTCGCCGGAAGGAGACCATCCACCGCCAGCCTGAGACATGCGCACCCTTTCACTTTTTCAAAAGTACAGACTCAAGAACGTCGTGTAAATTCGTCCTTAATGAGTAGAACGCAGCATTCATAACGGAGGTTCGGTTTTCGTGCGATACCAGAAACTGTTCCTGGCGGGCACACTCCTGGCAGGCCTATGCTTCGGACCCCTGCGCGCGGCGGAACCGCCCGCCGAGGATGTCGAGGATTTTAAGGTCGCGCCAGAAGCCCTCGACAAACAATTGATCGAGCAGTTGCACAAGTCCGAACGCGAAGCACAGGACGCTTCTTTTAAGCTGGCACAGCGCGGCAAGCGGGTCATCGGCTTGCTGGCGGAAATCGTGCAGAAGGATAAGAGCAAGCAGGCCAGTTATTACGCCGCGCTCTCGCTCGCGCACATTCAAAATCCGGCCGCCGCGGCGGCACTGCTGCCGGTGCTCAAGAATACGGAATCCGAGCGCGGCATCTTGCTGGTGGCCATCGAAGCTACCGGCGCAGACGGCACGCGCGGTGCATTTGCCGAACTTTCGCGGCTGGCCCATTCGCATCCCGACGGCGATGTTCAGCTCGCCGCGTTCAAATCCTTGAGCCTGATGATCGAATCCTATGCGTCGATGGAACCAGCGATGATCGAGTTCCTCGGCGATAGCCGCGACCAGTTCCGGGAAATCGCGGTCAAAACCTGCTACCAGGCAGCATCCCGTAAAGTTTTCTTTCGGCATGCCGAGCCCAAGTTGCTCGAACTCGCCGAGCATGACAGTTCTTCGGCGATTCAGTCGAACGCGATGTCCGCGCTTGCGCGCATGGGCTCCAAGCAGGCGGTCGCGGTGTTCGTGCGGCTGATGCTGGATCCCAAGACGCCGTCGTCGGTGTCCAAGCAGGCGCTGAACAATTTCACCAGTCTCACCGGCGTACCGCTGCGCGATCTGGCCGCGGTGCCGGGCTGGTGGGAAAAATATGGAGAGAAGGAATACGCTCACGCGGCGCCCCTGATCCCGCCGGGTACGCCGATTCTGTTGCCGACCGACGGCCCGGGCCCGCAGCCTTTGGCCAATGGCCCGGGGCCAGCGCCGCAGCCTGTGGCGACCGCGCCCAATGCGCTCAACGCGCAAAGCAATCCTCCGCCGCATACACCGGACGCAGCCCCTACGCCGGTCGCCGTGCCAGATAAAAATCCGCCGCCGAGCCCCACTGGCGCGCCCGCGACCAAGGGGCCTGCGCTGCGCAAGCAGCTTGATGATGACGACGGTCCTACGCCGTATCACGGCGTGCCCATGGGCCATTAATTCGGAACGCAATGGACACCGCCCGCTTCGATTTTCGCCTGCCAGAAGAGTTGATCGCGCAGTCGCCGCCGCAGGCCCGCGATGGCGCGCGCTTGCTGGTGCTCAATCGTACGGAACGGTGTTGGCAGGATCGCCAGGTGCGCGAATTGCCAGCGCTATTGCGGCGCGGCGATCTGCTCGTCTTCAATGCCACGCGTGTGATTCCCGCGCGTCTACGTGCGCTGCGGAAAAAAAGCGGCGGCAAGGTCGAGATATTTCTGCTCCCGCCGTTGCCGAGCGAAGTGAACCCGCCCGACGCGCGCGTAACCGTGCGACGCGCGTTGACGCGATCCGGCGGAAGACTCTTGCCGGGTGAAGAATTGACGTTGCCTGAAGGCTTGCACGCGCGACTTGTGGAACGCCTTGGCGAAGCCGGGGACGTGCTCGAATTCGCCGCGCCGCCCGCCGAGTTTGCGCGCTACCTTGAAGCGCATGGCGAAGTCCCGTTGCCGCCGTACATCAAACGCCCCGAAGGCCCTTCAACGCCCGAAGATCGGGCGCGCTACCAGACGATCTTTGCGCAAACGCCTGGTGCGGTGGCCGCGCCGACCGCGGGACTGCATTTCACGCCGGAACTGCTTGCCGCGCTGGCGGAAAAAGGCATCGAGCACACGCGCCTGACGCTGCATGTCGGGCCGGGCACTTTCAAACCGGTTAAAGCCGCGCAGATCGAAGACCACAACATCGACGGCGAACCCTATGAGATTTCGTCGGAGGCCGCGCTGGCGGTGACTACCGCTAAAAAGGCTGGGCGGCGCGTGGTGGCCGTCGGCAGCACCGCACTGCGCACGTTGGAATTCGCCTGGGACGAAGCGGCGGGTGTGCTCCAGCCAGGTCAGGGCGTGACGGGCCTATACATCCGCCCGCCGCATCGCTTCAAGGTCGCGGATGCGCTGCTGACCAATTTTCACCTGCCCAAGTCGAGCTTGCTTATTCTGGCCGCGGCGTTCGCCGCTCCTGGATCGGAAGAAGGCATCGATTTTGTGCGCGTGGCCTATGCGCACGCCGTCGCGAATAAATATCGTTTCTTCAGCTATGGCGACGCGTGCCTGTTCGAATCTTAATGCACCCGTACACCACGCTAAATTCGTGAATAGTGGACGCTTGGCCTGACATCTTGATATGGCCATTCAGGAGGCGTATATGCCGCGATTCGTTCTGTCCGCCCTCGCGCTCTTCTTTTTTTGTGGAGCCACGCCCGCTGCCGAGCCTGCTCCCGAGGCGCAGCCACTGTGGCTCGAGTGGTCCAACCAGATCTTTGAACGCGCGCAAAAGGAGCACAAACTTGTGCTCCTGGACCTTGGCACGGGTTGGTGTCATTGGTGCCACGTGATGGAAAAGGAAACCTACGCCAACCCGGACGTCCTGAAGCTGCTCGCGGAGAACTTCCTCGCAGTCAAAGTCGACGCGGACAAGCGCCCGGATCTGGCCAATCGGTACGAAGATTACGGTTGGCCCGCGACGATTTTGTTCGATTCAAAAGGCCAGGAGCTGGCCAAGCGCCGCGGTTACATCCCGCCGCTTAAAATGGCCGCGATGCTCGACGCGTTCGTGAAGGACCCCACGCCGGGCCCGTCGGTGACCGGCGGTCCACCCAGCGCTGCGCCGGCCAAGAGCGCGCTTGGCGCCGAGGAGGTCAAGGCGCTCGAAGCGAGCCTTGTCGAACGCTACGACTTCGAAAACGGGGGGTGGGGGCGTGTGCATAAATACCTGTATGCTGAAGGCGTTGAATATTGTCTCTCGGCAATTGCCTCAAATCCAAAATTTGAAGCGATGGCGCAACAGAACTTGGACAAAAATCTGGTCCTGATCGACCCCACCTGGGGCGGCGTGTACCAGTACTCCGATGGGGGCGTCTGGGAGAATCCGCATTTCGAAAAAATCATGTCACAGCAGGCCGCAAACCTGCGCCTGTATACGCTGGCGTACGCGCAAACAAGAAATGAGCACTACCTCAAGGCCGCGCAGGATGTGCGCAAATTTCTTAAAAGCTTCCTGACCAGTTCCGACGGCGCGTTTTTTGTGAGTATGGATGCCGACGTGGTGCCGGGCGAGCATTCCGGGGAGTACTTCGCCCTCGACGATGCCGGCCGCCGCAAGGTCGGCATGCCGCGCGTCGACAAGAATCTGTATGCGCGCGAGAACGGCTGGGCCATCGAAGCACTTTGTGAGTTCTACGCGGTGACCGCGGACGAGACCGCGCTCTCCGACGCCAAACGCGCGGCGGAATGGATCGTCAAACAGCGCGTGTTGGGAGGCGGCGGTTTTGCGCACGGCGGCGAGCTGGATCCCGCGGGACCATACCTCGGCGATTCGCTGGCGATGGGTCAGGCGTTCCTCGCGTTGTATTCAGTTACCGGCGAGCGTGCCTGGTTGACCCGCGCAGAAGCGGCCGCAAACTTCATTGCCGCGAAATTTCCAGCCGCGCTTGCCGGCGAGCCTCCCGCAGGTTTTGTTTCGGAAGCCGTGAAAGCCGATGCGCCGTTTAAAGCCGCCGCCAATTACGATGAAAACCTGAACTTAGCGCGCTTCGCCAACTTGCTGGCTCATTACACGGGCAAAGAGGCTGCGAAAAAAATCGCTGCGCAGGCCTTGCGGTTTGTCTCGATTCCCGAAATGTACGTGCGCCGGCATTCGGCCGGTCTGCTGCTCGCGCAGCGCGAATTGGCAAATGAGCCGCTGCATGTCGTTGTAGTTGGTAAGAAGGACGAGGCCAACGCCCGCGCGTTGTTCATGGCTGCCGTTGCGATCCCGCGGATGTACAAGCAGGTCGAATGGTATGACGCAAAGGAAGGCACGCTGCCCGGCGCGGACCTGGAGTACCCCCAGCTCGATCAACCTGCGGCATACCTGTGCGTGGACGGCCGGTGCTCGGCCCCGCTCGACAAGCCAGAGGATTTGACCAAGCGCGTGGCGGAACTGCTGGCGCCGAAACTCAAATAGCGCTTCGCGAAATTATTTCGCGCGCACGAAGGCCGGATCAGCGATCTTTAATTTTGCGCGTAAGGTCTGCGTGTCTTTCAAAAAGCGTAGCGCGTCCTGCGGATACCCGGCTGTCGGTTTGAGCTTCGCTTCATGCGCCAGAAAGTAGGCATTCAAGCGCGCCATGCTCAATTCGCGCACCAGCTTCGCGCACATGGAAGCCAGCGCCACGGCCAGACACGCGCTCTCCGCCTTTTGCCGGAAGGCCACGCGAATCTTGCGTCCTTCGAATTCCACTCTGTAGGTCGAATCAAGGTTGGTCTCACATTCGACCGAGAGCAACGCGTCGCCGAAGAGCGCATGCAGCTTGGGCGCGTAGAATTTTCGCCCGCCTTGGCGGTCCACCAGCGCAAAGACGGCTTCGCCCGGCTGAGCCAGCGCGAATGCTTCGCGCAGCAAATGCTCCACACGTGCCCAGGAGACATCCGCTTTGTTGCCGCATGCATTCAGGTGCGCGTTGAATTTTCGCGCGGACAACGCCCCGCCGCGTAGCTCGCAGACTTCGAGCGCGTGCTTCGTGAGCGCCTCGACCAGTCTTTGTGCACCGGGCAGCTCGCTCAACGCGATACCATTCGCAGACTCATGGCCGTTCGCGCCCCACGGATCGCTTTCAAGCTCCGCGAGTTCAACCGCCGGCAGGAGCGTCTTCAGCGGCAAATGCGCACGCGCTTCGTGACCGGCTGCGTTTAAGAATGCGGCGACCGGATGTGCGAGGCCTTGCAGTCCATCTCCGGATGCGTAAACCTTTTTTGAGTCATCGACACAGAGTTGCCCATCGGGCGCCGGGTGCCGCGAAACCACCCCAGCAAGGAGAGCCCATAAGTCAGGCTCCGGGGGCGCCTCTTTTAAACGTAGTACACAAAGACCGTGGCATAGCGGGCCCAGCGTGGGGCCGTAGCCGGCTTCATCGATGCCTGCGAGTAACACGCGCTGCTTGCTCCAGCTTTTGCGCTTATGCGCGGGCGCTCAGGAAGCCTTCCTGCTCTGTTTGGCCGTACGTGACCGGTGCTGGAACTTTTCCATCCTTGGAGAACGATTCCGCGGCGAGTTCCGCACCCAGCTTGCGGCCCAGTTCGCGTGCTTCTTCCATGTGCTGCGGCATTTTGGGTGCTGCCTGCGCGGCCGTAGCCGCGGCGGCAGGATCCGCGTCCCAGTTGGGATAGGCCATGCTCACGCCCAGCTTGCGCGCCAGCCGCAGTCCGTCCTGCAAAAGGCGTTCGCGTTCGCGTAGTTCGGTGCCCCAATTCGGCGTCTGGACATAGGCGTACACCATCACTTCCATTCCGCCGGGCGCGAGGTTGTTCAGATACACGTGGAAGTAATCCTTCGAGGTGTACGGATGTTTGCGGATCAGTTCGCGCAAGCCTTCCATCAAGGCTTCGGCTTGTTCCGGCGTAACGGAGTACCGCAACAGCAGGCTGAACTGCACGCGGCGCCGGTCGCGCGCGCCATAATTATCCACAATCGCACCGACCAGCTTTGAATTCGGGATCGTCACCAGCGAGTTGTAGAACGTGCGCACGCGCGTGCTGCGGAAACCCACTTTTTCGACGATTCCTTCGACGTCGCCGATCTTCACCGCGTCGCCGATCTTAAAGGGCTGATCGATCAGCACCGTGAATGAACCGAACACGTTTTCGACGGTGTCCTTCGACGCCAGTGCGATCGCCACGCCAGAGATGCCCACGGTGGCAAGCAGCGTGTTGACGTTGATGCCCAGATTTTCCGCGACAAAGAGCACGGCCAGAAACGTTACGACCAGCTTCAGGAGTTTGCTGACCATCGGCACGATCAGCTTGCCGAGGCGTTCGTCCTTGTTCCAGTGTTGCGGGATCCAGTAGCCGCAGAGCACGTCAACCAGGCGGTACGCCAGCCACACGCCGGCCACGGCCATGCCCAGCCGCGCGAGCGCCGCCAAAAAACCGTGCAGGGCGAGTGGCAACAGCAGCAGATACAGGCCCAGCCACCACGTTCCAGCCAACGCCAGCCAGCCCATCGGCACCTGCGCCCGCAGGACCGCTTCGGCCACGCGTTCGTAAGCCTGCTTGCGCAGCCAGGCTTTGACGAGCAGCCGGAAGAAAAGGCGCGCCAGCCCGTCGGCCGCCGCGCTCACCAAAAGCAGAATCGCCAGGCCCAGCCACTGCCAGTCCAGCAGCACAAAGCTGCGCGCGCGCAACGCCGGGGGAATTTTCGACATCAGCCACAGGCCGGGATCGTTCGAGCCTGCGCCTGTGAGGTCCTCGAGTAGCGGCAACCCGACGACCGCCGCATGCAAAGCGGGCAGCTTGGCCACAAAGTCCGCGTCGAAAAGCCAGCGTCCGTTGGGCTGTCTGGAGAGCACCAGTTCGCCGTAGGATTTACCGTCGCGCTCCAGCGAGCGCCGGTAGGTCGGCCCATCGGCGGTGTCAGGAATATCCGCATATTCCACGCGCCAAGTGCGGTCGAGAATGTCGAGCAGCATCCAGGCCAACGTCGCGGCGCGTTCCTGCCGCGCCAACGCGTCGATCTTGGACAAGTCCAGGCACTGCACGGCCTCGCCCACGTGCTCGGAGAGCATGCGTTTAAGGGAAGATTCCGACTTGGCCGCGTCGAGGGCCTTTAAGAAGGTCTGCATCGTCCCGCGCGGCGATGCCACCTGGTCCATCGGTGCGGCGGGAACATCGGGCGGTGCGTCGCCGGCCAGCAAGGAAGCCGTTACAAAGCCCCATATAAGGAGCGTCGCCAACAGGCCGGTCGGCCGGCGAAGCATTTGCGTACAGGTCTTCATATCGGAAGTTCCTCATAACACGGGGTTTACGGCCCGCAATAAGGGGAAACATAGGGTCCGGTCGCCCAGGGCTGGCAGGCAAGATTACTGCGTTTGACCCCACTGGCGCCCCGGCTAAGCTGGCCTTTCGCGTTTTAAATTTAGTTTTTGCCAAACCGGGTTGGGGAGCGGTGGGTTTGGGCACACACACGAATAGCACTACTCTACGTATTGGGCTCATTGGTGCCGGGCGCATTGCCGGTACGCATGCCGCCGCTTACGCCAACATCTCCGGGGTCAAGCTTGCGGGCGTCTGGGACGCCGATTTTTCACGCGCCCAGGCCTTCGGTGCGCGCTTTGGCGCGCCCGCGTGCAAGAGCCGCGACGAACTCTTCGCGCTCGCCGACGTCATCGACATCTGCCTGCCTACGCCATTCCACGTTGAAAACATTGTTGCCGCCGCGGGCGCCAAAAAGCCTGTGATCTGCGAGAAGCCGCTGGGCCGCAACGTCGCCCAGTGCGATGAAGCCATTGCGGCTTGCGAACGCGCCGGCGTCCCGCTGCTCGTCGGCCACGTGCTGCGCTTCTTCCCGGAATACGCCGCGCTGCGTGAGATCATCACTTCCGGCCAGATCGGCGAGCCTGCCGTGTTGCGCCTGCGCCGCGTGGTCTGCTCGCCCGGTGCCGCGCGCGATTGGTATTGGAACCTCGAAGCCAGCGGAGGCTGTGTCTTTGACACCGCGATTCACGACCTCGACTGGCTGCTCTGGACGCTGGGCCGGCCCAAGACCGTTTTTGGCCTGGGCCAAAGCGATGCGAGCAAGATGCGCGACTTCGCGCTCCTGACGCTCTCCTGGCCGAACGGCGTGCTGGCGCATCTCGAATCCTCCTGGTGCCACGACCGCTTTGCGACGAGCTTCGAAGTCACGGGTTCGGAAGGCCTCGTCGAATGCGACATGGACGACGCCACCCCGATCCGCGTCGTGCCGTTGGGCGGCGGAGGCGGAACGGCGGGGCAGGTGGTCCCCGAAAGCCCGCTGGCCAAGTCTCCGTATCAGGCCGAACTTGAGCATTTCGTGGACGTGATCCGCGGTCGCGCCGAAGCGATCATCACGCCGGCTGAAGCGCGCGACGCGGTCGAACTGGCCGAGTTGTGCCTGCGCGCGGTCAAGCAGCGTGAAGCGTTGGAATTGCCGAAGGGTAAGGGCGCGGCGAAAGTCGCGAAGACGAAGAAGAAATTGGCGGCGTTGCCGGCCGCGCATCCGGAGTAAAGAGGAGCTTTTCCTTGGCCGTACGCATTGCCTTCCTCAGTTTCGCGCACATGCACGCGTATGGCTACGCGGGGCAGTTGCGCACGCTACCGCCCGGCGAAATCGAAATCGTCGGCTTGTGGGACCGCAATGCCGCGCACGCGAAAAAGATGGCCAAGGCGCTGGGCGTGAAAGCCTTCGCATCGCGCGAAAAGTTGCTCGCCGAAAAGCCCGATGGCGCGATCGTCTGCTCGGAAAATACACGCCACGAAGAGGACACGCTCGCCGCGGCCAAGGCCGGCGCCGGCGTGCTTTGCGAAAAGCCCCTTGCGACTACGGTCGCTTCCGCGCAGCGCATGATTGACGGTTGCAAGCGCGCGGGCGTGCCGCTGATGACCGCATTTCCCTGCCGCTACCTCGGGCCGATCGTGCGGCTTAAGCAGATGCTCGACGGCGGCGATTTCGGCGAAGTTCTCGGCGTCGTCTCGACCAACCACGGGCGCCAGCCCGGCGGCTGGTTCGTGGACCCCAAGCATTCCGGCGGTGGTGCAGTCATGGACCACACGGTACACGTGGCCGACGTGCTGCGCTGGCTGCTCAAGCAGGAGTACACGCGCGTCTACTGCGCGGCGAGCGACAACCGCTTCATTCTCACGCGCAAGGCATTGGGCAAAAAGAAGATCGACGACGCAGGCCTGCTCTCGCTGGAAATGACCGGCGGGACGGTGGTGACGCTCGATTGTTCCTGGTCGCGCCCCGCGGAGTACTCGACCTGGGGCGACGTGACGCTGGAAATCATCGGCTCAAAGGCGGTCGGGCGCATCGATGTCTTCCGTCAGCGCCTGCTCCTGGCCTCGAAAAAGTCGGGCAAGCTGGCGGAACGCTGGTGGGGCGACGAATCCGAAGGCGGCTTGCCGGGCGCGTTTGTGAAGTGTTTGCGCGATAAAACGCCGCCGCCGGTCTCCGGTTTGGACGGTCTGAAAGCCACGGAAGTCGTCGAAGCCGCTTATCGCAGCGTGAAAACAGGCCAGCCGGTCAAGCTGGCGGTGTAAACGAAGTAGGTTTTTTTACGGCAGTTGGACCCGGAGGCGTACGATACCGATTAGGGTATGAAGGCGATCATTTCCGATATTCACGGTAACCTCGAGGCCCTGCGTGCCGTCCTCGACGATATCGACTCCCTCGGGATCAAGGACATCCTCTGCCTGGGCGACGTGGTCGGGTACGGCCCGCAGCCGCGCGAATGTCTCGACATCGTGCAGAGCATCTCGCAGATCAACATCCTCGGCAATCACGAAGAGGCCGTACTTCACGGCATCCCGCCGAATTTCAATCCGCGCGCGCGCCGTGCCCTCGAATGGACGCGCAAGGTGCTCTTTGAAGACGACACCGAGCCGCAGGAAACCCGCGATTTGCGGCGCAAATTCCTGCTCTCGTTCAAGATTCAACTGCGCGTCGAAGGCGTAAGCTACGTCCACGGCTCGCCGCGCGATCCAACCCGCGAATACGTGCTGCCGCGCGACGCGCTCGACAAAAAGAAGATGAAGGAAATCTTCGCCAAGCTGGAAGACTATTGCTTCTGCGGGCACACGCATTCGCCCGGCGTGTTTGTCGAGGACAGTTTCACCTGTCCGTCGGACATGTTCGACCTGTACATGCTCGGCACCGATGAAAAAGCATTGATCAACGTGGGTTCGGTGGGCCAGCCGCGCGACGGCGACCCGCGCGCGTGCTACGTCACGTTTGACGGCGATACGGTGGTTTGGCGGCGCGTGGAATACGACATTGAAGGCTGCTGCCGGAAGATTTATTCGATCCCCGACCTCGACAGTTTCCAGGCCGATCGTCTGCGCGAAGGCCGCTAAAGCACGGTGTCCCTCAATTAATTATTGCGATTCGGATTGTTTCCGCCCGGCGGCGGATTCTTACGCACGTCATGCACGACCAACCGGCGACTGCCGAGCATTTCGCCCTGTGCGTAGAATTCGAAGGTGTACGAACCTTCCCGGTCGAAACTCACCTGATGCAGTTGGAAAACCAGTTCCGCGACCCCGGTGGGGTCCTGAAAATCGACTTGCCCGGGCAGGTTGAAGAGTTCGCGTTGGTCGGCCTGGCTGACCATCTTTAGGCTGCAAGGGACCTTGCCGCGCCCGTCGGTCAGCGCGACATAGACCGAGAGGCTGGGGTGGGTGCAGGGGAAATTCGGCGCGAAGACGCCATTGAAGGTCCCGATCAGCGAGAGCTTGTTGGTGCCGGCTTCGCGAATCGTGCCGTCGCAGAGCACCAGTGCGAGCAGAATGGGGGGATTGATGGCCATTGGTCGTTCCTTCTGCCAAGCATTGCCGGATGTGGCAATGCGGTGTGTCTGAAGCTTCCGCTACGATAATTTAAGCGTACGTATTAACAAGTTGGCCCGCACTCAGGCAGGCTTCGATGGCTGGTACACTCACCCAAAATATATTTTTCATGCAACCCATTAGCCCAGACTGAATAACACACATCTGAGTAAATTTTATGGGAAAAGATGAGCAATTTGGAATTCTGCGGGTCTTATTATATATGGAGATTTATGGGGTCGCGGCCTGCAGCGCTGTGCCCGGGAGTACAGATGGATCGAGTGTTCAAACGATTTAGTCTTGCCGTCATTCATATAACTCAATGCAATACTAGCCGATTGTGCACAAAATTTAAGAATTCGCCTAACTCACAATTCGCACCCGCGCAAGAAGTTGACGGAATGTACCACCCATTTTCAAGCACCATCAAGGAATGATTGTGCATAACGAGTTACACTAGTGTGTGTACTACCCAAACCGAAACGAAGCGCACTCGGTTTGTTGCCAGAAGGCGCGTCGCGGGCGGCGCACAACCTCATGCGTAATGGACATGCGAGGGCGGATGGGCGGGGGAATTGCACGATGGTGCACATTTTTGCAGAAAAACGCGCCCGGAACCCAAGGGCCTCCAGGCGCGTACGATCGGGGCTTAGGCGGCTATTTGACTTCTTCCACGAGCATGAACACCAGGAGCGGCTTGTCTTCATCATTCGAATTCAGGATGTCCGCGAGCACCCATTTGCCCAGTGGGACCGTGACCGAGCCGCGCATGCTGCTGCCTTCGACCTTGGCGCTCTGCAGGGTGATACGGGCCTGCAATTCATGTGGAGCGACAGGGACCGGGCCTGTTTTTTCTGGTGTCGCCGGCGCCGCCCCTGCGTTGGCGGGCTTCTCTTTGGCGTGAAAGGCGCCGGGCACAACGGTGGTCGAGGTCCCATCGCGGTCCTCAATGGTCACTTTGCGGTTCAAGGTTAGGTTCGTATCCACAACTGCGAAGTGGTGTTCAAGGTCCAGCGTCGGGCGAATTTCGAGCAGCGTGCCTTCCAGCGCGTTGCCAATGACCGGATCGTAGGTGTCGCCGTTCACATCCACATCGCGGATATAGGTGCGCATTGTCCCAGACATATTATGCGAGAGCTGGTTGTTGCGGCAGAGCACCTGCGGCGCGGTATACAGGCGACCCTTTTCGAGGACTTCCTTGACGCGCGCTTCGGGGAGCGGCTTGCCAGTGCTGTCAAGAAGGCCCACCACGTCGGCCGGAGTCGCTTCGATTACCATGACCTGCGTGCGCAATTGCGTGTTTTGGGCATTGTATCGTTCCGACAGAAATTTTCGCACGCGCTCCTGCACCGCGGGAAATTGTACGACCATGAGGTTGTGCCCCCGCATTTCGATCCGCGTGCCCTTTTCCATGCCCCAACTGTCCGGTTCGATA
>Ga0265314_10002515_pt1 | contig 18706 bp, 14 predicted proteins | sample 4126metaG_FD_203106 | JGI IMG/M metagenome (GOLD analysis project Ga0265314, IMG submission 203106) | Rhizosphere microbial communities from Carex aquatilis grown in University of Washington, Seatle, WA, United States - 4-1-26 metaG | ecosystem: Host-associated > Plants > Roots > Rhizosphere >... | reverse complement strand
TATGGGCTCCACTGTTGCTACTCACTTCTTACGCCCGGCGATTCCTCGCCGTGCAGGCGCGGGCTACGCCCGCTCACATCCTGCGGCTCTTCGCCCAGCCAGTTCGAGTTAGTGCGCGCTCCCGCTTGCCGTGATCCCTTCCCTCCGTGGGGCGATCGTACGTCGGCACACGCATGTAAGAGGCCGGGGAACATGCATCCCCCTAAAGACTCTTGATACTTTAAGAAAATTACCTATGCTTTTCGTGGACAAAGTTCCCGACGAAGTATAGGCGGTTTTGTTCAAAACCTACAATTCCCTATTCGCAATGCGATCGGCGCCTGCCGGAAGCCACAACACGTGCTATTTCTCCTAGGAGTCGAGCAAAATTCGACCACTCCCGCCGGTTTTGGTGCATACATCGGTCCCGTTCATTGCGCACCCCCACTAACCTGGGTGCGCAACGTTTTGTTTACATCGAAAATCATTGTGCACCTTCACTCGAAGGACTGCGCAACGGCTACTTCAGTCCTGAATTCATTGCGCACAACTTCAACCCTCCCTGCTCAACGGGCCATCAACTTCGTTGATGGACTGTGTCGGCCGCCACTAACACCAAACATCGCGAACATTACGATTGAATCATCGATCCGAAAAGGGGCCTTCATATGCGAATGAATATATCGATAGAGCAGCTAAAGCGGGATTGGAAAAAAATGCACCGTTTGGACGCTGCAAGAGCAGTCGCACATCTTAAGAAATCTGGCATTTCGATCCGACAGATCGCCAAACAGGTTGGTTGCAGTGCGTCGCTTCTTGGTCATTTGTTGAGTGCACTCAAGGCACCCGCAGCCGACATTTTGCTAGCCCGAAAGGGCGAGATCTCTATCAATGAACTTGCCAGAAGAGCAAAGGCTGAGCTAGCTAGACGCGAAGTTTCTCGTCAGGAGATCGAAAAAGAAAAGCGCTCCCAAACAGCAGACAAAGCCGCTGCAACGATCTGCAAATGGCTACAGCAAACCGACTTGAACCGTCCGAGCTGCGAGACAATCGTGGACAATGTGCGCCGTGACTTGGCAGATCGAGAACAGAAGCATGCTCTGCCTGCTCTGCCTCCTAAGATCAAATTGGCAGTCCACGAGATCATCCAACGGATGAAACCGCCAGAAATGAAACCTGATGACAACTTCTCGATCGATGGCTGGTATCAGATTTGGCTCTTACGCTGGGTATTCTGGGCCTTTCCTGATTCCGACATCCGCAGCACGGCCCTCGACCTTGCACTTGAAAGACAATGGAGGCGGTGAACGCTCGGTATCTTCTCCATCGCGAATTCAACCGAATACTACGGCGACTGCTTAATTGGAGCCTTTTCCCCGGTTTTCCCGTCGCGCATATAACCCTTCATATGGGTAATCGTTCCCTGCAGGAACAAGTGAAAGCGCTCTTTTGCGACATCGATCTTTGCATCCAATCCTTGTTGATATTCCTTCTGCAATCGGCCAACTGCACCCGCCATAGCCTGTGTAGAGTTGTGGATCATTGCTGCATCTAGATAGCGTGCGAACGATAGCAATCCCTGTTCGTGGTTCATCAGCGAAGCCGAATCGCTCGGTACTGCAACGGGAGCAGTGATCAACGGCTGAACGCTAGTCGGCGTATCCGCTCTTAGCGGACCAGTGAAATCTAATACGGAACCAATTGAGGCCGCCTTAGCGTCCCTCGCTGTTAATGGTGTCAAACCCCACTTGTCCTCGACATATCGAAGAATGCTCGTGTGGTCGAAGGTAGTATGAACCACGTTCTTCGGCGCTCTGGGCGAAATCAGCAATGCTGGAACCCTTGGTCCATAAATATCAAATGCGAACTCGTCTGTGTGGCTATCCGGGGGCGTCGCTGGCCCCGGTACAACGTGATCGTAAAAGCCGCCGTGCTCGTCGTAAGTAACCACTAGCAAGCACTTGTTCCATATATCCGATGAACGAACCGCGTTGTAGACCTTCGCAATCAGGATTTCTCCATTCATCACGTCGGCGGGCGGATGCTGATCATCTTCCGCGGGCCCTCGAAACGCCGGCTCCAGAAAGCAATACTTCGGCAGCGGGTAATTCGGATCATCTGGCGCCTTGCACATCTCGTAGAAGCGCTCAATGGGGTGGAAGTGCAGTGGGTGATCCCATAATTTCTCGAGCAACAGCGCCTGTGACAATCCGTTATGAAAAATTCCCCACGAGATCCCCTTGTCCTGAAGTCGGTTATAGATTGTGTCCTGCGGCTGGTGGAGCGCGGGAACATCCGGATGATAGAAGCCGTCCGGCATGGACACGTGCCCATTGCAGGTGGCGCTGTGCACAAAGAACCGATTCGGCCAGGTCGGCCCCGGCAATGAACAGAACCACTGATCGCAGATCGTGAAGTTCTTCGCCAGCGTATGCAGAACAGGCAGGAAGTCCATCGGATAATAGCCCATTACCGCGAGATAGTCCGCCTCTTTCGATCCCGGCACAGTCGCATAGTCGTCGATGAACCCACCCATGCTTTTCGAGATTTGCAGCATCACATCCCGGTGCTCATGCAGTGGGCTCGGGTTCAGACAGCGCTCGGTGTTCGGCAACTGCTGATACTGCTTCCCTGTTTTCGAATCTAAATCGAAATGCGCCGATCCTCCTGGCGGAATGCCATTCAGGTCGGGATAGATCTGCTGGAAGACTCCCAGCATGTGATCAAACGAACGATTCTCAAGCATCAGGACGATGACATGTTCAATCGAATCAGCAGGCATCGAAGTTCCTCAATTGGGGAGATTGGTCCACGTGCTCATTAATGCTTTCGCAAATCCTCAGCAATAAGCGCGAATTCATCCAGCGCGGCTTGCAGATCTTCTACAATTTCGGCAGCGATTACGTCGGGAGCAGGCAGATTGGCGGCGTCTTCAAGGCTGTCGTCTTTTAGCCAGAAAATGTCCAGGCTGGCTTTGTCGCGCTTGATCAGGTCGTCATACGCGAAGGCGTGGAATCGTTCGGTCTCTTTCCGCTTGTGGCGATTCTCCGCGTGATAGCAGGCAACGAAATCGTCCAGATTTTCGCGGCGCAGTGGGTTCGTCTTCAGCGTGAAATGTTCGTTGGTGCGGAAGTCGTAGATCCATAGCTTTTTGGTCCAGGGCTTTTCGCTGGCCACACGGCGGTCGAAGAACAGCACATTCGCCTTCACGCCTTGCGCATAGAAAATGCCCGTGGGCAGGCGCAGTAGCGTGTGCACATCGCAATCGTGCAGCAGACGCCGGCGAATCAGTTCGCCCGCTCCGCCCTCGAATAGTACGTTATCGGGTACCACTACCGCAGCGCGGCCATCAATCTTCAGGATCGAGCGCACGTGCTGAACGAAGTTGAGCTGCTTGTTGCTGGTCGTGGCCCAGAAGTCGTCGCGCACAATCGTCAGCGTTTCACGCTGCTCGTCACCATCCTCGCCAATCACGGTGATGCTCGACTTCTTGCCGAACGGCGGATTGGTCAGCACCATATCGAATTCAACTGAACCCCTGCTGCTCAGGGCATCGCGCACTACTACGGAATCTTCGCCGCCCGTGCCATGCAGGAAAAGATTCATCGCGCACAGCCGCGCTGCGCCGTCAACAATCTCCACTCCTGAAAGAGCCTTCTCTTTTAGGAAACGCTTGTCGTCTTTGTCCAGCGTGAAATGGTTGCTGACGTAATCGTGCACAGCCAGAAGAAAGCCACCGGTCCCGCAGGCCGGATCGTGGATAAGCTTGCGCGGCTCTGGCCGCATCACATCCACAATCGCATGGATCAACGCACGCGGAGTGAAGTATTGCCCTGCCCCACCCTTCACATCGGAAGCGTTCTTTTCCAGCAGTCCCTCGTAAGCGTTGCCCTTCACGTCCACGCCCAACGTGGTCCACTGCTCGCGGCCAATCAGGTCGCTGATCAGACGCTTCAGTTTGGCTGGATCCTGAATGCGGTTCTGCGCCTTGCGGAAAATGGTTCCCAGCATGCCGGGCTTCTTGCCCAGTTCCACCAGGATGTGCCGATAGTGCGTATCCAGATCGTCGCCGTCCAGCCGTTCAAGGCTCTGCCAGTCCAGATCACGAGGAATCAGAGTGGTTTTGCCCGGCAACAGCTTCTGCCGCTCATCGGCCATCTTCAGGAAGAGCAGAAAGGTGAGCTGCTCAATGTAGTCCTGATACGACAGGCCGTCATCGCGCAGGATGTTGCAGTAGTTCCAGAGTTTTTGGACGACCGCATTAGGGTTCATGATTTCTCGTAATCCAATCCGGGTTGACCGCCCTGGCACTTGGGGCATTTTCTTTCGAAGATGTCGCTGCCGTTGGCACCGTAAATATGTCCGCAGTGCGAGCAGCCAAGTTGATAGACGTATTGGTTTTTGTCAGTGCCGTGAAGTCCAGTGTTGCGGATGACCTCCTGGCCGTGCGGTTCGTTCACATATCCCGGATGAGTAGTCTTTGCTTTAGCCAACGATCGCCTCCTTGCGGTTGCGCCGGGCAGGTCTATCTGTGCCAGACGCGCTGCGCTGGGCTCGGATGCGTTCGAGTAATGCGGAAGCGGGTTCGTCGGTCGGGTCCTGCGGGACGAGTTGGCCTGCAAAGGCGCACCCGAGAACCGCCCTTCGAAGGCTCGCGGAACGCTTTATCTGAGCTGTCGATGACTCCTCAAGGTGCATGAAGCCGGCCTCAATGGCTTCCATCGCCGTTACGATTCGGCCCATCTCCTCGGAAGGTGGCAATGGGACTCTAATGCTGCGTATTCGATCCTGCCCTATGTTTCTCATCGATTCTTGATTGCCCGTAGAGAGGCGCTCAATCTCGGACCGTCCCCATTTTGAGCGCAAGACAATTAAGAGCCACTGTTTCAAAAGGGGAAGCACAATCTCAAATCGGAGAATCTTGTCGCTGAGCATTAACTTGCGCTCCACGTTCCTTGTGATTACGCAAGCGCCAACGAGCTCTATCGTATTTGCACGGCTGAAAAGGAAATCATCTGGCCGAATCCGATAAGCTTCTATCCACGGCGACCCAGCCATACAGGTTTTGCTCTCTACCTCATCGAACATACCCCAAGTCACCGAGCTGACCTTTACAACGCCGTACTCACAATCTACAGGGGGACGCTCATCGCACTTGAAGCTCCTTCCCGCGGTGATTCCAAAAATTAGGCTGTCCAGGGAGATCCAGCACCAGTCTTCTGGAAGTGTCGGAAGATTGGATATATCGGGGGCGGAGGGTTCTTTGTACTTCTGCTTCCAGTCGTCGTTCTTGGGGGGCTTGCCGGAGGCTTGCATTTTCGCGAGGGTGTCGGCTTCCCAGCGGGAGCGGCGCTCACGAAGAATGCGCTGGAGCAGCTTGTCTGCCGGTTCGTAGTCGCGGCCTTCCTTGCGGGCCAATTCGGCTTCAGTGGGAACGAGGCGACCCTCGCAGGCAGCCTTCAATACCGATGCGCGATACCGCTTGAGATTGGCCTGCACCCGCTTCAGCGCCGCAGTCGCCGCATCCAGTCTTGTGAACTGCTTCTCAACCTCTGCGACGATCCGCGCCTGTTCCTGTGATGGTGCCACCGGAACTTCAATCGCCGAGAGTTTTTTGGCGTTTACATTCTGTAACGCGATGCCGGAGGCAACCTCGCGAATTCTATTCCAGTAAGAAGGAGATTTTAGGAAGTACGCGAGGTATTTTGCCTGTACTTCATCACGAGGAACAAACCTTATCAAATACGAAGCGAACACAGATGGATCAGGATTCTCGACTAGCGTACTAAGCCCGATCGATCCTGCTCGAGAAATGACAATATCATTTGTCTTCAATAAATATCGCGAAAGGTCGTCAGGAGTCTCTGTGCAAAAAGGAACGGTTTGCCAGTCGATCGTTCCATTCGAAATATCAGTTGTCCTCAGGAACTTGACGTTTGTCGTAGCATCAGAACTGGCGCTAGTGGTCCATCCGTATTGAGATGGCTCGCAGAGTTCCCCAATTGAGGATACTCCCCAAGATTCTGGCAACTTGCTCATGCCGCCAGCACCTCATTGAGTTCGTTGAGCAGCGGCAGGAAGCGGTCCCCGAAAATCAGTTGGGCGCGGCCAAGGCCTCCCCAGCGAGAAAAGGGATCAAGTTCCAGGTCTTCCGGCTCGACATAGAGGCTCGAAGCAATATGGTCCCGGATGGCCTCAAGCCAGCGAAGCTGATCGGGGCGGAACTCCGTACCGGCGTTCTGCTGCGTTGCGAGCCATGCGGCAAATCTCGATTCCACTTCGGCGCGACGCGGCTCAAGCTGCGTCTTCTGCTTCAGGCCGAACCGCACCAGGTTGACCAGATCGGCAGCCACCTCAGTCCGGCTGCCGCGCACGTGCGCCGAATCGACGCGCTCGTACGCGCGCCAGATCTGGTCCGGATTCAAGCGCGGACTGCCGTCGATCGGTTTTTCAATCATCATGGCAAGCGCCTTCACCTGCTTGAGCGAAAGGCCCACGGCATAGGGCTTGCTGTAAAGAATCTGCAGCACTTCGATCTCGTCCTTGTGTTCCTGAAGAAACTGTTCAAATGATTGGATCATGCGCAGGGCGCGCTCCCGCACAACTTCTGCGGGCCCTGCTTCGAGAAGCTGATCCTGATTGATTGTATCGATGATCTGCTCGTAGCTCTTCTTGATTCCGAGGATGAGATTGCGGAGTGCAGGATTGGCAGCCAGTGGCTTTGAAGCCTCTTGCAGAAGCTTGCGACGAGCCTGGGCGATTTCAGTCTCGGAGGGTTCAGTTTCGATTGACGCGGCCTGTTCGCCTGAGGCGATTCGCGCGGCAGTGCGGGCTTCTTCGATATGCCGATCAGGATCAAGCGCGGAGACAATGTCGCCGGCGATTGCGGCAAGCGATTGTCCATTGGCAGCATCGGCAAGTGCGGTGCGGTCGTTGGGCGTGAGCTCGCGGTCAAGCCGGGCCAGTCGCGCCGCAATGGAACTGAGCACATCCTCTTCGCGATTGCCAAACGTGACAAGCTCAAACAGCTTTTCGAGGCTGACATTCTTCTTGCGTTCGAGCGGCTGCGTGTCCTGCATCTTCTCCGGCTCAAGACCCACAGCATCGATGATGACGAAGTGGTCTTTGAAGCGGCCATCGGGAGTAACATTCTGCAATTCAGTCGGCGTCACGACGCGGGAGCCTCGGCCCTTCATCTGCTCAAACATGGTGCGGCTTTTAACGGCACGCATGAAGAAGACGATTTCGAGCGGACGAATGTCGGTGCCGGTGGCGATCATGTCCACAGTGACGGCGATGCGTGGATTGTAGGCAGTGCGGAACTGGCTGAGCATGTCTTCGGGCTTTAGGCTCGAGGACTTCCATTCATCAACCTCATACTCGTTGCCGTCCTTGTCAGTCTTTTTAACGCGGACTTTGGCGGAGCCGGTACGGTAGGTGATCTTCTGAGCAAAGTCGTTACCTTTGCCGAATTCTTCGCGGAGGATCTGCACAATGTCGTCTGCGTGACTGTCGTCCTTCGCGAAGATGAGCGTCTTAGGCACCTCCGTTCGTCCGGGAAAGATGTCCGTGAAGAGTTTGTCGCGGAAGGCGCGGACGATGGTGCGAATCTGATCGGGCACGACGACGCGGCGGTCGAGCTCGTCGGCATCGTATGGAAAGTCCTGGTCGGCCAGTTCCCAGCGGACCTTGCGCGTCTGGCGGTCGCGGTAATCCACCTGGAAACCTGCATTGATGACGCTGCCGTGCTGGGAAATGAGCGTGCGAATGGTGTAGAGATCGAAATCAACGTTGACGCCGTCGGCGACTGCGCGCTCAAACGGGTACTCCATGATCAGGTTCTGATTGAAGAAACCGAGCGTCTGCTTGGAGGGTGTCGCCGTGAGGCCGACGAGCGACGCATCGAAGTACTCCAGCACCTGACGCCATAGGTTATAGATGGAGCGGTGGCATTCATCGGTAATGATGAGGTCGAAGGTCTCAATCGGGATCGTCGGGTTGTAAGTAATGGGCTCAGGCGGCCTTTGGAGCATTTCAAGCGTGGCGCCTGATTGCTCATCCAGATCCGGATCGAGCTCCTCGCCTTTGAGCATGGAGTAGAGGCGCTGAATTGTAGAGATGCAGACCTTGGCTACCGGATCGATGCGGCTGGATTGAAGATGCTGTACGTTGTACAGCTCGGTAAAAAGCCGTCCATCATCAGGTGTGCGAAAGGCCTGGAACTCCTTCAGCGTCTGGCGTCCCAGATTGCCCCGATCGACAAGGAACAGTACGCGGCGGGCGGCTGCAAACTTGATGAGCCGGTAGACAGCGCTGCAGGCGGTGTAAGTTTTGCCAGACCCCGTGGCCATTTGGATAAGTGAGCGACGGCGGCCGTGAGCAAGCGAATCTTCGAGCGCATCGATTGCCGTGAATTGGGCCGGCCAAAGGCCCTGGTTGAGCAGGGCCGGCATGGATGCCAACCTACCTTTGAGCGTGCTATTTGGAGTGGCGATTTCCTCATTCAGCCATTCAGATAGCGTTTCAGGCTGATGAAAGGTGAAGATCGGCCGGCTGGAGGCATTGGGTTCGAGCAGGTTGGTAAAGCGCGTTTCAATGCCTGTCGACTGATACAGGAAGGGCAGCGGTCGCCTGGGTGCGGGAAGAGCTTCAGGAATTCCTTCGCTGTATTTCTGGGTCTGGAGCTCAACGCCTATGAGCGTTGAGCCTTCCTTCTTAGCCTCGACAACGCCGACAGCCAGACCGTCTACGAACAGGAGATAGTCGGCCTCGCCATAACCGCGCGCGAGGGAGAATTCACGGATGGCAACCCCACGACCGGCGTCGATATTGGCGTCGGCCCGGTTTTGGATCATCCATCCGGCAGCCACAAGCATGGCGTCAATGGATTCGCGAGCTTGCTCTTCAGGTGTCAAAGTAGGATAAATGCTCTTGGCCAACAGTTTATGATACGGCGTAGGAAAATCGCGTATCTAATTGGACTTCTAAAAACCCTGCCACTTTCGTTGTACTGTGGCAGACATACTCCTTCGTGTGGCGACCCGCCGAATTACTCCGATACGAAACTATCGAATTCGATTCGGCATGCCTGTAACGCGGTTTCGTTAAACATAGTGAGAGTAAAAAATGCCGAGATTTGAAGATCTAAATACAAAGGAGTTTCTTGTCGCATTGCAGGAAGGCTCTCCTGAATCATTTGAACGATTGGCCAGGGGGATATTCACGCCCCTTTGGAGATACCTCGTCGTGACGGTCGGTGTCCCGAAACCTGATGCAGAAGAAATTGCTCAGGACTCACTGATGAAGGTCCATAAAAGCGTCCGCAAATTCCGCTTCAAGGGTCAGGCAAAACTAACGTCGTGGATTTTTCAGATAGCCCGTAATCTTGCAATTGATTTCTATCGCGTTAATCAACCGGTTCAACATGAGCTTGATGAAAACGAGCTCCCCGCTCACTCTGGTGCACGATTCTCCGGTCGAAATGCTGACTATCTATCCAAATTGAGGGATGCTCTTGAGATGCTCTCAGCCAACGATCAGGAGATTCTGCTGTGGCGAACGCGCGATATTGCCTATGCCGAGATTGCCGGCTGGCTCGACGTCAAAGAAGCCACAGCGCGGGTCCGGTACTTCCGAGCGGAAAGACGGCTCAGGGCGTTGTTTGAGCCTGTCGATTCCTCTGAGGAGCCGAGTTTGCAGATTGCCGAAGAAATGGAGAATGCATGAACAGAACTGCGTTGAAGATGGGGCTTCGTCAATTGCAGAACCAAGGTTGGGAAGTAGCGATTCTCGCCGACGAATACGTGGAGTTCCTTTTCGACGGTGAAGGTGAGCGGCCTTCGCGGGAATGCGAAGAGCGCTTCTTGACGAGTTTCAAGGCTCGAATTCAAGGTGCGGCGATGAAAGAATCTCACCGCAACGTTAAGCGCGGGAGAAATGAAGATGGTCGATGACTCAGACAATAGTTTGAAACGTATTGATCCAGCACCCTCCTTACCGGTGGGGAACGCGAAAAACATCGCGCTCCCCGATACCAACCGGCGGAAGGAACTGTATGCAATCTACAACCGCCCCGCAACTTCTGCGAGTCCACAAAGCTCGCGGCATCATTCGTCCCAACCCTGCCGAGGTAGGCTCAACACAACATCAATACGACGCGGCTAGTGTCGCCCCGGAGGTCACCGAGATTCCTTTTCGGTTGAAGTCTCTGGAACCGGCGATCCCGGCGCAGGTGGCCAATGACGATCCCGTCTTCATGACGAGCGATGCTGCCAGCATTCTTGGCATTACCGCAGATCGTCTTTACAAGTGGCGACAACGTGACCAGGGACCGGACTACCTTCACTATCCTGGTGATTACATTCGCTACGAACTCTCCGCACTCATTGAATTCAAGTCAACTCATCGTGTTCGTCCATCCCGACAGCCCCATCCGGGAAGGAGGCGGTAGCAATGATCACGAAGTCCTCCCCATTCATAAGCCCGGCGGCAGGCACAGCGGCACTGGATGACCATCGCGCCATGGTCCTGGTGCGCCTTTGTCGTTCGCGATTCTCATTGGCCGACATAGCAGAGGCGCTGAACTGCACTCAGGCTCTAGTCCGATCGCTTGTCGCACGTCCATTCCGCGCTTTGGTTGGCTGCACTGCGAACGATTCGGCCGGAGGGATCGATATCGAATCGGTCGTGCAATCCGGTCAGGAACGCGTGCTTGTTCTCAATACGCCACACCTCATCGGCCCCATCACCAGGGAGAAGGAGACCTTCGCACGCCACCTTGCCCTGGAAATTCACCACTGGCTCAAGACTTTCGAAGTGACTGACGAAGAGCGTCTGCAAGCAGTCGACCAAGCCAGTATCCGATTGGATGAGTCAACACACTATATGGAAGACAAGTACGTGTTCCATGTCGAGCGCGTGGCCAGTGAGATTATCTGGGCTTGGAAGCCGCTCGTTTTCAATGTCGAGAGCCACCAGTTCCGTAACGTTGCAGGCCGCTGGCTCGCTGCCTGGATCCACTTCTGGGCGGCCGACCCGGATGTCTGGAATCGCGCTCTCGATATCGAGTACGCCAGTTACAAGCAGCTGGCCGAAGCCGCCTGAACCGAACCGGTCCCGGAGCACCACTGAATTGGTGCTTCGGGACTCAATTTCAGTGCGCAATTAGACCCGTGACAAAAGGGGTTAGAACGCGTTTGAACACCAACAGGGATAGAGTGATGCACTACGTAATTGCAGGGCGACGAGAAAGCCGTCTACAGCGGATCTTCGATCCGCCGTTACGCGCGCCGGCACGAGCCGGCCAACCGTAACGGACGACAACATTGACCAATACCGAACTTCAACAACAAGCAACCTGTACAACACCATTTCATGGCCTGCTCTCCGATGAGGAACTCGCGGCAATACTCACCGTAACGGTTGACTGGGTCCGTTCACACTCGAACGAGATTCCAGGATTGCAGCGTTTCGGCAGCTATTACCGCTTTTTCGTCGCTTCATTGATCGAGTGGCTCGGCAGTTTGGAACCCCTTCTCAACGCCGAGCAAGTCTCACCGCGCCTCAAAGTTCCAGTCAGCTGGATATACGCCAATGCCAAGGAGATACCTGGATTTATCCGTCTGGGCCGTTACATTCGCTTCCGGCCTTCGGTCTTCAACAAGTTCATCTGCGGATCGGAGGCTTGTCAGTGATTTCCTTTGATCCCATAATGGGTGCACGGCTGAAGCATCGCGGAGAGGAAGTCAAAGCGGTGCGCGAAAGATACCAACGTCCAGCAATTCGCGACGAAGGCAGAAAGTGGAAACTCGATTATCGGGACTACAGTTCAGGAGTTCCGCAACGTCGATCGAAGGTTTGGTCCAAGAGCAAAGTGCGTACTCAGCGCGAAGCTCAAAGATTGGCCGACCAGTTCATGGAGGAGGTGAATGAAAAGAACAACTCGCCGCAACTTGCATCCGTGATTTCGACGGATGTGCCAACCAATAACGCCATTAGCCTCGGAATTGAAGGAAAATCTCTCACACTCTCTCAATTGAAGGACAAGTGCATGGAATTGAGCTGGCCATTGTTGAAGAAGTCTACTCGAGACAATTACGAGTACTATTTTTCAACTCATTTGATTCCTCAATTCGGCAACCACGAGATCGCCGAATTGAGCACGATGGAGTTTCAGGCATTCTTCAATTCCCTTCTTGGCAGGCTCTCCACCTACACCATCTGCAATATGCATGCTGCTCTGCGTGCGGCATTGGGCGAGGCACAGACTTGGGACTTGATCATGAAGAATGCAGCGATTGGCGTGAAGCTTCCGACGAAAAGGCCGTCGAAGCCAACTCAATTGCTTACATTCCAGCAGATCAAGGCTGTGATCGAGCATCTACCGGAACCGACAAGGACAATTGTCACCTTGATTGTTTTTGGATCAATGCGTGTTGGTGAAGCACTTGCTCTTCGCTGGAACGACATTCTCGAGGATTGCATCGTGATTGACGAACGTCTGTACGACGGCGATCTTGACGATCCCAAGACGCTTAACGGGAATCGCGAGGTGCCGTTCGACGCCCAAGGTGTCATGAAGGCTGCGTTGGGTGGTATCTGGAACAAGTCCAAAAACCGTAAGCAAGACGATTTCGTCTTCGCCACTCGGATGGGAACTCCGACGGAACGGCGGAATGTTCTTCGGCATTTGAAAGTGACTGCTAAAGAACTCGGCCTGCCCAAGAGCATCGACTTTCGAAGCTTTCGCACCATGCACGCGAGCCTGATGCGTCGAACTGGAGCGCGGCCTGAAGTGGCGCGCGACAATATGGGTCATAGCGAAATTGCAATGACTCTTGAAGGCTACAGCAGAACGTGGTGGGATGAGCGCACGACTGCTGTTTCCGCTGTCGTGGATATGGTGATGAACTCCGAAAACAATACTCAACAGCGGAAGGAAACTGGTAATCGCCTGATGCTGTTTCGACCGGAATCAGAGGGAATCGCAATTGGCGCCCCAAATGGCGCCCCTGCACCAAAAGTGGTGCATGCTCAGGCTGCGAAATCGATTGTAAGTGATTGATTTTAATGGTCGGGGAGAGAGGATTCGAACCTCCGACCCCCTGGTCCCGAACCAGGTGCTCTACCAGGCTGAGCCACTCCCCGAACATGGGTTGCAGACGTGCATTGCAGGGGCGCTGCCTGGTGCGTTACTCCCCTCGATTGCACTTGGATCAGTGTACCAGAAATAAGAGCCTTGCGACTGATACCGCAAGGCTCTCAAATCCTTTCCGCTTCCGATAAAAACCGCTTATGCGTGTGCGGTTCAGTCAGAAATTCGGCCGATGCTCGCGCTTTACGTTCTGGATCGCGGCAAGGGCATGCACCTTAGGTGCAGTACCAGCTTAGTTGCTGTCTTTCGCACTACCCGCCGGCAAATCGAGCGCAACAAGTTCGAACACGGTCTCGCCTGGATGCGAACCTTCAAACCCGACGATGTGCTGGTGGCGCTTTGAACCGGCTTTCAATTGAAAGCCTCCGTGGCTCGACTGATATCCGTAACTTTCGCCATGAGAGTTGACGCTCACGTTGGGCTGTCCCTTTTCGTCGCACGTCAGCCCTTCAGAAGTCGAAGTGGGCGTGCCGACTGATTTGTCGTTGTCGCACGCGATGACTTCGCCGTAGCGGCCAAGTGCCTTGCGATAAAAGTCGGTTACTTTTTCTTCGCTGTCGGCTGATGAGTAGCTCGCTGCTTTCACCCGCAGTTCCCACTCGCCAAAGCCCATGTGTACGTCGGCGGACTTGTGCTTGCCGTCCTTGCTAACAGCCTGAGCGCCGGGGTAAACCGGCAGGCCTAGATCGGCGGCTGAAACCTGGTCGGTATTCACGTGCACTCCGCCGAACGGTGTATCCACCTGAACGGTTTTGTCTTCGCCGTTGGCGCCTTTGTCAACGTGAATCCTGCAACCGGCAAGCAATCCTAAAACCGCTGTTCCGGCAACCAGGCCGGCGGCTTTTCCCATTGTGGTCCATTTCATGGCAATCGCCCTCTCTGGCCGTTATACGGCAAGGATCGCCAAAATGTTCCCAGCGGATGGCGATCAGTGGGTTGAGTGGCCGTCTTCTTTGCTGCTGGTGGCAAACAGGATCGAAGCAAAAAAAACCGCAACGAGGACGGGGACAACGAAAAATGGGGAAGTGATGTGCATTCCGCAGACTCCTTACTGCTATTTAGAGTAGCAAAATCGAGCTCAAGGGTGACAGTTTTTCGACCACTCTCACCGGAGCTTAGCCGGCGGACGGCACCCAGCGCCACCGGTTGAAAGTTGATGCAAATTCTCCTTACTGATTGACTGCTTTGGCCGGATAGTTCACCTGAATGGTCAGAATTTCGTACGGATGAATGGGAACCTTGACCACATCGCCAGCCACCTCAAGCGCGCTGCCTTCCGGCTTCTCCATGAGATTCGTAACAGTGGCCCCGGTTGCGCCGGCAGGCACGTGAAACTCCGCGGTCGCATTCTTCCCTGCCCATTCGTAGACGCGGAAGATCAGGCCGTCGGCATCCTCAGCTTTTTTCACAGCGGTGAGGACTACGTTCTCCGGCGACACCGATGCAAACGAGTGCTCGGCCGGCAGCGCCCCTGCGTGCGCCGTGGTCAAAAATGCTTCAAGCGGGTAGTTGTACTCCCATCCGTGGCGAATCGTATTGGCATCCTTCCACGTGCCCGCGTGCGGATAAAGCGCGTAGTGGAAATGGTGATGTCCCTGGTCCGCATCCGGGTCAGGCCACGTCGGTCCGCGAAGCAGCGTGAGCCGCAGCATGTTCCCAACCGCGTCATAGCCAAACTTAGTTTGGTTCAGCAGGCTCATACCATGTTTGCCGTCGCCCAGGTCAGCCCAACGCTGCGCCGGAACTTCAAACTGTGCCTTCTCCCAGCTATTATTGCGCGTGGTCGGCCGGTCAATTGTGCCGAAAGGTATTTCATAAGTGGCAAAGCCGCTCGTTGCCGCCAGCGGAAACGCCGCTTTCAACAGGGTGTGCCGCTCATGCCAGTCAATGTCGTTCTCGACGTCCACCATGTTGCCTTTCAGGCTGATAGTCTGCACGAACTTTGAGTTCTGCCAATTGCGCGTAACGCGAACTCCGGGACGCGGCGATTTTGCGTTCACCAGTTCGACAGTTGCAGACTGATTCAGCGAAGTCGGCGGCTGGTCAAGCGTTCCCGGATCAACGTTCCAAGCGTCATACTCCTTCGGCGTGTCTTTAAAGGTTTGCAGTTCGTTGCCGCAAGCGCCGGGGGCCAGCGTCTCAACTCCACCCTTCTTCAAACTGGAGATGCATCCCGTCTTCTTGTCAATTTTCACGACCAGGCCGCCACGGTCTTCGAGTGAAATTGCATCTGCCGACTCGCTGGCCATCGACATAACGGCGGTAAGTTGATCGAAAGCGGTTTCAGGAGAAATCGAGATGACCTTGTATCCGAATGCAGGCACATGGTCAACACGAATTTCCGCCTGTACTTCGCCCGTCGTTTGATCAGCCGAAATCAATCGCACGGGGATTGCGACGCTTCTCGATGTATCCATAGCGCGAATCCCTCTCTGATCGACTTTCGACAACTGCACTTTGACGCGAACGTCTCCCGCGCGCTCCCAACCGAGGGGGTTGAAAACGATGACGGGTACACCAGCCACGTCCTTTACGCGCGTGTCGATCCGCTCGCTGACCGCCTGCAATGCGCCAGACGAAATCTTGTCCGTCGACCAGCGCACCACATCGTAGTCTTTCTGCGCGTCTCTATAGATCACGCCAATTCCCGATCCAGCAGCAAGATCGTGGAACTGATTGAACAGCACCTTCTTCCAATCTTCTGTGATCTCACCACCGGGATACGAAATCGCTCCCCGTCCGGGAAGGACCCAGGCCAGCGACGACCACTTTTCCGCGTTCTCTACCTGTTCTTCTCCGTGGCGCATGTTGGCCTTGTAATTGGCCTGCGTCGTCATGACGCCGCGGTGATATTCAAAGTACAGCTCACTCTTCCACGTTGGAATCGCAATCTTACCGGCAACCTGTCCCGGCGCTTGATAGCCCTTGGCAATCGACTCATAATTCCATGTCTTGCTTTCGGGTGCAATCTGCTTTTCAACCGTGCTGAAGAACGACTGCGCGGTGCCGAACTCGTATTTCGGCGTCACGTGATTCGGTCCGGCCCAATGAAAGCCCTCATCTAGAATGGCGCGCGTGGGTCCGCCGCCGTGATCGCCCACGCCGTAAAGGTCAAGCATCTCCGTCATGCCAGGCGAGTGTTCACGAGCATTCTTCAAATCGCTGGCAAGCCGCACCGGGTTCATGGTCAGGTTCACATAATCGTGCGGGAAATACGTCAGCACCTTCGACCCATCAGGCGACTCCCACCAGAAAAGCTTGAACGGAAGCTGGTTCGTATCGTTCCATGCCATCTTCTGCGTAACAAAATAGTCGATGCCGCTCTTCTTGTAGATCTGCGGAAGCTGCCACGTGTATCCAAACGAATCAGGATTCCAGCCGATACGCGCCACCACACCATAGGTCTGCTTGAAATAGCGCTGGCCCACCAGCAGTTGCCGCACCAGCGATTCGCCATCCGGCATATTCAGGTCCGGCTCAACCCACATGCCACCCACAATTTCCCAACGCCCTTCCTTAATGCGCTTGGCAATCTCCTGGTTGATATCGGGATATTTGTCGGCCATCCACTCGTTATAAGCGGCGGCGGACTGCGTGTATGTGTAGCCGGGATACTCATACATCAACTGCAGCGCGGTCGAAAATGTGCGCTTCACGACATCAACCGTCTCGCTCCACGGCCATAACCACGCAGCATCAATATGCCCGTTTCCATCGAGCTTATATGTTGCTTGATTCAGCAGCGGTTTCAGTCCCTCAAGCTTGGCCTGCGCAGCTTTCAAGCTGGCATCGAACTTCGCCTGGTCATGCGCGTCGAGCGCGGAAGTGTCAACCGCGTGGATCGCCTCGCTCAGCATTGCAACCTTTGAGGCATCACCAGGCGCAAGCGACGGAACAAGCAACGCAGCAGATAAAAGTTCTTCGCGCAGATCTTCAGGATTGGGCCGGCCCTCTGCGAAATCGATGCGCATGGTTGCGCCGCGAAATTGCTTCTCGTCCACCGTATGCAGCACCTTTACCGCAATGCTGATCTTTTCACCGGGCTGCGCCTTGTCAAAAAGCACTTCCGGCTCCAGATCGTCGCCCAGCGCCACGCGCCGGCCATTGAAATAAATAATTTCCGGCATAGGCCCGTTGCCGTTGACATGAATCTCAAACCAGATGCGTGCGCCCGTTAAATCGTATCCATCAAGTGTTTGCGGAACCTCAACGGTTTGCCTGAGCCATATCGCGTCGTTCGTCGCCCGCTGGCCCGCGGCAATGGTGGGCCACGAGCTGTCATCGAGATTCGCGTCTTCGCCATGCGCTACATCGCCGGCGTGCATCTTCCACGTGCCAGAGGGCAGTTCGTGCAGACTGCCAAGCCTGTTGACCACTGTCTGTTCATCGGGCTGCAGTAGAGCGGTGGCCCTGGCCATGTCGCTGTTTCGCTGCGCCGCAGCGTGGTATCCAAACAGAATGGCCGCAAGGCAAATGGAGAAGAATGCAAGCCGAACGCAAATCTTCAATGCAGATGTCATGGAGAAAAATCCCTCCGCAGGATTTTAGGTGATTGCGCCCCGAATGCGCGAAGCCACCTTCTCTTACTAAAGGTTGAAACAACCGGCCCGTAAATTCTTGAAATAGGTACGTTTTCATCCTGCGATAACAAGTACCGCAATATGGCACCCCAAAACCACCCTGTGCCTAACATCACATCACGTTAATGGAACGGGCGTTCAACATGAAGAGGTCATGACACCTGCGACCCTCATATTGATTGCTCCTTGCTCGCTTTTGCTGGGCGCAGTGCTGCAGCTCCTGGTAGCGCGGCTCTGTTCCGCAAAAACAAAAGGAATTCTGGCGTTTCTGTCCTGCCTGCCGGCCATCGTTGCGGTCATCGGCATCATGAGCTCGGTTAGCGCCGGGCAGGCTATTGATCTAACAGTGTTCCAGTGGGATTCGCCTCTTGCGCTGGTTCTGCATGTGGACGCGCTGAGTGTCTTGTTCGCCTTCATGGGCTCGTGTATCGGTGGACTGGTCATGCTCTACTCCATCAGCTACATGTCCCACGACAAGGCCGCGACACGCTTTTTCTCGACAATGCTTATCTTCATCGCCGGCTTTATCGGACTGGTCTACAGCGCAAATCTCTTCATCTTCTATCTGTGCTGGGAAGTGATCGGCCTCTGCTCTTTCAGCTTGGTCGGCTTCTGGTACACCAATTCTGAAGCCGTTGCGGGCGCGCGCAAAGTCCTGCTCATGACGCACATCGCGGGCTACGGTCTGCTGGCCGGCATCCTGGTTATTTATCACCGCACCGGCAGCGCATTGTGGACCGATCCCAATGTTTCGCGCAACTTTACCACCGGCATCTTCATGCTGATGCTGGTTGCACTCGTCGCCAAGAGCGTGCAATTTCCGCTGCACACATGGATTCCTGAAGCAATGGCCGCACCCACCCCGGTAAGCGCACTGCTGCACGCAGCGTGTTACGTAAAAGCCGGTGTTTACCTTGCAGCCCGCATGCATAGCTTCGGCGCTTGGCAGGGTTCATGGAGCGCGTCGCTGATATGGGTAGGCACAATTACCATG
>Ga0265314_10002513_pt1 | contig 18717 bp, 15 predicted proteins | sample 4126metaG_FD_203106 | JGI IMG/M metagenome (GOLD analysis project Ga0265314, IMG submission 203106) | Rhizosphere microbial communities from Carex aquatilis grown in University of Washington, Seatle, WA, United States - 4-1-26 metaG | ecosystem: Host-associated > Plants > Roots > Rhizosphere >... | reverse complement strand
TCGAGCGCGCGGTCCTGCTGCTGGCCGGCCTCTGGTTCGTCAATCTCGTCAACTTCATGGACGGACTTGACTGGATGACGGTCGCTGAAGTCGTGCCGGTCACGACTGCGATGATCATGCTCGGCGCGCTCGGCGAATTTCCCGTCTCTCCCACGCTGATCGCCGCGGCGCTGTGCGGCGCGATGCTCGGATTTGCGCCGTTCAACCGGCCGGTGGCCAAGGTTTTTCTCGGCGACGTCGGCAGCCTGCCGATCGGCCTGTTGCTCGGCTGGTGCCTGCTGCAGCTCGCCTTGCATCAGCAATTCGCCGCGGCGCTGCTGTTGCCGCTCTATTACCTGCTCGACGCGACGGTGACGCTGCTGCGCCGGGTGGCGCGGGGCGAGCCGTTCTGGGCGGCGCATCGCAGCCATTTCTACCAGCGCGCCACCGACAACGGTTTTACGGTATGGCGCGTGATCGGCGAGGTGTTCGCGCTCAACGTCGCGCTCGCGGCACTCGCGATCGGATCGGTCGCGGCGCCCTCGGTCGCGATCAAGCTCCTGTTGCTGGTGATCGGCGGCATCGCGGCGTCGGCGGTGATGGTGCGGTTTTCACGGCCGCGCTAAAGCGTTTTCGAGCGAAGTGGATACCGGTTCGCGCCAAGAAAACGCGTCAAAAGACCACGCTCCAAGCTACGCAGCGGTCGAACCGAATTCCGGCACCGCATCCTTCAGGATGGCGCGGATCGTTATCCGGTCGTCGTTCGCTATGGCCTGTTCCAGCGTCGCGATCCATTTGCGCAGCGCCTGCATCGGCGGCTCGTTGGGTTTGGCCGCCATGATGCCGGCGACGCCGATCTCGACCGGCGGCTCTTCGCTGGCAAACAGGATTTCGTTGAGTCGCTCGCCCGGCCGCATCCCGGTGAATACGATCTCGATGTCGTGGCCGGGCTCCAGCCCGGACAGCCGGATCATCCGTTCGGCCAGTTCGACGATCTTGACCGGATGCCCCATGTTGAGCACGTAGACCGCGACGTCGGCGCGCGCCGGTGTCAGCGCATGCGTCGCCGCCGTCAGCACCAGATCGCAGGCCTCGCGAATGGTCATGAAGTAGCGGACCATGTCGGGATGCGTCACCGTCACCGGGCCGCCGGCCTCGATCTGCGCCTTGAATTTCGGCACCACCGAGCCGTTCGACGCCAGCACGTTGCCGAACCGCACCGAGATGATGCGCATCCGCGAGCCGCTGCCGGATTGCGTCGCCAGATCGTGATCGAGCGCCTGACAGTACATTTCGGCAAACCGTTTGGTGAGGCCGAGCATCGACACCGGCTCGATCGCCTTGTCGGTGGAGATCATCACCATCGCCTTGGCACCCGCGGCAAGCGCCGCATCGGCGACGTTGACCGAACCGAAGATGTTGGTCTTGACGCCCTCGCTCCAGTCGCGTTCGAGGATCGGCACATGCTTGAGCGCCGCCGCGTGGAACACGATGTCGGGCTTGAACTCGGCCATCAGCCGCATGATACGCTCGCGATCGCGGATATCGGCGATCCGGCCCTCGATGTCGGCCCCGGTGCCGCGCGCCGTCAGCGCCTCGGTGATCGCATAAAGCGCCGGCTCGGAATGCTCGATCACCAACAGCCGCGCGGCGCCGAAGGTGACGACGCGGTTGCAGATCTCCGAACCGATCGAACCGCCGCCGCCGGTTACGATGACCGCCTTGCCGCACACCAGTTCCTCGAGCCGGGCGTAATCGATCTCGACGCTCGAGCGCAGCAGCAAATCCTCGACGTCGACAGTGGTGAGGCGCGGCGTATCGCCGCCTTCCAGCGACGGCAGGCGGCTGACGATCAGGCCGAGCCGGCGCGCCCGCATCAGCACGGCTTCCGGATGGGCTTCGGGATCGAACGCGGACGGGGTCATCACCAGGCGCAAGATCGGCTTGCCTCGCCGGGCGAAATCCCGGATCACGTCCTCGACGTCGTCGATGCCGCCCAGCACCGGAAGATTGCGGATCGACTGGCCGCGATCGGCCATCGACGGCGAAAGCACGCCGACCGGCCATACCGTGGTGACGGCGCCGTTCTCAATGCCGCGCAATAACACCTCGGCGTCGGCGGCGCGGCCGACCAGCAGCGCGGGCGAGGCGCCGTCGGTGCGGGCATGACGGCGGACCCGGGTGTAGCGAAAATAGCGATAGCAAAACCTGAGCGCGCCGAGGAACGATATCTCGAGGAACCAGTACAGGATGATGGTAATCTTGCCGGCGAAGAAAGTGCCGCGGACGTTGGGCGCGACGAAGACATAGTCGAGCACCAGGAGCGCGAGCGTCAGCGCGGAGGCGACGCGCAGGATGTTGAGCGCGTCCGGCAGCGAAATGAAACGCCATTTCGTCGTGGTCAGGTTGAAGACGTAACAGACCACGACGCTGAACACGATGAAATAGGGCAGGATCTGCAGCAGCAGCGGCAGGCGTTCGTAGAAACCGAGTCCGCCCTCGAAACGCACGTAGAAGGCGACCAGCAGCGCGGCCGCCGTCGCCAGCGAGTCATGCAGCGCAATCAACGCATTGCGCGAGGTCAGGCTTGAAAGACGCGTCATGTCGCTCGCCGCAGGCCCACAATGGCTGGTTTACCGGCTGCTGATAGCTCATCTATTCCGCGCATGCCAGCCGTCCTCATCCGACAAAATCGGCCGGCGCCGCGCCGCGAAAACCTTGCTTGAGCACGGTTCCCCCGGCGACACCGACGCCGAGGACATACATCCAGCCTTCATGAAAATCGAATATGTGAGAATTGAACAGCGACGTGAATATATTCTGCACCACCACCAGCAATCCGACCCAGGCGATCAGGCCCTCGCCGCGGAACAGCAGCAGGTGCGCCAGCCACATCGCGTATAGCACGACGATGCCGATTGTGCCCCACTGAACCGCGACGTTGAGCGTCTGGTTGTGCGGATTACCGATAATCTCGGCCGCCGCGCCGGTCTGGCCCACAGCCGCCTGCTCGAACAGCCCTCGCGTCGAACCGGTGCCGTGCCCGAAGGCCGGCGCCTCGGCAAAAAATAGCAGCGACTTGCGCCAGAATTCGAGCCGCATGCCCATCGATGTCGGTGCGTTTTGCTGCCTGTAGGATTGATACTGGCTGGCAAAGGATCCGATGGTCAGGCGCAATTGCGGCGATGCCATCCAGGCCAGCGCCGCCAGCACGATCGTACCGCAGGCGATAATCGCGATGCTGCGCCATTTCAGGTGCAGAGCCGCGAACACCGCCAGCAATACCGGCATGGTCACCAGCGCGGTTCGCGACACGATGACAAACGCCATGTTGACGACGAAACTCAGCGCCAGCGCCACCAGCAACAGCGCCGGCAGGGGTTTTCCCGCCCGCAGCAGCGTGACGATGGGATAGGCCAGCGCCACCGCACACAGCGCGAATTCCTGGCTCTGGTCGATGTAGTTTTTCACAAAGATGCCGCGCTCCTGGGTCTCCCGGGTCGCCTTCAGCGTCAAGGCAGGATCGAACGCGACGATCCACGACATCACCATCAGGAGGCCGCAGGAGACCAGGAAAGCGATCAACACCCACATGCCGCGCGACGAGCGTTGGTAGTGATAGAATAATAGCGGCAGCACCAGAAGTTTCGCCGTGGGCAGAATCGCATAAACCCGCGCGCCCCATGGCGCGTCCGACCACAGGGTTCCGGCCACGGCCAACGCGACCAGCGCCAGCGGCAGCACGCAAATCGGGCGCTTCAGCGAAGCCAGCAACGCACGCGGCGCGATCGTCGGCGCCACCGCGATCAGCCAAATCACGATGCAGATGCCGGCGAGCGACGTCGACCACGGCAGGAACAGCGCGATCAGGGCCGCGGCGATATCCGCTGCCCTCGCCCAGGCCAGCGGATCACGCCAGGCCGGCAGCGCTGAACCTTGCGGCGCCATCGCCGTCGTGACGTTCATGTGCGGCCGCCGCGGGCGCGATCGACCAGCGAGGTCGTGCTGTGGCCGGCCAGGATTTCCACCAGCCTCACCTCGCCGCCATGGGCCTCGACGATTTCGTGGCCGACGACCTGCTCGCGGGTATAGTCCGCGCCCTTCACCAGCACGCCCGGCTTGATGTGGGTGATCAGTTCGAGCGGCGTGTCCTGTTCGAACAGCACGATGAGATCGACCGCCTCCAGCGCCGCCAGCACTTCGGCGCGGGCGCGCTCGTCCTGCACCGGACGATCAGCGCCCTTCAGCCGCTTCACCGACGCGTCGCTGTTGAGACCAACGATCAGCCGGTCGCAGGTCGCCCGCGCCGCCGTCAACAGCTTGACGTGGCCGGGATGCAGAATGTCGAAACAGCCATTGGTGAAGCCGATCCGCAAACCCTGCCTGCGCCACTCCGTGAGCTGCGTATCGAGTTCGTCCGCTGTCGCGATGATTTTCTCTTCCGCCGCGAGAAACGCATGCGGCAGGATCTTGCGGCGCAATTCCGCCCGCGTGACGACCGCCGCACCCTGCTTGCTGACGGCGACGGCGGCTGCCGCATTGGCCATCCGCAGCGAGGCGTCCCAGTCGGCGCCTGCCGCCAGCGTCACCGCGAGCACCGCGGCCACCGTGTCGCCGGCGCCGGAGACGTCACGCACCCGGACCGGCAGGCCCGGAACATGGATGGCGTCGCCGTGCCGCGGCACCAGGGTCATGCCGCGTTCGCTTTGCGTCACCAGCACCGCCTCGCAATCGGCAAGCTGCATGATCTCCTGCGCGCCATCGCTGATGCTCTTGTCGGTGTCGGCGCGGCTGCGGGTGGCTTCGGAAAATTCCTTGCGGTTGGGTTTTAAGAGGGTCGCGCCGCGATAGATCGCCAGATTGGCGCTCTTGGGATCAACGATCACCCGCTTGCCGAGTTTTCGCGCGGCGTCGATCACGTTGCGGATCACGCGTGCCGTCAGCACGCCCTTGGCGTAGTCGGACAGCAGCACGATGTCGGCGCGCGGCAACAGCGGCAGGATGGCGTCGATCAGTTTCTGCTCGATCGCGGCGGAGGCCGGCGCCACCGATTCCCAGTCCGCGCGCAGCATGTGGGTGGAGAAATGCTCGGACACGAAGCGCACCTTGCGCGTGGTCGGCCGCGTCGCATCGCAGACCAGCGCGCTTTCGATTTTTTCTTCCTGCGCCAGCTCGGCCTTCAGTTTGGCGCCGGCATCGTCGTCGCCGACCAGCCCTACGAACAGGCAGCGCGCGCCGAGCGAGGCGATGTTGCGTGCGACATTGCCGGCACCGCCGATGTCGGTCTCGCTGCGCTGCACGGCGAGCACCGCCGCGGGCGCTTCCGGCGAAATCCTGGACACCTCGCCATAGACGAATTCGTCGAGCATGAGGTCGCCGACGCACAGCACGGTCTGGCGGGTCATGGCGTGCGACAGGGCATCAAAATCGAACATGGGCTCTCGTGTCTGTTGGCACGTTCAGCGGAAACGATCCGGCCGGTCGAGAAAATCCCTGACGTAGCTGGCGACCGAATCTTCCAGCGCCGTGAAGCCGCCATTATATCCGGCGCGCCGCAGCCGATCGACCTCGCTTTGGGTGAAGTACTGGTAGCTGTCGCGAATCGATGTGGGCATATCGATATATTCGATATTCGGGCGGGTCCCGAGCGCGGCATAGGCCGCCAGCATCAGATCCTTGAAGCTGCGTGCCTTGCCGGTTCCGACGTTGAAAAGCCCGCTGACCGATGGCGTCGCCAAGAGCCACATCATCACCCGCACGACGTCGTCGACATAGATGAAATCGCGCCGCTGGTCGCCGTCGGCGATGCCGTCGCGATGCGACTTGAACAGCTCTATCTTGCGCCCGGCCTTGACGTCGTCGAAGCGCTTGGCCAGCACGCTCATCATCGCGCCCTTGTGGTATTCATTGGGCCCGAACACGTTGAAGAACTTCAGGCCGGCCCATTGCGGCGGCAGCCTTTCGCCGCGCGCGGCCCGTTCGGCCACCGCCATGTCGAACAGATGCTTGCTCCAGCCATACAGGTTCATCGGCCGCAGCGTCTTCAGCGCCGGGAGTTTTGCATCGTCGTCAAAACCTTGCGCGCCATCGCCATAGGTCGCCGCCGACGAGGCATAGATGAACGGCGTCGCATGCACCGTGCACCAGTCGAGCAGCCGCATCGACAGCCGGAAATTGGTTTCGATCACCAGATCGCCATCGGTCGCGGTGGTCTCCGAGATGGCGCCGAGATGGAGGACGGCATCGAGCCTGCGGCCGTTGAGCCAGGCCGGCAATTCGTCCGGCGGCAGGATATCGGCCAGCTGGCGCTTCGCGAGATTGCGCCACTTGCCGTCATGGCCGAGCAGGTCGCAGACCGCCACGTCGCTACGGCCGGCATCATTCAGCGCCGCCACGACGTTCGATCCGATAAAACCGGCACCCCCGGTCACCAGCAACATGAAGAAGTCCCCTGCTCTCGTGCAGCGTCAGCTTTGCCCCAGTCCCGTCCGGCAGGCAAATTAGGCCGCGGGACGGCGCTGAGACGCTGCCGCCCGACTTTACCTGCCGCCGTGGAGCGGCTACCGACAGGGCCGCATCGGCATCCACTAATACATGAACCAAGATTCATTATATCAAGGGATTGCGGAGGACACGGCCGACACCCGGCCGATCCTGATCGTGCCCTATATGTGGATCGGCGATTTCGTGCGCGGCCATACAGTCGTGCGGGTCCTGAAACAGCGCTGGCCGAACCGGCCGGTGGACGTGTTGGTGACCTCGCAATGCGCCCCGCTGGTCGATTATATGCCCGGGGTACGCGCGGGCGTGGTCTGGAACCTGCCACGGCGGCGGCTGGCGGTCGCCAAGCAGTGGCGGTTAGCGGCCCTGCTCCGCGCCAGCCAATACGGCACCGCGCTGGTGCTGCCCCGGACGTGGAAATCGGCCATCGCGCCGGCGTTGGCCGGCATCCCTGAAAGGGTCGGGTTTGTCGGGGAAGCCCGATTCGGCCTGCTCAACCGTTGGCGCTGGGGCGAACGCCGCCTGCCCCGCTTCATCGACAAGAACGCCGCGCTGGCGCTGCCGGACGGCGCAGCGCTGCCGCCGCAGTGGCCGGTGCCGCAGCTTCTGGTTCCGGCTGAGGAACATGTCCGCTGGCGACAGTCTAACGGGCTCGGCAGCGGTCCGGCCATCGCCTTGGCGCCAGGGTCGGTCGGCTCCTCCAAGCGCTGGACCTATTATGCGGAAGCCGCAAAGCTGTTCGCCGAACAGGGTTTTCACGTCTGGGTGGTCGGCGGCCCCGCCGAAAAGCAGATGGCCGCGGAGATCGTGGCGGCCGGCGGACCGCGGGTCCGCGACCTCACCGGCAACGATCTGCGCAACGGCATCCTGGCGATGGCGGCGGCCAGCGTCGCGATCTCGAACGATTCCGGCCTGATGCATATCGCGGCTGCGATCGGCACGCCGACCATGGGTATTTTCGGTCCCACCAGTCCCTATCTCTGGGCGCCGTTGAACGGGCTTGCGGCGACGGTCCAGACCAAAACCACGGTGCCGTGCCAGCCCTGCCACCGCCCGGTCTGCACCATGAACGACCATCGCTGCATGCGCGATATTCCGGCGGTCGATGTGGTCGATGCCGCGCGCCGCGTGCTGGCCGAGACAGGCGCGCAACGAGGCACTTGATCCCGACGTCTTGCTTGAGAACGCCGCGGCCATAAGATCGCCAAAAGCAACAAGGGAGAGACGGATGACCGATATCCGCTTTGGATTTCAGGCGGCGGCCGCGGGAGACGGCCGCGAAACCGACCAGGAACTCTACCGGGACCTGCTGGAAGACTGCGCGCTCGGTTCGCGCCTCGGCTATGACGCCGCCTGGCTGCTGGAACACCATTTCAGCGACTACTATCCGACGCCGAGCCCGCTGCTGCTGATGGCACACATCGCCGCCAAATTCCCGGACCTGTCGCTCGGCACCTCCGTGCTGGTGCTGCCCTGGTATCATCCGCTACGGCTGGCGGAGGAAATTTCCATGCTCAACAGTTTGACGCGCGGCACTTTGCACCTCGGCATCGGGCGCGGCACCGCCAAGATGGAATACGACGCCTATGGCGTCGACATGAACGAAGGCCGCGCGCGATTTGCGGAAATTTTTCAGGTCGTCGCGCAAGGGCTGAGCGGCAAAGAGTTCACCCATCGCGGAAAATTCTGGAACATCGACCGGCCGATCCGGCTTCGCCCGGAGCCGATCAGGAAGCCGGTCCACTTTTATGGCGCGATCGGCAGTCCCGCGAGCGCCGAGGTGATGGGCGATCTCGGCATCGCGCCCATCTGCCTATCGACTTTTCCGGACGGGCTGCTGACAAAAATCCTGGAGCGCTGGCGGGCGCGCGCTGGCCGCAAGGCCGATGGCGCGATCCTCCCCATCTCCGTGAAAATGTTCATCGCCGATACCGACGAGGAAGCGCGCGAATTGGGACGGCGGAACTACCCCGCCTACTTCGCACTTCAGGCGGATCACTACGAGGCCGACGCGAATCCCTGGACCGACATTCCCGAATACGCCGACTTCAGCCGGATGTTTTCCAATCTGCGCAAGCTGACGGATCCCGCCAACCTCGACCCCTTCCTGGATTCCAACCTGGTCGGCAGTCCCGAGACGATCTGCCGCCGCATCGACGCGCTGATCGCACTCGGCTTCAACTACTTCATGGTGTCGAGCGCGACGCCCGGCACGCCGGTGGAATTGCGACGGCGCATGATGACCCGTTTTGCGAAGGAAATCTGTCCGCGCTATTCGCGGGCGATGGCCCAGGTGGCCGAAAAGATCGCGTGAGTCACACCAGCGTTCGGTAAACCCCCGCGATCCGCGCCGCCTCGGCATCGAGACTGAAATTTGCGATCACCCGCGCGCGGCCGCGCGCGCCCATCACGACGCAGCTTGCGGGATCGCGCAGCAACGGCTCGAGCGCAGCCGTCAGCGCGTCGGCATCGCCCGGCGGGATCAGCACGCCGGAGACCCCGTCCTCGACTACCAGTTCGGCCGCGCCGGCGCGTGAGGCGACCAGTGCCGCGCCCGCCGCCATCGCCTCGATCAAGGTCAGGCCAAAGCCTTCGTTGCGCGAGGTGAAGGCATAGATCGTCAGCCGCTGGTACCAGCGCTGCACCTGTTCGATCGCCAGTTCGCCCGTGATCACGATGCGCGTCTGCAAGCCGGCCGCCTCGATGCGCTTTTTCAGCTCGCCGGCAAATCCGCTTTGCTCGACCGCGACCGCGCCGACGATCACCGCCGTGAAATCGGGAAACCGCGGCAGCAGCCGGCACATCGCCTCGACAAAAACGTCGGTGCCCTTTTGCGCCCGCACCCGGCCGAAACAGCCGATTGCGTATCGGCCCGGCAGATTGGCTTCCGCGAACGCCGCGGCGCGATCGGCCGGCGGCGCGTAGCGATCGGTATCGACGCCATGCGGGATCACGGTCGCGGCGCGCTTGAGGTAGGATGCGGAGATGTCGGAAGTCGCGATGATCGCGTCCATCCGCCGGATCAGCCAGCGCGTGATCCAGCTGTGGTGACGCTGCGCCGCCGAGGTGAACACCAGTTTTAGCGGCCAGCCGAGCGCGCGCAGCAACACGCCTGTTATCATCTCATTGTTGCGCCGGGCGTGCCAGATCAGCGGCGTGCGGCGGCGCCATAACTTCAGAATATCCGCCACGCCCATCCGGGCGATACCATCAGGCGCGTCGGGACCGAACCAGGCCGCGCGCAGCACCCTGGCCAGTTTCGGCGCCACCATACGGTTGGTCGCGGTGACGCCGGAATAGCGCCGGTGCAGATTAGGCACGATCAACTGCAGGTCAGCGGCGGAAATGTTCTCGATCGGCACATCAGGCTCCGTTTCGCGCATTCCCTATACGCAACATTAAGCATAGTGGCCAGTTCAGTAGCCGCGAAACCCACTCTTCACCGCGGCCCGGCTAGCATCGCGCCCGCAAACGGGAAACGGGTGAACTCATGACCGTGCTTGTCACCGGCGGCGCCGGCTATATCGGAAGTCACATGGTTCGCGCGCTGGTGGATGCGAACGAAAGCGTCGTCGTGATCGACAATCTGTCGACCGGCTTTTCCAATTTCCTGCCCGAGGGCGTACCGCTGTTCATCGGCGATGCCGCCGACGAGAACCTCGTCGAGGGCGTGATCGCCTCGCACAACGTCGAGAGCGTCATTCATTTCGCGGGATCGGTCGTGGTGCCGGACTCGATGCGCGATCCGCTGGCGTACTACCGCAACAACACCATGACGACGCGCAGCCTGCTCAACGTCGCGGTGAAGTGCAGGGTCAACCGCTTCATCTTTTCGTCGACCGCAGCCGTCTACGGCAATCCGGATCAGATGCCGGTGCCCGAGACCGCGCCGACCCGGCCGATGTCGCCTTACGGCTCGTCAAAACTGATGACCGAGATCATGCTGCACGACGTCGCCTCAGCGCATGACATGAACTACGTCGTGTTGCGCTACTTCAACGTCGCCGGCGCTGACCCTATGGCGCGCATCGGGCTTGCCACCGTCGGCGCGACCCATCTGCTCAAGATCGCGGTCGAGGCCGCCACCGGTCAGCGCGCCAAGATCGACGTGTACGGCACCGACTATCCGACGCCCGACGGCAGCTGCGTCCGCGACTTCATCCATGTCAGCGATCTCGCGCAGGCCCATCGCGCCGCGCTCGCCTACCTGCGCAACAACGGCCGCTCGACCACGCTGAACTGCGGCTATGGCCGCGGCTATTCGGTGCTGGAGACCATCGACGCGGTCCGGCGTGTCTCGGGGCGCAATTTCGCGGTTCAGTATGCTCCGCGCCGGCCCGGCGACATCATGACCATGGTGGCCGACACCAGCCGGATCCGCTCGACGCTGGACTGGACGCCGCAATACGACGACCTCGAGACCATCGCGACCCACGCGCTGGCGTGGGAATCCAAGCTGATGTCAGAGCGCAACGGCGAATTGCAGCACGCGGCGTCCGCCTAGTTATTCGCCGCGCGGCTCGACCATCGCCACCGTGATCCAGTGCGCCTCCAGCGCGGGTTTTATCGCGCCTTCGACCTCGATCGCGCTTTCCCAGGCCGATTGCACCGACACCGCGCGTTCGACCAGCCCGACCAGACGGAATTTGCCCCGCACGCGCGCGCCCGACTTGACCGGGCTCATGAACCGCACCTTCTCGAAACCGTAATTGACGCCCATGCGGGTGCCTTCGACGCCCGGCATCACGTCGAAGGCGAGCGTCGACAGCAATGACAGCGTCAGAAAACCGTGCGCGATCGTGCCGCCGAACGGCGTCTCCCTGGCGCGAACCGGGTCGACATGGATGAACTGATGGTCCCTTGTGGCATCGGCAAAAGTGTCGATCATGGCCTGATCGACGGTCAGCCAGTTCGAGGTCAATACCGCGCCGTTGAGAAGCTTGCGGTAGTCCTCAAGCGCGATCAACTTGGCGCGGATCGCCTCGGCGTCTGGATTCATGGCCTTCACTTTCGCTGACGCGGTCGGAGTTCCAAGCTGCAATTTCGCAGCCAGGCGTTTGTCGACCGCCCCGACGCATCGCACAGATCAGACGAAATTTGAACGGGTGCAAGCCCTTATTTCGGCTTGAAAATCCTTGGCATAGCGGGCAAGGAGTCATCTCCTGGCAGACCTGACGCGCCGGCCGGATATCCGGCCCCAGGCGCCGTCAATGGAACGCGGATGACCGAGCTTCCAAAAGAACTTGCAACAGAACTACCGAGAAAAATCACGGACGATCCCTATGGCGCGGCGATCCTGATTCGCCGCCTGATCGTCGAACAGGGTGCCGTCTACTGGCGGCGCTATCTGATGGCGTTCGCCTTGATGGCGGTGTCGGCCGCGACCACCGCGGGCTCGGCCTACCTGCTCGGCAAGGTGATCAACCAGGCCTACGTCGACAAGAACGTCCGCGGCATCGCCATCCTGTCCGGCATCACCGTCGTGATCTTCATCATCAAGGGCGCCGCGACTTACGGACATCAGGTGATTCTTTCGCAAATCTCCAACGCGATCCTGGCCAACAACCAGCGCCGGCTATTTGCAAAACTGATGACCGAAAGCGTGGCGTTCTTCTCGGAGCGGCATTCCTCGGAATTTCTGGCGCGACTGACGGCCGGCGCCAATGCGGTCACCCAGGTGCTCAGCCTCCTGATCAACGCGGTCGGGCGCGATTTGCTGTCGCTGATCGGCCTGATCATCGTGATGGTGACGCAGGATCCCTTTATGGCGCTGTTCGGCTTCCTGGTCGCGCCGCCGGCGATGCTGGTGCTGCGCAAGCTGGTCAAGCGCATAAAGGGCCTCGCGCACAGCCAGTTCACCGGTACCGCCGACATCATGGAGACGATGCAGGAATCGCTGCAGGGCATCCGCACCGTAAAAGCCTTCACGCTGGAGCAGGCGATGCGCAAGCGCATCGACGTCTCGATCAGCGAGGTCGAGCGCACCGCCAACAAGATGGCGCGGGTTTCCAACCGCTCCAGCCCGTTGATGGAAACGCTCGGCGGCTTCGCCGTCGCCGGCGCGCTGATGTATGGCGGCTACCGGGTGGTGGTGTCGGGCGCGACGCCCGGCGAGTTCTTCTCGTTCCTGACCGCGTTCCTGCTGGCCTATGAGCCCGCCAAACGGCTGGCGCGGCTCAACATCGAACTCAACTCCTATCTGATCGGCGCGCGCAAACTGCTCGAGATCGTCGACAGCCCCGCCACCGAGCCCGATGATGACGACAAGCCCGCGCTGAAACTGACCGACGCGCGGGTCGAGTTGCGCGATGTTTCGTTCGCCTATCGTCCGAACGAGCCGGTGCTCAATCGCATGAGCTTTGTCGCCGAGCCCGGCAAGGTCACTGCTTTGGTCGGCCCGTCCGGCGGCGGCAAGTCGACGGTGCTGGCGTTGCTGCTGCGGTTCTACGAGGTGACATCAGGCGAGATCCTGATCGACGGCCAGGCGATCTCGAAAGTTTCGCGCAATTCGCTGCGGCGCCAGACAGCCTATGTAGGCCAAGACGTCTATCTGTTCCGCGACACCGTCCGCGCCAACATCGCGTTCGGCAAGCCAGGCGCCAGCGAGGACGAGATCATAGCCGCGGCCAAGGCCGCCTGCGCGCATGATTTCATCATGGGCTTTCCGCTCGGCTACGACACGCCCGTCGGCGAGCACGGCACGCAACTTTCCGGCGGCCAGCGCCAGCGCATCGCGGTGGCCCGCGCGCTGGTCAAGAACGCGCCGGTCATTTTGCTCGACGAGGCGACCGCGGCACTGGATTCGGAATCCGAACAGCAGGTGCAGGAAGCGATCGAGCATCTGTGCCAGAACCGCACCACCATCGTGATCGCCCACCGGCTGCACACCATCATGCATGCCGACGCCATCCTGGTGGTCGAGGGCGGCGAGATCGTCGAACGCGGCCGGCACGACGACCTGCTGCGCCGCGGCGGCCGCTACGCCTCGTTCTTTCGTCTGCAACACCGTGATGCGGGGCCGCTTACTCTGGCGCCGGTCAGCGCAACCGCGTAAACAGCTACCCGCCTTCCTATCCGCAACCCTCCGAGACCCCCTTCATGACCGCATCCTTTGTCATTCCCGCTCCGCCGCAGGCCTCGATCCCGGTCGCCGGCGAATCCAAGGCTTTTCCCGTTCGCCGCATCTGGTGCGTCGGGCGCAATTATCTCGAGCACATCCGCGAGATGGGCAATGACGAGCGCGCCCCGCCGTTCTTCTTCGCCAAGCACGCCGACATGCTGGTGGCCGACGGCGGCACCGTGCCCTATCCACCGCTGACCAAGGATCTGCATCACGAGGTCGAACTGGTGGTGGCGATGAAGAGCGGCGGGCTGAACATCCCGGCCGACAAGGCGCTCGACCATGTCTACGGCTACGCGGTCGGCATCGACCTCACCCGCCGCGACCTGCAGATTGCATCGCGCAAGAAGGAACGGCCGTGGGAGATCGGCAAGTCGTTCGACTATTCCGCGCCCTGCTCGGCGATGCAGCCGGCCTCGAAGATCGGTCATCCCGCCAAGGGCAAGATCTGGCTGACGGTGAACGGCACCGAAACGCAAAAAGGCGATCTCACCGAACTGATCTGGAACGTGCCGGAGATCATCTGGCAGCTCTCCCAGCAGGTCGCGCTCGCCGCCGGCGATATCATCATGACGGGGACGCCGGCCGGCGTTTCGCAGCTCAAGCCGGGCGACAAGATCGAATGCGGCGTCGATGGCGTTGGCACGCTGAAAGTGACGATCGGCCAGCCGCAGTAGGCAGCCTCGGTCAATGGCGGGTCGGGAAGCCGCAACCCGCCATTGCCGCTGCGGACAACAGGCGGCGGATCGGGATTTTGCCGCTCTTCGCGACGCGCCGTGGAAGCTGCCGGACCAATAACCAACAATATGCGCGTCCTGTCGGGAGGAAATATGAGGAACCCTGGCCGTGTTATGCGGGCTGCGAACGCTGTGGGTGCTGGCGTTTTCGCTGCAAGCGTGTTGATCGCGCACGGCGCTTTGGCCGCCGATACCGGCCAGTTGCCTTGCAAGAGCACCCAGGAGTGCAACGAAAACGCTGCCAAGGTTGGAGCCAACGCACCTGCCGAGGGCAAAGCCCACACCAGCGTGTCCGATGCAAGCGAAGACCAGTTTTACTGGCTCAACAAGATCAACAAGGCCTCCACGGTCATGCTGGTGGAAGAAGGCATCTTCCCCAAGGAGTTGGGTCAGCTGGTCGCCAAGGGCGTCGACTACACCATCCGCCAGGCGCAACAACCCGGCGGCAAGCGTCCCGCCGACGTGCTGCAGATCGAGCGAATCATGACCGATCATGTCGGGGAAGAGGCGTCGGTGATCCATGCCGGGCGCAGCCGACAGGACATGTATGCCACCTATCGCGCCGCCAAACTGCGCGACCAGACGCTGGATTTTGCAGAAGACCTGCTCAGCCTGCGCGCCAGGCTGCTGGCCAAGGCGGCGGATAATCTGGACACGTTGATGCCGGCCTATACCAACGGCGTGCAGGCGGTGCCGGTGACTTACGGTCACTACCTTCTGGCGTACGAAGAATCCTTTGAACGCGATCAGCAGCGCATCAGCGAGGCCTATCGCCGCTTGAACCTCAGTCCGATGGGGAGCGGCGTGATGTCCAACTCGATCTGGCCGCTCAACCGCGCCCGTTTGGCCGCGCTGCTGGGCTTTGACGGCATCGTCGAGAATTCGATGGATTCCAGCCAGGTGATTTCATCCGACAACCAGTTGGAGGCCACCGGGATCGCCAACTCCAGCGCCATCCGGATCGGCGTCATGATGCAGGATCTCCACACCCAGTATGCCGAGGTCCGGCCGTGGCTGTTGCTGCAGGAAGGTTCTACCTACACCTCAAGCTCGATGCCCCAGAAGCGCAACCCCGGCCTGATCATGCAGGCGCGGATGGCCGCCTCCGACGTGGTCGGCCTGTCGGAAGCCGTCGTCATTCGCGCGCACAACGTCACGACGGGCATGGTCGACTACAAGTTCGAGTTCGACGATCTCGGTGTCTTTCCCCGCGCGGTCAAGATGATCGATGCAACCAAGCGGGTGTTTGATGCGGTGGTGGTCAACAAGCCGCGCGCGCTGGAGGAACTGGAGAGCGACTGGACGTCGACGATGAACCTGGCGGAATTGCTGCTTCAGAAGTACCAGATCCCGTTTCGCATCGGGCACGGATTTGCCTCGCAACTCGTCAGCTATGGCCGACCGCTCGACCTGACGCCCAAAACCATTCCGTTCAGTGTCGTGACCGACCTGTTTGCCAAGACGCTCGCGAAATTCGAACAGCCGGCGCAGCCGTTCCCGATGAGCGAAGCCGAATTCAGGGAAGTCATGTCGCCGAACTGGATCGTGCTTCATACCAAAAGCGTCGGAGGACCCCAGCCGGCCGAAACCGCACGCATGCTCAAGGAGGCTCAACAAAAACTCGCCGCCGACAAGGCCTGGCTTGCCGAGCAGCGGAGCAAACTGGCGGCGGCGGATGCGGCGCTCGACAAGTCCTTTGCGCAGCTGCTGCCGCCGACACCAGCGCAATAACGCGGGTCCAAGAACTCCCCGGCACGGCGCCGTCCGGGACCGGACAGGCGCAACCTGATCAAAACAGCGCGGGGCGGTCAGGTTGTCCGAGGGCTTGCGCCGATCGCCCGGCTCAGCCCCGCGCCATCGCCTGCAGGCCCTTAAAGGTCAGCCGCTTGGGATCCTTGACGCCGGCGAGGTACAGCCGGCGGATAAAGGCGGTAATGGCGTCGCGATCGCAGTCGGTCAGCGCCACCACGGCGTCAACGGCAATCCTCTGGGCGTCCATTGGCTTCCTCGTGCGGGCGGCAATAGTGACCGCTCAAGCGTAGGGGTCGCCGCTTAATGCGACGTTAACCGTTCCGCACGATGTCTGATTCAGGGGTAGGCGCGTATACGCAAAACAACGCATGCGGCAGCGTGAAGCAGGCGGGAACAATCAGCCCTGATGTCATCACGCCGTCTTGTCGGTGATCAAGCCGGTGCGCGTGTCGTTGCTGTCGCCCATCTGCTTCTTGATCATCTGCGCGATCTGGTCGTTGATCTTCTGTTGCTGGGCCGGCGGCAATGCCTTGAACTGATCCTCGGTCATACCGAGCTTGGCCAGCATCTCGGCATGCAGCCGCTGCGCCGGCGTCATGTTGGCCCATTGCTCGAATTGCTGCGCCGCCGTCTTGGCCGGGTTGGCGTTCAGCGCCGTCGAACTGGAAGCCGCCGTCGAACTCGGCGCGGCCGCGCCCGGGGTCACCGGCACCTTCGACGAAGCCGGGTAGTTGGCAAAATTCGGTACCGACGACGCGGGCACGACAGAAACGGTCATCGACGACATGGCACTCTCCGCAGACTACGGGACCCCAAGCAACCGCCGTGCCACCGGCAACAAATCGAAAAGATTCGCGCTTTCAGCGCGTTAGCAACGCGCTTGGCCGAACAGAATCTGCCGGATCAAGCCGCGCGAGAAAAATTTGCCGGAAAAAATTGCCGGCTACAGCGTTTTCGAGCGAAGCGGAGACCGGTTCGCGTGAAGAAAACGCGTCAGAAAAACAATCACGAATATTGCATCACGCCGTCATCGACCTTGCCGAAGCGCAAGGTGACGATGTCGAGGGCGTAGTTCTGGTACAGCCGCCACGGTCGCTTCGAACCTTGTTTCGGCATTTTCGCGATCGAGCGCTGCACATAGCCGGAGGTGAAATTCAGCGACGGGATTTCGGTGACGGTGGGATCGACATTGTGCGGCATGCACTGCTTGTAGCCGCGGCGATCCATGTAGTTGATCAGCCGGCAGACATATTCGCAGGTCAGGTCGCATTTCAGCGTCCATGAGGCGTTGGTATAGCCGAACGCCGACGCCATGTTGGGCACGTCGGAATACATCATGCCCTTGTAGTTCAGGGTGCGCGCGAAATCGACCGCGCGGCCGTCGACCTCGACCTCGAGGCCGCCGAGCACCTGCAGGTTCAATCCGGTCGCGGTGACGATGATGTCGGCCTCAAGCTCGCTGCCGTCCTTGAGCCGGATGCCTTTTGGCGTAAACGTCTCGATCTGGTTGGTGACGACGGACGCGCGTTCCTCGCGGATCGACCTGAACAGATCGCCGTCGGGCACCAGGCACAGCCGCTGGTCCCAGGGATTGTAGCGCGGCGTGAAATGCGTGCCGATGTCGTAATCCGGCCCCAGCGCCATCTTGACGCCGCCGAGGATCAATTGCTTGACCCGCTCCGGCTTGCGCCGCGCCAGCTGGAAGAAATACATCCCGAACAGCACGTTGCGCCAGCGGATCAGATGATAGGCGAGCTTGGCCGGCAGTTTTGCGCGCAGCTTATTCGCCACCGGGTCCTGCGCCGGGCGCGCCACCACGTAAGTAGGCGAGCGCTGCAGCATGGTGACATGGGCCGCGGTCTTCGCCATTTCGGGGACCAGCGTCACCGCGGTCGCGCCCGAGCCGATCACCACCACGCGCTTGCCGGCATAGTCGACGTCGTCGGTCCACTTCTGCGGATGCACGATGCGGCCGGCGAAATCTTTCGCGCCCGGAAATTCCGGCGAATAGCCGTTTTCGTAATTGTAGTAGCCCGAGCACATGAACAGGAAATTGCAGGTGAAGCGCACGGTCTCGGTAGCGCCCTCGCCCGCGATACGCTCGGCTTCCACGGTCCAGCAGGCGTCCGGCGTCGACCACGACGCGCGCTTGACCCGGTGATGGTAGCGGATGTGCCTGTCGATGCCGTTCTCGGCGGCGGTCTCGCGCACGTAATTCAAAATCCGCGGCCCGTCGGCGATCGCCTTCGGCTCGGTCCACGGCTTGAACGAATAGCCGAGCGTGAACATGTCCGAGTCGGAGCGGATGCCGGGATAGCGAAACAGATCCCAGGTGCCGCCGATGCAGTCGCGGCCCTCGAGAATGACGTAGCTCTTGCCCGGGCATTTCTGCTGCAGATGAAAGCCCGCGCCGATGCCGGACAGGCCGGCGCCGACGATGAGCACGTCGAAATGTTCTGAAGGCCGATCTTCTGACGTCATCGCGATCTCCCAAATCCGGATCGTGTATCCGACCGAAGGCGCAGCCAGTCAATCGACAAGCCCGGCAAAACGGCAAATTAAATTAACCACATTGCCGCATCGGCAATTCCGGGGGCAAAGCCGCCGGCTGGGTTTAAGCAAAGGTAG
>Ga0265314_10002512_pt1 | contig 18721 bp, 16 predicted proteins | sample 4126metaG_FD_203106 | JGI IMG/M metagenome (GOLD analysis project Ga0265314, IMG submission 203106) | Rhizosphere microbial communities from Carex aquatilis grown in University of Washington, Seatle, WA, United States - 4-1-26 metaG | ecosystem: Host-associated > Plants > Roots > Rhizosphere >... | reverse complement strand
GCCCGCCGTGGCCCCCGTCAGTCGCCGATCATCATCCGGACGCCGAGGATCCGGAAGGGCGCCGCCGCCTCGATGTCGAACGTGAGCGTCGCCGGATCCCCTTCACCGGTGCGGCAATGCACGACGATCTGCGCCGGCGATTTCTCCTCGAAACGCACCGGCACGAGATCCACCAGCCGGCCCCGGCGCGAGAGCGCCTGCGCGACGCGTTCGCCGAGCGGGCGCTTGTCGTCGCTGGGCGCCATCCGCTCGCTGAGGAATCTGCCGATCGTCACGCTGTCGGCGTGCATCATGGTCTGGAGCCACTCCTTCGCGGCGCGGCCCGCCGGCGAATCGGGGAGCGTCACGGCCGGCGCGTTCGGCGCCAGACGCGGGCCCGGGCCGCCCATCGCCACCTTGCTGTAGAGCGGCAGCAACGCGCGATGCACGCGCGGCGCCGGCTGCTCGGCGACGTTCGACGCCAGCACCATCACGAGGCCGTCCATCGGCTCGCGGTCGTAGACGAAGAAGTCGATCATGTCCGAGCCGGCGAGCACGACGGGCCCATCGGGGAACGCGTCCTGGCGCACCGCGCGGGGAAGGAGCTGCTCCGTGCCGAAGAGCGCGTCGTAGAACGCGACCATGTCGTCGACGGTGGAGAGGAGCCCGCCGTTGCCGCGCAGGTTCCAGTGACTCCCGTCCGCGGCGTGCGGGCGTTCGAGCATCGTCGGCTGTTCCTTCCCGGCTTCGACGCCGTGCGCGAGGTCGTCGGCGCGGAACTTCGGCAACAGGAGGCCGGTGTGGCGCATGCCGAGCGGCGTGAAGAGGTGGCTCTGCAGGTACTCGTCGTACGTCTGGCCGGAGCGCGCCTCGATGATCGCGGCGAGGAGGGCGTAGCCGGTGTTCGAGTACTTCTCCGTCGTCCCGGGCGCGGAGTTCAGCGGCGTCGCCATGGCGCGCGCGATGAACGCGCTCTTGGAGACCGGTTCGTAATCGCCCCCGATGCCGAGCGGGAATCCCGCCGTGTGATCGAGCAGGTGGCGGACGGTGATGCCGCGCTTGTCGGCCGGGACGTTCGCGAAGAAGGCGCCGAGCGAGTCGCTCAGGCGCAGCTTCCCCGCGCCGGCGAGCTGCAGTACCGCGACCTTCGTGAAGTCCTTGGTGTTGGAGCCGATCTGCACGACGGTGCCCGGGCCGAACGCGATCTGCTTGGCGCGATTCGCGAGGCCGTACCCGCGGCGAAGGAGCACCGTGCCGCCGCGCCGGATGTACACGACGCCGGCGAAGCCGCCCGTGGCGGCCGCGGCGAGCACGGAGTCGGCCGCGCGGCCGTCGGGCGTGACGACGTCGGGGCCGATCGGGACCTGCTGCGCGGGCAAGGCGGTGGCGAAGAGCGACGTCGCGAAGGCGACGCGAAGCATGGTCGGTCTCATCACATACCTGGTCAGGGGAGGGACTGCACTGAGTTCGTCAACGCGGGCGCGCAAAGGGTTGCCGCGCCGCGGCGCGCGCTCAGAACAGCGACGCCTGATCCCGGACCGGCGGCGTGAAGCCGAGGTGCCGGTACGCCTGCGCGCTCGCGACGCGGCCGCGCGAGGTGCGCTGCAGCAGGCCGTTCTGCACGAGGAAGGGCTCGTACACCTCCTCGATCGTGTCGGCGTCCTCGGCGAGCGCCGCGGCGATCGTCTGCACGCCCACCGGCCCGCCGTCGAACATCTCGATGATCGTGCGCAGGATGCGCGTGTCCATCTCGTCGAGGCCGAACTCGTCCACGTCGAGCAGGGCGAGCGCCTCGCGGGCGACGTCGCGCGTGATCACGCCGTTCGCCTTCACCTGCGCGTAGTCGCGCACGCGGCGGAGCAGGCGGTTCGCGATGCGCGGCGTGCCGCGCGAGCGCATGGCGATCTCCTTCGCGCCGTCGTCGTGCAGGTCGACGCCGATCACCTCGCCCGTGCGCCGGACGATCGTCTCGATCTCCTCGGCCGGATAGAAATCGAGGCGCATCGTGAGGCCGAAGCGGGCGCGGAGCGGGGAGGTGAGCAGCCCGTAGCGCGTGGTCGCGCCGACGAGCGTGAACTTCTCGATCGCCATCGTCACCGTCTGCGCGTTGGGGCCGTCGCTGAGGCGGATGTCGATCTTGTAGTCCTCCATCGCCGGATAGAGGAACTCCTCGATGATCGGGCGGAGGCGGTGGATCTCATCGATGAACAGGATGTCGCCGGCGCGCAGGTTGGTGAGCGTGCCGACCAGATCGCCGGGCTTCTCGAGCGCCGGGCCGGAGGTGGTGCGGATGTTCACGCCCAGCTCGCGCGCCATCAGTTCGGCGAGCGTCGTCTTGCCGAGCCCCGGCGGGCCGTGGAAGAGCGTGTGGTCGAGCGTCTCGCGCCGCCCCATCGCCGCCTGGATGGCGATGTCGAGCGAGTCCTTGACCTTGTTCTGGCCGATGAACTCCGCCAGCCGCTGCGGGCGCAGCGAGAGCTCGACGACGGATTCGTCGCTGAGCACTTCGGGCGTGGTGATCTCGGGGCGGGACACGAGTGGAAACTAACGCTTTTGCAGCACGGCCAGCGCGGCGCGGATCACGTCGGCGGTGCCGCCGGCGCCCTTGCCGTCGAGCGACGTGCGCACCGCCTTCTCGGCGTCGGCCTGGTTGTACCCGAGGGCGACGAGCGCGCGCACCGCATCGCCGGCGCCGGCGTCGAGCCCGTCACCGCCGCCGCTCCCGCGCGGCGCGGCCTCGGCGGCGAACTCTTTCATCTTGTCACCGAGCTCCACGCAGAGCCGCTCCGCCGTCTTCTTGCCGACCCGCGGCACGCCGGAAAGCGTCGCGAAATCGCGGTCGCGGATGGCGCGCACCACACGCCCCGCGCCGAGCGCGGAGATGAGGCCGAGCGCGAGCGCCGGGCCCACGCCGCTGGCGCTGCGCAGCGTGAAGAACAAGGCGCGGTCGTCACTCGTCGCGAATCCGTAGAGCTGCCAGCCGTCTTCCTTCACGACGAGCGCCGTGTGCAGCGACACGTTCTCGCCCACGCGCGGCAGCGACTCGAGCACGCCGAGCGGGATCTGCAGTTCGTAGCCGACACCGCCGCTCGTCAGGAGCTCGATGCGGTCGAGTTCCTTGGCGACGAGCTTCCCTTCGAGCCGCGAGATCACGGGCGCACCGCCATCGCCGCCGCGGCGTTCGCGCGGAGCCGCGCGAGCGGACCGGCCGCGGCCATGATGCACGTGAGCGCGCAGGCCACGCCGTCGGCGGCGTCGGCCGGCTCGGGGGCGTGCTTGAGGCGGAGGAGCTTCGCGACCATGAACTGCACCTGGTCCTTCGTGGCGGCGCCGGCGCCGACGATCGTCTTTTTGATGAGCGCCGGCGCATACTCGTGGATCGCGATCCCCGCCGTGGCGCCCGCGAGGAGGATCACGCCGCGCGCATGGCCCAGCACGAGGGTCGTGCGCACGTTGCGGGCGTAGAACACGTCCTCGACGGCGAGCGCGTCGGGGTGATGGCGCGCGATGAGTTCGCTCACGCCCTCGTGGATGTCCCGGAGACGCTCGTGGAGCGGGGCGCGGGGGCTCGTGCGGATCACGCCACATTCCGTGAGGCGCGGAGCGGCGTGGCCGCTCTTCGCGAACCGGCCAAGAACCGTCGTGTCGGCCGCCACGGTCGTGTCGGTCGTCACGACCCCGTACCCCGTGGTCGCCGTGCCGGGATCGATCCCGAGGACGATCACCGGCGCGGGCTCACGCCTGCGACATCTCCGACTCGTCCATGTCGAAGTTCGCGTCGACCTTCTGCACGTCGTCGAGCTCCTCGAGCGCCTCGATGAGCTTGAGGAGCGAGTCGGCGGCGGTGCCTTCCACCCGCACCGTGTTCTTCGGGATCCACGCGAGTTCGGTCTGCTCGGCCTTGAGGCCCACTTTCTCGAGCGCGCCGCGCACGGCGTGGAGGTCGCCGGGCGCCGTCGTGACGACGAACGCCTCGTCCTCCTTCACGAAGTCCTCGGCGCCGCACTCGAGCGCCTTCTCCATGGCCGCGTCCTCGTCCATGCCGTTCGCCGGCACGACGATCTGCCCCTTGCGGTCGAACATGAACGCGACCGAGTTCACCGCGCCGAGGTTGCCGTTGTTGCGCGTGAGCTTCGCGCGCACCTCGGCGACCGTGCGGGTCGGGTTGTCGGTGAGCGCCTGGATCATGAGCGCCACGCCGCCCGGGCCGTAGGCCTCGTATACCACGTCCACGTAATCGACGCCCTCGAGCTCGCCCGTGCCCTTGAGCACGGCGCGTTCGATGTTCTCCTTGGGCATCGACTGCGCCTTGGCGTTGTCGATGGCCGTGCGGAGGCGCGGATTGCCGTCCGGGTCGCCGCCGCCCTGCTTGGCGGCGGTGTGGATCTCACGGATGAGCTTCGTGAAGAGCGCGTTGCGCTTCTTGTCGGTCGCCGCTTTGTAATGCTTGATCTGCTTCCATTTGCTGTGGCCAGCCATTCGCAAACCGGGCGTAGAGGTTGAGCCCGAAATATACGCGCCCGGCGCGGCGCGTACGACTCGCCGGGGCGCGCTTACGCGGCGTCGGGCTGGAGCGGGAGCCAGATGCGGAACGTCGTGCCCTCGCCGACGGTCGACTCGACCGTCACCGTGCCGCCGTGTTGCCGCGCGAAGCCGTACACGGAGGCGAGGCCGAGCCCGGTGCCCTTGCCCTTGGGCTTCGTCGTGAAGAAGGGCTCGAACAGCTTGGGCATCACCTGCGGCGGGATCCCTTCGCCGGTGTCGCGCACGGTCACGCAGGCGACCGACGCGCCCGGCGGCGCCGTCATCTCCGCGGTGAGCGACGGCGACGCCGGCAGGCGCTCGACGATGAGGTCGAGGCGTCCGCCCGCGGGCATCGCGTCGCGGGCGTTCACCGTGAGGTTGATGAGCGCCTGGTCGAATTGCGAGACGTCCATCTTCACGCGGCAGCGCTCGCCGGCGCAGTTCACGCGCAGGTCGACGGCGTCTCCCGCCGCGCGACGGAGCATCGTCTCGAGGTCGGCCACGCGCTCGTCGAGTTCCTCGACGCGCGGCTCGGCCGGCTGCTGGCGCGCGAAGGCGAGGAGCTGCCGCGTGAGATCGGCGCCGCGGCGCGTCGCCTTCTCGATCTCGGCGATCTCCTCGTGCGGCCCCGCCTGCCCGGCGAGGTCCGCCTTCGCCGCCTCGGCCATGCCGCCGATGACGGTGAGCACGTTGCTGAAATCGTGCGCGACCGTGCCGGCGAGCCGCCCGAGCGCTTCCATGCGTTCCGTCGTCACCGCGCGCTGCCGCAGGTCGTCCTGCGCGGCGCGCGCCGCGTCGGCGGCGGCGAGCGAGATCTCGTGCTCCTCGCCGATGAGCACGAGCGCGCTCGACACGCCGAGGAAGGCGATGGTGACCATCTCGAAGATCGTCCAGGGGATCGGCGGCTGAAAACCCGTCGGCCCCACGCTGAACACGAACGGCACGGTGACGAACACCGTCCCGATGCGCACCACGAGGAGCGTGAACGCCCACTGCAGCGCGCGCACGCCGTAGCGGCCGCGATTCTCCGCCCGCCAGGCGATCACGGCGCCGGCCGTCCAGCCGAGGAGCACCGCGCCACGACCGACGAAGAAGTGCACCGCCGTGTTGCTGCGCTCGGTGCCGCCGATGAGCAGGGTGCACACGAGATCGACGAGCATGAAGCTCGCGCCCGATGCGATGCTCCACGACACGAGGCGCGCGCGCGGGAACTCACGACCAGTCGACAGTGCCGCGGCGCCCACGGTCCAGATGCCCGATGCGCCGAGCGTGGCGACGGCGAGGCCCGTCGCGAGCGACCAGCCGTCACCCAGGCTCCCCGACAGGGACATCGCGCCGGCCATCCCCGACGCGCCATACCCGAGCGTCACGCCGATCCACGCGCCCGCCCACGCGAACGTCGTCGGGCGCCGCAGCTTGCGGTGGAGCCCGATCGCCGCGAGCGCGAAGGCGAACGCCGCCGCCCCCTGCATCGCCTGGCTGGCGAGGAACGTGCTGTTGTCGAGCGGCGTCGCTACGAGCATGGGGGGCGGCGATAACCGGAGGACGGGTGGCGGATGATCGGCACGGCGTGCGTTCGTGCTCGTCTACGGCCGCCGCCGCTCCGGTGCTGACGCGATGCTAGCGCACGGTTAGTGGAGGCGGAACAGGATCTGGCCGTGCAGCCCCGTGACGTCGGTGACGTCGCCCGTCGACGCGTAGAGCTTGCCGAGCGTGTAGCCCGCGCTCGGGTTCACGCTCAGCGCGCCCATGCCGAATCGAAGGCGGAGGCCGACGGTGCCGATCGTGCCCGTGTGCAGACCGTCCACCTGCCAGACGCGCCCTTCGACGCTCGGCTGCACGTACATCCCGCCGACGTTGAACCCCACCGCCGTCGAGACGTCGAACAGGTTCTCCCACGGCGCCACCGCGCCGATGCGCTCGCCCTGGGCGCGGTACATGTTCCACGCCGCGAGCGTGAAGTCGCCGTTGCCCAGCGGGAGATAGAGGTTCGCCGAGCCGATCACGCGATCGCCGGTGGCGAACGTCGTCGAGTCGGCGAGGTCCTTGCCGAACTTCGAATAGGTGACGCCGATGGAGAAGTTGCCGTCGGCGATGGGGCGGTCGATGCCGACGCGCACCTTCATCTCGTTGCCCGGCTGAAAGCGGAGCGACGCCGTGGCGAGCTTGTACGCGTCGAAGGGCGACGAGTACCGGAAGCTCGCGCCGAGGCCGAGGTTCCAGTCGCCGATGGGCTGCGCATACGCCACGCCGCCGGTGGTCGAGAGGCCGCTCCCCATCGACGCGACCGGATAGATCAGGAAGTCGTTGCCGATCTGGCCGGCCGCCTCGACCTGGCCGTCGGGCACCTTGTACATGCCGGTCGGGAGGTTGAGGCCGAGCGTGATGATCGCGCGGTTGTCGCCGATCACGAGGTTGCCGCGCACCTGCGTGTCGGTGAGTCCGCTGATCTGGCTGGTCGTCGCGCCCGCGAAGCGCACCTGGCTGTTGGCGTACGACGTGGAGATGTCCATGCTGAACGTCTCGCTGAACGGCACGATCACGGCGATCGGCACGGAGAATTGCGAGACGGTCTTCTCGGTGCCGGGCGTCGTGAACTTGTACTGCTGATACTGCGGCCCCACGATGGCGGTCGCGTCGACGATGCTCTGCAGGATGCCCTGCGCGCCCAGCGGGAGCGCGCAGGAGACGAGTGCAGCGGCGAGAAAGCGGAGTCGGTTCATCGATGGGCTCAAGGCTTGGGGCGCGTGATGACGATGGTCACTTGACCCGTCTTCGGCGCGGGCTGGTCGGTGCCGGTCTTGTCGGCCGCCTGGTTGCCCGACGTGTTCGGCTGGCCGTTGCCGCCGCCGCCTCCGCCGCTCACGTTGATCTGGTTGGTGATCGTCGGGTTCACGTTGCCGACGACGTTGTTGAGCGTCGCGCCGATGTTCCCCGCCGCGGCGGTGGCGACGACGCCCTTGTCGGCGGCGGCGGCCACCTGGCCTTCGCTGGAGCTCTTGAGGTTCGACTCGACCTTCGCCGTCGGCGTCGCCTGGACGGCCTGCTGCGCGGCCTGCTGGTGCTGGAGCGCGGCGCCGAAGCCCGGGTCGATCGACCGCGCGCTCTCGAAGAACCGGGCGGCCTCGTCGAGCTTGCCGGCGTCTTCGGCGGCGAGACCGCGGCTGTAGGCGAGGAACGCCTGCAGCGAGTTCGTCGGCCGGCGGTCGACGTCCTGCCGCTCGGCCGGCGTCAGCGTCACGCCGAGCGACGTGAAGACGCTGAAGGCGAGCTGCTTCTCGACGGAGAACAGCTGTTCGAGCAGCCCGTCGGCCTTCGCGCCCTGATCGGCCGGGGTGCTGGTGCGGACGTCGACGACCGACGCGTTGAGCGAGAGCGTCGTGTTGTTCGTGACGAGGATGCCGCCCTGCACGATGCGGCCGGCCTGGATGAGGCGTCCGGCGCGCGCCGCGGTGGCGTCGTCGACGCGCCCGCTCTTGCCGAGCTGGATCTCGTCGGCGATCGCCTGCATGCGGTCGCGCTCGAGGAGCGTGAGCGTCTTCTTCTTCGCGAGGTCGATGATCAGGAGCTCGGCCATGCCGCGCTCGAGCGGCGCGACGGACGCGTCGCAGCCGCTGCACTGGAAGGGGAGCACCGCGATCGTCATCGGCGAGCCCGGCTGCTGCGCGATCACCGACTCGTTCGCGACGGCGCGCGCCGCGGCGGCCTTCACCTCTTCCTTGGAGACGGCGAGGAGGCGGGCGCGGATGTCGTTGCGCACGCTGCGCGTCTTGCCGACGGCGAGGTACGCGGTGTACGCGTTCTTCGCGGCGATCCAGTCCTTCTCCTGCTCGGCGGCGAGGCCGGCGTAGAGCGCGCTCACGCCGTCCTTCGGGTCGAGCTTGCGCGCCTGCTCGAGCGGCGTGCGCGCCTCGCTGAACCGCTGGTTGCGATAGTACCAGATGCCGAGCGCGCGATTCGCGCTCACGGAACCGGGGTTCGCGGCGGCCTCCTTCTGGAGCTTGGCGAGCGCGTCGGCGGCGCCCTTCGCCTGCTGCGCGCCGGCGGGAAGCGCGAGGGCGATGCAGGCGAGCACGAGGCCCGCGCGGATGGTGCGTAGCATTCGGAGTCTCCTACCGGTCGGGATCGAGCATGTCTTCGAACCGCAGCCACTGCTTGTAGAAGTACAGGTCCACATAGCCGGTGCCGCCGTTGCGGTTCTTGCGGATGAGCAGTTCGGTGGCGCCTTCGACGTTCTGGCCGGCGGTGAACATCTCCTCGCGGAAGATGCCCAGCACCACGTCGGCGTGCATCTTCACGGCGCCGAGCGCGCCGAAGTCGTCGAGCGTCGGGCGCGGGTCGGCGCGCCCCGCCCCCGCGACCGCGAGGTGCGAGGTGAGCACCAGCGCGATGTCGAGTTCCTGCGCGAGCGTCTTGAGCGCGCGCACGGCGGCGGCGAGTTCCTCGTCCTGGTCGCGGGCGCCCGTCGCGAGCGCCTGGAGCGGGTCGACGAACGCCACCTGCAGGTCGAGCGTGCGCCGCAGCTGCTCGGCGAGCGGCCCGACACCCCCCGAGGGGAACGTCGCGACGATCGGCGAACGGTCGCGCAGGCGGACCGCGGCCGCGCCCATCGCGACGCGCGCGAGTTCGTCGAGCGTGCCGGCGCGGATCTCGTCGATGCGGGCGCGTCCCTCGATCGCCAGCGCCCGCTCCATCACGCGCTCGACGCTCATCTCGTGCGTGAGGAACGACGTCGTCACGCCGCTCTGCGCCATGCGCAGGGCCATGGCGAGGGCGAGACTCGACTTGCCGCTCCCCACCTCGCCGCCGAGCACGACGAGGTCGCCGCGGCGCACGCCGCCGCCCAGCGACTTGTCGGCGCTCGGAAAACCGGTCGCGAACGTGTCGCCCGCCGCCTCGCCATCGGAGGCAGCGTCGACGCGGCGCACGAGCCGGGCGAGCGGGGAGATATCGGTCTGGCGCAGCACGTCCGCGGGGCTCCGGAGGGCGGGTCTCAGGGGGTTGAGCACTCTATAGTACCGGTGTCGCCTGCGGTGCGGCAATAGACGGCGCCGCCGAGGGGGTCAGCCCCCGAGGCGTGCCGCCAGCCGCTCGAGCTCCAAACGTGCATGCCGGTCGAGGTGCGGCGCCGTGACCTCGGTCACCTTGGAGAGCGCGATTCCCATGGCGTCGAGGTCTTCGCCCGCCGAGAGGTCGAGGAGGCGGCCGAGGGCCGTCCGCACGGGCGCCGGGAGGGCCAGCGCCGACAGCCAGTTCTTCGCCGCGTCGGCCCGCTTGCGGCGGGCCCCGGCGGGGAGGGAGACGGGGGGCAGGGCCGCCGCCGCGAGCCGCGCCGCGACGAGCGACGCCATCGCCGTCTCCCGGGCGCCGCCCAGCGGGGCCTTGGCCGCGAGCGCGGCGAGCGCGCGCAACGGAAACACCGGCGACGGGAGGGCGTACGATGGCGGAGGGTGCACGATGAAATCATACCCGTCCCGCGCGGCCGCCGACAGGAGCCCGCACGTCGCCTGTCGGCGCTCGGCGCCGGACGGTTAGTTTCCAGCCAATGGCCGTGCCGAACAAGCAGATCCTCTGGGTCGACGACGAGGCCGAACTCCTCGAACCGCACCGACTCTTCCTGAAGGAGAAGGGGTTCGACGTCGAGTTGGCGCGCAACGCGTCCGACGCGCTCGAACTCCTCCGCCGGCGCACGTTCGACCTGATGCTCCTCGACGAGCAGATGCCGGGCATGCGCGGCATCACGATGGTGCGCGAGGCGCGCGAACTCGTGCCGTCGCTCCCCGTCGTGATGGTCACCAAGAGCGAGGAGGACGAGATCCTCCGCGAGGCGCTCGGCGCCGACGTCGCCGAGTACCTCGTGAAGCCGGTGAACCCGCGCCAGGTGCTGAGCGTGGTGACCCGCATCCTCGAGGGGCCGAAGATCCGGCAGCAGGCGCTGGCGCGGAGCTTCGTCGACCGCTTCCGGCAGCTCGAGCTGGTGCGCTCGCGCGACCTCGACTGGCGCGGGTGGATCGAGCGCTACACCGAGTTCGTGCAGTGGGACATCGACCTCGCGGCGGCCGGCGAGATGGGGTTGTACGGGTCGCTCCGCGGGCTGTACGCCGAGATGCACCGCGACTTCGCGGCCTACGTGAAGGACGCGTATCCGCGCTGGGTGAACGCGGAGATCGAAGGGGAGCGCCCGCCGCTCTCGATCGACGTCGTGGGCGAGTTCCTCCAGCCGGTGATGGCGGGGGAGAAGCGGGTGCTGTACATCGTCGTCGACTGCCTGCGGCTCGACCAGTGGCGGGTGATCGAGCCGTTGCTGACGCCGATGTTCGAGATCGAGACCACGCACTACTTCTCGCTGTTGCCCACGGCCACGCCCTATTCGCGCAACGCGCTCTTCAGCGGCCTGTTCCCGGGCGAGATCGCGGCGCGCTATCCCGACTGGTGGGGGGAGCGCGAGGACGAGTCGCTCAACGCGCACGAGCGCGAGCTGCTCGAGCTGCACCTGCAGGAACTGCGCGGCAATACGCCGGTGCGCTATCACAAGATCTCGTCGGCGCACGACTCCGACGACCTCGAAAGGCACCTCGCGAACGCCATCGCGCCCGAGGGGGTGACGGCGTTCGTCTTCAACTTCGTCGACCTCCTCACGCACGGCCGCTCGGAATCGGCGATCCTCTATGAAGTGGCGCGCGACGAGATCGCGCTGCGCCAGCTCACGCTCCAGTGGTTCAAGCGGTCGGCGCTCCTCTCCGTGCTCAAGGAGGCGCACCGCAAGCACATCCCGGTGCTCCTCACGAGCGACCACGGGTCGATCCACTGCAACACGCCGGTGACGGTGCTCGCGCGGCGCGACGCGACGCCGAACCTCCGCTTCAAGTTCGGCGAGGACCTGCGCGCCGAGAAGGCGAGCGAGGCGCTGCTCTTCACGAACGAAGACCAGCTGCGGCTGCCGCGGAAGGGCACGGGGTCGAACACGCTGCTCGCCACGGGCGACGGCTTCTTCGTGTACCCGACGAAGCTGCGCGAGTACCAGCAGCGGTATCGCGGGTCGTTCCTGCACGGCGGCGTGACGCCGGAGGAAGTGATCCTGCCGTTGTCGTTGCTCACGCCGAGGCGCTGACCGTGCGGCTCTACAGGCGGCTGCTCGTGTTCCTGCGTCCGCACTGGGGGCGGCTCGTGGGGAACATCCTCGCGAACGTCATGGGCGCGGCGCTCGACGTGGTGGCGTTCTCGCTGCTGATCCCGTTCCTGAACGTGCTCTTCGGCGTGGGGATGGGCGTGCCGCAGGACAAGGGATGGATCACCACGCTGCTCAACTGGCTCGTCGGCGCGATGATCGACCGGAGCCGGCCGATGCAGTCGCTCGAGGGCGTGATCGTGATGATCATCGTGCTCGTCACGGTGAAGAACTTCTTCCTGTGGCTCGGCGGCCAGTTCGGCGCGTCGCTGCAGGAGCGCATCACGCGCGACCTGCGCGACACGGTGTTCCGCCACATGCAGCGGCTCCCGCTCGGCTGGTTCTCGCGCAACAAGACCGGCCAGGTGATGGCGCGCATCCTCACCGACACGGAGCAGGCGAAGGCGATCCTCGCCGAGGTGGCGACGAAGTCGATCCAGAACCTCACGCAGGTGCTCGCGACGATCGTGTACCTGGTGTCGCTCTCGCCGAGTCTCGCGCTCGTGTCGCTCGTCATCGCGCCGCTCATCACGCTCGCCATCCAGCCGATCCTGCGAAAATTGCGCAAGGGGCACCGTCGTCTGCGCAACGACTACGGCGAGATCACGAGCGTGCTGCAGGAGGTCATCAGCGGCATCCGCCTCGTGAAGAGCTTCCGCGGCGAGCCGTACGAGGACGCCCGGTTCACCGGCGCCAGCGGGAGCTACACCAAGGGGATGGTGCGCATCACGCGCATCGCCCTCCTCGCGGGGCCGTTGACGGAAGTGCTCGGCACCGCCGTCGCGGTGCTCGTGCTCTGGTTCGGCGCGCAACAGGTGTTCGCCACGCCGCAGCGCATCGACCCCGGCACGCTCGTCGCGTTCATGATCCTCGTGATGCGCCTGCTGCCGCCGCTCAAGCAATTGTCACAGGCGCCGACGACGGCGCAGCAGTCGCTCGCGGCGGCGGAGCGCCTGTTCGAGATCCTCGACGCGCCGACCGAAGCGCAGCAGGACCGCGGCACGCGCGAGGTGAGCGGACTGCGCGAAGGGATCGTCTTCGAGCACGTGACGTTCAGCTATGGCGACGAGCCCGTGCTGCGCGACATCACCTTCAGCGCCGGCCGCGGCGAGGTGACCGCGCTCGTCGGTTCGAGCGGGGCGGGGAAGAGCACGTTGGTCGACCTGATCCCGCGGTTCATCGACGCGACCGAGGGACGCATCCTGCTCGACGGCGTCGAGACGCGGGAGATCCGGTTGCCCTCCCTGCGCGCGCTCACGGGCATCGTGAGCCAGGACACGGTGCTGTTCAACGACTCCGTGCGCGCGAACATCGCCTACGGCGCGGCGGAGAAGTACACGCCGGCGCAGGTCGAGGCCGCGGCGCGCGCCGCGAACGCGCACGACTTCATCGCCGCGCTCCCGCAGGGCTACGACACGGTGCTCGGCGAGCGCGGCACGCGCCTGTCGGGCGGCCAGCGCCAGCGCATCGCGATCGCGCGCGCGCTCCTCACCGACCCGCCGATCCTGATCCTCGACGAAGCCACGTCGGCGCTCGACACCGAGAGCGAGCGGCTCGTGCAGGAAGCCATCGACCGTCTCCTGGCCGGGCGCACGACGTTCGTCATCGCGCACCGTCTCTCGACGGTGACGAACGCGACGCAGATCCTCGTGCTCGATCGCGGGCGCGTGGTCGAGCGCGGCACGCATGCCGCGCTCGTCGCCGCCGGCGGCACGTACGCGCGGCTGCACGCCCTGCAGATGGGCGACGCGCCGGCGCGCTGACGGCGCTCAGGCGACGCCTCGCGATGCGCGTCTGCTTCCTCCTCCTCGAACCGCAGTGGGACGGCCGCGCGCGCGCCTTTCGCGAGGCCGGCGTCGCGCTGCGCGAGCGCGGTTATGAAGTCACACTCGCCTGCGCGCGCGGCTCCGACACGGCGCGCGTCTGCCGCGGCTTCGGCGACGACGTCATCGAGATCGTCGTGCGCGGCGGCTGGCTCGGCGACGCCTGGCGCCTGCGGCCCGTGCTCCGCTCGCGGTTCGTCGAGGTGATCTTCGCGCACGGCGAACGCGCGCAGCTCGTCGCGGCCGCCGCGGCGCGACTGGCGGCGCGGGGCGCCGTGGTGCGCCGGCTCCCGCCACGCGGGCAACTCACCCTCGGCGCCGACGCCCGCCTCGCCAACCGCCTCGCCGCGACGGGCTTTCTCTTCACCGACGCCGACGACCTGCGCGCCGCGCGGCCCCCGGCGCGCGCGCTCGAGCCGGTCGTCGCGCCCGTCGCCGCGCCCGCGGTCGTGGAGCCGCCGGCCGGCGGCGGGCCGTCGATCACCTGTGTCTACGACGACACGACGCGCGGCGCCCTCTCGCTCGCGCTGCGCGCGATCGGCGCGCTCGTGCCGCGACATCCCGACCTGCGCGCGATCCTCGCCGGACCGCCGGGCGACGACGACGCGATCCGCATCCAGTGCGCCGCGCTCGGCATCGGGCACGCCGTCGCGCTCGTGCACGAACCGGCGGCGCGCGCCGTCGCGATCGCCGGCGCCCGCGCGGTGTGGCTCCTCGCCGACGGCGACGACTTCGCGTATGCCGCGCTCGACGCGTTCGCCGCCGGCGTGCCGGTGATCGCGCTGCGTTCGCCGCTCGCGGCGCGGTTCGTCAGCGACGACGTGAACGGCCTCGGGCTCGGCGCCGCCGATCCGGCCCTCGCGGCGTCGCTCCTCGCGCGCCTCATCGCCGACGCGCCGCTCCGGGAGCGGCTCGGCGCCGGCGCGCGCGCGTCGCTCGGGCGCTTTCCGCGCGAGGGCATGGCCGACGGTTTCGCGCGGGCCGCCGCCGCGGCCCGCGACCGCACGCGCTGGCGCACCTGACCGCGCGGCGCCACGGCGCGCGTGAGCCGGCGCGCGAGGGCGAGCCACGGCGCGCTACGGCGCGCTACGGCGCGCTACGGCGCGGCCGAGATGAGCGAACGGCTGGCCGCGGCGGCGAGAAAGGCGTACACCCTCGCCGTGACGACCTCCGTGCTGTGCTCGCGCCGCACGAGATCGTAACCGCGCGCCGCCATCTCCTGCCCTTCGGCGCGCGACGCGATGCACTGCGCGATCACGCCGTCGGCGACGTCGTGCGCCATCGATTCCACGAGCCAGGCGCAGTCGTGCTCGCGCAGGTACGTGTTCGACGCCGACTCCTTGGGGCCGCAGGCGAGGATCGGCCGGCCGGCCGCGAGGTAATCGGTGACTTTCGTCTGCAGCGACGACGACGACAGCGCCGCGTACGCCGCGCCGAACGCGCTCGCCACGAGCAGGAGATCGTACGCGCCGAGCGTCTCGCGGAGCCGCGCATACGGCACCAACCCGCCGTTCTGCACGCCGAGCGCCTGGAACTGCGCGGCCGCGGCGTTCCATCCGTGCGCGTCGGTGTGCAGCACGAGCGTCACGTCGGCGCCGCGCGCGCGGAGCCGCGCCACGCTCTCCGCCACCACGAGGATGGCGTCGAGGTGCATCGGCCACACCGACCCGGCGTATCCGATGCGGAACGTCCCCGTACGCGGCGCGGCGAGCGCGGCGGGCGGCTCCGCGCCGAGCGCCACGGGATTGTGCACGACGAGCGTCGGCCACCGTCCGCCCGCGATGGCCTCCATCCGCTTGGCGAGCTGCGGCGAGATCGCGAGCCATCCCACCGATTCGTACAGCAATCGCTTCGTCGCCGCGAGCGCGGTGTCGCCGAGCCAGTCGCGGTCGCGGGTGCTCATCCACTCGTCCATCAGGTACGTCACGACGGGGCAGGGGAGCGCGCGCTGCACCTGTTCGGCCCAGGCGAGCGCCGCCGAGCCGGTCGGCACGGCGAGCACGAGGTCGGGCGCGAAGTCGCGGATGGCGCGCGTCCACGGCACGAAGGGCTGGGTCGCCCAGAGGGCCTGCGCGTCGCCGAGGAGCGGCGCGAGGCGCGAGGCGATGCCGCCGGGGAGCCAGCCGGTCTGTTGATGCACGCGGTGGCCGTGCTCGTCGCGCGGCGGCTGCGCGCTCGCCGACGTCGCGATGAGCAGCCGATCGGCGGGCCAGCGCGCGAAGAGGTTCACGAGCGTGCGTCCCGCGCCGCGGCTCGAGGGCCCTACGTCACCGTCGGTGACGAGGGCGAGACGCGGGAGCACGGCGGGACCGTCTATGCCAGCCGGTGCCGCCACGCGTCGACGATCTCGTCGAAGATCGTCTCGAGGGGGATCGTGATGCGCCAGCCGGGATAGTGCGCCATCATCTTGCGCAGGTCGCTGTAGTAGCAGATGTGGTCGCCGACGCGGTTCGTCGTGTCGTACTCGTGCACCATCGGCTTGCCGGTGCGCTCGGCGACGAGCGCGAACGCCTCGAGGATCGAGCAGGCGTTCCCCTTGCCGCCGCCGAGGTTGTACACCTCGCCGCTGCGCGGGCTCGCGATGAACGCCTCGGCGAACATCGCCACGTCGCGCGAGTGGATGTTGTCGCGCACCTGCTTCCCCTTGTAACCGAAGATGCGGTACGTGCGCCCCTCGACGTTGCACTTCACGAGATAGCTCAGGAAGCCGTGCAGTTCCACGCCGCTGTGGCTCGGCCCGGTGAGGCAGCCGCCGCGCAGCGCGCAGGTCTTCATGCCGAAGTAGCGGCCGTATTCCTGCACGAGCACGTCGGCCGCGACTTTGGATGCGCCGAAGAGCGAGTGCGTGCTCTGGTCGATCGTGAAGTCTTCGGCGATGCCGTGCGCGTAGGCGGCGTCGGCGTAGTCCCAGCGCGTCTCGAGTTCGGTGAGCGCGAGGCGGTTGGGCGCGTCGCCGTAGACCTTGTTCGTGGAGAAGTGCACGAACGGCGACTCGATGCAGTGGCGGCGCGCCGCCTCGAGCAGGTTGAGCGTGCCGACGGCGTTCGTGTCGAAATCGTCGAACGGGATCGCGGCGGCGCGGTCGTGGCTCGGTTGCGCGGCGGCGTGCACGATCGCGTCGGGGCGGAGTTCGGCGACGAGCGCGTCGATGCCCGCGCGGTCGCGGACGTCGAGTTCGTGGTGACGGAATCCCTTCACCGTACGCTCGAGCCGCTGCTGGTTCCAGCGCGTGTCGCCGCCGGGGCCGAAGAACACCGCGCGCTGGTTGCTGTCCACGCCGTGCACCTCCCACCCGAGCGAGGCGAAGTGCACGACGACCTCGGACCCGATGAGTCCGGACGAGCCGGTGACGAGCAGGCGTGACATGCCCAATAATACCACAGGGCCGCGGCCATGTCCCGCCATGCGTATCCGGTTAACGTTCCTCGACGCCCATGGCCGCCGTCGAACCGAAGCCACCCACCCTGTCGCACCGTCTCGAGTACGCCGCGCTGCGCGCCTTCATCGGCGCGCTGGTGCCGCTCGGGGTCTCGCGCGCGGCCGCCGTGGCCGGCGCGATCGCGCGGTTCGGGTACCGGCCGCTCGGCATCCGGCGCGGCGTGGTCGAGCGGCAGATCGCGGCGGCGTTCCCCGCGTTCGACCGTGCGCAGGTGCAGCGCGTGGCCCGCGAAGCCTACGACAACCTCGGCCGCGTGGCGATCGAGGCGGCGCTCCTTTCGCGCGGCACGAAGGAGGACGTCCTCGCGCGCTTCCATCCGTCGCCGGAATGGGCGGTCGTCGAGCGCGCCCTCGCGCGCGACAAGGGCCTGATCTTCGTGGCCGGCCATCTCGGCAACTGGGAACTGTCGGGCGCGTACATCGCGGCGCGCGGCATCCCGGTGCACGCCATCGCGCGCGGCATGGGCAATCCGCTCAGCGACCGGTACTTCCGTCGCACGCGCGAGCGGCTCGGCATGACCATCGTGCACGACCGCGAGGCGGTGCGCGCGGTGCCCCGCGCGCTCAAGGCGAAGGAGGCCGTCGGCGTCCTCTCCGACCAGGCGACGGTGGGCCTCGCGTCCACCGTCGTGCCGTTCTTCGGGCGCCCGGCCAAGACGCCGCGCGGCGGCGCCGTCTTCGCGCTCCGCGGCGACATCCCCGTGCTGCACGTGCAGGCGCTGCGCCAACCCGACGGCCGCTACGAGTTCGTGGCCGAGGAGCTCGAGGTCACGCATTCCGGCGACCGCGAGCACGACATCGACGCGATCATGCTCCGCTTCTCGGCGCACCTCGAGAAACTCGTCACGCAGTACCCGGGGCAGTACTTCTGGCAGCACCGACGGTGGAAGCACCAGCCGCCGGACACTCCCGAACACCTGAGAGAACCGTGAGCTTCGACGCAGGCGCGTTTCGCGCGCGCGAATATCCGTGGGCCGAGCGCGGCGAGTCGGTCTTCCTGAACCATGCGAGCACGGGCCCGCTCCCGCAGCGCACGCGCGACGTGATGGCCGCCTACGGTCTCAAGCGCGCGGAGCCCTTCCGGCTCGGCATGGACGATTTCTACCCCGTGTTCGAGCGGGCGCGCGGCAACGTCGCGAAGCTCCTCCACGTGCCCATGCGCACGATCGCGCTGATGTCGAACACGTCGCACGGCATCAATCTCGCGGCGCGTGCGCTCCCCTACGGCGCGGGCGACGTGGTGCTCAGCGTGCACGGCGAGTTCCCGGCGAACGTCTATCCGTGGATGGCGGCGGCCAAACGGCGCGGGGCGGAGCACCGGCTCCTGCCGCTCGTCGGCGACTGGCCCGACGAGTCGGCGGTGTTGCGCGCCATCGAGACCGACGCGCGCATCAAGGTCGTCGCGCTCAGCTGGGTGAGCTACTGGAGCGGCTACACCTTCGATCTCGCGGCGATCGGCGCCGCGTGCAAGGCGCGCGGCATCTGGTTCGTGGTCGACGGCATCCAGGGGCTCGGGCCGCTCACGCTCGATCTCTCGAAGGTGCACGTCGATATCTTCGCCAACGGCGCGCAGAAGTGGCTCCTCTCGCCGTGGGGCTGCGGCTTCGTGTACGTGCGCGACGAACTCGTGGAGCTGCTCGAGCCCGAGGAAGTCGGCTGGACGGCGCAGGCCGCGAGTCTCGACTACACCCACTTTCTCGACTACGACCCCGCGTACCTTCCCGACGCGCGCCGCTTCGAGGTGCTCACGCTCGACTACGTGCATTTCTGCGCGATGGCCGAGTCGGTG
>Ga0265314_10002510_pt1 | contig 18722 bp, 17 predicted proteins | sample 4126metaG_FD_203106 | JGI IMG/M metagenome (GOLD analysis project Ga0265314, IMG submission 203106) | Rhizosphere microbial communities from Carex aquatilis grown in University of Washington, Seatle, WA, United States - 4-1-26 metaG | ecosystem: Host-associated > Plants > Roots > Rhizosphere >... | reverse complement strand
CGGTAATTGAAACCGCGCAGGTCGTGATAGTAGCGGCGCGATTCGCCCCAGCTTCGTAACAGCCGGATGGTCTTGGCGTATTCCGGATTCGCGGTGACCACTGCGCCGGCTTCGCCATAAGCTCCAAGATTCTTGCCGGGGTAAAAGCTGAAGCACGCGAGATCCGCCAGCGATCCGGCTCGCTGTCCCTTGTATTCGGCTCCGTGGGCCTGCGCCGCGCCCTCAATCACTGTAATGCCACGGGCACGCGCTGTGTCCAAGATGGGTCCCATGTCGGCGGGCTGTCCATACAAGTGGACCGGCAGAATAGCCTTGGTCTTCGGCGTGATGGCGGACTCCAGCTTGCCGGGATCGAGATTGTAAGACTCGGGATCAATATCGACATAGACGGGAGTTGCGCCCACGTACAGAATCGTGGCGACCGTCGCGACGAACGTGAACGGCGTGGTGATGACCTCGTCGCCCGGCCCAACGCCGGCGGCCAGGAGTGCGAGGTGCAGGGCACTCGTTCCGGAGTTGACTCCAATTGATTCTTTATTCGCGCAGTAAGCGGCGAACTCCTTCTCGAACTCGGCCACTTCGGCACCCAGAGCGAACTGGCTGCTTTCGAGAACACCCGAGATGGCGGTATCGATCTCCGCCTTGATGCTGTGATACTGCGCCTTCAAGTCTCCGTACGGAATCATGCTTGATCTCTATTATCCCAACGGGACGGCTCGGTCAAATACAGCAGAACCGCGCCGGCTATGAGCAGGAAAAGATCGGTAGTTTCCGGCGTGCGGCCGGGCAGATAGCGCTGAGCAAGCTCGCCCGCGAACAAAATCGCCAGGGGCGCGAGCAGAGCCCAGATCCATCGTATCCCCGATTTGCGCTCCACCCACAGGATTCCGGTGTACAGGAACAGTTTCCCGAAGAGTATCCCGTAGTAGGCGTCGAATGATCCCACGAACCAGCTTTCGAAGGGAAGCCACCAGAATAGCTGAGGCGGGCCTCGGAACTGGAAGGGCCGCAGTTCTTCCACGATCAGCCAAATCAACATTAAGGGTGCGGTGGCACGGATCTTTCTGCCGGTGAACAGAAGAGCGAGTATCAGCAGGCCTACAATCTCGTGGCTGACGTCAATCGCGGGCCCGTATTGAGGCAAGAACAAGAAGGCCTGCCAGGCCATCCAGAGTCCCAGCAACAGGATGCCAGGGGAGTACACGGCGCGCGCCCGCGAGGCGATAGGACGGCTAGTAGCGACAAAGGCCACCGCTACACCCACCAATGTGCCCACACTATTGCAAGCGAGGTCGGTCAGATTGCCGACGCGGATGGGGATGAAGAGTTGGGTCCACTCCACTGTAAACGAAACGAGTGTCCCGACAGCCACCGCCGCGACAAAGGCGCCCGCTCCGCGCCGGAGCGTCGTGAACGCTGCGGCTCCTAGTGGAATGTAAAACACCACGTTGAGCAGAGCATCGAGCATGGCGCGTCGGCCAACCAACGGGAGCCAACTGAGAGCCCTGGCACCAGGGTTCGCGACGAAATTCCAGGGGTAGAGAGAAAGATAGAGAATCGCGGCAAGGTAAAGCAACAGGAATAATGTGGGCCGCCGGTTCACAGGCTGATCATAGCGGTACTGCTGACAGTTTGTACACAGCTGCTGGCAGTGAAGTGTTCACCAGCGTTTACGGTCGCGTGTGGCTTCGGAAGTGCTCGGAGGTAAGTGGATGCTGGTGCTTGAGGCCGGATTCACGCTGCTAGCCGGTGCGATGGCCTTCTGCTGGCCAGAAGCCGGGAGCCGATGGTTCGCCGAGGTGGAAAGGTTCTTCGGAGGCTTGGCCCGCAAGCGCGTGGCGTCTGTAGTGACCGTCGGTGCCGCGGCGATCGTGCTACGGCTGGCGATTCTTCCCCTACAGCCGATTCCTCGGCCTTTCATTCACGACGAGTTCAGCTACCTGCTGGCGGCGGACACCTTCGCCTCGGGGAGGCTGACCAATCCGACCCATCCGCTGTGGACGCATTTCGAGAGTTTTCACATCGACCAGCAGCCGTCTTACATGTCGATGTACTTTCCGGCGCAGGGCCTGATGATGGCTGCGGGGCAAGTGGTGTTCGGGAATCCGTGGTACGGGGTGTTGTTCAGCGTCGGGCTGATGTGCGCCGCGCTGTGCTGGATGATGCAAGGATGGCTGCCGCCCGGCTGGGCGCTGCTCGGCGGAATGCTGGCGGTGATCAGGTTAGCGCTGTTCAGCAACTGGGTGAACGGATATTATGGCGGCGCGATCGCGGCCATAGGAGGGGCGCTGGTGCTCGGCGCCTTGCCTCGCCTGAGGCGCGTACAAGGTGGCGCGAACGTTCGCAATGGAATGTTGCTGGCGGCCGGGGCGATCCTGCTGGCGAATAGCCGTCCATATGAGGGATTGCTGGTGTGCGGACCAGCCGCGGCGGCACTGTTCTTCCCGGCCATTCAGAAACCGCGAATTCTGATTGCGCCGTTGGTGCTGGTGCTGATCGCGGCAGGGTTGATGGCGTACTACAACCAGCGGGTGTTCGGGAGCGCGCTGACGCTGCCCTATCAGACGAATCGGATGACTTACGCTTCGGCGCCGGTGTTTGTGTGGGAGTCGCCGCGGCCGGCGCCGGAGTATCGCAGCAAGGAAATGCATGATTTCTTCCAGGTCTGGGAGATGCACGATTTCCGACTGGCCCAAACGCCGCACGGCTTCATCGACAAGACTGTGCAGAAGATCGCGACGGCGTTGCTGTTCTTCTGCGGTTTCGCGCTGCTGTTTCCACTCGTCATGTTGCCACGATTGTTTCGGGATTCACGCGCGCGGTATTTGCTGGTAGCCGGCGCGGTGTTCGGGCTTGGACTCGGCGTAAACGCCTGGTTCTTTCCGCACTACGCGGCTCCTTTCACGGGAGCTGTTTACGTATTGCTGCTGCAGTGTATGCGTCATCTGCGGCAGAGTAAACCCATCGGGCTTGCACTGGTCCGCTACGCGCCGCTGGTGTGCCTGTTGCTGGCCGGATTCCGAATTTACGCCGAGCCACTGGGCCTCGCAATCCACCGCTGGCCTTCCATGTGGTACGGAACAGAACCACTGGGTCTTCCGCGCGCGAAGGTCGCTGAACGATTGGAGAGGAGCCCCGGTAAACAGCTGGCGATCGTAAGATATTCGCCGCAGCATGCGCCGTTCGACGACTGGGTTTACAACCAGGCGGACATCGATGCGTCGAAGGTGGTGTGGGCGCGCGAATTGAAGGCAGCTAGCAATCAGGAGTTGCTGCGATATTTCCACGATCGCCAAGTGTGGCTGGTAGAACCGGATTTCGATCCGCCGCGAGTCTCGCGATATCCTTCAATTCCGAGTGAAAATCGCTGACTGCGAGTCAGAGTATCGTTCGCTCCAGCCAGGCAAATAGCGCATGACGCGCGCCAGAGGAGCGGATCGGGAGAGCAGGCACCAATCGATCCCGTACTTGTCCAAGAGTCGATTGGGATCGTCGCGCAAGGTGGCCCACCTGCCGTAGTCCTCAAAGACGCCGGTCCAGGCGTACACATCGGCCCGGCCATCGATAAACACCTTTTGCTCCGGAAGCGCCCAACTCAGATAGCCGCCATACACATACTCGTTGAGCATTCTTCCGTTGAGGTGCGATCGGCGGATGAAGTCGACGGCTTCGACGGGATTACCGCGGATCACCTGCCATACAAGGGCATCCTGCGACGGGAACGCGGCGAACGCGAGACCTAATGACCCGAAAATGAGAATTGAATTCGGCAAGGCTCGATCGCGCGCCAGTGGGAATGCTTCCCATGCATCGGCGAGCTGGCGGCATAGGATCGGCGCGGCCACGATACCCCACGCGAACAACAAACGCTGATGCAGGACTGCCATGCCGAAGGCTACGGCCAGCAACGCGACCTCGTCAACATACAGCGCTGTCCGCCGAGCCAGCGCGATCAGCAGGATCGCTCCCGCGAGCCCGAGCAATCCGAAGGCGCGAACATCGTCAAACGATAGCTTCTGCCATTCCGCCACGGCGTCGAGCTGCAATCTGGAGTCGAAGATCGTACGCAGCGGGTACGCCAGTATCGGCCATCCCACGGGGTTCGCGAAGAGCGCTGCCACGGAAAGCCCGGACGCCCACAGGAGGGTTTTGCGCCGAGCGGGATCGAAAGGGCGCGCCGCTAGCAAGCCGGCGTTCACCTGGATGAATCCAGAGATGAGAACCACCGCCAGAACGATCATCCCGAAGAAGAACGAGCCGTGCGAGTTCACCCATACCCCAAACAAAGGAGGCAGCAGGTAGAACCACCGCCGGTCGCGCGACCGGCCGAGGTGCAGGATCAGGAGCTCGCAGGCGAGGAGTGTGAATCCAAGGAGGTGTGGACGGATCGCCAAGCCGACGGTCGAGAAGAACCAGGTAACCAGCGCTCCGAGGAACGCGATTTTCACATTCCCGGAGTAGAGCGAGCACGCGACGTACTGAATCACCAGAAGTGCGGCTATGGCGATGCAGAACCACAGCATCAGGCCGGAGTAGTCCCCTGCCCTCCAGGCGACGTACATGCTGAGTTCCGAAAGCCATTCGCTCGCTACCCAGGAATGCTGGCCGGTGGTGAAGGACAACAGATCCGTTCGCGGAATCGCGTGATTCGTCCAGATGATCTGGCCGGTTCGCAGATGCCACCAGAGATCCGGATCGTTAAAGCGCGAGCGCGCGGTGAGCACGGCCAGAACCACGAGGGTCGAGGCCAGCATTACGGGAAACGAGAATATGCGGCGCAAGACGCGGATCAGGCGACCTCCGGGGTCTGCTCTTCCATGAAGTCCTTGATCAGGCGGTGGAGATACGTTCGGGAGATATGGAGGCTGCGGGCCGCCAGCGTCTTGTTGCCATGGCACTCAGCCACGGCCTTTTGCGCCAGCTTGATCTTGTAGTCGCGCAACTGATCCTCGAAAGAGGTCGACGGCAGCGAATCGCCGAGGCCGAGAAGGCCGGGCTGCTGCAGATCTTCGGGTAGTTGCTCGGGACCGATGGTATCGTCGTCGGTGAGGATGATGGCCTTCTGGATCACGTTCTCCAGTTCCCGAACGTTGCCGGGCCATTCGTATTCCATCAGAAGCGCCATGGCGCCTGGCGTGATGCTGGTTACCGGTTTGCGATAGAGCTCGCCGTATTTTTCCAAGAAATGCCGCGCGAGCGTGGGGATATCCTCGGAGTGATCCCGCAAGGAAGGCGCCTTGATCCCCATCACGTTGACACGATAATACAGGTCGAGCCTAAAGCGGCCTTCTTCGACCATCTTCCCCAGGTTTCGGTGGGTGGCGAACAGGACCCGCGCCTGCAGAGGAATTACGGCGCTAGTGCCCAGCCGGCTGAATTGCCTCTCCTGCAGGACGCGGAGCAGCTTGACCTGCGTGTGGGGACTGAGCTCCCCGATTTCGTCCAGAAATAGCGTGCCTTGTCCGGCCTGCTCCAGATATCCCTTGCGGCTTCCAACCGCGCCTGTAAATGCGCCCTTCTCACATCCGAACAGTTCGGCTTCAATGAGCGTCTCGGGAATCGCGCCACAGGAGACTGCCACAAACGGGGACGACTGCCGCTCACTGAGGTTGTGAATCGCGCGGGCGATCAATTCCTTCCCGGTGCCGGTTTCTCCCGTGATGAGAACGAAGGCGTTCAGTTTGGTGACGCGCTGGATCAGATCGTACACATGCTGGAGACGGGCGCTGGATCCGATGAGCTGATCGCAACCCTGGGTGGTGGTTGCACGCAACTGCTGGTTCAAATGGTGAAGATCGCGCTCCATACGCGAGTGCTCGTAGGCCCGTCGCGCGACGATCTTCAGCTCAGCCAGACGCGGCGGCTTTCGGAAATGATCGTAGGCGCCGCAGCGGACCAGTTCCTCCGCGGCCAGGCGATGATCGTCATCGGCCATGATGACGACCGGCACATGTGCGGAAGTCATGGCGTCCACAAACGCGCGATGCTGGTCAGGGAAACCGGAGTCGAGATCCAGAACGACGACGTGGCAACGCTGGCTGCGAACCAGTTCCTTCACTTTCTCCGGATCGGATTCCAGGGCGACTTCGAACTCAGCCCCCAGAGTGGGTCCGAGCAGCAACGGCAAATTCTTGTCTTGCGAATACAGGAGCAGACGAATCATAGAGGCATGGGAAAGAATGCGCACAGTCTTCCATCGTCTGGGGCGTGCGCGCGATAGAGACGGATTATCCCGGTTGTCTACTCAATAGGAATAGGCGGAGGTACGCGCCTGGCACGTCCGCTATCGAGCCTCAATCGCGATTGCGTTGGGGAATAGCACTGGGAGAGCACTTACCGGGCCAGTTAGAAACTCGCGGCCATTCAGAACGGTCACGTGCAGCTCGCCGGGCGGAAAGCGCGCCTGAATGCGTTGCATATACGCGAGATACTCGTTACCTGAAGAGGGAAGCGGGAACAGAAGGAAGTCCCGGAAAGCGCCAATCCAGAGACGGCTTACCAGATGAGTGTCCTGGTGCCGCATCGTGAAGACTCCTGTAGAGGACGCCAGAGGCACTTCCGGAAACTGGAGGGTGAGGTACTCCGGCAGATAATATCCAGCGTGGCGGTAGCCGAGGAAGTGGGAATCGAATCCCACGAGGATGGTTCCCGCAGGATTGACGATTTGCCGGATATCCTTCACCGTTGCGGCCAGCTCTTGTTCGGAGCGCTGCACTTCACGATAAGGGAAATACAGAGGCGCGCGCAGGAAGATGGCACAGTTGAGCGCCACGGCTGCTATCAGCACCGAGATCCGAGTGGTTTTCGGGAGCGTCGAATGGCGATACCAATCGGCTGCCCAGAAGCCCAGCCAGGCGCAAGCGGGCGGCAACAAGACCAGGAGATATCCGCTGTTGACGAACTTCAGATAGACAAAAGTAAACAGCAGCAATCCCGGCGCGAGCCAGATCCAGGTGAATGTCTTGAGGCGCCCGTTTGCGGATTTCGATGCGCACAACGGCAGGAGAACGGCGGGGCCAAAGCTAAGCGCGCATATCGCGACGATCAGGCAAACGCGGGCTAGCGAGGTGAAGACCGAAGACGTGAAGACGGTTTGCCGGGCCGGAACCAATCGCCAAAGAGACCAAAGGCTCGCAGCATAGGCGTGCGGGCCGCCGGCCGCGTAAAGCATCGGAATGAACCAGGCGATGAGAACCAGGCCCAGCGCGCCGATTCCCGATAGCGCGATTCTGCGGGGAGCGCGGCGGATCGAGAACAGGAACAGCGGCGCCAGAACGACCAACGAAGACTGACGAAATCCCGTCGCCAGCCCTAACGCGGCTGCGGCCGGGAAGATAAAAAGGCTCGCCCCGCTGTATACACGCCAGCAGAAATACCCGACGCAGGCTGAAAAGAACGCTTCGACGATATACGTAAGTGCGACGGTGCCGTGAAACCAGGCGAGCGGTGAACAGACAAAGATGAGACCGGCAAAGGCCGCGGCCGCGCGTCCGGACGATGCCGACGCAAACCAAGCGCTCGCCAGCAGGTAGATCATAGCCACCGTTCCGCAACTGGCCAGGATACTGATGGCGACCAGCGCGACGTTGGCATCGTGAAACACCGCATTCGAGAGCTTTCCCAGGCACACGTACAGGAAATAGCCCGGCGGGTGAGGCTGGTGAACACTGGGATCGAAACGCTGGAGGGCGAGCGCGAAATTGACAGAATCGATGTCGTACAAGAAACGGCTGCGGAACGCGAAGCGGGTCAGCGCGGTCGCGGCGATCAAGAGTCCGCAGTCCCCCACCCGCCGAAAGTTCACCAGTCCATAGGGGGCAATCGGAAGACCAGACGACCGAAACCCGGCGTAAGAGTCGCCAAAAGATCTGTCCCATTTTGAACCGTCTCCTCAGGTTCACTCCCGGCATCCACTCTGTACACCCTTGCGTACGAAACGCCTTGTGGCCGGCCGTCGGCATGTTGCCACAGAAGGGACTGGGAGGAAGAACGTTTTGGTGCGGGACGTGCTTGAGTCATGGTGAGGAGATTAATCAAAATGCGAAACATAACACTGAGTCTCTACGTGAGACTTCAAACCCTGAGGGGCAGCCTGCGCAAAATCGTTGCGAACGAGCGCGGACAAGATTTGATTGAGTACGCGCTAGTGGTGGCGCTGATCGCTTTCGCCGCGGCAGCCGGCATGACCACCGTCGCGACCAAGATCAACACGGCTTTTACGAATATCGGCACGAAGCTAACCACGTACACCAGTTAATGCCCAGGAAGATGCGCTGGCGAGCAGGCTTGATTGTGAATATTCACGGGCAGGATCTGATCGAGTATGCGCTAGTGGTGGCGCTGATCGCGTTGGCCGCAGTCAGCGGAGCGAAGGCCGTTGCGACGAAGATCAATGCGGCCTTTACCAACATCGGCGCGAAACTAAGCACCTATACAAGCTAGCGATCGGTCGCGCATGGCAACGATTTCTAATATCCCCGATCCCGCGGCAGCAGCAGCAGCCGCCGCCACCGTGCTGATCGTACCGGATGCGGCGCGGCGGGCGTCTTTGGCACGGATGCTGGCCGGGTCGCATGTTCCGGTGGTTCGGGAGTGCACGGCGTATCCGGAGGGGCGAGAGCTGGAGGAGTTGATGGCCCTGGACGGCGATGTGTTCATCGTCGATCTGGACACGAATGTGGAACAAGCGCTGGCATTGATCGAGAACATTTGCAGCCGCGATGCCGCGGCAACGGTCATGGCAACTTCCCGCAGCAGCGACTCGGGGTTGCTGATCCGGTCCATGCGGGCCGGAGCCCGCGAATTTCTGCCGGACCCGATTCTGGCGAACACCTTCACGGAGGCCGTGGCCCGAGCCCTGGCCCGCCTCGAGAAGAGCCAGCAGCTTTCCTCGAACGGGAAGATTCTGCTGTTCGCGGGGGCCAAGGGTGGATCCGGCGTAACGACGGTGTCCACCAACTTCGCCATCGCGCTGACCAAGGAAGAAGCCGGGAAAGTATTGATCGTGGACATGGACTTGCAGTTGGGCGAGGTCGCCCTCGGGCTGGGCCTCACGCCGCAGTTCTCCATTTTGGATGCCCTCAAGAACGAAGAGCGCCTGGATCACGATTTTCTGATGAGCATGCTGGTCCGCCACACGTCAGGCCTGGCGGTTCTAGCGTCGCCGGAAGTGTACGCGTGCTACCACCCACACTCGAGCGCCGTGCGCAAGCTGTTTGGAATCCTGCGACACGAATTCGCATTCGTGGTGGTGGATGCGGGGACCACCTCCTGCGGGACGGAAGAGACCCTGTTCGAGCTTGCGGACATCGTCTATCTGGTGACCGAAGCGAGCATCCCAGCATTGCGCAATGCCCGCCGCCTGATGTCCTACGTGGCAGGCCTAGAGCGAAACCCGCGTGTGGAAGTCATTCTCAACCGGTTCAATGCCCGGGAAATCGAAATCGACGAGAACGGCGCCACCAAAGCATTGGCGCGGCCCGTGGACTGGAAGATTCCCAACGATTTTCCAGCCGTAAGGAAGGCCGAGAACGCAGGGGTCCCGCTGGCCATGAAGGACTCGCCTATCAGCCGGGTGATGCACAGGATGGCGGTAAGCGCCGCCGGTAAGCCGGCACACGTGAAGAAGAAATCCAAGATGCTTCTGGGGCTATTCCAATGACATACGCCGTAAGGACTACCGATGGACACGCTCAATCTTGAGCAGCTCAAGACCGACGTGCACCAGGCCGTGCTCTCCAAGCTGGATCTGGAGAAGCTGTCCGCGGTGGACAACGCGCGGGCGCGGCAGGCAGTGGCAACGGTGGTTCAGGAAACCCTGGCGGGCCGCAACGTTCCCCTGACCGCCAACGAAAAGGGCCGGATCGAATCCGATCTTCTCGATGAGGTATTTGGATTGGGACCTCTGGAACCTTTGCTCAAGGATCCCTCGGTCTCCGATATCCTGGTGAACCGCGCCAATCTGGTATTCGCCGAACGCCACGGCCTGCTGGAAAAGACCGACGTGGTGTTCCGTAACGACCGGCATCTGATGCAAGTGATCGACCGCATCGTATCGCGGATCGGACGCCGCGTGGATGAATCCTCTCCCATGGTGGATGCGCGGCTTCCGGACGGCTCGCGCGTCAATGCGATTATTCCGCCGTTGGCTCTAGATGGGCCGTGCCTGTCTATCCGAAGGTTCGGGGGAGGCCCCGTTGCAGCGGAAACGCTGGTGAGACTACAAAGTATTTCGCCCGGCATGTTGGAAGTCCTGGCGGCGGCGGTCAAAGCGCGCATCAGCCTGCTGATCTCCGGCGGCACGGGCGCCGGCAAGACCACGTTTCTGAACATCATGTCGAGCTTCATTCCTCACCGCGAGCGGATCGTAACGATCGAAGACGCGGCCGAATTGCAGCTCCAGCAGGAAGATGTGGTGCGCCTGGAAACCAGGCCCGCCAATGTTGAAGGCCAGGGCGGAGTCCGCCAGCGACAGCTGCTGATCAACAGCCTGCGTATGCGCCCGGACCGCATCATCATCGGCGAAGTGCGCGGGGAGGAAGCCTTCGACATGCTTCAGGCCATGAACACCGGGCACGAAGGGTCGATGACGACCATCCACGCCAATACCTCGCGCGATGCATTGTCGCGGCTGGAATCCATGGTCGCCATGGCAAGTCTGAATCTGCCGGATCGGGCTCTGCGGCAACAGATTGCTTCCGCGATCTCCATCGTGGTGCAGGTCGCACGCCTGAGTGACGGGACCAGAAAGGTGACCAATATCTCGGAGATCACGGGCCAAGAGGAGGACGTCATCAGCATGCAGGACGTATTTAACTTTGTCCGCAAAGGTATCGGCCCGGACGGGAAGGTGATCGGATCGTTCGCTCCCAGCGGGATCCGGCCGAAATTCCTGGAGCGGCTGCGGATCGCCGGCATTATCCTGCCGACGGATATTTTCGAACGTTCCGTGGAGGTGGCCTGAGGGCCCGGGAATTCGAAACATGTGGATGATGCTCATCGCGCTGGTGGTGGCCGTGGCAGCCATGGCGTTTGCCGTAAAGCTCCTGCGCGGCAGCGCCCCGGAGCAGCAGGTGCAGCGCAGGCTGAAAACAGTACAGCAGTCCGAGTTCGCGCCCACCGAATTTGAAACCGCAACCGATCTCCGCATTGAGGACCGGCTCAGCAGGCTTCCTTGGTTGAACCGTCTCCTCGCCCGGCTGGATGTGGCGTCCCGGTTGCGCCTGCTGCTGATACAGGCCGGCGTGAAACGGACCGTAGGCAGCCTGCTGATGATTTGTCTTTTCGCCTGGATCGGCACGGCGTGTCTGCTGTATCTGAGGTTCTGGTCCGTGCCGATTGCGGCTGGCTTAGGTCTACTTGTGATTCCGCTGCCGTTCCTCTACGTCCTTCGCCGCCGCACCAAGCGTTTCCAGCGTTTTGAGGAGCAGATGCCCGAAGCCATCGACATGCTAGTCAGCGCTCTGCGAGCGGGGCACAGCCTCATGACGGCCATCGGTTTTATGGGACAGGAGACCGCAGAGCCCCTGAGCGGCGAATTTCGCCAATGCTTCGAGGAGCAGAACTACGGCGTCGATCTGCGCACGGCCCTGTTGAATTTGGGATCGCGGATGGCGGTGCAAGACCTGCAGATCTTCATCGCAGCGGTATTGATTCAAAAAGAGAGCGGAGGCCGGTTGGCCGAGGTTCTAGAAAAAGTAGCGCAGACCGCGCGGGAGCGGTTCCGTCTGCGCAAACAGGTCCGCGTACATACGGCGCAAGGGCGGATGACCGGATGGATTTTGTCTCTGTTGCCGGTGGGACTGGGCTTCGCGATGTACCTGGTCCATCCGGAGGGCATTAGCGTCCTGTGGACCACTTCGATCGGCCTGAAGCTGCTGTATACCGCGGGCATTATGAATCTGCTGGGAGCGCTGGTGATCCGGAAGATTATCCGGATTCGTGTGTAGCCATGTTGACCGCATTCTTCGCATTCACCGCAGCCTTTCTTCTGATCGCCACCGCGGGGTTGATCTTCTATCGCAGCAGCGCGAACCGCAGGCTTTCTCAGATCCTGGTGCAAGGCGAGAGCGACGTCTTGACAGCCATGGCGGGGGAGTCGCGCGTTGCCCGCATTGAAAAACTCCTGTACCCCTTTCAGCGCGTGATTCCCCGCAGCGAAAAGGAAGTTTCGAATCTGCGGAAGTTGCTGGCCCGAGCAGGCTATCGCGAAGCCAAGCACGTAAATACGTACTACGCCGCGAAGGTGCTCACGCCGGCAACGTTGGCCCTACTGGCAACCTTTACGGGATCCTTGCCGCTGACTCCGCTGTTTGTATACGCAACCGCCATCGGTCTCGGATTCCTGCTGCCGGACTTCTGGTTGAGCCATCTGATCAAAGTCCGGCAGACGAATATTCGCTTGGGGCTGCCGGAAGCTCTGGACCTCCTGGTCGTGTGCGTGGAAGCCGGGCTTAGTCTGGACAAAGCGATTATGCGAACGGGCGAAGAGATGGCTGTTAGCCAGCCGGCGATCGCGGATGAACTGGGCCTGATCAGCCTGGAACAGCGTGCCGGACGCCCGCGTAACGACGCGTGGAATGAATGTGCGGAGCGAACCGGAGTCGACACGGTGCGCGCGTTGGCCTCCTTGATCGTTCAGGCGGATAAGTTCGGCACGAGTGTGGGCAAGGCGTTGCGCGCCCAGGCTGAGACCTTGCGAACCAGGCGCCGGCTGGACGCCGAGGAGCAGTCGGCCAAGACCACAGTGAAGCTGGTCTTTCCCCTGGTGCTACTGATCTTTCCATCGCTGTTTGTTGTGACGCTGGGCCCGTCCATGATCGTCATGTTCGAGGCATTCCAGACGTATTTCGTTTGAGGCGCCGCACTTCGTACCGGAGGCGCGCCTCGGAAAGGAGACCACATGGACAACGTTACGATTATCCGGACCATCGCAGGTGTTTGTTTTTTCATCGTGATTGCGTATCTCATCATGCGCCGCCGCAAGAAGCTCAATTAGAAAGGCAACAGGAATGGGAGGCAGTTGCCAGGAAATCCCTGAAGATGCGGGCCGGAGGCCGTTCCCCGATGGACGCGGGCTTCCGGCTCGCCAAGGAGCAGGAAGAGAGATCAGAATGACGGGGACGTTCTGCGTTTTCAATCGGACGCGGGAATCGTTTCTGTGCCTGAGTGCGGTGGGAGCGTCAGCGCCGCTTTCTCCCGACTTTTCGAGAGCCGGCCGGGAGTTAGGGCCAGGGCCTGCGGAGCCAGCTCGCGATGATGGGATCTGGCTGATACGTCCCCCTGGAATTTATACGGTAGGCAGGCAGTTTCCAGTCGACCGGATCTATTTGGATCAGGAAAACCGGGTAGTTCAGTTGATCGAGCATCTGGATCCTTTGCAAATTGTTCCGGTGCGCTGCCGTTATGCCAGCGTCCTCGAAGTGAGGATCCGCACGATCTATTCATCTCGAACCCGCGTGGGCGATGAATTGCTCATCTGTTTCCCGGAGGAAGTGCAAACGCAGTGGGAAGAACGTCAGGTTCAAAGGACCTGGACGCGACAGGAGGTGGTTCCGTGTTCAAAGGAATAGTCGGCAGCTTTTCCCGCTGGTTGGACAACAATTCGTCCCCCGACAAGCGGCGGTCGCCGAGACTGCCGGAACCATCCCTGCTGGTGTACTACTGGGACGGCTCGGTCCCGGAAGGCCGCAAAATTCGCGACATCAGCACCAGCGGTGCCTATATCGTCACGCCGGAGCGCTGGTACATCGGGACGATCGTCCGCCTGATTCTGCAAGGCTACAAGACCACGCCGCAGCCCGATGGAGGCATAGTGCCTTCTCGATCTACGTCGATCCCGTCGCGGGTGATGCGGCATGGGCCTGACGGAATTGGCGTGGAATTCATGTTTTCCACTCCTGAGGAGGAGAAGGCGCTGCGGGAGTTCCTATCGGCCATCCCCAAGACTGACGGATCCTTGGTCGGGCTCTTTGCCGCGAAGGAAGGGCAGGCCCTGATTGAATTCGCACTGGTTCTTCCCATGGTGTTCCTCTTGATCGTGAATGCGGTCAATTTTGGCGCGTTCCTGTTCGCCTGGATTACGGTAGCGAACGGCGCGCGCACGGGGGCGCAATACAGCGTCATGGGAGCCGCGTCGGTGGGAACCAACGTCACGCCGACGCCGGCGCAGGTGACCACGCTGATCACCAACGATATTGCGTCTCTGATGAATCGTGCCAGTCTGACGGTGCGCGTCTGCACCAACACCAACGGCACCGTGGCCTGCTCGGGAACGGGAACCGGCACGCCCCCGGCAGATCCGGAACCGGCCACCTATGTTCTGGGGTCGGTGGACGTGCGTTACACCTATGTTCCCGTGATCTCTCTTTGGGACTTCCCGGGACTGGGAATCCACGCCACGTTGCCTACGACCACCATTCATCGGCAGGTGAGCATGAGAATGCTGCGGTGATACGCGCGGGACCTATTTCGGCACGAGGGCGCGCTGGCCAGACCCTGGTAGAGTTCAGCCTGGTCTATTTCATGGCCTTTATTCTGATGCTGGCCGTCGTCGAAATCAGCCGGATGGTGCTGGTGTATACCACCGTTGCCAACGCCGCGCGGGCGGGAGCGCGTTACGCCGTGGTGCACGGGTCGAACCACACAGGAGCCGGCGCTAACGGCCCCAGCGGACCGGGTAACAATCCACCTCAGATTGTGACCGTGATCAAGAATTTCGCCAGCGCCGGCCTTCTGCAAACCAGCAATCTTCTGATCACCGTAAATTACCCAGGAGGATCCAACGCGCCCGGTCAACTACTATCGGTAACCGTCATCTACCCCTACGATCCTTTCACCACCTTCCTGCCGTTAAGGGTTCGTCTCGGAAGCGTTACGCAGGGGGTCATCCTGTATTGAATTCCGCAAAGATCCATTCCGTCCGCGAGACCGGGCAGGCGGTCCTGCTCTTAGTCCTGGGGCTGAGCCTGTTCCTGATCGGGGCGCTCGGCCTGGCGCTGGACGGAGCGCAAATGTACGCGCAACAACAAATGGCCCGGGCGGCAGCCGATGCGGCCGCGCAAGCGGGAATCATGAGTATCTATCGCGGCACCAACGTCACGGCATCGAGTCCGTTCGGTACGGGAGCCAGTCCGGCCGCCTTCACCTGCTCGACATCCGATGGGCGCACTCCCTGTGTTTACGCGCGCCTTAACGGATTCGGCGGCACAGCGTCGGACATCGTAACGGTGAGCTTCCCGACCATCGTCCCGGGAGTTTCGAATCTTTCTCCTACCGGAATCGCCGCGGTTGCCGTGAACGTCCGAAGAACACTGAATACGGGACTGATCCGATTCATAGGGCCGTCGACCTCCACCATTCAGGCAAGCGCGACGGCGGGTTTGATCGGGTCCGTGCCGGACTGTGTTACGGCCCTGAGTCCCGTTGGAAATGGGGCACTCCTGATAAGCAACAACGTGACCGTTTCGCTGCACAACTGCGGGATCACGGTCGATTCCAGTGCAGCGCAGGCGTTGACGGTGAGCAACAACGCAACCGTGCAAGCCGCTTCGGTCCGGGTGGTCGGTGGTGACAGCATCGGAAACAACGCCTCGGTGTTGCCCAGTCCGACCCTCAATGCTCCCCTCGCAGGGGACCCATTTGCGAGCGTTCCTGCGCCGTCGTATTCCGCGTCGGGCTGCATGATCAACGTGACGATCACGAACAATCAGGTCGCCACGCTAAATCCCGGAGTATTTTGCGGAGGAATTACCATTTCGAACAACTCCGCGGTCACGTTCAACGCGGGAACCTATATTCTGCTGGGCGGAGGCATCACGGCGAACAACAATGTAACGCTCACCGGCAACGGCGTTACCTTTTATAATACGTTCGATGCGACACATCCCTACGGCCCGGTGACGTTCGGCAACAACGTCAATGCGACGCTGAGCGCCACACCCAGCGGCGCCTTGCAGGGGATCCTGTTCTTCCAGGATCGGAATGCGCCTACCGGCTTTACCGAGTCTTTCCAGAACAACTCCAGTCAAAGTATTACCGGAGTGCTGTATTTCCCTCGGAGCCTGGTGTCACTCGGCAACAACGGCTCGATTGGCCACAGGAACCTCGCGATTGTCGGCTATACAGTGCAAATCATGAACAACGCAGCGCTCACCGTCACCATCGACCTGACGGAAGCCGGAGCACCGGAAGAGCTGGGGATCGCACTCGTCAAGTAACGCGGGCGGCACTGTGCGCTACAGGCTACAAGCGAAGCAAACCAGACTCACAACTCACTGATTCCCGTGAGTCACCGGAGGGCGGCAAACGGGTATTGAATTGCCCTTTGCATCCCACGTGCAGGACCTCCGCGTGACCATCCGGCTCATACTCCATGAATAGACGGCTCCTGCTCATACTTATTTGCGCCCTGGTCGGCGGGGCCAGCGCTAGTTACCTGGTCTATCAAATGATCGGAGGCCGCGGGGTGGCGGCACCGGCGCCGATGGCTCAGGTAGTGGTCGCCACGCGCGACCTGCAGATTGGGACTTTGATCGGTGCATCCGACGTAAGAATGGGTTCCTGGGCGGGGACGGTCCCGAAGGACGCGTTGGGCAAACTGGATTTGGCGCTGAATCGCGGGGCGATCGCGAACATATACGAGGGCGAACCAGTCCTGGCAGAACGATTGGCGGCGGCCGGCTCCGGCGGGGGGCTCGCCGCGATCATCCCGCTGGGGTTGCGAGCTTCCGCGGTGAAGGTGAACGACGTGGTGGGCCTGGCCGGCTTCGTCACACCGGGGATGCGTGTGGATGTTCTGATGAGCGGGAGCCAGCCGGGCGGCAATCCGGGCGATGGACCTCGCGTCAACACGCTGCTGCAGAACATCCAGGTCCTGTCGGCCGGCGAGAATCTTCAGAAGGACAGCGAGGGTAAGCCGCACCCGGTGCAGGTGGTCAATCTGTTGGTGACGCCGGAGCAAGCCGAGAAGCTCACCCTGGCAGGCAATCAAGCCCAGATCCAGCTGGTCCTGCGCAATCCGCTGGACACGCAGACCACCAGCCCGCCAGGCACCGCTATGTCGGAGTTGTTCAGAAACTCCGCGGCCAGGCCGCCACAAGCTCCGGGGCCGACGCTCGGGGGGAAGTCTCGCGCGGCGCGCGGGGAACTGGGTACAGCTACTTCTCCGCCGGCGATTCCCACAACTCCGCGGCCCGCGGATCTACCCGAACGTAAGCTCCACGTCATCGAAGTGTTCAACGGCGCTACCAAGACGGAAGTGACGTTCACAGTCCGGGAGGATCCAAAGTGAAAATGAAACTGCGTTGGAGTGCGAGGCCTCCGGCCTTTTCGGATGTGACTCGATTCCTGTTGCGCGCCACGCCCTTTGCGCTTCCCGTGGCTTGTCTATTGACGCTGTTGTTCATGTCGGCTGGAGCGCAGGAGCACCGCGGAACCGTCCCGCAGACGGCTCAGCCGCTCGACCTAACAGTGGGCAAGTCCCTGCTGGTCGATAGTATTCACCCGATGGACCGCGTTTCGGTCGGCCTGGGAGGCTTCGCGGAAGTGACGGCCGTCGGCCCCAACGAAGTGCTGGTGAGCGGGAAAGCTCCGGGAGAGACCTCGCTGATTATCTGGCAGGACGATGGCAGCAAGCTGTATTACAACGTCGCCGTACGGCCCAGCCGCTTTGTGGGCAACAATCGCATCGATGTGGCCGATCGCCAACTCAAAGAGGAATTGCCGGGCCAGGACGTTAGTCTAACGGTAGAAGATGACACGATCTTCCTGCGTGGACGCGTAAAAGACGTGACCAGCGCCGAGCGTGCCTACTCCATCGCGTCGACTCTGGGAAAAGCCGTCAACCTGCTGTACGTGGATGTTCCCCCGGCGGAACAGCAGATCCTGCTCAGGGTCAAATTCGCCAGCGTGGACCGCACCATCAGCAGGCAGCTAGGAGTGAATCTGTTCAGCACCGGAGCCGCCAACACCATCGGCTCGGTCGGGACGGAACAGTTCAACCCGCCCAGCTTCACCAATCCAATCGGCGGATCTTCCGCGACGTCGACGCTTTCCGATGCGCTCAACCTCTTCCTGTTCCGGCCGGACCTGAATCTGGGAGCGACCATCAAGCTGCTGGAGAGCCGAGGCTTGCTCGAAGTTCTGGCCGAGCCCAACGTCCTGGCGCAAAACGGAAAGCCAGCAAGTTTTGTGGCCGGAGGGGAATTTCCGTACCCGGTAGTGCAGGGGTCGACGGGAGGAGGCGGGGCGGCGGTAACCATCCAGTTCCGCGAATTCGGCGTGCGCCTGAACTTCGTTCCGACCATCACGCCCCGCGGAAGTATTTCGCTACGAGTGGCGCCGGAAGTGAGCGCACTCGATTTCACTCACGGCTTGACCGTCAACGGATTCTCAGTGCCCGCCATCACCCTGCGGAAACTGGATACCGCCGTCGAGCTGAATGAAGGGCAAAGCTTCGCCATTGGCGGGCTGCTGGACAATCGCGTGACAGACACGGTCGACAAGGTTCCTTTTCTAGGAGATCTTCCGATCCTGGGCAAATTTTTCCAGTCTAAATCCCACGAAAAGGAAAACACGGAACTAGTGGTGATCGTCACGCCGGAAATCGTCCGGCCGATTCCGCAAGGAGCGCCCCGGCCGCAATTGAAATATCCCGTGCCCTTTATGGACCCGAATAGCCCCGCAGACTCGACGATTCCGGCCAAGGACAGCGCGGCGCCCGC
>Ga0265314_10002508_pt1 | contig 18725 bp, 24 predicted proteins | sample 4126metaG_FD_203106 | JGI IMG/M metagenome (GOLD analysis project Ga0265314, IMG submission 203106) | Rhizosphere microbial communities from Carex aquatilis grown in University of Washington, Seatle, WA, United States - 4-1-26 metaG | ecosystem: Host-associated > Plants > Roots > Rhizosphere >... | reverse complement strand
CTATCCGGACTGAGACGTTTACTCTTCCGGCGCGTTCTCGATCGGATCGAACCGGTCGGCCTCGAGGCCGAGCAGGTTCCAGGATTGCAGCATGTGCGGCGGCAGCGGGGCGGTGGCGTCGATCACGCCGCCGCGCGGATGCGGGATCACGATCCGGCGCGCCAGCAGATGCAGCCGCTTCTGCAGGCCGCCGGGCAATTCCCAGTTTTCCTTGTTGAAATATTTGGGATCGCCAACGATCGCGTGATCGATATGCGCCATATGCGCGCGCAATTGATGGGTGCGGCCGGTGACCGGTTTCAGCGACACCCAGGCGAGTTTCTGCGCCGAGGTTTCCACCACGGCGTAATAGGTCACCGCATGGCTGGCGCCTTCGTCGCCATGGGCCGCGATCCGCATGATGGTGTCATCCTCGCTTTCTTCCTTGGCGAGATAGGTCGAGATGCGGCCCTGTTTCGGCTTCGGTACGCCCGCGACCAGCGCCCAGTAGATTTTGCGCGCGGAGCGATGGCGGAACGACCCGGTCAGCGCGGTCGCGGCAAACCGGGTTTTGGCGATCAAGAGGCAGCCGGCGGTCTCCTTGTCGAGCCGGTGCACCAGCCGCGGTTTTTGTCCCTTGGCATCGCGCATCACTTCCAGCATGTCGTCGACATTGCGGGTGACGCCGGAGCCGCCCTGCACCGCAAGCCCGGCCGGCTTGTTCAGCACCATGACATCGGCATCCTCGAACAGGATCATGTCCTTGAGCGTCTGCAGCGTCTTGTTTTCGGCTTCCGACAGGTGCCCGGCGACCTTGGGCGTATCGAGTTTGAGCGGCGGAATCCGGATGCTCTGACCCTCTTCAAGCCGGTCCTTGCTGTCGGCGCGCTTGCCGTTGACGCGCAGTTCGCCCTTCCGGACGATGCGCTGGATGTGGGAAAACGACAGGCCGGGAAAACGCGCCTCGAGAAAGCGGTCGACCCGCATGTTGTTCTCGTCCGCCGTCACCACGACGGTCTGCACTTTTGTCGGCAACGGCGGCGGCTCGGCAACGATCTTTTCGGGCTCTGGAACGAAAGGCGCCGGTCGCGGCGCGCGCGGCGCGGCGGCTGCAAAACGCGGCGCGGGCTTGCCACCCGGACGATGCGACTTCGACTTTGACGGCGGACGCTCCGCCGGCGAGCCCCGGTACGGGCGCGCGCCCTTGGGGCGGTCGCCTGCGGGGCGCAGAGGTCTCTTGACGCGGCGGCTCATGATTTTGGGGCTCCGGATAAGGCCGTTGGGTAGCCCAAAAGCAGCTGACCGTCACGGTGAAATCATTGCCAATCAGGCCCGATGCCGACGGATCTCGCCGCCAAAGTGCAGGAAATCGGCCGGGTCATCGACCCGCCGAAACATCGGTCGAGCCAAATCCTCGAACTTTTCCGCCGCCTATCGTTCCCGGCGCAGCTTGGCCCAATAGTCCAGGCGCTTGCGGATTTCGCGCTCAAAACCGCGGTCGGGCGGATCGTAAAAGGTCTGCCGCCCCAGCGCTTCCGGAAAATAGTCCTGGCCGGAAAACGCATCGGGCGCGTCGTGGTCATACTCATACCCCGAGCCGTAGCCTTCCGACTTCATCAGTTTTGTGGGCGAATTCAGCACGTGCTTGGGCGGCAGCAGCGAGCCGCCCTCCTTGGCGGCGCGCATCGCCGCACCAAAGGCCTTGTAGGCGGCATTCGATTTCGGCGCGGTGGCGAGATAGATCACGGCCTGCGCGATCGCGAGTTCCCCTTCGGGAGAGCCCAGGAAATCATAGGCGTCCTTGGCGGCGTTGCAGATCACCAGCGCCTGCGGGTCGGCGAGGCCAATATCCTCGACCGCCATGCGCACCACCCGCCGCGCCAGAAACAACGGGTCCTCGCCGGCATCCATCATCCGCGCCAGATAATACAGCGCCGCGTCCGGATCGGAGCCGCGCACCGATTTATGCAGCGCCGAGATCAGATTGTAATGGCCGTCGGCCGATTTGTCGTAGATCGGCGCGCGGCGCTGCAGGATGTCCTGCAACTGCGCGGCGTTGAAGGTCTCGTCTTCGCGCGCGGCGCGCCAGACTTCTTCGGCCAAGGTCAGCGCGGCACGGCCGTCGCCATCGGCCATCCGCACCAGCACCTGACGCGCTTCCGCATCGAGCGGCAATTTCCGGCCCTCGACGGCTTCCGCATGCGCGAACAGTTTTTCGACCGCGGCCGGGTCCAGCGAATGGAACACCAGCACGCGCGCCCGCGACAACAAAGCGGCGTTGAGCTCAAACGAGGGATTTTCCGTGGTCGCGCCGACCAGCACCACGGTGCCGTCTTCCATGACGGGGAGAAACGAATCCTGCTGCGCGCGGTTGAAGCGATGCACCTCGTCGACGAACAGCAGCGTGCCCTTGCCGGTCTCGCGGCGCGCGCGCGCGGCGTCGAACACCTTCTTCAGATCGGCGACGCCGGAAAACACCGCCGAGATCTGCTCGAAATGCAGTTCGGTCGCATCCGCCAACAGCCGCGCCACCGTAGTCTTGCCGGTGCCGGGCGGTCCCCAGAATATCAGCGAGCCCAGCGTCCGCGTCGCCAGCATGCGGGTCAGCGCGCCGTCGGGGCCCAAGATGTGATCCTGCCCCACCACGTCCGACAGCGTACGCGGCCGTAATCTGTCGGGAAGCGGATGCGGCGCGTCCCGCTCCATGCCTGCGGCTGCGAACAGCGTTGCCGTCGGCTGGGGGCGTTTCGGGCTCATCCGCCGAGCGTGACGTTGATCTGCTGGCCACCGCGCATCAGCGTGATGCGCCAGACCCGGGAGGATTCCCGCGTCGCCTTCTCGAGATCGCTGGTCTTGGCGATCTTCTGGTTGTTGACGGCGAGGATGATGTCGCCCTTCTGGAAGCCGACGCCGGCGGCGGTGCCGTCTTCGGCGATGGCGGTCACCACGACGCCTTCGGTGTCGGCATCGAGATGCAGTTCGTCGGCGACCGCCGGCGAAATGTTGGAGACCTTGGCGCCCTGGAACGGCGAGCGCGAGGTCAGCACGATCTCGCTGCGCCCGCTGTCGGGCGCGGTTTCAAGCGCGATCGTGAGCTTCAGCGGTTTTCCGGCGCGCTGCAGATCGATCTGGGCGGTGCCGCCGAGCGGGCGGGTCGCAAAACGATAGTCGAATGCGTTGGGGTCATCGATCGCCTGCCCGTCGATCCCGACGATCAGGTCGGACACTTTCAGGCCCGCCTTCGCAGCCGGGCTGCCCGACACCACACTGGAAACCAGCGCGCCGCTGGGAAGTTTCAGCCCCAGCGTCTCGGCGATCTCCGGCGTCACCGCCTGCAACCGCGCCCCTAACCACGGCCGCTTGACGGCCTTGCCGCCACTCTTGGCGGAAGCGACCACGACGCGCACCATGTTGGCGGGAATGGCAAAGCCGATGCCCTGCGAGCCGCCGGAGCGCGAGTAGATCGCGGTGTTGATGCCGGCGAGCTTGCCGTTCATGTCGACCAGCGCGCCGCCGGAATTGCCGGGATTGATCGGCGCATCGGTCTGGATGAAGAATTGATAGTCGGTAATGCCGACCTGGGTGCGCGCCAAGGCCGAGATGATGCCGTGGGTCACGGTCTGGCCGACGCCGAAGGGATTGCCGATCGCCAGCACCACGTCGCCCACCATCAGTTCGTCGGAATTGTCGAAATCAAGCGTCGGGAATTTCTCGTGGACGTCCTTCAGCCTGAGCACCGCGAGATCGCTGCGCGGATCCTTCAGCACGATCTCGGCCTCGAACTCGCGCTTGTCCGACAGCGACACCTTGACCTGGTCGGCGCCTTCGATGACGTGGACATTGGTGACCACGAGGCCGGACGGGTCGACCATCACGCCCGATCCGAGCGCGCGCTGCATCTGCTCGGGCTGGTTGCCGGGAACCCCGAAGAAGCGGCGGAAGATCGGATCGTCCATCAGCGGGTTGCGATTCTGCACCACCTTGGTGGCGAAGACGTTGACCACCGCGGGCTGCACCCGCTGCACGATCGGCGCATAGGACAGCCTGAGTTCCGCCGCCGACGACGGCACGCGGCGATCCTGGGACATGGCAGGCGCCGCGGCGGCCAGCGTCAGTAACAGAACCGTGAGAAGACGAAGCGGATTCATGAAGGGATTCCCGGGGGATATGGTTGCGGGAATATAGACTTACCGGCTTCTGAATAGAAGGGTCCGCAGACCCCTTCCAAAGGGTAAGCGGCACGCCCGGTCGCGGTCCCCTGCCACCTCCGGCCGGCCTGGTTCCGCACCGGAATGACATGACGGCGGTCATCCATGCCCGTGTGAGATCGCGACGTCTCGCCGCAGACCGGGACGCGATTGCATCAGGAATTTTCTATCCGGCAAAACGATAGGTACCCCAAACAAGTGTCGTGCATTGGGGCGAGAGTGCATGGTGACGCTTGCGACAACAACGGGGGAGTACCATGTCCAGAAAAACGATGATGACGGCCGCCGCGATCGGGCTGGCTGGGATGCTGACATCACAGGCTCAGGCGCAGTCCGCCGGCAACCAGGATGCCGAGATCGCGTTGCTGAAACAGCAGTTGCGGCTGATGGAGCAGAAACTCGACAAACTGGAAAAGCAGACCGCGGCCAACACCACCGCCACGGCCAAAGCCAGCGAAAAAGTCGAGAAGGTGGAGGCCAAGAGCAACGCCAAACCCGCTGCGAACGGCGGCGCCAAGGCCGTTGATGTCGCCAGCGCCAACGCGGCCTATCCGGTCAAGGGACCGATCGCCCCCTCCGGCGTTGTGGTCACGATGCCGAACAATCGGCCCACCATCTGCACCGCGGACGGGCAGAACTGCGTTGCCATCACCAGCCGCGTGATGTGGGACGTCGGCGGTTACGATTATCGTCCCAATTCGGCGGCGACCAGTCCGCAAAAGCTCGACGATGGCGAAAATCTCCGCCGCGCACGCATCGGCATCATCGGAAAATTCTTCAGCGACTGGAATTACGCGCTGGTCTACGATTTCGGTGGCTCTTCCGACGGCTTTGGTGGCACGGGAAGCACCGGTGCGGCCCCAGGTGTCGGCGGGGCGAGTGTCGGATTTCTTCCGGGCGGCGGCGTGTCCGGCGTCGAGAATGCGTTCTTGAGCTACACCGGCATCAAGCCGTTCGGCGGCAGACTTGCGATCGAAGGCGGCGTCATGGACCTGCCCTATACGCTCGACGAGTCCACAAGCTCGAACAACATCGTGTTCATGGAACGCGCTTCTTCCGGCCTCATCGCGCAGAACATCGCGGCCGGCGACTTCCGCTCCGCCATCGGCACCCGCTGGTTCAACGACAGGCTCTGGATGGGCGCCTATGCCACGGGGCCAGCCACCGGCGCCATTCACTCTGCCTCGAGCCTGAATCCCAACGGCACGACGGAGCAAACCGGCGCGGTCGGCCGCGTTGCGGGGCAAGTGATCAGCGGTAACGACTACTCCTTCCACCTCGGCGGCGAGGCCGAATGGCTGATCCGGGCGCCGCACGACGAGATTACAGGCGCACAGACCCTGACATTGACCGACCGTCCGGAGTTACGGATCGACCCGACGTCGCTGATCTCGACCGGCGCGCTCGCGGGTGTATCGGGTGCGCAGGTCTATAGCGGCGAAGTCGCGGCGACCTATGGTCCGTTGTGGGTCCAGGGCGAATATTTCTGGTACAATGTCGATCGGAACAACCTTGCCGTCCCGCTGCCGAGCGTGAAATTCGACGGCGGCTATGCCCAGGCTTCCTATGTGTTGACCGGCGAAAACCACAAATATCTGCCGGATTCAGCGTCCTATGGCGGCATCAAGCCCGCCAATCCATTCTCGCTGACGGACGGTGGCTGGGGCGCCTGGGAAATCGCGGGACGTGTCAGCACGATGAACCTGAACGATCAGCTCGCTACCGCGAACGGCGTCGCCGGCGGCCGGCAGACGATCTATACCGCGGCCTTGAACTGGTACATCAACGGCAATGTCCGGTTGATGTTCGATTATCTCCACGGCACCGTCGCCAAGCAGATCAGCGCCGTCAACACCGGCAATGCCGGCTCGAAGTTCGATGCATTCGCGATGCGTACCCAGGTCCAATTCTAGCGTGCAATTCTAGCGTCCAATTCTGGACGATTGCGACAAGGCTTGCGGGGGCGGTTTCGGCTGCCCCCGTTGTCATATCCGCTTGCAATTCATGCAAAGCGGCATCAGGTAAGGCCAGGGACGAACACGGAGCTCGGGAAATGAAAGCTGTCGGATACAAGAAATCGCTTCCGGTCGATGCCGCGGAGGCCTTGTTCGATTTCGAGACCGCCAAACCTGAAGCGAAAGGCCGCGATATCCGCGTCGCGGTGAAGGCGGTTTCCGTCAACCCGGTCGATTACAAGGTGCGCAAGCGCGCCGCCCCGCCCGAGGGCGAGACCAAAATCCTCGGCTATGACGCCGCCGGCATCGTCGAGGCGGTCGGCCCCGAGGTTTCGCTGTTCAAGCCCGGCGACGAGGTGTTTTACGCCGGTTCGATCTTGCGCCAGGGCACCAATTCCGAATTCCATCTGGTCGACGAGCGCATCGTCGGGCGCAAGCCGAACAGCCTGTCGTTCGCGCAGGCCGCGGCACTGCCGCTGACCTCGATTACGGCCTGGGAGTTGCTGTTCGACCGGCTCGGCGCCGTACCCGGCAAGAGTGTCGATCCACGTACGCTCTTGATCACCGGCGGCGCCGGCGGGGTCGGCTCGATCCTGATCCAGCTAGCGCGCCGCTTGACTGGCCTGACCGTGGTTGCCACCGCGACCCGGCCGGAATCGCAGAAATGGTGCCTCGATCTCGGCGCCCATGCGGTGATCGATCACAACAAGCCGATGAAGGAGCAGATCGAGAAGCTGAAGTCGCCACCGGTGGCGCTGGTCGCCAGCCTGACGTTTACCGACCAGCACTACAAGGCGATCGCCGAATTGATGGCGCCGCAGGGAAAATTCGGCCTGATCGACGATCCCCCGGAGTTCAACGTCTCGGCCTTCAAAGGCAAGGCGATCTCGGTGCACTGGGAATCGATGTTCACGCGCTCTTCGTTCCAGACGCCCGACATGATCGGCCAGCATAATTTGCTCAACGACGTCAGCGACCTGATCGACAAGGGCGTGCTGCGCACCACGCTCGACCAGACTTTTGGAGCGATCAACGCCGCCAATCTCAAGCGCGCGCATGCGCTGCTGGAATCCGGCAAGTCGCGCGGCAAGATCGTGCTGGAGGGGTGGTAGAGGGAGACGCTGAGCGTAGGATGGGTGGAGCGAAGCGATACCCATCACCGCAACAAAGCCATCGATGGGTTTCGCGGAGCCTGTCATCGGGCGCGCATTGCGCGACCCGTTGGCTCTACCCATCCTGCGAAGTAGACGATGCTGCCTTCAGGTTCGTAGGGTGGGCAAAGGCACGTCTTTCGTGCCGTGCCCACCATCTGCCGGCGATTTTCCTGAATGGTGGGCACGCTGCGCTTTGCCCACCCTACGAAAGATAGCTGCACCTCACGCGATCGTCTGAATGATGCCGCCTTCGGCGCGAAGCGCGGCACCGTTGGTGGCCGAAGCTTCCTTCGAACTCACATAGACCACCATGTTGGCGATCTCCTCGACGCTGGCAAAGCGTTGCAGCAGCGAGGTCGGACGGAACTGCTTGACGAAGCGCGAGGCCGCCTCCTCGACCGACTGGCCGTTTTTCCTGGCCAGGTCCTTCACGAAGGTCTCGACACCCTCCGACATGGTCGGTCCCGGAAGCACCGAATTGACGGTCACCGCGGTGCCCCGGGTCATTTCGGCAAGGCCGCGCGACACCGCGAGCTGCGCGGTCTTGGTGGTGCCGTAGTGGATCATTTCCTTCGGAATGTTGAGCGCGGATTCCGAGGAGATGAAGACGATGCGGCCCCAGTTACGCTTCAGCATCTCGGGCAGATAAGCGCGCGACAGCCGCACGCCCGACATCAGATTGGTTTCGAAGAAGCGGCTCCAGTCCTCGTCGGGAATCTCGAAAAAATCCTTTGGCTCGAAAATCCCGGCATTGTTGATCAGGATATCGACTTCCGGCAGCGCCGCGATCAGCGCCTTGCAGCCGGCGGCGGCCGAGACGTCGGCGGCGATGCCGCGAACCTTGCTGCCGGGCACGGCCCTGGTAATCGCGGCCGCGGCCGCGTCGGACTTGGCTTGCGTCCGGCCATTGACCACTATGGCGGCGCCGGCGCCTGCCAGGCCTTTGGCGATGGCGTGGCCGATGCCGGAGGTCGAACCCGTCACCAGCGCGGTTTTTCCGGAAAGATCGATTTTCATGCGGAGAGCTCCAATGTTCGCTCCGCTGGATATCGGGTGCGATCGGCGTTGGCGCAATCGCCTGCCGACGATGAAACCGTGCGAATAAAAAAAGCGGCGCACAAGGCGCCGCTTTTGAAAGCAGTTTTCGAACCTCGCTTACGCGGCGTCCGCGGCGGCCGTTTCCTGCACCGGGCCGGAATCCAGGCCCTTGGCGTCGACGTCGCGGTCGACGAATTCGATCACCGCCATCGGCGCGTTGTCGCCGTAGCGGAAGCCGGCCTTGATGATGCGGGTATAGCCGCCCTGGCGGTCCTTGTAGCGGGGGGCGAGCACGTCGAACAGCTTTCTGGTCTGGTCGAGGTCGCGCATTTCGCTGATCGCCTGGCGGCGCATCGAGAGGCCGCCCTTCTTGCCGAGCGTGACCAGCTTCTCGACGATCGGGCGCAATTCCTTGGCCTTCGGCAGCGTGGTGACGATCTGCTCGTGCTTGATCAGCGCCGCGCACATATTGGCGAACATCGCGCGGCGATGCTCGGCGGTGCGGTTGAGCTTACGATGAACCTTGCCGTGACGCATTGATCTATTCCTTGATTTCTATCGTCGCGACGGTTCGTCGGACATGTTCTCAGGTGGGCTGCCTGCGTTCGCCCGAAAAAATGCGGCCGGGAGGCCCGGCCGCAACGATGACGCTCGCTCAGTAGTGATCCTCGAAGCGCTTGGCCAGCTCGTCGATATTCTCCGGCGGCCAGCCCGGCACTTCCATGCCGAGATGCAGACCCATCTGGGCCAGCACTTCCTTGATCTCGTTCAGCGACTTGCGGCCGAAGTTCGGGGTACGGAGCATTTCCGCTTCCGACTTCTGCACGAGGTCGCCGATATAGACGATGTTGTCGTTCTTCAGGCAGTTCGCCGAACGCACCGACAATTCGAGCTCGTCGACCTTCTTGAGGAACGCCGGGTTGAACGCGAGATCGGGAATGATCTCCTGCGCCACTTCCTTGCGAGGCTCTTCGAAATTCACGAACACGTTGAGCTGGTCCTGCAGGATGCGCGCGGCATAGGCCACCGAGTCATCCGGGCTGATCGCGCCGTTGGTCTCGATCGTCATGGTCAGCTTGTCATAGTCGAGGATCTGGCCCTCGCGGGTATTCTCGACCTTGTAGGAAACCTTGCGCACGGGGGAGAACAGGCTGTCGACCGGGATCAGGCCGATCGGCGCGTCCTCGGGCCGGTTGCGCTCGGCGGCGACGTAGCCCTTGCCGGTGGCGACGGTGAATTCCATGCGGATCTCGGCGCCCTCGTCCAGCGTGCATATCTGCAGGTCGGGATTGAGCACCACGACGTCGCCGACGGTCTGGATGTCACCGGCGGTGACGACGCCCGGACCCTGCTTCTTCACGACCATGCGCTTGGGGCCCTCGCCCTGCATCTTGATCGCGATGTCCTTGATGTTGAGCACGATGTCGGTGACGTCCTCGCGAACGCCCGCGATCGAGGAGAACTCGTGCAGCACGCCGTCGATGTGCACCGACTGCACGGCGGCGCCCTGCAGCGAGGACAGCAGGATGCGACGCAGCGCGTTGCCGAGGGTCTGACCGAAACCGCGTTCCAGGGGTTCTGCGACCAGCGTCGCGAAACGGTTCGCGTCGTGGCCCGGGGTTACCTGGAGCTTGTTCGGCCGGATAAGTTCTTGCCAATTTTTCTGGATCGTCACTGTTTCACCCATGCGGCCAGCCATCTAAATTACTGGCGTTGGAGATCGCGGATCAGTCCGCGGATAGTAAATTTTCAAAACATCGCAGGCGGACTGGCCACCCGCGACAAAACATCAAACGCGCCGGCGCTTGCGCGGACGGCAACCATTGTGCGGGATCGTGGTCACGTCGCGGATCGAGGTGACGGTGAAGCCCGCGGCCTGCAGCGCGCGAAGCGCCGACTCACGGCCCGAACCCGGACCGGCAACCTCGACCTCCAGCGTGCGCATGCCGTGTTCCTGCGCCTTCTTGGAGACGTCTTCGGCCGCGACCTGCGCGGCATACGGGGTCGACTTGCGCGAGCCCTTGAAGCCCATCGTGCCCGCCGACGACCAGGCGATGGTGTTGCCCTGCGCGTCGGTGATGGTGATGGTGGTGTTGTTGAACGACGAATTTACGTGCGCGATACCCGAAGCGATGTTCTTGCGTTCACGACGGCGTACGCGGGTGGCATCCTTGCCCATTATCAACCTTTCCTGTGATCTCAAACGCCGCCGTAATGCCAGCGGCTACACCTAAAAGAACCAGTGGTGACCGGCGAATGCGTTCGCCAATCACCACGAGCTGTTCGTAAAATTACTTCTTCTTGCCGGCGATCGACTTGGCCGGACCCTTGCGCGTGCGCGCATTGGTGTGGGTGCGCTGACCGCGCACCGGCAGACCGCGGCGATGACGCAGGCCGCGATAGCAGCCGAGATCCATCAGGCGCTTGATGTTCATGCCGGTCTCGCGGCGAAGATCGCCCTCGACCATATAGTCGCGGTCGATCACTTCGCGGATCTGCAGCACTTCCTGGTCGGAGAGCTGCGACACACGACGGTCATCGGGAATCTTGACCTTCTCCAGGATATCGGCAGCGTTCTTCTGGCCGATGCCATGGATGTACTGGAGCGCGATCAGGACGCGCTTGTTGGTCGGGATATTCACGCCGGCAATACGGGCCACGGACTTCTCTCCTGTTGCCGATCCCTAAGAGGACGGCTGTTCTTTCGCTATTTCGGGCAAGTGTCCGCAAACGCGAACACGACGCCCTTCCCCTCGGGTTGCTTGGGGCCCGGCATCGTCTGGAACTATCCGACTTGGATATGGGCTTATTAAAGGATTCAACTTCGTTTCGTCAACCGTCTCTACGCTTTAGCTCGCCTTTTCGTGACCTTTTTGGCGGCTTTTCCAACCCGCTTGGCAGGCCGCCCCTTGGAACCCCCGGTCCGCCCCTTGGCAGCCTTTTTCGAGCCCTTCGAACCCGCCTTGGCGGCCTTCCGGACGGTTTTGGCGGGCTTTTTGGCGGCTTTGCCAGCCGGCTTTACCGTCTTCCTGGTGGCCTTCCGGGTGGCCGTTTTGGCCGGTTTTGCCGCCGATTCGACGACTGGCTTTCCGGCCGACTTCTTGTCCGCCTTTTGGGCTGCTTTGGCCTCGACCGCGCCGATTGCGGCCAGGATACGCCCGATCTCGCGGGTGACGTGCTCGATGGTCATCATGCCATCGACCGTGAGCAGCTTGCGGCGCTCCGAATAGTAGTGAATCAGCGGCTCGGTGAGCGTGCGGTAGCTCGCCAGCCGCTTCGACAGCACCTCCGGCGTGTCGTCGACCCGGACCTCCTCGCCGCGGGCACGCATCTCGGCGACGCGGGTCTCGACCCGGTTGAGCAGCGCGCTTTCATTGACGCGCAGTTCGACCACGGCATCGAGCCGCATATGCTTCTTCTTCAGGAGATCGTCGAGCGCCTCGGCCTGCGGCACGGTGCGCGGAAAACCGTCGAGAATAAAACCGTTCTTCATGTCGGGCTGATCGAGCCGGTCGGAGATGATCCCGATCACGATCTCGTCCGGCACCAGGCCGCCACCGGCCATGATGTCCTTGGCCTGCAGGCCGACCGGAGTCTGGGCTGCCACCGCAGCGCGCAGCATTTCGCCGGTCGAGAGCTGTACGATGCCGTATTTGTGAATCAGCCGCTGCGCCTGTGTCCCCTTGCCGGCCCCAGGCGGCCCCAGAAGAATCAGTCTCATCGAAAATCGCCCCCCGGCTCGGTGGGCGAACAGACCGCACACCTCTGTTTTTTATATCGCGAATCGACCTCGAGCGAAGCCTTAGCGGCGACGCCCGCGCAACTTCGACTTCCTGATCAGCCCCTCATACTGGTGGGCGAGCAGATAGCCCTGGACCTGCGCCACCGTATCCATGGTCACGCTGACCACGATCAACAGCGACGTGCCGCCAAAGTAGAACGGCACCGAGGCGTAGGAAATCAGGATTTCGGGAATCAGGCAGACGATCGCCAGGTAAACCGCGCCCAGCACCGTGATGCGCGACAGCACATAATCGATGTATTCGGCGGTGCGCTCGCCCGGCCGGATGCCCGGGATGAAGCCGCCATGCTTCTTGAGGTTGTCGGCGGTCTCGGTCGGGTTGAACACGATCGCGGTATAGAAGAACGCGAAGAACACGATCAGCGCCAGATAGAGTATCAGGAACAGCGGCCGGCCGTGGCCAAGCTGGGTGGTGATCCACTGGAACCACTCCGGACCCTTGCCGGCATTGAAGTTCGCCACCGTGGTCGGCAGCAGCAGCAGCGACGACGCGAAGATCGGCGGGATCACGCCCGAGGTGTTGAGCTTGAGCGGCAGATGCGAGGACTGGCCCTCGAACATCTTGTTGCCGACCTGGCGCTTTGGATACTGGATCAAGAGCCGGCGCTGCGCGCGCTCCATGAATACGATAAAGGCGATCACGGCGACCGCCATGATGATCACCACGAGGATCAGGCCGGTGGACAGCGCACCCTGGCGGCCGAGTTCGAGCATGTTGGCGAGCGCCGAAGGCAGCTCGGCGACGATGCCGGAAAGGATGATCAGCGAGATGCCGTTGCCGATGCCGCGCGAGGTGATCTGCTCGCCGAGCCACATCAGGAACATGGTGCCGCCGGTGAGCGTGATCGCGGTCGACAGGCGGAAGAACATGCCGGGATCGCTGACGACGTTGCCGGCGCCCTCGAGCCCGACCGCGATGCCGTAGGACTGGAACGCGGCGAGGATCACCGTCAGATAGCGCGTGTACTGGTTCAGCGTCTTGCGGCCGGACTCGCCTTCCTTTTTCAGCGCCTCGAGCTGCGGCGACACCGTGGTCAGGAGCTGAATGATGATCGAGGCCGAAATGTACGGCATGATGTTCAGCGCAAAGATCGCCATGCGGTGGATGCCGCCGCCGGCGAACATGTTGAACATACCCAAAATGCCGCCGGCCTGGGTGTTGAACACCTTCTCCCAGATACCGGGATCGATGCCGGGCAGCGGGATGTAGGTGCCGAGCCGATAAACCAATAGCGCACCCAGCGTGAACCAGATGCGCTTCTTCAGTTCGTCGGCCTTGCCGAGCGCCGAAAAATTGAGGTTTGCCGCCAGTTGTTCCGCTGCTGAGACCATGTTTGGCTTTCTCCCGCGCCGCCCTTCGCTGTCATGGCCCGAGGTAGCGGGCCAACCAGCAGACGCCGGACATTATTTGGTGCTCGGCTTCGATAAGTCCATCATTCTATCGTGCCAATTGCCCGCGCGAGGCGGGCAATGACGCAGATGTTACGCCGCCTCGCCTTCGTCCTTCTTGGCCGGCGCCAGGATCTTCACCGTGCCGCCCGCCTTCTCGACCGCAGCGATCGCGGATTTCGACGCGCCGTGAACCTCGATATTGAGCTTGGCCTTGATTTCGCCACGGCCGAGCAGCCGCACGCCGCCCTTGGCGCGCCGCACCACCTTGGCCTTCACCAGCGATTCGACGTTGATGGCGTTCTTGGCGTCGAGCAGCTTGGCGTCGATCGCTTCCTGCAGCCGGTCGAGATTGATCTCGGCATATTCGACCCGGAAGATGTTGTTGAAGCCGCGCTTCGGCAGCCGCCGATGCAGCGGCATCTGGCCGCCTTCAAAACCCTTGATGCGCACGCCCGAACGCGCGGTCTGGCCCTTGCCGCCGCGGCCCGCCTGCTTGCCCTTGCCCGAACCGATGCCACGGCCAACACGCATACGCTTTTTGCGCGAGCCGGCATTGTCGGCGATATCGCTGAGCTTCATCGCGAAATTCCTTTATCTTGGGAGCATGATCTCGACCGAAAACCGGTCCCCACTTTTCGGGATCATGCGCCTCCTTGCCTGTATTACTTCTCGCCGACGACGCGGACGAGATGTTGAACCTTGGCGATCATGCCGCGAACCGAAGGAGTATCTTCCAGCTCGCTGACGCGACCGATCTTGTTGAGATTCAAGCCAATCAGCGTCGCACGCTGCGACGCATGGCGGCGGATCGCGCTGTGGGTCTGCTCGACCTTGATTGTCTTTGCGGCCTTGGCCATCGTCATAACTCCGAAATGCGCGTTACCCGCGCGATTGTCTATTCAGCGACCACTTCGGCGTCGCCGCCGACCCGGCGCGACTGCAGCGTGGACACCTTGATGTTGCGGCGTGCCGCCACCGAGCGCGGCGAATCCTGATGCTTCAGCGCGTCGAAGGTCGCGCGAACCATGTTGTAGGGGTTCGACGAGCCGATCGACTTCGCCACCACGTCCTGGATGCCGAGCGTCTCGAACACCGCGCGCATCGGGCCGCCGGCGATGATGCCGGTACCGGCCGGAGCCGCGCGCAGATAAACCCGTCCGGCGCCGTGACGGCCGGCGATGTCGTGATGCAGCGTGCGGCCTTCGCGCAACGCCACCCGGGTCAAATTGCGCTTGGCCGATTCGGTCGCCTTGCGGATCGCCTCGGGCACTTCGCGCGCCTTGCCGTGGCCGAACCCGACCCTGCCCTTCTGATCGCCGATGACGACGAGGGCCGCAAAACCGAAGCGCTTGCCGCCCTTGACGACCTTCGCCACACGATTGATGTGGACGAGCTTGTCGACGAACTCGCTGTCGCGTTCTTCCCGGCCGCCCCTGTGGCCGCCACCGCGTTCGCGTTCACCTGCCATGGTGTTTTCCGATCCTTAATAGTCCGCCTGAAAAGGCAAAATCCGTTCAACCCGTTTAGAAACTCAATCCGCCTTCACGCGCCGCATCCGCGAGCGCCTTGACGCGGCCGTGGTAGAGATAGCTGCCGCGGTCGAACACGACCTCTTTGACGCCGTTCTTGACCGCGCGCTCCGCGACCAGCTTGCCGACCGCCTTCGCCGCGTCGATGTTGGCGCCGGTGTTGCCACCGTCGCGCATGGTCTTTTCCAGGGAGGACGCCGACGCCAGGGTCTCGCCCTTCAAATCGTCGATGATCTGCGCATAGATGTGCTTCGACGAACGGAAAACCGACAGACGCGGCCGGCCGTTCGCGGTGCGACGCAACGACAAGCGGATGCGTTGCTTGCGCCGGGCATTCGTAATCTTGAGTTTCGACATGACCGGCTCCGTTACTTTTTCTTGCCTTCCTTGCGGAAGATGAATTCGTTGGCGTACTTCACGCCCTTGCCCTTGTAGGGCTCCGGCGGACGATAGCTGCGGATCTCCGCTGCGACCTGGCCGACGCGCTGGGAATCGTTCCCGTTGATGGTGATCTCGGTCGGCTTCGGCACCGTGATGGTGATGCCTTCCGGGATCGGGTAGACGACGTCGTGGCTATAGCCGAGCGCGAGCTGCAGGTTCTTGCCCTGCAGCGCGGCGCGATAGCCGACGCCGGTGATCTCGAGCTTCTTCTCGAAGCCCTTGGTGACCCCTTCGACGAGGTTGGCGACCTGCGCGCGCGCGGTGCCGTACATCGCCTGCGCGCGGTTGGTCTCGACCCTGGGCGCGACCGTGACCGCACCGTTCTCGAACTTCACCTCGACATCGTTGTGAACGATGAACTGAAGCTGGCCCTTCGGCCCCTTCATCTTCACCGTCTGCCCTTCGACGCTCGCCGTCACACCCGACGGGATCGTCACAGGCCGTTTGCCAACACGTGACATCGCTATTCCTTCTCCTTAGCGTTTTCCGGCGAAGTGTGGAGCGGTTCGCCGAAGAAAACGCGTCAAATTAAAAGCTTGTGCGCATTCTAATCGCAAAACCGGTACCCACTTTTGCGGAATGCGCACTAGAACACCGTGAAGAGAATTTCGCCGCCCACGTTCGCTTCGCGCGCTTCGTGGTCGGCCATGATTCCCTTCGGCGTCGACAACACCGAAATTCCGAGCCCGTTGTTCACGCGCGGCAGGTTCTTGACCGAGGCGTAAACCCGCCGCCCCGGCTTCGATACCCGCTCGATCTCGCGAATCACCGGCTCGCCGTCGAAATACTTCAGTTCAATCTCAAGCTCGCTGCGGCCCGAGGAATGCTCCACGCTGGCGTAGCCGCGGATGTAGCCTTCGGTCTTGAGCACTTCGAGCACATTGGCGCGCATCTTCGAGCCCGGGGTCGAAACCTTGGGCTTGGCGCGCATCTGCGCGTTGCGGATACGGGTGATGAGATCGCTGATCGGATCGTGCGTTGACATCTGACGATCCCCCTTACCAGCTCGACTTCACGAGCCCGGGAACCAGGCCCTTGGAGCCGAGTTCACGCAGCGCGATACGGCTGAGCTTGTTCTTGCGATAGACCGAGCGCGGACGGCCGGTCATTTCGCAGCGATTGCGGATCCGCGTCGCCGACGAATTGCGCGGCATCTCGGCGAGCTTCAGCGTCGCCGCGAAGCGCTCTTCCATCGGCTTCTTCTTGTCGGCGATGATAGCCTTCAGCTTCGCGCGCGCAGGCGCGGCGTTCTTGGTCATCCGCTTGCGCCGGTTATTCTTCTCGATCGAACTCTTCTTTGCCATGCTTGGCTCCTGGGTTTCCGCGTTTGAGAGGCTGTTCAGCGTCTCACTGCCGGAACGGGAAATTGAATGCGGTCAACAAGGCTCGTGCTTCGTCGTCGGTCGCAGCCGTGGTGCAAACCGTGACGTCCATGCCCCACGTCTCGCCCATCTTGTCGAAGTCGATTTCGGGGAAAATGATGTGTTCCTTGATGCCCAGCGAATAGTTGCCGCCGCCGTCGAAGCTCTTCGGATTGAGGCCGCGGAAGTCGCGCACGCGCGGCAGCGCGACGTTGACCAGGCGATCGATGAACTCATACATCTTGGCCTTGCGCAGCGTGACCTTGCAGCCGATCGGCTGGTTTTCACGCAGCTTGTAGGTCGCGATCGCGATCCGCGAATAGGTCACGATCGCCTTCTGGCCGGCGATCAGCGACAGGTCGGCGGCCGCGAGCTCGGCCTTTTTGCGGTCGTTGACCGCCTCGCCGACGCCCATGTTGAGCACGACCTTCTCGAGTCGCGGCACCTGCATGACGTTGGCATAGCCGAACTGCTCGGTCAGCTTGCCGCGAATGCTCTTGTCGTATTCCGCGCGCAGGCGCGGGGTATAGGCGGTCTCAGCCATCGATCTCTGCTCCCGAGCTCTTGGCAATGCGTACCTTCTTGCCATCAGCCTGAATCTTGAAGCCCACGCGGGTCGGCTTGCCGTCCTTGCCGACAAACGCGATGTTGGACAGGTGGATCGGCGCCTCTTTGGTGACGATGCCGCCTTCCTGGGCCTGGGTCTGCTTCTGGTGACGCTTCACCAGGTTGACGCCGCGCACCAACGCCTTGTTCTCGTCGGGACGGACCTCGAATACCTCGCCGGTGCGGCCCTTGTCGCGGCCGTTCAGCACGATGACCTTGTCACCCTTGCGGATCTTGGCAGCCATCACAGCACCTCCGGCGCAAGCGAGATGATCTTCATGTGGTTCTTGGCGCGCAGCTCGCGCGGCACCGGCCCGAAGATGCGGGTGCCGACCGGCTCCGACTGGTTGTTGATCAGCACGGCGGCGTTGCGGTCGAAACGGATGACCGAACCGTCGGCGCGGCGGATGTCCTTGCGGACCCGGACCACGACGGCCTTCATCACGTCGCCCTTCTTCACCTTGCCGCGCGGGATCGCGTCCTTGATCGACACGACAATAACGTCGCCCACGGTGGCATAGCGGCGCTTGGAGCCCCCAAGCACCTTGATGCACATGACACGGCGTGCGCCTGAATTATCGGCCACGTCGAGGTTGGTCTGCATCTGAATCATTGATGCACCTCGTCCTCTTTCTGATGCGCAAAGTCGCGCCTAAAATTTCCCGAAAACCGTCCGGCCAGGCCGAACCGAGCTCAGGCCGTTTTCTTCTGCTCGCCCCGGACCACCGTCCAGCGCTTCAACTTCGAGATCGGCTTGCTCTCCTCGATCCACACCTGGTCGCCCGGCTTGAACTCGTTGTTCTCGTCGTGCGCGTGGTAATTTTTCGAGCGGCGAATCGTCTTCTTGTAGATCGGATGGGTAAAGCGGCGATCGACGCGCACCACAACCGTCTTGGCTTGCTTGTCGCTGACGACCACACCCTGAAGCGTACGTTTCGGCATGTCGGCCCCTTACTTCTTCGCGTCGCGCTTCTGCGCGGCGATGGTCTTGATACGGGCGATATCGCGGCGGGCTTCACGCAGCCGCGAAGTGTTCTCCAGCTGCCCGGTGGCGCGCTGGAAACGCAGGTTGAAGCGCTCCTTCTTCAGATTGAGTACGGCGTCGTCCATCTGATCGGGGCTCATGCTGCGAATATCGGCGGTTTTCATCTCGGCCATGACCACTTCCCTATTCCGCGATGCGCGCGACGAAGCGCGTCTTGATCGGCAGCTTGGCGGCGGCGAGCGACAGCGCTTCCTTGGCGGTCTGCACGGTCACCC
>Ga0265314_10002506_pt1 | contig 18730 bp, 19 predicted proteins | sample 4126metaG_FD_203106 | JGI IMG/M metagenome (GOLD analysis project Ga0265314, IMG submission 203106) | Rhizosphere microbial communities from Carex aquatilis grown in University of Washington, Seatle, WA, United States - 4-1-26 metaG | ecosystem: Host-associated > Plants > Roots > Rhizosphere >... | reverse complement strand
TTTGTTAGCTAGCAGGATCAGCAAGAATCTCAGACCACGTCTTGCCTCGCAAAGCACGAGCGAGTTGTTCCGCACCATCGACCTGGAGACGGCCCACATCGAAGTACTGTTTGCTGGCTTGCATTCCTCCAGGGCTGTCTTTCGGGCAGTCCGTATCGTATAAAGGGCCAAGTAGGAAGACGCGGGTAGGAAAGTCGTCCGGGCGAAACTTTTGGATCTTCGTCTCGGCTAATGTCTTCAGCTCGTCTTCGGAACCGAAAACATTCTGCCATTTGACTATCGCTTTTCCGCGGGCTTCTACGTCGATGACCGCTTCGATGAGGGCGACTTGCTCTATGTGCTTCTTCCTATACATTCCGAAGTATTTGCAGCGTTGGTGGTTGTACGAACCTGCGGTGGCTGGACACATATAAACGTTCCCAACCAGCACATCGTCCGGTATGCCCGCACAATTGACGACATCAAGCCGCCGCTGCCACGAAGGTAGCAAGTCCTGTTCAGCATCAAGGTACGCTCTGAAATCGGCGATTGCATCGGCCAGGTTCTTTGGCAAGTGCTGGAGATGCAGAGCCTGAACAAAGTCCTCGAACGAGACCTCCTCAAAGATGATTGAACCCCTGTATTTTTCTGCGCACAGGTGCCGAACCGAGGCGAATTTCTCGTGGTCCGTCGTCTCAAAGTTAGCCAGCGCGATTAGCACCTTCAGACCTGGATTTTCCTTGTCGAGCGCTGCAAGGTGGTTTTCAAGTTGTTCCTGCTTAAACCAGTCCCAGTTTTTGGTCTCAATGTAGATCGTGAATGCTGGTTGGAGAATGAGCCCGTCTGGCGTGCTGGAATCTTTGCGTTCCTGCTGACTGAACTTAACGCCTATGCGTTCTCCGAGATCCTCCCCGACTAGCGTGCTCATCACTTCGGCGAGAAACTTTGGGTTTTCTTCATAAAGCATTTTCAGCACGAGGAGACAGTAGTTCGTGGTGCGGTTCTCGCGTTGAGCGTATCCGGAGAAGAGGCTGATCGGCCTGCTCATGTTGGTTTTCCTTCTTCGGAAGAGTATGCATTGTTAACATGCCGGAATCAACCCGCGTGAGCCAACTCCGACTCGGTAAGTCAACATTCGGGATTCATCCCAATGCGGCAATCTCTGCGCGTTCCACCCCCAAACCATTAGCGATACAATATGGTTTGGACATCTCCTCCATCTACGCCGCTGGGCTTGCCCGAGCGCTCACGCACTCCCGAGCCCTCCGCTTCGCCCGCGTCAAGGTGGCCGAGATCCAGCTTTATCAGGCCTCCCAGGTCAAATCCGGCCGCGCTGCGCACGATTTGTACGGCGCCCTCCGCCCCCACATCGACGCGGCTCGGGGAGCCTTCCGTGAAAACTTCCTGCTACCCTTAGGTGGGACTCCCGATTACCTCCACCAGGAGCTGGTGAAGACTCTGGCGAAAGAAGATGCGGTACTGCTTGGTCCTTCCTATCCCGGCCCGTTGGCGTAACGCGGCTCTGTCTGCCGTGGCGGGCGTTGGTTTCGTCATGGCCCTCGGCGGAACAGTGTTCGCGCTGCGCGCCGCTACCGATCCACTCACCGATCTCAAAGCGGGCGCCGATGCTCTGGATGCAGGCCGATATCCCGCGGCCATCGCCGCTCTCAAAGGTCTGCCCCAGCGCCTGCCGAAGCTCGCCGATTACGCTGCCTGGTTTCTGGCTTCCGCACAATCCGCCTCGAAGGACTACGCGGTTGTGCCCGCTACGCTCGAAACGGTCTTCAAGCAGTCTCCAGCATCGCCGTTGGTGCCTCGCTCGGCGCTGCTCGCCGCGGGCGCGCTGACGCAGAATAACAATCCGTCCGCCGCGCTCGAACTCCTGCGCAAATACTACTCGGTGCTCTCGCAGCCCAAGGGCGATCTCGCCATGGCTGCCGCGTTCGCCGGCTCGGGCGATAACGTCAGTGCCGCGATCTACTATCAGCGCGTCTATTACGGATTCCCGGTATCGGCAGAAGCCGGGCAAGCTTCAACAGAAATCGAAAAGCTGAAGACCAGTCTCGATGACAAGTATCCGCCCGCCCTTCCCGCGGCCATGCTGGGGCGGGCTATCAAGCTGCTCGATGGCGGCCAAGCCGTGCGCGCTCGCAAGGAATTCGAAGCTCTGATCCCGCAGCTCGGTGGCGCCGAGCGCGATCTCGCGCGGGTCCGCATCGGCGTGGCTTACTATACGGCCGAGGAGAACGCGGTCGCCTACAAATACCTGACCACGCTTGAGGTCGCTTCCCCCGAAGCGGATGCCGAGCGCCTGTATTACGTCATGCAGAGCGCGCGCCGCCTGAACAACCTTGCAGAGATGGACGCCGTGGCTGCCAAGCTCAGCGCTCTCCATCCCAGCTCGCCGTGGCGGCTGCAGGCGGTCCTGGCGGCGGCGAATCGCTACTTGACCGAGAACAAGGCCGATCAGTATGAGCCGCTGTACCGAGCCTGTTTCGAATCGTTCCCCAAGGATAAGCAGGCGGCCGGCTGTCACTGGAAGGTCGCGTGGGTGCACTACCTGAAGCGTGAATCGGACGCCGCGGACATGCTGCGGGCGCATCTGCGCTTGTTCCCCGCGTCTGAAAACGCTTCGGCCGCGCTGTATTTCCTGGGCCGGCTTTCCGATCAATCGCACGATCGTGCCGCAGCCCGCGCTTACTATGAGGAAATCTCGCGTGAATATCCGAACCAGTATTATGCGATGCTGGCCCGCGATCGTCTGACGCCTGTGGCTACCGCCGAGCCTTCTCCCGCTGCCGCCGAATTTCTCAGGACCGTCGGCTTCCCGCAGCGCGCGCGAACCACTGTGTTCGACGCGAGCGCCTCGTCAAAAGCCCGTATCGAGCGCGCCAAAATGCTGGTTTCCGCGGGACTGAAGGACTGGGCCGAAACCGAACTGCGTTACGGTGCACAGAATGGCGATCAGCCGCATCTCCTGGCGATGGAACTTGCGGCGCTGATCGGCGACGGCCAGCCCGCGCAGGCCATTCGCTACATCAAGAGTTACGCCGGGAATTATTTGTTCCTGCCGATCGATTCGGCACCGCCCGACTTCTGGAAGCTAGCGTTTCCGCTGCCCTATCGCGCGGATCTGGAACGTTTTTCTAAGCAGAATAATCTCGATCCGTTTTTGATGGCCGCGCTGATCCGGCAGGAATCCGAGTTCGACGCCAAGGTGACTTCCCCTGCTAACGCGCGCGGCCTGACGCAGATCGAACCAGTCACCGGTCGCGAGCTGAGCCGCAAGCTGAAGATCCCGCAGTACACTACGGCCAAGCTGTTCCAGCCGACGCTGAATCTGCAATTCGGAACGTATTATCTGCGGCTGGTGACGAATCAGCTTGGCGGCCACACCGAAGCGGCACTTGCCGCGTACAACGCCGGAATGACACGCGCGAAATCGTGGCTCACCTGGGGCGATTTCCTGGAGCCCGCCGAATTCGTCGAGACCGTGCCCTTCACGCAGACGCGCGGCTACATCCAGGCTGTGCTGCGCAACGCCGACGCCTACCGCCGCATATACGGGCCACAACAGCAATAATTAGAACGTGACCCGAGACCGCTTCCGCGCCCAGCGCACCCACTGCATCACTGAAAGCGTCATCCGCGAGATGACTCGTCTCGCGTTGAAGCACAACGCGGTCAACCTGGCGCAGGGTTTCCCCGATTTCCCGGCGCCCCAGATTGTAAAAGACGCGGCCCGTCAGGCCATCTCCGACGACATAAATCAGTATGCGATTACGTGGGGCGCGAAGCGTCTACGCGACCAGATAGCGGCGAAATATCGGCGGCACTACGGCCTGGAAGTCGACCCCGAACGCGAGATCACGGTTTGTTGCGGATCCACCGAAGGCATGATCGCCTCGCTGCTCGCCGTTTCGAACCCCGGCGACGAAGTCATTATTTTCGAGCCGTTTTACGAAAACTTCGGTCCCGACACGCTGCTGTGCGACGCGCATCGCAAGTTCGTGAAGCTCCATCCTCCTGATTGGACGTTCGATCCGGACGAGCTTCGCCGGGCTTTCTCTCCGAAGACCAAGGCCATCATTATTAACTCGCCCGGCAATCCGACAGGGCAAGTGTTTGATCGCGGACAGCTCCAGATAATCGCCGAGTTGTGCCAGGAGTTCGACGCGCTGGCCATCACCGACGAGATCTATGAGCACATCATTTACGACGGCGCGCAACACATTCCCATGATGACCCTCCCGGGCATGCGCGAACGCACCATTCTCATCAACAGCATGAGCAAAACCTACGCGGTGACGGGCTGGCGCGTGGGCTGGGTGCTCGCCGTACCGGACATCACCGAATCGGTTCGCAAGGTCCACGACTTTCTCACAGTGGGCGCTGCGGCCCCTTTGCAGGAGGCTGGCGTGGTCGCGCTGGGGCTGCCCGATAGTTACTATGCGGAACTCGCCCAACACTACACGGAACGGCGCGACCTGATGCTCCAAATGCTGGAACGAACGGGCTTTCGCTGCACGGTCCCGCGCGGCGCGTATTACGTCATGGCCGACTTTTCAGGATTAAACCAAGCCTTGAGCAAAATGGATGACGTGACCTTCGCGCGACATCTGATTGAAACAGTGGGCATTGCCGCGGTGCCCGGATCGAGCTTCTTCGCCAATTCGCTGGATGGCATACGCTGGATACGCTTTTGCTTTCCGAAAAAGTATGACACTCTGAAGGAGGCCGAAGCGCGTCTCAAGAAACTGGCCTAAATGCTGCCGCAGTTCCTGCTTCCGGAAACCGTCGCCCGTCAGGATGGGATGGGCGCGGAGGTGCCGTTCGAGCGCAAGATTGTCGAACTGACACTCGGCATCACGCGGATTATCGCGCGGGAGAGCCTGGAAGTATCCGTTTGGGGCTCGGCGGACGGGGAACACTGGCGTCCTCTGGCGGCCTTCCCGCAAAAATTCTACTGTGGAAACTATTCACTGGTTCTCGACATGACGCGCCACCCGGACGTGCGGTACCTGCGCGCGCAATGGAAAATGGGCCGTTGGACACGTTGTTCCAATCACGACGAGCGCGCTCCGTTATTTGGTTTTTATCTGCGGACCCAGGAAGGCCGGCTGCGGCGCGAGGCGGGCGCAGCGTAGGTGGCAAACGGCAGCCCCCCGGTTTCTAGCAATTTGGCGAACTGCTCGGCAGCGATTGGCCGGCTGAAGTAGTACCCCTGGGCCTCATCACATCGCTGAGCCTGAAGAGTCGCGAGTTCTGCTTGCGTTTCCACACCCTCGGCAATGACCCGCAGATTGAGACTCCGAGCGATGCTGATCACCGCGTTCACGATGGTGGCATCCCCCGCAGCGCTGATCTGACGGACAAACGACTGGTCGATTTTAAGGGCATCGATCGGAAACTTTCCGAGATAGCTCAAGCTGGAGTAGCCCGTTCCGAAATCATCCACGGCCACCTGTATCCCGGCTTCTCGCAGGGCTTGGAGGATCGATGAGGTGGGCCCGGCATGCTTCATCAGAACACTTTCGGTCAGCTCCAGCTCCAGAGATTTCGGGTCCAGGCCTGAATCTTTGAGGATGGCGAATACGGCCTCCGGAAAGTTCTCATCCAGCAGCTGCATTGCGGAGACGTTTACGGCTATGGTCGCTACAGGCAGGCCCGCATCCACCCATACCCGGGCTTGCCTGCACGCTTCCCGAAGAACCCAGTTGCCGATCGGCCGAATGAGTCCACACTCTTCCGCGACCGGAATGAACTGCGCCGGAGGGATCGGCCCTCGAAGAGGGTGCGTCCAGCGTAGCAAAGCTTCCGCGCCGGTAATCCTTCCGGTTTTCAGGTTAATCTTCGCCTGATAGTGCAGCGCCAATTCCTGGCGCTCCACGGCGCTTCGCAGACCCTCCTCGATGAACTGCCGCTCCACGGCGCGGATGTTCATGGCCGGCGTGAAGAACTGATAGCTTTGACGCCCGTTTTCCTTGGCCTGATACATCGCGGTATCGGCGTTCTTGATGAGCGTCTCCGCATTCATGCCGTCCTCGGGATAGACACTCACGCCGATGCTGGTGGTGATGTGAAGATTGTGCTGGTCAACGGAATGAGGCTCGGCCACCGCCTGCAGCACTCTTCTCGCGGTAATAGCCGCATCTTCCGAGTGCTCCACTTCTGAAAGCAGCACGACGAATTCATCGCCTCCCTGCCGGCTTACCGTGTCCGAGCCCCGGATGCAATTCACCAGGCGTTTGGCGACGGATTGAAGAAGTTTGTCGCCGATGGGATGCCCCAGGGAATCGTTGATGTGCTTGAAGCCATCCAGGTCCAAGAACAACACCGCCACATTTTTCCTGTGACGAGGCGCCAAGGCGATGGCCTGGCTGATCCGGTCGTTCAGGACCATTCGATTGGGCAAACCGGTCAAAAAGTCGTGCTCGGCTGAGTGGGTCAGTTGCAGGGCCATCGCCCGGGCCGCGCTCACGTCGTGGAATACGACCACCGCTCCGGCTACTTGCCCTTCACGGTTATGGATAGGGGCGACAGAGTCCTCGATGGGAATTTCAAATCCGTCACGACGGATGAGGATGGAGTTGGACGGCAGATGCACGGTTCGGTTTTGGTCAACTGCCATCTCCATTGGATTCGGGGCGATCTCGCGACTTATGGAGTTCATGATTTGGAAGACTTCGGCCATGGGCCGGCCGGCCGCTTCTTGCCACGGCCAGCCTGTGAGTTTTTCCGCGACGGCATTGAGGAAAGTGATGTTTCCCGAGATGTCGGTGCAAATAACAGCATCGCCGATGGAGTTGAGGGTGACTTGGGCGCGTTCTTTTTCGGCGAACAACGCCTCGTCCAGACTCTTGCGCTCGATGGCGTAGCGCAGCGCCCGCTGAAGCCCGCGGGCATCGAGTTGGCCCTTGACGAGATAGTCTTGCGCGCCCTCCTGCAAGGCTTGTACGGCCAGCGACTCATCGTCCAGGGCCGATAGCACCACCAAGGGGACGTTGGGTGCGGCGGCGTGTGCCCGCTGCACCGCCGCCAGTCCCTGTGCATCGTGCAACCCGAGGTCGAGCAGGATAATATCAACCGCATTCTGCCCCAAGTACTGCTCCGCCTCGTCTATGCAGACGACGGCCGCCAATTTGCTCGGGTGCATGCCGGGCTCGCCGAGCATCTCGCCGAACCGCTGGGTGTCCTCTGGATTGTCATCTATCAGAAGCACACGTCTGATCGGGCTTTGGCTCATCGGCTTCGGTATGGCGGAACAACCTGACCTGACTTCTTGAGAGCACGCCGGAGACCAGCCGTCCATGCGCTATGAAACAGATGTTTAGCGATACCGAAGATAGGAACTGTCTTGAAATGGAGACAACAGAGTGTAGCCTGTCGATTACTGTCGCGAAGCGGAGAGCTGGGCGAGGTTGTGCCGGATGCTATCGGACAACGGGCCGTCGGGGCGGAGCGCCAGGACGTCTTCCAGTTCCCTGATAGCCGCTTTGCGATTCCCGCGACGCGTATAGATGTCCGCCAGAAAGAGTTGCGGCTGGTAGAATTGCGCGGGGTCCAGGCGCTTGGCGGCCAGCAGATACTGCTCGGCTTGATCGAACTGATCCAGTTTGAAGTAATTCATCCCGAGCTGGGCATTCGCGAGAGCGTCCTCGGGCCGGTCCTGCACGGCTCGCTGGTTGAACGGCAATGCCTCGGTGGCCGCGTTATGCTTTAGCGTCGCTTTCTTCAACAAGACGCCGCCCAGGTTCACCAGGGGCTCGAACGCATCCGGATCGGCGGCCAGCGCACTTCGAAAATGAGTTTCGGCGCGGTCGTCGTCGCCGGTCTGAAAGGCGATGACGCCGAGCGCGTTCCGGGCTGCGGCAAACTCGGGTGCAAGGGCTACGGCCTCTTCCAGAATACGAACCGCACCTTCGGGATCGTGCGCGGCCAGGCGCTTTCGCGCGTCGGCGTATTTGGCGGAAGCGTTGGCCGGAATCGAAAGCTGGTGAACCGATACCAAGCCGGCGTTGGGATTGGCAGCCGCTTCGGCCGAGGTGTATGGAATGGTCGCGTGAACCACTCCGGACGGATCGGCTACAGAGGGACTCACTACCACCGTGCGGCGAACTTCGCCCAGGCCATTGCGAACCACGGCCACGGTGTAATTGCCGGGAATCAGCGCGCGGAATCGGAATTCGCCGCTGCGATTCACTTCGGCGGTTTCCACGTACGGTATTTCGACCCCGAACAGATTCACTCGAAGGGAGCGCAAGCTGGTGGCGCCGGTGATCTTTCCCTGCAAGTCCAGATTCGCAACGGGCACCGGGTGTCGATCCGCGGCAAACATCACAGTGGAACTAACCACGACCGCGAGTGCCGTCCGAAACACCAGATCAGACTACAATTTATTCCAGTGATTTCAAGTACCGGTACACCTGGGACAAAGGCAGTCCGATGACGTTGAAGTAACAGCCCTCGATGCGTTCGACGAACTTGGAAGCGAGTCCCTGAATGGCGTAGGCGCCGGCCTTGTCCATGGGTTCTCCGCTGGCGACATAGGCGTCGATCTCCGCGTCTGTCATGGGCGCGAAACGCACTCGGGTAGAGGTGCTATCGACTTGGACGCCGCCGGGATGGCGCAGGCAGATGCCGGTTATGACGGTGTGCTCGCGGCCCGCCAGGAGGAGGAGCATGGCGCGCGCGTCGGCTGCATCGCGGGGTTTTTCGAGGACCTCTTGTCCTAGTACGACGCCCAGTACAACAATGGTGTCGGCGCCCAGTACAATTTCATCGCGGTCCTCCCAGGCAGCTTCCGCTTTAGCGTATGCCAGACGGCGAACATAGGCGTCGGGCGTCTCACCGGGAGCGCGAATTTCCTCCACCTCGCGGACGCGGACGGTGAAAGGAATTCCCGCGGTGGTGAGAAGCTCACGACGTCGCGGGGATTGCGAGGCGAGAATCAGGGGAAGCCGCACAGGATAGGTATAACACGACGGAATGCCGAGCCCGCCTTGACAAATAGCCATTTCTTATTCATAGTTGAAGAAATGGCGCAGAAGCCTCCGATCGGCGACGTTGAGCTCCTGGTTTTACTGGCGCTGATACGTCTTGGGCCGGAAGCGTATGGTGTTCCGATCGCCCGGGAGATCGAGGCGAGGGGCAAGCGAACTCTGGCGCTCGGCAGCGTGTACGCGGCCTTGGAACGGCTCGGTGAAAAAGGATTGGTGACGTCTCGGCTCGGTGAAGCGACGCAAGAGCGCGGAGGTCGAGCCAAGCGATATTTTCAAGTAACGGCAAAAGGTCTGCGCGAGGCGCGCTCGACCCGCCAGAGTTTAATCGGGATGTGGCAGGATCTTCCGCTGTTAGAGGGAGGCAGAGCATGAGGTCCAAAATACCGGCGCTGGCAGAGTGGCTGCTGACTAGGTTTGGAATTCCACAGCGAAACGAATCGCTCATGGGCGATCTCGCGGAAGAGTCCAGTTCCGGCAGGTCCGCTGTATGGCTGTGGCGGGAGACGGGAGTTGCGATCGCGACTATGGTGGGTCGGGACATTCGGAATCACAAGCTGTTGGCCGTGAGGGCCATTGCTACGGGATGGCTTTTGACGTGGAGCTGGCAACGGATCGTGCTGTTGTTTCAGCCTCCGGTCGGCGTGAGGGTGCAAACACTGTGGGCATGGGGTATTTTGCTTATGTTCACTTGGTCGTTCTGGCCCGCAATCGTGGGATGGATAATCGCCCGGACGCATCGCCCGCAGCAAGCGGCCATGGTGCTCGCGTACTCCGCGTCTATGGTGCTTTGGGCTCTCTGGTACCTTATCGCGCATTACCAAGAGATGAAGAGCATCCACGCACACCCCGACGTGTTCGTTACTAATGTCACGGTAATGTGCGCCGTGTTGATCTGTACCCTGGCCGGCGGCTTTCTCCAGAAACCGAGGCGGAGCTTGCAGGATTAGGTTGCGGGTCAGACAGTCAATTGCGCCGCGATTGGCGGTGCGCGCCGCCGCCCAGTCCACCCAGATCGATGATCACGGCGATCAGAAGCCACAAGAGATTGATTCCCGCCGTCGGCATGCCGCTGTTGATTTCCCATGCATAGACGATTGTCGTGAGCGGCAGAAAAAGAAAGCCCAGAATCGGGAGCAACAGACCGCCGTGGAAGGCGCGCTGCAGGTAAGTGGAAAAGAGCCACAACAAAACCAGCGCGACTCGAGGAAACCCAACAAGGATGATCAGCAGCAAGCAGGGCATGGTGATTCTCACGCCGGGTCGAGCCCGGCTCGACCCGGAAACCTCTACTTGCCGGCCTTCTTGGCCGCTTCCGCCTCCGCGACGCGGGCGCCATTCAAAGTATACGCGAGTGCGTAGTTGCCTTCGTGGCACCCGAATTCATAGATCGGTCCAGTGGTCTTGGTCATGGCGAGCTCGGCGGTCCAGGGCTGGTCCCAGGTCGCCGGATCTTCGACGGTGAACCGGTACAGAATGGTGTCCGCGGCCACGCGAGTGAAACGCTCGATCACATGCAGCTTGTCGCTCGATCCACGGAAGGGATTGCGGTCGTTGAAATTGGTGACGTCGACCACCAGCGAGTCGCCGTCCCAGTGGCCGCGCGAGTCCCCGCGCCATAGGCCGATTGTCGGGGCCGGGTGCGGTGACGAGTCCGTGGGAATCACGCGAGCCGAGTGATTCATCTCATGCAGAATGGTCACGATTCCCGCGCTCTGCAAAATCTGCAAATTGTTGTTGTAGCCCGCGGGAAGCATGGGCACCGCATCGTAGCCCATGATGATGCAGCGCGCGCTCAACGGCCGATTCTCCGGGCCGTCGAACTCATGCCCCCGATTCTTGGCGGCGATGTCGGCGTTTCTCTTCCGGGCCTCCGGCAACTGCGCCGGAATCGTGCCCGTCGATCCGATGATCAGGGAGGTTCGTTTGGCCCATACCATGTTGGCTTGAGACTTGTCCAAACCGAACTGGGCGAAGTCGTAATGCACGTCGTCGATGGTACCTTGTTCAGTGGGCCGGCCCTCCGCGACATTCAGAGCGAGACGCTGCTGTTCCTTCTTTTGCGCATCGGCGATTTCCTGATCCGTGTAGAACTCTTTCGATCCAAGACCCTTGGGCCGTTCCAGAGGCGTCAGGGTATTGTTGGTCCAGTAGCCTTGAAAGTCCGGCACGCCGTCCGGGGTGCGGGGAGCTTTCCAGGGCTTCGCGTCATTCGCTTTCTTAGGAGCTGGGGCTTTGGCGGGAGCTTGACCGGCCACGACTGCGCTCGCCAGGGACGCAACCGCAATGAGAGCGAGATATCGATTCCACATGGAAGCCTCCCTAGCGTGAATACCAGCCAAATCATATCGCAACGGGCGGCCGAAGGCATCCCAGCCCCGTCTACCAGTCGGTTGGCCGGTAGTCTTTCAGGAACAGTCCCCACACGTGTTCCCCGGTATTGAAACCGCCAATGATGGGATCGAGGATGCGCGCCGCACCGTCCACGATGTCCAATGGCGGATGAAACTTCTGCTCGGCGGTCTTCCGCTCGGCGATCTCGACGGGATCTTCGTCCGTCACCCATCCTGTATCCACGCTGTTCATGTGGATGCCATCGCCGTGATAGTCCGTAGCCGAGGTGCGCGTCATCATGTTCAGCGCGGCTTTGGCCATATTCGTATGCGGATGGCGGGTCGTCTTCCAATTCCGGTAGAACTGGCCCTCGACCGCGGATACGTTTACGATGTGTTTGTCGCGCTCCGGCGTACGCATCATCAGAGGCTTGAGGCGTGCGTTGATGATGAACGGCGCGATCGCGTTGATCAGCTGAACCTCTAGCAATTCAACCGACGAGACCTCCGCCATCAGGAGCCGCCACGAGTTTCGGCCGCGCAAATCGACCTGCTGCAAATCCTGATCCAGACGGCCTTCGGGGAAGAGATGTTTCGCGACCTGGAAATCCTCCGGCAGCAAGGGGATTTGGGACAGCTCGGCCGCGGGGGGCAAGGCCTCGCGAAGCAGCAGCGCCGGCGTTTCGCCCAGCGCGGCTCTCTCGCCCTCCATCATGTGCCTATAGAACTCGGGAGGGCGGCGAACCGTCTGGCAGGCATTGTTGATGATGAAATCCAGCCGGGGAAGAGTCGCGAGCAGATGGGAACAGAGCGCTTCGACGCTGGGAGTGTGGCGCAGATCGAGCCCGAAGATTTCGAGGCGATCCGACCAATCTGCGAAATCCGGTTCCCGCGCATAACGCTGCGCCGAATCGCGGGGGAAGCGAGTGGTCACGATCAGCCTCGCTCCACAGCGCAGCAATTTGAGGCCCGCCTGATAGCCGATCTTCACGCGTCCACCGGTCAGCAGCGCGACGCGGCCGCGCAGGTCCGCGAGTTCCGTTCGCTTGTTGAAATTGAACTCCGCGCATTCCGGGCACATCTGATCGTAGAAATGATGGATCACCGAGTAGTGCTGCTTGCAGACATAGCAATGCGGTGAATCGGGAACTTCCGTACGTGTCTGTTCAGGTTCCGGAGGAGGGAACACGTTCGGAGTTGTAAATACGGGCTTCCGACGCAGCGTGCGAATCCCCGTCTCATCGAGTGCCGCTTGAGTTCGCTGGGTTCGTTCACGGTCCGCGGCCTTCAGCATCTCCCGGCGTGCGACCTTGTCGGGATTGTAGAGCTCAGCCGCCGCCCGCAACAGGCGCGCCCGATCTTCTGCGGGCAGCTGATTCAAAAGACCCCGGTCGCCTGCGAGTTGTTCGAGCAGTTCAGACGCCGAGCGCAGACGCTCCAGCAGTGCAAGCTCGATCGCGAAATCAGTATCCATACGCAGGGTACGTCTACTATTATCACGTGTATGGTTACGTGGCTCCGCGATCATCGCGCGCAACTCAAGTTGGCTGTACGCATGACCGTGGCGAGCCTGGCGTCGTTCACACTCTGCCGTCTGCTCGGTCTCTCCCAAAGTTATCCTGCTGTGTTGACGGCGGTGATCGTGATGCAGGGGAGCGTCGGAGCTTCGCTCAAGGCGATGCTCGACCGTCTGTTTGGTTCGCTGGGCGGAGCCGTGTGGGGCGTCGCTGTTCTGCTGGTTCTTCCACCGTCCGACGGCCTAAGTCTGGGAGTCACGTTCACCGTGGCCCTGGTCCCCTTGGCGTTACTGGCGGCGCTGAAGCCCGCGTATCGCGCCGCGCCCGTCACCGCAATCATTCTGTTACTGACGCCGAGTAACGCCGTCAGCCCCGAAGCGCAGGCCATCCAACGAGTCGTCGAGATCGGACTAGGCGGGCTTGTCGCGATGGTCGTGGCGCTGCTGGTTCTGCCCGCGCGAGCGCACGAGGGGATGGCAGAGGCAGCGGCCCGGGCGGTCGTGAAGATGGGAGATCTGGCCGCGATTGTGTTGAAAGGGGACGCTGACGCCATCCAAAGTCTGCACGATGATATCCGGATAGCCCTCGCCCAGGCCGAAGCTGCGGGAGACGACGCTGTGCGTGAGCGTGCTACGTATTTGAGCGCGGGGCCCGATCCGCAATCGATGCTGCGGACTCTTCGCAGGCTTAGGAATGATTTGGCCGCGATTGGCAGAACCGCGGAACAGCGGGCTTCTGAATCCGCCTCCAGTGTGATGTTCGCCACCGCCGCCATTCTTCATGCGACCGGCATCGCCCTGGCCAGCCACGAAGTTCCACCGTCGCTCGACGGAGTGGACTCCGCGTTTGGCCAGTACGCTGCCACTGTGGCGGAGACCCGCAGGCAGGGGCTCACACGCGAAATGTCGGATGAGACGGTCAGCCGACTATTTGGGCAGGCATTTGCCCTGGAACAACTGCATCAGAATCTGAAAGATCTGGCGGAGCGTACTACTGAACTCACAAGCTACTGAGCTGTCACAAATTCGAAGGTGAAGATCATCTCGTGCGATTGTGGCGTCACGCCCGGTTGAGGCTGCGCAATGGAGCCCATGGTCTTGCTGAACTGATTCGCCTGATCCAGGGCCTTCTGATTCAGGCTGGCATCCGTGCTCGCCAGCAATTCGGTTTCACTTAAGTGACCGTCCGGAGAGAGACTGCCGTGCAGCACCACTACTTGAACCGCGAGATTTGCTGCCGACTTAAGGGATTTGTAATCGAGGGGAGCCATGGTGCGCAAGTTCATTGCCGGAGTCATCGCCGATCCAACGCCCAGCAGCGTCATGCCCGACGGATCGAAGAGCGCGCTCTTCGGGTCGCCCGGATCCGACACGCTTTCAATCTTTGCCTCGACCACAACGCGACCTGCTTCTGAAATGGTGAAGGAGCTGGGGATGATCTTAGTGTGGAACTTGATCCCGTTGGAATAGTCGTAGTGGATGTACAGGCCCGGAGCGGGAGAATATGTCGTGAGCAGACCGTTACTCCTATCGACGCAGTATTCCGACTCATCCCAGCCCCTGCCGCCGCTGGAAGATTGGCCGCGGATACCTTGTCCTACCAAAACGCAAGTCTGTGCCACCCCGTTCACATATCCTGTCGCGGTCCGCAAGGGAGCACGGGGGCCGAACTGACCGAAGTTGAAGAAGATCGCCTCGCGAACCTGGACCAGGCGCAGCGGCAGCACACCTCCAGGTTGGTTACTGTACAGCATATTTTGGGTGCCGCTGGTGTATAGATTCACCGCCGCGTAATTGGGTCCCTGCGCGGTCCAGCGGTATAGGCCGCGTCCGGCAGAGGTGTCTTGCAAGGTCCAGCTCCCATCGGAAGGCAACCCGCCGTTGCTGACGAACGTTGTCTTCAGATCGTACGGCTGCGCACGAACATTCGAGAGGTCGCGAGCGTTCTGGATCAGCGTAACCACCCCGGCTCGCTGGTCGGCGCTTTGAACCGGTTGCGCGCCGCCCGTCACGGGATCGAGCGGATCGGCGGGTACGGCAGGCCGGGGAAGCGCGTTCAGATTCTGCAGCGACAGGGGCGAAGTTACCGGATTCGGCGCCTGCGCCAGTGCAATTATTTGAAATGTGATGCCAATTATGACGATTTGACGAAAAGGATACGACACGTGGGTCTCCTCGCGAACATGATACTACTCAGCTCGCAGGGCTTCCAGGGGGTCAACCTTTGTCGCTCGCCGCGCGGGAACATAGCTGGCCAATGCTGCCGCCGCGATCAGGATCGCCGCGACGCCAAGATAGGTCAGCGGATCGAGCGCCTTGACTCCGAACAGCAGGGTCGACATCGGGCGTGTCAGACCGGCGGCCGCGCCCAGACCGATGATCGCGCCGATTCCCGCCAGCAACAGCCCGTGGCGAACGAACATTTGCCGGAGTCCCGCGGGTTGCGCTCCGAGGGCCATCCGGATGCCGATCTCGCGCGTCCGCTGGGTCACGGCATAGGCGATCACGCCGTAAATCCCGACGATCCCGAGGATCAGCGCCATGGCTCCCGCGATCGCCAGCATCACCAACGTGAAGGATGTTCGGGCCATGGACTGGTTGTAGAGGTCCTGCTCGGTTCGCACGAGGAAAATCGGCAAGTTGGCGTTGACCGACCAGATCGCCTGCCGGGCATCGGTCAGAAAGCCTTCCGTGGCCGCACGCCTGGTGCGTACGATGAACACACCGCCTCGTTGGACAGCGCCCGAGGGACCGTAAAACGCATCCATCAAGGCAGGCCAGTATGCAAATGCGGGCGGTTTCTCTTGCGCACCGTTGTCGTAGACGTCGCCCACCACGCCTACAATCTCGCGCCAGGGGTCGGCCGCGCCCTCGCGAATCCGCTTGCCCAAAGCGGCGCTCGGGTCGCCCCACATCTCCCTGGCCAGGTTTTCAGAAACCATGGTCACATGGCGTTTCTCATAGAGATCGGTCCAGGTGAACTCGCGCCCGGCGATCAAAGGAGTGCCTGTGGTCTTAAAGAATCCAGGCGCGACGAACCGGTACCGGCGGATGGGTGGAATCTGCCCCACGGCATAGACTTTGTCTTCCGCGAACAAAACATCGTTGTTATTGAAGCCTTCGAGCGGCGCGGAGCTTGAAAACGCGACCGAAGTGACTCCCGGTATGGCCGCCAGCTTATCCAGCATCGCGTTCTGCATTCGCATCACCTGATCGGGTTCTTTCACTTGCGCCTCGGGAATCGCGACACGTAGCAACTGAAGTTCCTCGGGATTCGTGAATCCGGGCTGAATGTTCCGGAGAGCCTGAAACGTCCGGATCATCAGGCCGGAACCAATCAAGAGGACCAGCGCCAAGGCTACCTGGACCACCACCAGGGTGTTACGCGCCCGATGCCGTTCTCGGCTCGAGCTTATGGAACGCCCGCCCGCGCGCAGCGCAGTTGCCAAATGTGGTCCCGCGTATTTCACCACCGGAATGATTCCGAAAAGCAAGCCGGCGAGCAGCGACGCTCCCAGCGCGAAACCGAGGACAAGGGGATCGATTCCGATTTCATGCAATCGGGGCAATGTCGACGGGCCGCGCGATACCAGGATTCGCAACGCAGCGTACGCCAGCCCCAGGCCCAGCGCGCCTCCCAAGAAGCCCAGCGTCAGGCTCTCGATCAGCATTTCGCGCGCGATTCTTCCCCAGCCGGCGCCGAGGGCAGCCCGGATCGCCAGTTCCTGCTGGCGGCCCTCGGCGCGCACCAGCAACAGATTCGCGACGTTCGCGCAGGCGATCAATAGGACCAGCCCGATGGTCCCCATCAGCACCCATAGCACTGTTCCGATATCGCCTACCACTTCCTGCTTCAGGGGCTGGAGCTTGGGAGCGAAGCGGGCATTCTCAAACAGAGCGCGATCGAATCCCGGCGGGGCCGGCCAGGCTTTGAGCCAAATTCCCAACATGCGTCCGACATCGACATCGGCTTGCTGAATGCTGATGCCGGGTTTCAGCCGAGCGATGCCCTGGAAGCTGAAATTCCCTAGAAAAACCTTGTTGCGGTCGAACTGCTGCGGCAGGATCAACTCAGCCTCGCTGTTCAGGAAGCGGAAATCTTGCGGCATCACGCCGATCACTGCATGCGGTTTGGAATCTACGTTGAGGGTGCGCCCGACGATTGATTTGTCTCCTCCGAAGCGACGCTGCCAGTAGCCATAGGTCAGCATTACGGTGTCGGGCGAACCAGGCGTATCGTCCGCCTGCGAGAACCAGCGTCCCATGATAGGCTGAACGCCCAGCGCTTGCAGGGTACCGTAGGTCACTAACAGCGCCCGGAGTTGCTCCGGATCGCCCACACCGGTGACGCTCGCTCCGCCGTTTCTCCAGAGCCCAAAGTCCTGGAAAGTCTGGTTCTCCTCGCGATAGGTGAAGTACATGGTCGGAGAGCACTCCACATTACCCCAGATGGCCGGAATCCCTGGCGCCGTGTGCCAGACTCCCACCAGCGATTCGGATCGCGGATAAGGTAGGGGTTTGATCAGTACGCCATTGATAACGCTGAAGATGGCTGTATTGGCGCCGATGCCCAGTGCGAGCGTCACGAGCGCGATGGCGGTAAACGTCGGAGCCATCCCAAACCGGCGGAATACGTGTTTCAGGACGTTCATGGGAACTTATTACCTCCACCCAGCTAATTACGTTACGGAATTACTTGAGGATGCAGAAGAAAAGATCCTAAAGCCTCCTACGCGATCCACCGATGGTTTGTTCAGTGGATCGCCGCTTACATAATCGCGCCCTAGCCGATCTGGACATCGAAGTCGTCCGGCTCAAGGAAAAGGATCAGATCGTTGCCGGCAGGCTCGAGGATATATCCGAGTCCGGCATGTGCCTCATCCTGCCTTGCGAACTAGCCGTGGACGAGATCGTCAGGCTCGAAGCGGCCGATTGCACGTTGTTCGGCCACGTGGTTCACTGTACCTGGCAGCGGAATGCATTCCGGACGGGCATCGAAGTCGAGCGCGTACTGCTCGGCAACACCGACTTGGCCGACCTGCTGCGGGCAGCGCTGCAGGACACGATGCCCTGGGCCACTCTTTCCGTTCGCTAAATCTCCGCGCGCTGAATTCCTACCCGCTAGTGGTAGAATCGGATTCTCCCCCGTACGATCAGGAACCAATTTATGGAACGTGCCGGGAGTCTCATTGGAAAACTGAAGCTGTCGCCGGAGATGGCTGATCCGGAAACTCGCGCGCGGGCGGCGTGGGCGCTGGCGGCGGGAAAGAAGATCGCGCGGCACACGCTGGCAGCGGCGCTGGTGCGGGGAACGCTGGTGGTGGAAGTCGAAGACATGGTCTGGCAGAAACAGCTCAACACCCTGCGGCATTTTCTCCTGCGCAACCTGAAAGAAGCGCTGGGCGGGGATCTGGTGAAGGAAATCGATTTCCGGCCGATGCCGAAAAGAATCAAGCCGCAGCGCGCGGAATCGGTCCGTCGTCTGGACTCCAACGGAATCCAAGATCCGGTGATGGCGATGCTGTATCGGCAATCTAAGAAGATGGGTACTGCGTGAAGATCACCGAACAAGAAGTCCGGCGCGTCGCGGAGCTGGCTAATCTCGCTCTGACCGAGGAAGAGATCGTCCGCATGACCCAGGACATGGACGGGATCCTCGAGCACATGGAAAAGCTGAACGAGCTGGATACGTCGAACGTGGAGCCGATGTCTCAGGTCTTGTACGATTCCGAAGAAACCGCGACGCTGCGCGCGGATGTCGAGCGCAAACCTCTCGGGAATGCCGACGCCCTAGCGAACGCTCCCGTGTCGGGCCAGGGCTACTTCAAAGTGCCCTTGGTAATTGAGAAGTGAATCAAGAAACGCAAAATGACCGTTGATTCGATCCGGGCCGACCTCCTGGC
>Ga0265314_10002505_pt1 | contig 18734 bp, 11 predicted proteins | sample 4126metaG_FD_203106 | JGI IMG/M metagenome (GOLD analysis project Ga0265314, IMG submission 203106) | Rhizosphere microbial communities from Carex aquatilis grown in University of Washington, Seatle, WA, United States - 4-1-26 metaG | ecosystem: Host-associated > Plants > Roots > Rhizosphere >... | reverse complement strand
AGATTGGGCATCTGACAGTTCAACCTGACGGGCCGGAGTGTTTGTGCGGGGCTCGCGGGTGCCTGGAGAGAATGTGCAGCGGGTTGTGGCTGGAGCGGGATTACGGGCGCCCGGCTAAGGAGCTGATGCAGGACTCGGCGTTTGTGGAGCGGTACGTGGTGAATTTGGCGCTGGGGTTGAAGGCGGCGATTATGTTGCTCAATCCGGCGCGCATTGTCATCGGAGGTGGGATCGCTAACGCGGGGGATCGATTGCTGGTACCGCTGCGGGCGGAGTTGGGGCGGCAGATGACGGCTTGGTCGGGGGCGCGAGTGGACATGGTGGCGGCGCAGTTGGGCGATGACAGTGTGTTGTGGGGTGCGGCGGCGCTGGCTATTTCTTAAAGAGGTTATTTCTTAAACAAGCTATCGAAAGCAGCGCGGGCGTCGTCGGCGTTGCGCGGGGCCGCGGTGTTGGCCATGGGAGTGGCGGAGGCGGGCGGCGGGGCGGCCGAATCGCGCGCCACGGTGACACGCGGTTTGAAGAGCGTGCAATCGTTGGCCTGATCCTTCACGACGATGCGCACGGGAACGGGCTTGACGCACTGGAAGCGCGTCGAGGGCTCAAAGTACGCGCACTGTTTGCAGCAGTGCAGGGCGGCGTGGCACTTGGGGCATTCCGAAGGAAACTCGGAGCCTGCCATAAGCATGGTGGAACAATTGAAGCAGCGCGTGGCGGCTACGGCCTGCACCAAGCGCGGCAAACGGGGTCCGGTGACATCCAGAGGCGGACGCGGGCCTTGTTGAGGGCGAGGGCGGTCGTCACGGCGGTTATCGTTGTTTCCGGAGAAGTCGCGGTTCGATTCCTGATAGCCGCGTTGCTTGTACTTGCGATCAGCGTCCATGTTGCGGATTGGCGCTCCTTGAAATGTGAATGCAGCTCACGCGCTGCTGATGGAGACCGGAAAATTTTCGATGCGAGACGGCAGAGCAACCAGACTGGGGTAACTTGCGGGACTGGATTGCTCACTAACTGCCTAAACCACTATGTACCACGGAACGGCCGCGGAATCCAGTTAAATCTTTTGTGCTGGTTGGATATCGGCCGGTAAAGCTCCACACATTAGACGTTCTGTGAGATTGAATCGTTCCTAAAATGCATTTTCCGCGGCACTGCTAGTACTATGCCATCCACTTTATGGGGGCATTGCAGGGGCGATTTAGGGGGTCTGTGTAGTGGTTAGGCGTGATGCGGACGGAAAAACCCAGGCGTCCGGTGGTCAGGGGGGAGAATTGGCGCCCAAACATAAATGCTGTTCCTTGTTGGGCGGTCTCTTGTTCGAGGGGATCGAGCGTTACCACCTGCGCTTCCTCTAATTCGCCCTGCGGGCCGATTTTTCCTACCAGGGCTTCTACGCGGACGTCGGCGGCGGAGAGGCCGGCGAGATCGATGCGGGCGCGCAAGGGCAAAGACGCGCCGGCTAGGACGGCGGTGCCGGGGCCGGCGCTGGCTTCTAGGAAACGGACTTGCGGCCACAACTGGTTCACTTGCTGGCCCCATACGGCGTGCTGGCGGGCGGCGGCGAATTTATCGCGCGCCATGGCTTCCCAGGCGCGGTCGGCCGGCTGGTAGAGCTGCCAGTGGTAATCGTCAATCATGCGCTGGCAATTGTAGTTGGCGCTGACGTAGCGCAGGCACTGTTTGACGCGTTCCATCCATTTAGTGGGGACGTCTTCGTCGCGGGCCTCGTAGTACATGGGCACGATTTCGTTTTCGAGCAGCGAGTAGATGGCGGCGGCGTGGGCATCGTCCTGGTCGGGGCGGTAGGGCTCGCGGTTGCCGATGGCCCAACCGCCGGAGTCCTCTGCGGCTTCGTCGAACCAGCCATCGAGGATGCTGAGACTGAGAACGCCGTTGATGCTGGCTTTCATGCCACTGGTGCCGCAGGCTTCTTCGCCGCGGCGCGGGGTGTTCAGCCAGAGGTCGACACCTTGCACCATTTCGCTGGCGACTTCGATGCCGTAATCTTCGACGAAGACGACGCGGCCGGCGAGTTCGGGGTCGCGCGAGAGCTGCACAATTTCGCGGATTAATGTTTTACCCGGAATGTCCTTCGGGTGCGCTTTGCCGGCGATGACGATTTGCACGGGCATGGCCGCGTTGGTGAGAATTTTCTTCAGGCGCGCGAGGTCACGGAAGACCAGGGTTGCTCTCTTATATGTCGCGAAGCGGCGGGCGAAGCCGATGGTCAGGACAGCGGGGTCGAGGAGTTCGGCGGCGCGATCGACTACCGGGGCGGGGGCGTTGCGGGCCAGGGCGCTGGCAACGGCGCGCTCACGAACGAAGGCTACCATGCGGCGCTTGCGGCGGCGATGGGCTTCCCACAATTCACTGGCAGGGATGTCGGCGGTCTGGCGCCAGATTTCGGGATCGTTGTGGCCGACGCGCCAGTCGGGCTGAAGGTGCTGATCGTAGATGGTGGCGAGGTCGCCGTAGATCCAGGAAGTAAGGTGCACGCCGTTGGTGATGGCGGCGATGGGGACTTCCCAGACGGGCAGGCTGGGCCACAGGTAATCCCACATCTCCTGCGACACCTGGCGGTGCAGGCGGCTGACGGCGTTGCGGAAGGACGCTGTCTGCATGGCGAGGACAGCCATTGAAAAAGGTTCGCTGGGATCGGCTCCGGCGGCGCGGCCGAGAGCGAGGAAGGCGTCGAGATTGATGCCGGCTTTCTGGCAATAGAGAGAGAAGTGTTCGCGCACGAGGCCGGCATCGAAGCGGTCAATGCCGGCGGGGACGGAGGTGTGGGTGGTGAAAACGTTGTTGGCGCGCGAGGCGTGGAGGGCTTCGTCGAAACTTAAACCTTGGTCCGCCATTAATACACGGATTCGCTCGATGGCCAAAAATGCGGAGTGGCCTTCGTTCATGTGATAGACGGTGGGGTTGAGTCCCAGGGCTTTGAGGGCACGGAGCCCGCCGATGCCGAGAACGATTTCCTGGCGGATGCGTTTGAGATCGTCGCCGCCGTAGAGCTGGTTGGTGATTTCGCGATATTCTTCGGAAGCGTTTTGCGGGATGTTGCTATCGAGCAGGTAGAGCTTCACGCGGCCGACTTGGATGGACCAGACTTTGAGGAAGACTTCCGTGCCACTGAGCTCGATGCTGACGAGAAGCTCGCCGCCGCCGTCGGGGCGGGTTACTGGCGTGATGGGGAGCGAGTAGAAATCGTTAACGGGGGTGCCTTCCTGCTGCCAGCCGTCGGGATCGAGTTTTTGCTGGAGGAAACCGTTTTGATAGAGGAGGCCGACGCCGATAAGCGGGAGCAGAGCGTCGCTGGAGGCTTTGAGATGATCGCCGGAGAGGACGCCGAGGCCGCCGGAGTAAATGGGGAGGCAATCGAGGAGTCCGTACTCCATCGAAAAATAGGCGATCAGGAGAGAATTGGGGGGAGTGGCTTCGACGTAGGTATCGAGGATTTCGCAGGCGCGCTTATAGAGGGTGAGGTAGCGGGGATCGGCGGCGGCGCGTTCGAGGGCGACTTGTTCGACGCGGCCCAGCATGACCACGGGGTTGTGGTTAGAGGCTTTCCAGGCGGCGGGATCAAGGCGGCGGAACACGGCGCGCATGGAGTGGTTCCAGGACCACAGTATGTTGAGGCCCAACTCGGGCAAACGCCGCAGGGCCGGGGGCAGGGCCGGTACGACCAGGATCTCGCGGGTGGGACGAATTTGAAACGACATGAACTCCTAGGGTTCGGACAATTTCTAAGGATATCAAAGCAACGCGCCGATCATTCTTAGAGCTATGCTGGAGTCTATTCGCATGAAACGATACCAGGCGTTCACGTACGCTGCGGCGGCCGTTGGGATGTTGCTGGGGCTGGCTGCGGCGGGCTGTGGGAAGTCACAGAAGACGATTGTGGTGGGGTCGATGAGCTCCACCGAACAAGTGGTGCTGGGCGAAATTGTGGCGCAGCATCTGGAGCACCGGCTGGGCCGCAAGGTAGACAGGCGGCTGGATCTGGGCGGGAGCACGCTGGCGTACCAGGCGTTCCAGAGCGGCGAGATTAGTTTGTACGCGGAGGACGCGGGGACGATTGTAACGCAGATTCTGAAGGAGCAGCCGGGGGCGGATGCGTCCTTGATTTTCGCGCGGGCGCAGGGCGAGATGAAGCGCACGGCGCAGGCGGAGCTGCTGAATCCGCTGGGGCTGGACAATTCGTTTGTGGTGGCGATTCGCGCGGACGATCCGCGGGCGGCGAAAGTGTCGACGTTGAGCGACGCAGCGGCGGTTAAAGATGGATGGATTCTAGGCGCCACGGCGGAGTTCCAGCAACTGAGCGACGGGATGCCGATGTTGACGCAGTATAAGCTGCCGATGAAGGCGGCTCCGCGGAGCACGGATGGCGGACAGTTGTTTAAGGCGCTGGAAGGCGGGATGGTGACGATGATTGTGGCGCATGCAACGGACGGGGCGCTGACGCAAAAGAAGTGGAAAGTGCTGGGCGACGATCAGCATGTTTTTGTGCCGAGGCAAACATCGCTACTGGTAGCGGGGACCATGCTGGCGGCGCAGCCCGACGTGCGACCGGTGCTCGACGAACTGTCGGGCAAAATCACGACCGAGAAGATGCGCGAGTTGGATGCGCAGGTCGACGTGGGCGGGCAGCAGCCGAAGGATGTGGCGGCTGCGTTCCTGACGCAGAACGGGCTCTAGCGGCATAGGCCCTGTTCACAGGCTTGGGATCGCGTTTCCCGCCGGAAACCCGCCATTTCGATGGATTTTGGCACGTTTCCTTAGCGGGCATGAGATAATGAACATCATCGCCCGCGGTATCCGCGCTATCCGATAAAAACTTGATGCACACTGACCACGATCGTCTCCAGCCTGCGTTTGGATTCACCTTTGAAGACCTTTACAGCCGCGAAGGAATCGTGCGGCTGGACGCGGTGTTTTGTCACCATTTGCAGGCAGCGGATCTGGCGCTGCTTGAAAGGTTGACGGAGGCGCGCAGAGATCCGGCGGCGCTGGCTCGCAAGGCGCAATCGGAATTGATTATCGCGATTGCTCCGCACGTGGAGGATTTCATCGGCGAGTTGTTCGGGATCGCGCCGGAAGTAAGGGCGCTGCAGGCGAAGCATGATGCACTGGGTCCGCTGTATGCGTTGAAGCGGAAGTTCGTCCAGAAAAAAGCTATCAGCGGGATGACGGCGGAGAAGGCTGCGGCGATTCCGGGCGGGGCGTTGGGAGTGGCGTTGGAGGCGTTGTTTGGTGAGCCGTTGACGGAAGCGAGTTTCGTCGAGCACGTATCAAAGTGGCTGGATGCTGAGGCGGAGCATGCGGAGCAGTTAGGTGTGGCGCAGCAATATGCGGCTTGGGCGGCGCTGGCGCCGGCGGGTCGGCACAAACATTTGCATGGGGTTTTGTTCCGGGTGCCGCATAAGCTTGATATGGAGCATCTGGTGCCTGTCGAGACTGTGCACGTCAATGGCGTTGCGGAATTGGCGCTGCCCAAGGAGCACTGGCGGCATCGCGAAGGATTCAAGCTGACGGATGCGGGGATGAACCTGACGGCGGCGCTCGATCAGGCGCACTACTGCATCAAGTGCCACAACCAGGGGAAAGATAGCTGTTCGACGGGGCTTAGGGAAAAAGAGGGGCCGTTCAAGTCGACGGTGTTCGGGATTACGCTCGCCGGGTGTCCGCTTGACGAGAAAATTTCGGAAATGAATTTGGTCAAGCAGGACGGGAATTCTATCGGGGCGCTGGCGATTGCGATCATCGATAACCCGATGGTGGCGGGGACCGGGCATCGCATCTGCAATGACTGCATGAAGGCTTGCGTGTTTCAAAAGCAGGATCCGGTGGACATTCCGCAGGTGGAAACGCGCACGCTGAAAGATGTTTTGGAGCTGCCGTGGGGGTTTGAGATTTATAGTCTGCTGACGCGGTGGAATCCGTTGAACTTTGCGCGTCCGGTGCCGCGGGTGGCGACGGGGTACAAGGTTCTGGTGGTGGGGTTGGGGCCGGCGGGGTTCACGCTGTCGCATCATCTGATGAACGACGGGCACGTGGTGGCGGCTGTCGATGGGCTGAAGATCGAGCCGCTGCCGGAGAACATTTCCGGGGTTACGCCGCTGGGCGAGCGGGTGGCATTCCGGCCGATTCGCGACGTGAATGATTTGTATGAGTCGCTCGACGACCGCGTGATGGCGGGGTTTGGCGGAGTGGCGGAGTACGGGATTACGGTTCGCTGGAACAAGAACTTTTTGAAGATCATACGGCTGCTACTGGAGCGGCGCGAAGAATTCCGCATGTTTGGCGGGGTGCGCTTTGGTGGGACGCTCACAGTGGACGACGCGTTCGAGCTGGGGTTCGATCATGTGGCGTTGTGCGCAGGGGCGGGTCGGCCTACTGTGATCCCGATGAAGAACGGGCTGGCGCGCGGGGTGCGGCAGGCTTCCGATTTCTTAATGGCGCTGCAGTTGACGGGCGCGGCGAAATCGAACTCGCTGGCGAATTTGCAATTGCGCATGCCGATTGTGGTGATCGGCGGGGGCTTGACGGCGGTCGATACGGCTACGGAGTCGATGGCGTATTACGTCGTGCAAGTCGACAAATTTTTGGAGCGTTACGAGGCGCTGGCCGCTGCTAAGGGCGCGGCGGAAGTGCGGGCGACTTGGACTCCGGAAGAAGCGGCTACCGCGGATGAGTTTATCGGGCATGGACTCGCGATTCGGGCGGAACGCGAAAAGGCGGCGCACGAGGGGCGCGATCCTCGGCTGATTGATCTCATCAATTCGTGGGGCGGGGTGACGCTGGCTTACCGGCGGCGGATGATCGATGCTCCGAGCTACACGTTGAATCATGAGGAAGTGGCTAAGGCGCTCGAAGAGGGCGTGCGGTTTGCGGAGAGTGTGACGCCGGATGAGGTTGAGGTGGACCAATACGGCCACGCTTCGGCGTTGTGGGTTTGGGTGAAGACGCAAGCGGGCGAGCGGGTGCGGATGCCGGCGCGGTCGATCCTAGTGGCGGCGGGGACACAGCCGAATACGGTGCTGGCGCGTGAGGATACTGCGAACGTGTTTCTGGACGGCAAGTGGTTTCAGGCTGTCGATGAAGACGGGCAGCCAGTGAAGCCGCAGCGGTTGGCTAAGCCCGCGAAAGTTTCGGTGTTGATGTCGATTCGTGCGGACGGGCGCGGGATTAGTTTCTTTGGGGATCTGCATCCTTCTTTCGCGGGCAATGTGGTGAAGGCGATGGCGAGCGCGAAGCAGGGGCATCCGGTGGTGTCGCGGTTGTTGGCGCGGCGGGCGCCTGCTGGTCCGCTGGCTGCGGATCTGCTGCATAAGTTGAATGGCGAGCTGCGCGCCAAGGTGCGTGAGGTGGTGCGGCTGACGCACAACATTGTCGAGGTGATTGTGGAGGCTCCGATGGCGGCGCGGGCGTTTTTGCCGGGGCAGTTTTATCGATTGCAGAATTTTGAGACGCTGGCTCCGCGGGTCGAGGGGACTGTGCTTGGCATGGAAGGGATTGCGTTGACGGGGGCGTCGGTCGATCGCGAGAAGGGGTTGCTGTCGACGATTGTGCTGGAGATGGGCGGGTCCTCTGATTTGTGCGCGCTGTTGAAGCCGGGCGAGCCGGTGATTTTGATGGGTCCGACGGGGACGCCGACGCATACGCCGGCCGAGGAAACGGCCTTGTTGGTAGGTGGCGGGCTCGGAAACGCGGTTTTGTTTTCGATCGGGCAGCAGTTGCGGGCGAACGGGTCGCGTACGATTTACTTTGCGGGTTATAAGAAGATTGTCGATCGCTATAAGATCGAGGAGATCGAGCGGGCGGCGGATGTGGTGGTGTGGTGCTGCGACGAAGCTCCGGGATTTACGCCGGGGCGGGCGCAGGACAAGGCGTTTGTCGGAAATATCGTCGAGGCGATTGTGGCTTACGGGCGTGGGGATCTGGGCGAGGCGGAGATTCCGCTGCATGCGGTCGATCGCGTGATGGCGATTGGGTCAGATGGCATGATGGCGGCGGTGGCGCGGGCGCGGCATACGGTGCTCAAGAAATATTTGAAGCCGGATCATGTGGGGATCGGCAGTATTAATTCGCCGATGCAGTGCATGATGAAAGAGATTTGCGCGCAGTGTTTGCAGATCCACAAAGACCCGACTACGGGCGACGAGACGGTGGTGTTCAGTTGCTTCAATCAGGACCAGCCGCTCGATCAGGTGGACTGGGCGAACTTGCGCACTCGGCTTTCGCAGAACGGCGTGCAGGAAAAACTCACTAAGCAGTGGATCGATCGCTGTCTGCGGGAGATGGGCGCGCGGGAAGCGGTTACGGTGGGGTGAGTTGGAGTTCCATTACTAGAGCGGGTTCGGTGGGGCCGGCGTAGTAGCGCGGGATGGTGCGCACCGTTTTGAAGTGGAATTTACGGTTGAGCGCGATCATTCGGGCGTTGCTTTTGCGGGTGGTGGTCACGATGCGCGTGAAGCCGCGGCGGCGGGCGTAGGCGATCTGCCATTGCTTCATTAACTGGCCCAGGCCCTTTCGTTGAAAGCGCGGGAGGATGCCGGTGGTGCTGACGTAGAGGGTGCCTTTGGAGTGTTGCGTGTTCTTGTCGAAGGCGCAGCAGCCGGCTTTGACGCCGTCGATCAGGAGCCAGTAGGGCTCGCACTGGTTCCAGTATTCGGCCGGGAAGACGTCGGCTCTTGGGAAGACTTTTTTGTCGAAGGCCTGCAGATTGCGGAGCTCGGCGGGGAGGACCGCTCGTCTAAACTCCGTGTTCACTTGATGTTGATGAGCTTGTCGTTGCGGCCGGGGCGGCTATCGCGATCCAGGAAATAATTGACCCAGGAACTGGTGCCTTTTAAGGCCAGGTTGCGCGGGGGGACGTAGGTTTTGAGAACGTCGAGGTGGCCATTGTCGCGGGCGCGCTCATAGGCGGTTACCCACACACACTGTTTGTCTTCGACTTCACACTGTCCGTTGAGAGTGCCGCCGCAGGGGCCGTTGCGCTGGCTCTTGGGGCAGGTTTGTGGACACACGTATTCGGTGTATTCGAGCACGCAGTTGCCGCAGGCCTGGCAGCCGAACATGGGGAGCTTCATGGCGAACTCGGCGCGTTCTAACGCTGACGACAGCGCGGGGTGGTGGTCGACGAAATTCATGGTTTCGGTGACCAGGGTGCGCAGCGGGCCGGGTTTCTTGACGTTGAAAATCTGGCCCATGGTGTCGAGGACTTTCGGCATCAAGGCTGGAGTTTTGTGGTGCGTCTTTGGATGGTCGAAGAAATAGAAGCCGTCTTTGGGAGCGTAGGTGATTTCTTCGGCGAGTTCTTCCCAGCGGGGGGCTAGTTCCTCGGAGCGCTCGATGATCCAGTGGATGCGCTTAGCCATGTGCTCGCCGCCAAGGTAGGCTCCAGCGTAGCCTAGGCCTTTGACGATCGCTACCATTTGTGCGGCGCGTTCCAGGCGGGCGGCCACGCCTTTGTCCTCGGCTTTGGCTTCTTCGCGGACGCGTTCGAGAAGTTCGGGGGACACCCAGCAACCGGGGGGCTCGCCTTTCGACATTTTCTCGGCGGCGCGCTGGTTGAGGACGTAGACGTTGCCTAGGATGGGGGTCTTCAGGCCGCGCTCGTCCATGTAGCGCTTGAGTTCGCGGAATTTTTTGGCGTCGAAACCGAGTTGGGTGATGGCGTAGTCGGCTCCGGCGGCGATTTTCTTTTCGAGCTTTAGGTATTGATAGGCGCAGTCGGCTTCGGTGTATTTGAAGGGCGAGACGGCTACCGAGATATAGAACGGCATGCCGCCTTGGCGCAGCTCGCTGATCATTTCTACTAGCTGGACCGAGTCCAGGTGAAAGTAAGGCGTAGAGGTGGCGGCGGTGGCTTTGGGATAATCGCCGGTGATTGCGAAGACGTTGTCGATGCCCAGGGCATTCATGTCTTCGAGAGTGGTGCGCAGATCCAGGCGATCGCGGCTCACGCAGGTTAGATGAAGATTGGGCGAGAGGCCACGGGCGCGGGCGGCGGCGCTGATACGAACGGGATTCTGGCCGAGGGCTCCGCCGGCGAAACTAGTGATGCCTCCGGCGACTACGGCGGGGACACGCGCGAGGTGCGAGGCGATTTCGAGAAGGCGGGCTTCGCGCATGGTCGCGCTGGCTACTAGCTCGACGAAGTAGCAGAACTTTCCGCCGGTGAGGGCTTCGCGCACCGGGTTGTCGTGCGGCAGCGTGGCGATGGCGGAGTGCGCGGGTGCGAGGCTAGTTTCTTCTACTGGCATACATTATGGACGTGTGCGAGGCTTTGCGGTAATGGAAGGGGGCGAAATAAACGTCGTAGCCGCTCTGTTCGCCGATGCCTTTGAGGAGCGCTCCGTTGACCCAGTTGACGATGGAGCCGTCCATCTTGCCGGGGCCGCGGAAGGCTTTTTGGTATTCCTGGAATTCGCGAACGAAAATGTCTTGCACCTGTAGATAGCCGCGCGGGTGGAGCAGAGGCAACGTCTGTAAGAAGCTTTGCAACGCGCCGGAGCTCAGGTGGAAACGGAAATCCTTGGGGGCGTTGGCTAGAACGCTTTCGACCATAGGGAGATCGACGCCGGCAGGGAACGGCGAGTCCTGCAGGGTTTCGACGCTCACCAGGCGGTCTTCGAGGCGCACGGCTTGCCACACGTCCTGCCAGAAGGTCATGCCGAGGGCGTGGTCTCCGAAGTAATCGGGGCCGCTGCCGAGGAGGCGTTCGACGCTGGAGCGGAATTTCTCGACGGGGATCTGGCAGCGTTCGCCGATGCGCTGCATTTCGGCCAGAGGAAGATAGGCGCGGGACTCGACCAGATACAGTTTGCCGTTGGCGCGGAAGTATTCTTCGTCGGGAAGGTTGTCGTAGACGTTGGTGGTGTGGACGTGGAGAATTTTGTCGCGCAGGAAGCCGAGGGTTTTCAGGGGCTGCATGGCGTCGAGGACCAGGAAGCTACAGAGGTCGACGTGTTTCTGGACGGCGGGGCGCGATTGATCGAGCGTGATGAGAGCGTAGTCTCCGAGCAGAACGCGCAGGCGCGGATAGTAATTGGTGCCGCGCTGTTTGTCGAGGGCTTGGAAGGCGTCGAGCCATAGGCCGCAGCGGGTGCCGGTTCCTACTCCGATTTCGAGATAGTAGATTTCCGCGGGGAGCTCGCCGGTTTTGTCGAGTTCGCGGAGGAGAGTCCAGAAGTCGGCGACGCCGTCGGCGATGGAAGTGGCGTGGTGCGCATCTGAAGTGCCGCCGGGGAGGGCGCGTTCGTAACCACGGCCGGTCCACTTCTCCCATTCCTGGAAATGGTTCCAGTAGAGCTGGTTGAAATCCCAGGCGATGCTGCGGCGGAAGGATTTGAAATCTTCGAGAGGCAGGCGGTCCGTGTCTTCGGAGTTGGAGCGCGAGAAGGCGCGCAGAATCTGACGGTAGAGAGCGCCCGGGTCGACTTGACGCGTATCGATGCGGAGTTCTGAAACCGGCGCGCCGCCGGCATGGCCGTTGTGGGTTTCGGCTAAGAGGACGGGCTCGCGAAAGTTATTTTTGTACTGAATCCAGTCGAGCTCGATTTGGAAGCTGACCAATTGGTCTTGCGGGATGCAGCCTTCCTGCACCAGGAAATGCAGAGTATCCGTTACGTTCTGCACGTTGACGCCGGCTTTTTCTTGAAGGTGATTTAACCGCAGGGGCATAGGGTTTCAGAGACTCGATCCGGACTTAGAATAGCGCGTTTCTTTCCCTGCGGGGGGAGGGTTGGGGAGGGGTATTTCGGATGGCGCAAAGGTGATTTTTCGCATAGTGACGCGGATGAACTATTCTGTGGGGACTATGACACGGCGGGATGTTCTGAAGTCGACGGTGTTGCTGGGCGCGGCCGGTCGCGGGTTGAACGCTGCTGCGACGGACTTGACTGGGCTTAGTCTTTCCGCGGTAGGCGCGTTACTGCGACGGAAAACTGTGTCACCGGTGGAATTGACTGAGGCGTGTCTGGCGCGAATCGAACGGTCGCAACCCATCTTGAACGCTTTCATCACGGTGACGGGGGAGCAGGCTCTACGGCGGGCGCGGGATGCAGAGGCGGAAATCCACAAGGGGAACTGGCGCGGTCCGCTGCACGGGGTGCCGATCGCCCTTAAGGATTTGATCGATACGGTAGGAATTCGCACCACGGCGGGGAGCGAGTTGTTCAAGGATCGCATTCCGCAGGAAGACGCGGAGGTAGTGCGACGTTTGCACGCGGCGGGCGCGGTAATGTTGGGCAAGCTGAACATGCATGAGTTTGCTTATGGCGCGACGTCGGTGCCCACTTTTTTTGGCGCAGTGCACAATCCGTGGAAGACAGATCGCATTGCGGGCGGCTCGTCGGGGGGATCGGCGGCGGCGGTCGCTGCGGGGCTATGTTTTGCGGCGCTGGGATCGGATACGGGCGGATCTATCCGCCAGCCGTCGGCTTATTGCGGGATCACGGGGCTGAAACCTACTTATGGGCGCGTGAGCACGCGGGGGGCGATTCCGTTATCGTGGTCGCTCGATCATCTAGGGCCGATGTGCCGCAGCGTGGAGGACGTCGCGTTACTGCTACAGGTGATTGCGAGCTACGATCCGCTGGAGACGAGCAGCGTGGACGCGCCGGTGCCGGATTATTCCAAGGCTCTGAAGACGAGAGTTTCGGCATTGCGGCTGGGCATTCCGCGCGCGATTTTCTATGAGCAACTGGATCCGGAAATCGACGCGGCAGTGAAGCAGGCGATGGAGGTGTTGAATAAGCTGACGGCGGGGGCTCGCGAAGCGGTGTTGCCTGCGTACCAACCGCTCCCGGTGCTGGATGCGGAAGCGCATGCGTACCATGCCGGCTACATCGCGAAGACGCCGGAGCTGTACCAACCGGCGACGCGAACGCGGATTGAGGGAGGGGCGAGGATCACCGCCGAGGCTTACATTCAAGGCCGCCGCGAACTCGACCGCCTGCGCTCCGCCGTTGCCGGAGTGTTTGCTAACGTGGATCTGCTGGTGACACCCACCACGCCGGTTCCACCGGCAACCATTGCTGAGGCCAAGGTAAGTGAAATCCCTGGGCCTGGCAGGACGACGCCTTCGCTGCGCAATACAGCACCGTTCGATATTTATGGTCTGCCGACGATCTCGGTACCTTGCGGTTTCACTAGTGCAGGATTGCCGATCGGGCTGCAGATCAGCGGACCTCGGCTGGGGGAGCCGGCGGTACTGGCGCTGGCGCACGCTTATCAGCAGGCCACGGCTTGGCATACGCGGCGTCCGGAATTCATACTGTAAATAGGATGAAGGTTTCGTTACTGGGACTCTTATTGATGGCGGGATTGGCTTCGGCTCAGTGGATCAATTATCCGACGCCGGGGGTGCCGAAGAATGCGGATGGGTCGCCGAACTTGAACGCGCCCACGCCGCGGACGGCGGATGGCAAGCCGGATTTTTCAGGCGTGTGGCTGCTGGAGAAAAATCAACCGTGTCCGAAGGAGGGGTGTCCGGACATGGAGATCACGAAAGAGTTCATGAACATTGGCTGGAGTTTGCCTGAGGGCTTGCCGTATCAGCCTTGGGCGCTGGAGCTGCGCAAGGCGCGGATGGCAGAGAATTCGAAGACGGATCCAGGTGCGAATTGCCGGCCGACGGGGTTGTTTAAGCTGACCATCAATCCGTTCTATCGAAAGTTTTTGATGTTGCCGGGGTTGGTGGTGATCTTGAATGAGCGCGATTCGGCCTACCGGCAGATCTTCACGGACGGGCGGGCGCTGCCGGTGGATCCGACTCCAACGCCGAACGGGTATTCGGTGGGGAAATGGGATGGCGATACGCTGGTGGTGAATACGATCGGGATTGCGGATGGGGAATGGCTGGATCGGAACGGGGATCCGTTGACGGATGCGGCGAAGCTTACGGAGAGGTTCCGGCGCCTGAATTACGGAACGATGGAGATTGAGTTTACTGTCGACGATCCGAAAGCTTATACGAAGCCATGGACGGTAAAAATTAAACAGTTCATTGCGCTCAACACGGAGCTGATTGACTTCTTCTGCATGGAAAACGAGAAGGACGCTCCGCACGAAGTGGGCAAGTAGTTACCAGATCTTGCACTGCTGGGCGCGGACCATGGGCTGTCCGGCGCGGCATGCGAATGCCTTTCCAAATTCCGGCATGTTGGAGACTACGCCGTTGATGCGGTATTCCTCGGGCGAGTGCGGATTGGTGATGGCGTTGGCCCGCTTGCTCTCGGTGCGTTCGTCGCCGCAGGCCCATTGGGCCATGCCGACGAAGAAGCGCTGATCGGGCGTTAGGCCGTCGACAGGCTGGAGCGTCTGATTTTTCGTGGCTTCTTTCCATGCGATGTAGGCTAGCAGCGTTCCGCCGAGGTCGGCGGCGTCTTCACCTAGCGTTAGTTTTCCGTTGATCTTGATGTCGTCGATCACAGTGAAGCCGGAGTATTCATCGGACACGCAGGCGGCGCGCTTGGCGAATTCCTGGGCGTCCTGCATAGTCCACCAATCTTTCAAATTGCCTTTGGCGTCGAACTGGCGGCCTTCGTCGTCGAAGCCGTGAGTGAGTTCGTGGCCAATAGTGGCGCCGGTGTTGCCGTAGTTGGGGGCGTCGTCGAGCCTGGGGTCATATAAAGGCGGCTGCAGGACGCCGGCGGGGAAATTGATGTCGTTCATCTGCGCGTCGTAATAGGCGTTGACGGTGGGCGGGGTCATTTGCCACTCGGTGCGGTCTAAGGGGCGGCCGATTTTGGCTAGCTCGCGGCGGTTCTCAAACAGAGTGGCGCGTTCGACGTTGCCGTAGTAATCGTCGCGCAGGATTTTGATGGTGCTGTAATCGCGCCAGTGGTCGGGGTAGCCGATTTTGTTGGCGACGGCGTGGAGTTTTTCTAGCGCGCGTTTTTTCGTGGCGGGGCCCATCCAAGGAAGAGTCTCGATTTCCGATTGCATGGCGGACTCGATTTCCTTGGTCATCTGGACGGCGCGAGTTTTGGTGTCGGGGCCGAAGGTTTTGGCTACGAACTCTTGGCCGAGGGCTTCGCCCAGGTCGTCATCGATGCGCGCCACGCAGCGCTTCCACAGGGGCTGCATGGTTTGGACGCCGCGCAGGTAGTGGTTGTAGAAATCGAAGTTCGTGGTGACGAAGGCGGAGGAGAGTAAGGGGGCCTTCGAGTGAGTGAGGTGCCAGCGCAGGTAGGTTTTCCAATCGTCGAGGCTGCGGGCTTTGAGCTGCGCTTGGACTTCGGTGAAGAAGGCGGGCTCTGTTACGTTGAGGGGCGGGACGCGGGCAAGATCGATGGTGGCGAAGTAATTTTTCCAGGGGAAGGCGGGGGTGAGCTGCTGCAATTTCGCTAGCGTGTAGGGGTGGAACAGTTTGTGGGGGTCGCGCTGTTCTACTCTCGTGAGCGAGGCTTTGGCTAGCGCGGTTTCGATGCTCATGACAGTTTGTGCGTCGGTCTGGGCTTGCGCGGATGGCTCGCCGGCGAGTACGAGCATTTTTTGGATGTGGTCGAGATAGCGCTCGCGTATTTCTACGGATTTGGGGTCAGTCTTGGTGTAGTAGTCGCGGTCGGGGAGTCCGAGGCCGCCGGCGCCTAGGAAGGCGATGACGCGGGAGGAATCGGCGAAGTCTTGGCCGGAGGAGAAGCCGAATAGGAATTGGCTTCCGGCGCTGGTTAGTTGGGTATGTGCCAGGAATGCGGCTAGGTCACTCACGGATTTTAGGGCGGCTACTTTGTCGAGCTCCGCTTGGAGCGGGGCGGCTCCGGATTTTTCGCGCGCGGCTTCGTCCATGCAGGCGTTGAAGTAATCGCCGATTTCGGTTTCGACGGGAGTGCGGGTGGGAGAGGGCTTGGCGGCTTGTTCGAGGATGCCCCAGAGGAAGCGTTGGTTCTCGGTGGCGAGTTTCGAATACACGTTCCAGCGGGCTTGGTCGGGCGGGATGGGATTGTTTTTGATCCACGATCCGCAGGCGTATTGGTAGAAGTCGGTGCAGGGGTCGACGGCGCGATTCATCGACGAGACGTCGAGGCTGGGGCTGTAGGGGAGGGCGGTGAGTGGAGTGTCTTGGGCGAAGGCAAGAGGGGCTAGGAGGGCGAGGGAAACTAGTTTCATGGGCGGAACTCCACACTGCGCACCAGGCGCACGGCTTTGTTTTCGAGTAACTGGGCGATCACGGGCTCGGGCACTGGCTGATCGGTTTCGATGAGGGTGATGGCAGTGAGCGGGGCGCCGGGGCGGTCGGGTTTTTCTTGACGTCCTAGAGAGAGCGCGGCGATGTTGACTTGGCCTTTGCCGGTTACGGTGCCGATGTAGCCGAGAACTCCCGGGACGTCTTCATTGGTCAAGAAGAGTAGGTGGCCGGCTAGCGTAGCCTCGCAGCGGATGCCATCGACGGCTAGCAGGCGGGGCTTGTCCATGACGATGGCGCCTTCGACGGTGGTGACGCCTTTGTCGGTTTCGAGTTCGATGCGGAGGGAATCCATGTGGCCGGTGGGGCGCTCGAAACGTTCGGCGTAGCTGAGGCCGCGGTCGGCGGCTAGTTTGAGGGCGTTGACGACGTTGGCTCTGACGGCTAGGGAGCGGCTGAGGACTCCGGCGAGTCCGGCGTTGCGGATCAAGCGGGTGTTCTGCGGCGGAAAATTGCCGTGGTAGACGAGGCGCACTAATTTTGGATTCGCGGTCGCCACGTGGGCGGCGAAGGTTCCTAGGCGCTCGGCTAGGCCTGCGTAGGGGGCGACGGCGCGATAGGCTTCCTCAGACATCGCGGGGACGTTGACGGCGTTGACGGCCACGCCTTCGTTGAAATATTCGATGAGGTGTTCGGCCAGGCGGACGGCGATTAATTCGGTGGCTTCTTCGGTCGACCCGCCGATGTGCGGGGTGGCTAGGACTTGGTCCATCGCTAGCAGGGGCTCGCCGGCTTCGGGGGGTTCGGTTTGCAGGACATCGAGCGCGGCTCCGGCGACTTTGCCGGATTCGATGGCGCGGCGGAGGGCGGCGACGTCGACCAGCTCGCCGCGGGCGCAGTTGACGATGCGCACGCCGTGCTTCATTTTCGCGAAGGCTTCGTCGTTCAGCATGCCCATGGTTTCGGTGGTGAGGGCGACGTGCAGGGTGATGTAATCGGCTTGCGCGATGAGTTCTTCGCGGCTGACCAGTGTTACGCCCAGGTCGGCGGCGGCTTCGGAATTTACGTAGGGATCGTTGGCTACGATCTTCATTTCGAAGCCGCGGGCGCGGCGGACTACTTCTCGTCCGATACTGCCGAGTCCCATGACGCCCAGCGTTTTACGGCGGAGTTCGGTGCCGAGAAACTTTTTACTTTCCCAGCGTCCGTGACGGGTGGCGTCGATGGCTTGGGGGATTTGGCGGGCCATGGCTAGCATGAGTCCGAGTGTGTGTTCGGCGACGGCGACGGCGCTTTCGCCGGGCATGTTCATGACTAAGATGCCGGCGGAGGTGGCGGCGTCGAGATCGACGAAATCGGTGCCAACGCCGGGGAAGGCGATGACGCGGAGTTTCTTTGCGGTCTCGATTTGCGCTGCGGTGACTTTTCCGGTGCGCGCGGCTAGCAAAACTTCGGCGTCGGCCAAATGCTGGGGGTATTCGGTGGGGCTGGAGGTGATGATTTCCCAGCCGGGCTGTGCTTTCAAGAGTTCGATGCCCGCTGCGCGCAACGGTTCCGCGATTACGATTTTCATGGCTCCCTAAACGGTTACTGGTTGTTTCTTGGCGACGTAATGTAGCTGAACGGCCGCTACGCCGGCGCCTAGTTTTACTGGAACATCGTGGGCGAGCAGGATCAACTCCAATTCGGCTATCAAGGCGAATAAATCGGCTACATCGAAGTAGCCCAGGTGGGCGATGCGGAACAGGCGGCCCTGCATTTCGCTTTGGCCGTCGGCGATGATGGAGCCGAATTTCTGGCGGAATTCTTTTACGATGACGGTTGAACTCAAACCGGGCGGGGCTTTGATGGCGGTAACGGCGCCGCTGGGGGAGGCGGGTGCGAAGAGTTCGAGGCCCAGGGCTCCGCAAGCGGCGCGGGTGGCGGCGGCTAATTGCTGGGCGTTGTTTATGAGTTCATTCATGCCGAGAGTTTGAATATATTTGAGGACTTCAGCGAGTCCAAGGATTAAGGACGTCGCTGGAGTCCACGAGGATTCTCCCTTGGCCGCATTTTTCTTTTCTCGGCGGAGGTCGAAGTAATAACGCGGCAGGCGCGCGGATTCCATCGTTGCCCAGGCTTTGGGGCTGACGGAGATGAACGCTAAACCGGGGGGCAGCATGAAAGCTTTCTGCGAGCCGCCGATTACGAAATCGAGGCCCCAGCTATCTATGTCTAATGGCATGGTGCCGATGCCGGTGATGGCGTCGACGATGAAGAGTGCCGGCGTGGTCTTCACGATTTCGCCCATGGCGCGGACGTCGTGGGCGGCTCCGGTGGAGCTTTCGGAGGCTTGGACGAAGACGGCTTTCGCGTCGGGATTCGCGGCTAGCGCTTTCTGGAGAGTGGCGGGCTCTACTACCGATCCGTAGGGGGCGCTGAGGACAAGCGGGTTCAGATTGTAGGCTTGGGTGAGTTCCACCCAACGCTCGCCGAATTTTCCGGCGCTGCAGACGATGACGCGGTCGCCGGGGGAGAGGCAGTTGGTGATGGAGGCCTCCATGGCTCCGGTGCCGGAGGAGGCTAGGATCAAGACATCGTTGGTGGTGCTGAGAACTTTTTT
>Ga0265314_10002503_pt1 | contig 18754 bp, 23 predicted proteins | sample 4126metaG_FD_203106 | JGI IMG/M metagenome (GOLD analysis project Ga0265314, IMG submission 203106) | Rhizosphere microbial communities from Carex aquatilis grown in University of Washington, Seatle, WA, United States - 4-1-26 metaG | ecosystem: Host-associated > Plants > Roots > Rhizosphere >... | reverse complement strand
TAGACGATGTTCGAATCTATAGCGGCTCTTTGCTCGAACCATAATTTCTCATCATTGTGATCCGTCGCGCCTTCACCCTCGTCGAACTTCTGGTCGTGATCAGCATCATTGGCCTGCTTTCGACGATCGCCATCGTTTCGATGAACAGCTCGCGCGACAAGGCGCGGATCGCCTCAGGACAATCGTTCGAACAATCGATCTTTCAAAAGTTCGGCGATCGCTTAGAAGCGGAATGGCCTTTCGATGCGGCTCCCGGTGGTATCACCCCGGACATTTCGGGAAACGGCCATACAGGAACTGTAACTAACCCCGCGCTCGTTGCAGGAATGTTCGGAAGCGCCCTGTCTTTCACCGGTTCGTCCTGGGTAGAAGTTGGCCCTATGGATATCAGTAACGGTATTACTGTGAGTGCTTGGATTTATCCGACCGTGTCCGGACAGAGTGGTTTTATTATCGGGAAACTCCCTGTCAATTCGCAGTGGGAGTTTATGCTGGAGGGCGGTTTAATCATTTGGCGGGGCGGTGCAACGGTAAATAATAATGCCAGCTGCCCCGAACCGTCAACGAACACCTGGCATAATGTGGTCGGAACGCAATATGGTACCCAGGCGAGTGTTTATATTGACGGCCACCGCTGCGTAACCGCGACAATACCGGCAATTGGGGACAGCGCCGGGAATGTGGAAATTGGCACCTTCGGTCCAGGCGCTTATCGCTTTAACGGTCTTATCGACCAGCTCCGCGTTTACAGCGGCTCGGTGCTTGAGCCGTAGGTCGTATAGGGGACGGACCCCTTATCAATATGGAAAGGGGTCTGTCCCCGTCGGCACACCCGGGTGTAAACGACGGGGTTTAGTGGTAGTATAAGATTATTATGACGAAGCGCGGCGATTCACACACACACTAAAGCTCGCGCAGCATTCACGCTCGTTGAACTTTTGGTCGTGATCGGCATTATCGGCTTGCTTTCGACGATCGCGATTACTTCATTATCTTCGGCGCGCAGACAATCTCGAAACGCCAAACGGATCGCCGACGTCAAACAACTTGTAACCGCTTTTAGTTTGGGGCTTGATGCCAATGGCACTTACCCAAGTACCGGTGGCAGTGTTTATAAATGTATAAGTTCCGCGTGCACGACCGGTTGGGCAGCTTACTCCGCGAGCGGAACGGTGGATGCATTCTTTACTCCTTTTATAACCAAACCCACCGACCCTGATGATAATAATGCGCGCACGTGTGGCGGTTATCTATATAACGGTGCCGCAGCATTTGCCGGTGGATTACCGGCGATAGATTTTTTACTCGAACCTCCCGCCACCTGTGGTGTAGGAACGCTTCGTTCCACCACTGCTAATTACGTGGAGTGTATGGTGGCGCTATATTAAGTCAATCGTAACGGGGCGAAGGGGAAAAGGAGTAAAGGGGACATGACCCTTCAATTTTATTGATCACCGCCCTCTTAACCGGCAATCTTTATCCGCTCGAGGGCTTGAAAGAAAACGTCATCATCGGCCGTTTGATTCCTTCGGGAACCTGCTATCTCGTTCCGAGATAAAAACAATTCTCGTTATTGCGAGCCGAGCCGCAGCGAGGCGCGGCAATCTCATAACGGTCTTATCGACCAAGTCCGCATTTACAGCGGCTCGGTGCTAGAGCCGTAGGTCGTATAGGGGACAGACCCCTTATCAACATGGAAAGGGGTCTGTCCCCGTCGGCAACTGTTAATGGTCGTTTTTGGGAAGATAGGGTCATGAACGATCTTAAAAATAAGCACGGATATAAAGAAAAGGCCCCATAAGGACGAAACCTTATGGGGTGATCTTTTCCGTTGGTGATAAGTAAACAATAACAAACCCTCTCGCGTATTTGCAAGCCGACATTTGCTTAAAGGGGCTTGGTTTGGCATTATTAAGGCATGAATAATCGGGTTTGTGTCTTCATCGATGCCTCTAATTTATGGCAAGCGCAAAAGGCTAAAGGTCGTCTTTTTGATTATGAAAAAACGGTTAATTTTTTAAAGTTGAAGTTTGCAGCGACTTCTACTAAGTGCTTTTACTATACTGCTTATCCCGCCGACGGAACGCGAAGCTATGATTTAAACGGAAAGCATAAGTTTTTTACGTTTCTGAAAAAGGGTCTCGGGTTTGTCGTACGAAAAAAAGAATTGAAACGAATATCGATCATTACCGAGGCGGGGGAAATGTATGAAGAGAAAGGAAATATGGACGTAGAAATGACCATCGATACGATGCATTTTTTTGTAAACTATGATACGGCGATATTTTTTACGGGCGATTCGGATTTTCTTGCCCTAATAACTTATCTGCGCGTTGGCGGCAAAAAAGTTTTTGTTTTTTCATCAAAAAATAATGTTTCTCAAGAGTTAAAAACCGGCAGTGATGGATATTATGATGTATTGAACATAGCAGACGATATTTGGGGCAAAGAACTGAAACACCGTGCGGAATCTCCATAAACGAAAACCACCCTCCGCTAGGAGGATGGTTCTTGGATGTAATGCCCTTTCAGTCTATGGCAGACCGAAAGACACGTGTAATATACAATAAATCGGATGGATCGTCAATAGTTAGAGTCGCTTATCTATTTAGCTAAAATATGTCCAAGCATTCCCATTGGGCCAAAGTAAAACGCGCCAAAGGATCGGCTGATCGGGCCAAAGCCATTGTTGGCAGCAAATTGTTGAAGCTGGTTTCGACCGCCGCCAAGTCCGGCGGGGGCGATCCAAGCATGAATTTTAAATTGCGCCTCATCATGGACACGGCCAAAAACGCCGGCGTGACCAAGGATGCCATCGACCGCGCCATCGCCAAAGCCACCGGCGCCGGCGCCGATGCCGAGCAGTTGGAAACCCTGCTCTACGAAGCTTACGGCCCGGGCGGGGTCGCCATCCTCATCGAATGCCTGGCTTCAAACCGCAACAAAGCCGTCGCCGAAACCAAACACGCCCTTAACGTGAACGCCGGCGCCTTGGCCGGCGAGGGCAGCGTCAAATGGATGTTTCAGCACCGCGGCGTGTTGCGTTTTGCCAAACCGCAGAATGACGAGTTCGAACTCAAAGCCATCGACGCCGGCGCCGATGACGTTGTTTATGAAGATGACGGCTATACCGTTTACACCGGTTTGGATAATTTGGAAAAAGTAAAAAACGCCATTTCCGCCCAAGGCGGATCCGCCTCGGGCGGAGCCGAAGAAGTTGAATTCGCCGGCTGGCAATGGATCCCCAAAGACCGCATCCCGGTTCCGGAAGCGGAGCAGGGGAACTTGGATGCGCTCCTCGAAGCGCTTGATGAATTGGAAGATGTTAATGAGGTTTATACTAACGCGGAGTAACGAGGGATTAGATCTTAGGGGTTAGGGATTAGTGTATGGAAATACGATCGTTTAGGGATTTAACAGTCTGGAATAAATCAATGGACTTGGCGAGCAAAGTCTATCGTTTTTCTGATCTAATTCCGTCAAAAGAACATTTTGGTTTGATCTCACAAATGCAGCGTGCTGCAGTTTCTATCCCCTCAAATATTGCTGAAGGATACCAGCGCAAAGGAACCAAAGAACTTATTCAGTTTTTGAGAATTTCATATGGTTCCGCTGCGGAATTAGAGACGCAACTCTTGTTGGCTCGAAGTATTTATAATTTAGACATCGAACAAATTTTAAACCTTCTAATAGAAGTTCAGAAAATGTTAAATGCGTATCAAATTTCCTTGACCGCAAAACTTTGATTTGGTTTCCGTCACTAACCCCTAACCCCTAACCCCTAATCCCTCATGACAATTTTAGGAATCGACCCAGGAATAGGAAGAGTTGGCTATGGAATAATAAAGAAAGAAGGCTCAAAGCTGACCGCCGTAACCTACGGCTGCATTGAGACGCCGAAAACCGATGACCACGGCTTGCGCTTGCAGATGATCAAAACCGACCTCGGCAAAATAATCCGCGACTACAAACCAGAGGTTATCGGCGTTGAAAAACTTTTTTTCCAAAAGAACGTGAAAACCGCGACTGCAGTCGGGGAGGCGCGCGGGGTCATTTTGCTCCTGTGCTCCGAGTCCGGCGCCAAGGTGGTCGAGATCGGCCCCGGCCAGGTTAAACAGAGCATGACCGGCTACGGCAACGCCGATAAAAAACAAATGCAGCAGATGGTAAAAATTATTTTCAAATTAGACAAGGTCCCCCAACCCGACGACGCCGCCGACGCGCTGGCGGTCGCCTACGCGGCGGCCGTACTCCAGTAACTCATCCTTATCCTTCCCCTATAATAAGAGAAGGAGCAAGAAGCCGCTCATTTTAGATGTAACCCCATCAAATATTGAAGCATATCAACCCCTCTCTTATAATAAGAGAGGGTAGGGTGAGTTAGCGGACGGAAACGCGTCAATGTATGTATTTCAACAACAATAATGAAAAATTAAAGCCTCTTCGTCAGCAACTTCGACGCAATCAAACGGACGCCGAACGAAAGTTGTGGAATGCACTAAGAAGCCGACAGCTTTTAAATTTAAAATTCGTTCGTCAGTATGGCGTTGGAAATTTTATTATCGATTTCTACTGTTCGGAAAAGAAATTGGCCATTGAATTGGATGGCGGCCAGCATAATGATGAAGAAAATATTAAGCGTGATCAGACAAGAACGCTATATTTGGAACAGCAAGGGATAAAAGTAATAAGATTTTGGAATAATGACGTTTTGAATAACATCGATGGTGTTGGCGAGTCGATCATGAACGAGGTCGTATCCCGCTAACTCATCCATATCCTTCCCTTATAATAAGGGAAGGGGCAGATGCTTCTCATTTTAGATGTCGCTGCTTGCAACATCGAAGCATCCGCGCCCCTCTCTTATTATAAGAGAGGGTAGGGTGAGTTATCCGGCCAGTCCTCTGCCGCGATGGCGGATTAGAGTATAATACCCATGTATGAACTCCCAAATACGCAAAGACTATCTTCAGGACAAATACGCGCTTATCTCGCCGCGGCGCGCCCAGCGGCCGGGGGACACGGTGGCTTGTCCGTTTTGTCCGGAAAACATGGCGAAGGGGCAGATCATCAAAGCCTATGGCAAACCGTGGAAGATCGCGGTTTTGAAGAACAAGTATCCGGCTTTCACCACGCAAAAGGGCGGCGTTTACGGGCGGCAGGAGATCGTCGTGGAAACGCCGGACCACACGCGCAAACTCTACGAACTGCCGGTCGCGGATATTGCCGAGTGTCTCAAGGTCTATGCCGACCGGGTTTTGGAAATGAAAAAGGACAAGCTCATCAAATACATTTTGGTTTTCAATAACGCTGGTCCGACGGCCGGGGCGTCAAAGGCGCATGAGCATACGCAAGTGATCGGCATGAATTTCATTTCACCATATCTTCAGGACAAGACTGACAAAGAGCATCTTTACAAGGGGGAGACGGGCGGGTGCATTTATTGCGATACGATCAAAAAAGAGGAAAAAGGGCCGCGCAAGATTTTTTCCGACAAGAACATTTTCGCCTATGCGCCATACGCTTCGCAGCATGCTTACGAGGCGCGCATTTTCCCGCGCCGCCACCTCGACAACGTCGCCGACCTGACCGCCGAGGAGCGCGTCTCGATCGCTTTCGCCCTGAAGAACATTTTGACCGCGGTGGGCGAATTGAAAGTTCCGTATAATTTCTACATGCACGAGCGCGTCATGGACCATGACCAGCATTTTTACATCAAGGTCACGCCGCGCGGCGCCCATTGGGCCGGATTAGAACTGGGAACCGGACTGATCATCAACCCCGTTGCCCCGGAAGCGGCGGCCAAATTTTACCGAAAAGAGTTTAGAAAATAAGGCGTCGCGTCGTCTTTGGCGCACGCATAATAAAAAGCGGCCGACGGAAGGTTCCGTCGGCCGTTGGCGTTTCAAGTATGCTTGTACTTTTCGATGATCCAGGCGATCTGGTCGAGCGACAGCTTGGTGCCGGCCTTTTTCGGGCTGCCAATGATGTTGTCAGCGCCGCCCCAGCGATCCGCCGACCGCGTCCTATCCTCGGCGATGTTGAGGTGCTTGCAGATGTTCCAAGTGGCAAAAGGAACAAAGATCGACATGCGCCCGATCGACACGGTATGCCTGCCATCCGGCCGATCGCGGACCGACATGTAGGCGCGGATGCCGTCGTGAAAGGCGCCGGTTCGTCCTTGCGCCCCAATTTCGCGGATCATCGCCCAATCCTCGCCGCCGCCAATGCGTTCGTAGCGAGTATCGAGCGGGATGCGGCCGTTGGTGCGGTTCAGATAGCGGGTGATGCGGCCTTCGACCGTATCAACGATCTCCGTGAACTCTTCGGCGTTCTTGTTATCGAACTGGCCGTTAAGCCGGAAATCGCGGTACGGCTTAAAGACCCAGGCGAGTTCTTCAAGCGCCGGCAGGTGCTTGGGGAAGGGGTAGGCGCCGGCCGTGCTATCCAAAAGGCCTTCGATCGAGACCAAACGATTGAGTCGCGAGTTCATGACGCGCGACACCAGCTGCGGATGGCGCAGCAGGAACACGGACAGACAAACGTCCTCGTCGCAATCGCTGGCCCAGACCAAGGTCTCGCGATCAAAGCGATCGAAGAGTCCTTGGCGAATGGCCACCAGCACCTGGCTGCAGGTGGCGCGCGTGGTCATGCGGTCGACTTTTTCGTGGTGATTGAAGTTGATATGCGGACCCTTGGGGTCGTATTTCGGCGGACCGGACACGAATCCGTCCAAAGCGATAGAATAATCGGGATAGCGGTTCCGGAACGTTCTCCAAAGAACCGGGGCAATCTCCGGCTTCATTTTTAGCGTAAGCAGCATCGGATTTTCCTCCGTTTTGCAAGGTGCAACGAACGGCTCTTTTTAACATTATCGCGGCCGAATGTCAATCCTTTGCAAAGCCAAAAAGGCCTTGCTTAAAGCAAGACCTTTTTTCGTGTCCAATGAGCGGGCAGAGGGAGTCCCCGCTCGACTCGGTCCGTCCGCGAGCGGGTCCGCCCAATCCCGCCAAAGCGGGAGGTGGGCGGAGAACCTTTTAAATTCAGCGAGCGGGCGGGGAGAATCGAACTCCCGCAGCCAGCTTGGAAAGCTGGCGTTCTACCATTGAACTACGCCCGCTCGCTAAATTTAATTTATATCGAGTTTGGAAAACTCGTGTAATAGCCGCTATACTATGCCCGCTCGCTGAACGCGAATTACTTTTGAATATTACGAAATTTCTTATCGGAGGTCAAACGCCGACAACCCTCACCCGCCCTTCGGGCACCCTCTCCCGTGCTCGGGCGAGGGTTTTTTATTACACCCTCTCCCAAGTATGGGAGAGGGTAGGGTGAGGGTTGCGGCAGTTTACGTCAGCCGGTCCGCCACCGCCGAGGCGGCGCAGGATTGCGGTTTGATGTGAACGGCAAAACCGTTGCCGCGCACGTAACCGGTGATCTCTTGGATGAGCGCGCGCGTCGGGCCCTGTTCGCCGATATCGACGTGGATCTCGATGTTATGGCTTTCGACTTCGCGCTCGGCCAGTTCTTCGACGATCGATTTGGCGACGGAAATAGAGAAGATCGCTTCTTGCCAAATGCGCTCGCGCAGCGTCGCGTAGCGCGGCTTTTGCATTTCCGACCAATAATATTTCGCGCCGGCTCCATGCCGATGCAGGACGATAGCCGTGATAAAGTGGGTCGTGGTATTCATTTCCGAGTCCGACCCCACCATGAGCGAATACCCCTTGCCCGCATCGGCCGCGACAAAAGCAACAATGCCGTCGATCATCTGGTCGAAGGTTTGGTTGCCGTAGGTGGGGCTATGGAAGGTCATCATGGTTTTATATGGAAGATTCTCGGCCTCTCGGGGCGACGCGATGCCAATCTGCTAATGCATGCTAATCTCCTAATCCGTAGCGGCGCGCAAAGCGCCCACGTCCGACATTCGTAGATTCGCATGCATTCGTATATTGGCATCGCGTCGGCCGCGCATCGCAAGATGTCGCGCCCCCATTCGCGGGATTCGTTAACTAGTCACTATGCTGTTTTCTTAACATTTTTTGATAAATAAATCAATATACCGGCAAATAAAGAAGACCGTCGCAAAAAGCGACGGTCTTCTTTTATCGGGCTGGTGGGGGTCGAACCCACGGCCTCCTGTTCCCAAAACAGGCGCGATACCACTTCGCTACAGCCCGATGTGAGGATGGAAAGCGCGAAAAGTCCGCGCCATCAAATCGCCGCAGCGATTTGCCTTTTGTCGACGACTGTTATTGGTCGAATCGGATTCGAACCAATAACAGACGGCGGCAAAGGTAATTGTGAAACAATTTGATGGCGCGGACTTTTCGCGTTTTCTCCGAGCGAGGTCCTGTATCGAGCGAGTCGCAACGAGCGAAGATACAGCCCTGCTTGGTCCGGGTCGATACAGCCCGCCGCATCAAAGCCCAATAACCATACCATTTTCGGTCGAAATAATCAACCCTGTATGATATAATGCGTTCTTATGATCAAATCGCGACTTGATCGCAATACCGCCATCGCGCTCGCCCTGCTGCCGGGGATCATGGTCTTCGTTTTGGAGTACGTTCTAACCGTTTTGAACATAAAAGAAGGGCCTTTTTCCCAGTTCGACATCGTCATGCATATTCTGGGCGGGGGAGCGGTCGCTTGGGCGGCTTGGGTATATATGGGTTATGCGCGGGCGGTCAAAAAATTGCCCCTGCTCCCGTTTTGGTTCTCCGTGGCCTTTGCCGTCGGCGCCGCCGCCATCGTCGGCGTCCTTTGGGAGCACTACCAATTTTTGCACGACACATTTTTGCATACCGATGAACAGCAGCTTGAATTCGGGATTTCGGACACGATGAAAGACCTGGCTAACGACCTCATCGGCAGCCTCCTAATTTCGGTTTTGATCGGTCGAAAGATGCTTAAAAAATAGCGCGGCATTGACCTTAAAAACAACCACCCTTTTCAGGTGGTTGTTTTGGTGCCGAGGACGAGAGTCTCCGCCCACCTCCCGCTTTGGCAGGATCGGGGGTATCGCAAAATATCCTGTGTCTGGATCATGATTCGTTCCGCTAACATTGTAGCCATGCAGCTTATCGCCGCCAACCTCATCCCTACCCTTCTCCTCGAATGAGGAGAAGGACAAGAAGCATCTTGCCCCTCTCCTTGATCAAGGAGAGGGTAGGGTGAGGTTCGGCGGCAAGGCATCGAAGTTACGTTTAGGACAGGCCGCGTATCATGGCTGGGCACGGCTTTTGGTACGCTAGCCGGATCAGGCGGACCTCTCGCGAACGGACCGGGTCGAGCGGGGAACTCGCAAAAATTCTCACTAACAAAAAAGCCACCGGAAAAGGTGACTATTTTGGTGCCGAAGGCGAGAGTCGAACTCGCCACGCCAGCCTCTTCAGGGCTGCGCTCTACCGCTGAGCTACTTCGGCAAGATGAAAATAATATCAATTATTGCATTTTTTTGCAAGTCCCGGCATAGAAAAGAACCCAAGGCAATTGCCTTGGGTTTGCTGAAGTTTTTCCTTAATTTATCGTTCCGCAGGCGGCCAGGCGCATCTTTCGCGCCTTGGCGCTGCGGATGCGTTCTTTGGCCGCGCCTATGCCGGCGGACACCTCTTCGAGAAAATGCATGAGCCCCGTTTCGTCCCTAAGCTCATGGTTCATCCTCCGATAGATGGCGACGACTGCGGCCGAAGCTTGGGCCGGATCGCCGTTGGCGCGAACGATTTTCGCGGCAGCCCGGAAGAGTGCGTCGGCAAGCGGCGAACGGCGCTGCTTGCGCTTGTCGACAGCCGTTATCTTTTTGCCGTGCTTCATGGCCGCCCTCCTATGCCTGGAGAATTTTGACTTCGTGCGTGATCGTGTCAAGAACGACCGCCGCGCCGTAGGAAATGAACTCGTCAAAATTCGGATCATTCGGACGGTTGGCCACCGTGGAAAAGTAGAAGCGGAGAAACGGCTTGATGAAAGCGGCGGACGTAATGGCAATGACCGCTTTTCGCGGTTTGCGGGTATCGGGTTTGCCTTCGACGCTCTCGGTGCCGCGGCGGCGGTTTTTTTCAACGAACGCCATGAGCGCGGCAAAGTTCTCCGGTTCGGGAAGGTCGAGCGTCATCGGCCGGCTGATCTGGTCCGGCTCAAAAGTGGCCGTCGGACCGTAGCCCGTCATTATTCCGTAAAGCGTCGGCCGGGCCAGTCCGTCGAGCGCGACCAAGAACAGGGCCTCGGAACAGCGGCTCGCGGTTGCCGCGACAATTTTTGATCCCATGTCCTGCGTTCGCCGGTCGGGCGCTTCGGCATTCCTTTCTACGACCAGGACCAAAAACGGTCCGGCGCGGTTTTCAACTGTTTCCATGGATCCCTCCTAGTCAAAGAACGATTGCTATGACCAGCCGTAACTTAGCCGATTGCGGCTGTTTTGTCAAAATAAAAACGCCAAGTCCGCAATTGCGAACAAGGCGTCAGGGGTCGCAGGCGATAAAGGGCGGCGCTTCAATGATGCCGATGCTTCGTCTATTCGTATCAATGACAAGGCCTTGGTATCGGGCTAAAGCGCCGTTTCGGCGGTCGCGATATGGGCCGTTCAGCGCGATGAGCTCGTCAATGAACGCGGCAATGGTGGCTTCGTGGGAAACGGCGATGATCGGGTGTTTGGCGCTAAGGCATTGAACGGCGAAGGCGCGCAGTTCGGCGCGGTCGATCGTTTCTCCGAGCGCCGGCCGCACGGCCCAAACAACATGGAACATGCCGGCGATAAGCGCGGCGGTTACGGCGGCTTCTTTCTCTTTGCCGCTAAGAATGTCCGGCCGCGGCGCCCGCAATTCTTCCGGGATCGCGCCAAGGGCGGCTTCGGCCATTCTGATCGTTTCAATGCAGCTCCCCGGGGCCAAATGTCCGGTGGGGGAGCCGGCTTGATCGCGCTGGATCGCGCCGTGTTTCAAAAGAACGATAGTTGCCATGGCTCCCTCCTTTCGTTAGAAGACTAGCACAATCCGGGGAAAATGACAGCCCGCCGGCCATTAAAAAAACGCCCCGAACGGATCGGGGCGCGGAACGTTATCGGATCGAAATGACATCGACGGTGAATTTTTCCGGGTCGACGAGCAGAGCCTGATTCCTGAAGCACGGCCGGTGTCCGACGAGCTTGAGCGGCCGGTTTTCGGCGGCGGCGCGGACGGCTTTCAGGATCGTCTTAAGACGCCGGCGGTGCGTAATGACGATCGCCGGATCGCGGGCGGCGATCAGTTTGCCGATGAGCGGACCCAATGGCGGAGCGTCGCCTTCGTCGGAAAGCGAAGCGTCGACCAGAACGGCGGCGTTCAGGTCTTTGGCGATGGCGTAGGCCGTTGCTTTTGCTTCCGCTTCGGGCGCCGTATAAACGGTCAGCCCCATGGTCTCTTCATCGATCATCTTTGGAATGAGCTTTTTGGTCAGCGTGACCTTGGCGGCATACTGATACAGCAATTTCTTTCCTAGGCGGAGAAACCACCCATGAGGAAGCACGGCGAATCTTGACATGATTTCTCCTTTCGCAGGGACCTTAGCATAACGCGGTAAAAATGTCACTCTCCGGACAGGTGGCGGATCGGCGCCGGCAAGGGCTTGCGTTTCCAATTCGTTTGCCGCATTATGTTTCTTAATAGTTCATTTCCAAATATCAAAAAAAGGAGGCTTGCGATGATGGAACAAGAGGTCCTGACAGGAGCGATCGCGATGGCGGTCAGGGAGCGCGAACTGGGCGGTTTCTTTACGAAGGCCGTCGAGATCGCCGGCAGGATGATCGCCAATAAGCAATCGCTGCGCGTTTCTTGCGCGAAATGCAATTCGACCGAGGTCTTTTGCTGCGCCACCACCTACGGCGTCGATGAAAAAGACGTTGCCTGCATTTGCGTGCACATCTGCTTTAATTGCGGCGAGAATATTCCCGCCGCCGATCTCATCTGGCGCCCCGTGCCCGACGAACCGATCCGCTGTTTCCATTGCAGCCGTCCGGTTCCGTTCCACAAGCCGCGCCGTTAAAAGCGCGCATCGTTTCCCTCGCCGGCGCCGGCGGGGGTTTTATTATTCGAGCGCAGCGAAGCGAAGTCGAGAATTTCTGATATTAAAAAGAGGACCGGGTGGTCCTCGCGAGTCGGGGTGTTTGCGTTAGGTCCGCGCTTCGACCGTTCGCATCCTGTTGTTTGCCAATGGCGAAACGGCGATGACCATGCCGTTGAGCAGGCTTTGCAGATCGGTACGGTCGAGGGAAGCGGCGAGAATGTTCTGCAGGTAGCCGACATTCCGCCGGTCGAAAAAGAACGTGTCCGAGGCGCCGGCATAGCGCAACACTTGTCCGACCACAAAGGTCCGGAGGTGGTCGTGAACCGTTTGTCTTGAGAACGGTCGGTATCCGGGGAACTTGAGGCGCAGTTGCTCCACCTGATCAGTGAGCTCGCTCTCTTTGTAGGTATGACGCTCCGAGCAGAGCAGGATCGCCGCCAGCAGTTCGCGGGTCGTTAGCGGCAAAAGTGGTTTGGGCTGTTCTGGATCGCCGGTTTGCATCGGTCCCTCCTAAAATGGCGCAAAATCGCACCTCCCGCATGGTACACCTGGCTTAAATCCTTGGCAATGGTCGGTTCAGACCGGGGACTTGAAAAGAAATGCAGGATTTGGTATAAAATAAGCCAAGGGTCGCTCATCCGCCCCTTGTTTGAATCTCCGTGTTTCGGGCGTTAAGGGGCGCGTATCTGCGGATACGCACACTCGCTCGGAGAAAGCGCAAAATAAGGGCGCAATCAAATTGTTTCACAATTTAACCGTTTGCCACCGTCTGTTATTATCTGAATTCCGATTCAGCTAATAACAGCCGTCGACAAACGGTAAATCACTGCGGTGATTTGATTGCGCCCTTATTTTGCGCTTTCGAGTCCTCACTTCGGGCGCGTAGCTCAGTTGGTTAGAGCGTTACACTGATAATGTAAAGGTCGATGGTTCGACTCCATCCGCGCCCACCAAAAAATCCTACCTTAACGGGTAGGATTTTTTGTATCGTTTTTTAAATTACACGTAAAAATTAATACTCTTGAAATGATCGGCGTTAAGCGCTAACCTCTCACCCAGGAGGGCGGTCATGAAGATAAGACGCAAGTTTGCCACAATTGCATATATGCTCCTTGGCGGGGCTATCGCCGTACTGTTCTTGCTGAGGGTTCGGCCATGAGCGAATCGATCATCTATCGGTTTTTGGAAGTGGCTGACAGCCACAATAGCAACGTGCGGAGCGATATCGATCTATTATTGAAGCGTCTCGCCGGTCCGCAGGCCTCGCTTTCGCTCGATGACTTCGTCGTCGTCGCCCACAAAAGCGTTTGGCGGGTCGCGGACGAAGAGTCGAGCGGGGCGATCGTCGGCATGGTCATCATGTCGTTAAATCATCTCCCCAGCGGTTCTTTCGGTCAGGTTTCGGACCTGGTCGTCCGGCCCGATCATCTCGGCGAGGGGATCGAGCGCAAGCTGCTCGAAGACCTGATCGCCTTGGCGAAGAGCGGCAAGAAAATACACTGCCTCACCGCCGCGCTCAAGGTGGCCCATTATGCCGCTCCCGTCTTCAAAAGCCTCGGCTTTGTCCGCGACGAGACCGGCAATCTCCGTCTTGTCCTTTCGCCATGATCCCCGTTCGTTTCCACCCGCCGCTTCGCAAGGAGCGGCATTTTTTTAACATTCTTCGAAGCTTGGTCTCGATGAATGGGTGGTTATTTGATGCTCGAAAGCAATTCGGCGGCCGCAGAAAGGTCTTTTGCAGGTAGGTTTTCGAACATTTCCTCGGCGCGTTCTTCGAGGGTGGCGGTCGCGTCTTTTAAGAGGTGTTTGCCGGCCTTGGTGAGCGTCGAAAAACGGGCGCGGGCGTCGGAGGCGTCTTCGAGCCGTTCGATGATGCCGATCTTTTCCAACGGCAGAATGAGGCGCGTAATGCCGGAAGCGGTCAGGCCAAGTTTTTCCGCCAGGTCGACGCGCCGCAGTTTTTCTTCGGGAGCCGAATCCAAATAGTGCATGATCATGAAGTCGGCAAAAGACAGCCCGTGGGCGCTAAAGCGCCGCGAGACGACTGCGCCGGCTTTGGTAACGGCGAATAAGAGCAAGATGTGTTTATTCATATGCCGCCAGTATACATGATATGTGCTTGATATGTCAAGCTTCACAAATGACCCGGCCGGGTCATTTGTGAAGCGGGGTTGGGAGCGTCGATTTTGCCGGTTTGGGTCGGCGGGGGAGGGGCACCGTCTCATACAGTGTAGCGCCGTCAATTTATCATCGTCATTGCGAGGAGTGAGCCGAGGCGAACGACGCGGCAATCTCGAGTAAATATCGCCATGGTTGCGTCGTTCACGAGATTGCCGCGCGTTTCGGCCAATAAACATCGGGCCAAAACGCTCGCAATGACGATAATTGATGAAAATAAGTCAGAATGAACGATAAGCATTGGTCTAGATCAAGTTATCCCTCACACTAAGTGAGATGGAGCCGCGGGGAGGTTGACATAAAGCGTTTTAGTGGTATGGTAAGTCATCCACCCGGGTGGAGAGCTGCTTGAAAATATTGCAATAAACTTCTGGAAAAGGACGTTAATAATGAAAACTTGTTCAAAAAACAATGGCGATCGCGCGGCACTGGAGAAACGCGTCAATTGCGTTTTTAAGGAGTTGCATGCAACCGCTCGCGACCGCAAGGCGATCGACGCTTTTCTCGCGCCGCTGCGAAACAAAGACGCGGTTACGCACGAGCACTACTTGCACAGTTTGCGCGTGGGCTTGCTTGCCGAACGGATCGGCCGGTTCATGCACCTGGACAGCAAGGTGCTCTTCTATGCCGGGCTGCTGCACGACGTCGGCAAATGCCAGACGCCGCTCGAGCTCCTCGGAAAAAAGGGGGAGTGGACCAAAGCCGACGCCGAAGCGATCAGGGCGCATGTCATGGACAGTTATCGAATGATCAGGGACCGCTTCGGCTTTACCGCCGAAATCGTGCTGCTGCATCATATCTTTCAGGCCTTCGGTTATCCGGCCGCGTTACCGCCGTTCCTGCGCGAATACAGCGAAGGCGCCAAGGTGATGATCAGGCTTTGCGGTTACCTGCTCGCAATCGCCGACGTTTACGACGCGTACCATCGCGATGATCGGCGCGCCGGCCGGTTCCGGCCGGGACGAGCGATCAGGGCCGGCATGCGCAAGCATTTCGTCGACCAACGCAAGCTCATTGAAGACCTGTACGAGGCTGAAATTCTCACGACATGATAAATCTGCGTCATCGCGACCGCGGCAAGACCGTCCCGATCATGCCGTCGCGCTCACGCTCCAGCCCCACCGCTTCCGACGACGATACGCTACAACGTATCGTCGTTTTTTGATATGATACGATCATGAAACGCTCCGCTTTCACCCTTGTCGAGTTGTTGGTCGTTATTGCGATCATTGGCTTATTGTCCACTATCGCCATCGTTTCAACCAGTTCGTCGCGAGAGAAGGCCAGACTTGCCGCCGCTAAACAATTTGCCGCGCAGATCGATCGCGATGAGGGAGATTCGCTCACTGGAGAATGGGATTTTGACGAGGGTTCGGGTGCGACGGCAACCGACATCTCCGGGTATAAAAATAACGGCACGCTGACCAGCGGACCAACTTGGTCGACCGACACGCCTAGCGGAACGGGTTCGTCGATCATCAATGGCAGTGCCAGCGGTTACGTAAGCATTCCCGACAGCGATATTTTGGATATTGGCACCGGCAGCGCCACAAGAAGCCTTTGGTTCAAAACGTCACAACCGGATCGCGGAATAATGTTGAGAAAATCCGACGCCTCCAACGTCAATGGAATATTATGTGAAATTGGAAGCATTGGGCCCGGTATTGTAGACTGCATACTGAATAACCCCCCTATTTACGCTACTGCATCAGGAAAATATAACGACGGGACGTGGCATTCTATGGTGGTCTCTATCGACAGAAGCGTCAACATAATGAATATTTACTTGGATGGCAAACTGCGTGGTTCCGCCGACATAAGTACTTTAAGCGGTGTCAACTTAAACGCTGCCTCCCCAATGTACATCGGCCATATTTCCCAATCGCTTATCGGGTTAACTGACAGTGTTCATTTTTTTAGCAACGCTTTAACTGCGATGGATGTCAGAAAAATGTATTTGGCCGAACTTCCTCGCCGGCTGGCGGCGATCAATAAATGATCATTTTTAAAAATAAAGCTTAATGAATCGCCGCGCCTTCACCCTCGTCGAACTTTTGGTCGTGATCAGCATCATCGGCCTGCTTTCGACGATCGCGATCGTGTCGCTTTCGTCGGCGCGCATGATCGCTCGCGACACCAAGCGTAAGGCTGACCTGAAGCAGATATCATCCGCAATTGAACTCTTTGCCGATGCCAATGGGTATTTGCCGCGCAACAGTCTCGGTTGGTGCACGTATATTTCAAATCCACCCTACATCGGGCAAGTTCCCGCCGATCTGGCTCCGTATTTGGCCAATTTTCCGCTTGACCCGGTTTTGCACGGCCAGGTTGGAGATTACTTTTATTATAACCGCGACAACCGGACCAAATATGTTTTATGCGCGCAAATGGAAAAACCGACCGGACAGAGTTATGACTATTCGGCTTGCACCGGCGGTTCGGTTTACAACTATTGCATTTCTCCTAACGGTTCGTAACGGCTTATGAGACGTCGCGCCTTCACCCTCGTCGAACTTTTGGTCGTGATCAGCATCATCGGCCTGCTTTCGGCGATCGCGATCACGCAAATGTCCTCGTCCCGGGAGAAAGCGCGGATCGCCAGGGGACTCTCATACGAAGACTCGGTATATCGGGCGGTTGGTGATGATGTGGTCAGCCGGTGGGATTTTAACGACTGTTCGGGCACGACGGCTTCAGATTCAAGCGGAAATGGATATAACGGGACGATGAACGCGGGCGCGACTTGGTCAACTAACACGCCGAACGGCCAAGGATGCTCGTTGTTATTCAATGGGTCGAACGGCTTTGTTGCGATTCCGTATATAAGCACTACAAATACGTCTTTGACGTACTCGGTTTGGTTCAATTCTTCGATCGCCGCAAGTAGCAGTATTCTTTCCCTGCGATACACCTTGCTGCGCGCGGGTTCGTCAGAAATCGACTGGTGGCCAAATGCCTCTACGCAACAGGTGGCGATTGCAAAAAATATCAGTCTAAACGCTTGGCACCAAATCGTTGTTGATCAAAATGGAACGGCGTATGCTATCTATCTTGATGGCGGCTTGCTTGGTTCGGGAACGAGTGTGGCGATCAATAATGCCAACGGCTCTAATTACATCGGTGAAGATGCATACACTAACGCAATATTCAAGGGCCTGATCGATAACGTCCGTACATTCAGCCGCTCGCTTACCGCTAAAGAAGTCCGGCAGATTTATGCCGAAGAGGCACCTTGGCACGGTTTGGTGGTCGCCTCGATAAAATGATTATTTGACGGACCGTTCATCATCTTCCATCTCGAGAAAATTTTTTTGGCCTGCCCGACGGAAAAATATAAATAATCGAATATATTAGGTGAGACCTAAGATCTGAAGCAGTTACAATAATAAAGTCATTGCGAGGAGCAAGCCGAAGCGAGCGACGCGGCAATCCCGCAGGAATATCGCCATGGTGGCAATTGAGAACGAGATTGCTTCGCCCCCGATGGCCATCGGGGGCGAAGCAATGACGGGAATATATAAACCCCTCGCCAAGCGCAGCGAAAGCGAAGCGGGTGAGAGGGTAGGCCTGCCCCGCGAAGCTTCAGCGGAGTGGAGGTGAGGGGAAAACAAAAACACCCCGCTTGCGCGGAGTGTCTTTTCAAGACACTGAAAACTTGATCGTGTATTTTACATGAACCCCTTCGGATAACTTCATTCGACTGTAGGTTAGGATCACCGTGCGATCTTAGGTCTCACCTCGGCGGAGGTGAGACCTAAGATCTGAAAACCCTTTTGATGAAGCGCTCGATTTATTTCTCAAATTCAAACCAGTTTTTTTCTCCGAACGCGTATCCGAAGCAAATAGGGTCGTTGAAGCTGCGTGTCGGCAGACCGACGCAATATTGGGAGGAGCAACCCAAGCCATTAGCGACCCCTGCGCAGCTTGCGTCTTTTTTTGGAATGGCTAGGTATGCCAAACAGCCAAGTAAAAGGGCGACGACGACGATCGTTTTTGACCGGTGGCTGAATTTAACGCTGACTTTAACGTTATAAACAATCAGAATAGCGAGAATCAAGATTGATAAGATCGCGTTGATTTTCGGTCCCAGTACCCCGGTGGAATAAATAAGGGAAATAAGAAATGCCAATGTCAAAAATATGTTTAAAATTATTTTGCTGAAAATTTTCATATCGGACTCTTTTATATCATTATGTTTAGTGCACAATATGATAATAACACAAAACCGCCATTAAGGCGGTTTTGCTTTAGGCGCTGAAAATTTTATTATGTTTTGGCATCGCCGCTTAGGTCTTGCCTGATTGGCGCGGACTGTTCGGTATGTTATTGAGGTGAAACTTTTTCGCCAAACGCATATCCGAAACAGATCGGGTTAACCATTGCTGTGGCCGGGAGACCAACGCAATAATTCGAGGAGCAGGCCGGGACGCCACAGGCCGAGTTTTTCTTGGGAATGGCTAAATATGCTAAACAGCCGAGAGAAAGAGCGATGAGGGTTATAGTTTTTGTTCTGCGGCTATATTTTGCGCCGACCTTC
>Ga0265314_10002502_pt1 | contig 18756 bp, 18 predicted proteins | sample 4126metaG_FD_203106 | JGI IMG/M metagenome (GOLD analysis project Ga0265314, IMG submission 203106) | Rhizosphere microbial communities from Carex aquatilis grown in University of Washington, Seatle, WA, United States - 4-1-26 metaG | ecosystem: Host-associated > Plants > Roots > Rhizosphere >... | reverse complement strand
CCCAAAGGGCGAAGGCGGGCGATTCACGGGTCTACACCAAAGTTTGGGGACAGAGGCATGAGTAGGTTGATGGTTAGTGGTTAGCCGCACTGGGCGATGACCCGGAGGCGGTAGTTGGCAAAGTTTCGGAAGCCATAGGCGCGGCGTTGGATGAGTTTCATTTTGCGATGGAAGCCCTCGGTGATGCCGTTGTTGCGGGTGAAGCGCCACATGCGGACGATCTCCTCGGTCCAGCTGGAGAGGGTTTTGGCCAGGGTGCAGGCGGGCTCGAGCCCGCTTTCGCGGAGGGTGGCGATGAGCGCCAGGAGCGTGCGGATATGGTGGCGGCACGAGGTCTTGCTCTGGGTCTTCAGAGCCAGCAGTCCACAGAGCCTTTCCTTGAGGCCATAGATGCCCTCCAGGACCGGCTGCGCCGTGAAGAGCTGGGTGAGCCGGACGCGTTGCTCCGGTTGGAGCCGGTCGCTCCGGGTGCGCAGCAGTCCGAGCCAGGCGCGATTCCAGCCGAGTGGCGGGCAGAGCTGCCGGGCCAGCTTGAGCAGGTGCTGCCCGACCAGCCGGATGGCGTGGAAGCGGTCGGCCACGATCTTGGCCCGGGGGAACCACCGGCGGATGATCGCCCGGTAGGTGTTGGACAGGTCGATGCACACCACCCGGACGCGCTCCCGGCCGCGCAGGGAGCGCAGGTAGCCAGCCAGTTCCGCTTCGCTCCGGCCGGGACTCAGATCGAAGATCCGGCGGTTCTTCAGGTCGCAGAAGGTGGTGGCGAAGCGCTGCCCGCGGTGGAGCGTGTGCTCGTCGATCCCGAGGACCCGGGGACAGTCCAGGCTGAGGCGTTCCCGGGCCTTGCGCTCGGTGAACTGGGCGTAGATGCGCCCCACGGTGGCCGGGCCCAGCTCCTCCCGCCGGGCCAAGGTCGAGGCGCAGATGCCGTCGTCGTGGCGTTCGAAGATCTGTTCCCGCCATGGTTCCGTGCTACGCCGGCCCGGTCGGATGCCGGGCAGCGGCTGCACAAAGCTGCGCCAGCACTCGGCACAACGATATCGCCGACAGGTGATCACCAGTTCACTGGTCTGGCCGAAGCACGCCAAGTGACGCACTCGCCGCTGATACCTCCCCTTGCTGCGGAGGCGTCCGCCTCCGCAGCAAGGGCACTGCCGGGGCGTGTCCAGCGCCTCGACGAAGACCCGCATCCTGAGATTGCTTTCCCATCGGATGATGCGGTATCCGGGAAGCGTTAGATTGATAGTCACAGGGGACATGGTGGCTCGTCCAAAGCCCCATGTCCCCATTCTTTGATGAAGAGCCAAAAGTGCGCCGGGCGGTGCATCGCCCATGACCACGACCGGCGGGTCAAAATGCAGGGGGGCAAACAAAAGCTCCTTGCACGGGTTGGGTCGGTTGGTACTTTGGGTCGATTTTCATCTTTAACCCACGCCCATGGTCACCGCCAACACCGAGCTCACCTATAACAGCAAAATCGAGGGGGAAGTCATCGTCACCCGGGCGGACGCCGCCATCAACTGGCTCCGGACGAACTCCATGTGGCCGATGCCAATGGGCCTGGCCTGCTGCGCCATCGAGCTGATGGCCACCGCCGCCAGCCGGTTTGACATCTCGCGCTTCGGCGCGGAGGTCATGCGCTTTTCGCCCCGCCAGTCCGACTGCATGATCGTGGCGGGCACCGTCACCTACAAGATGGCGCCGGTCGTCCGTCGGATTTACGACCAGATGGCCGCGCCCAAGTGGGTCATCGCCATGGGGGCCTGTGCCTCCTCGGGCGGCATGTACCGCAGCTATGCGACCCTGCAGGGCGTGGATCGCATCATTCCCGTCGATGTCTATGTCAGCGGCTGCCCCCCGCGGCCCGAAGCCCTGCTGGACGGACTGATGAAGCTCCAGGCCAAGGTCAAACGCGAGCACTCGGCCTCAAAGCTGCTGAGCGCCTGACACCGCCGCCTGCCGCGCATGACCACCGACGTCGACCTCACGACCGCCGTTAGCCAGCAATTTCCCTCGGTCACCGCCCGGGCCAGCCTCGACTGCCCGGCCTTCAACGTCCCTCCCGCCGACGTCCCGGCGCTCCTGCGGCACCTGCGCGATGCCCTCGGCTGCGACATCCTGACGGATGCGACGGCCGTCGACGCCGGCGCCGGCGCGGCCCCGCGCTTCACCGTGGTCTGGCACCTTTATTCCAGCACGTCGCACCGCTACGTGCGCGTGGCGGCGGCCTGCGCCAGCGACACCGACCCGGTCATGCCGACCGCCACCGGGCTCTGGGCCGGCGCCGACTGGCTTGAGCGCGAGGTCTATGACATGTTCGGCATCCGGTTTGACGGCCACCCCGACCTGCGGCGCATCCTGATGTGGGAAGGCTACCCGTATTTCCCGCTGCGCAAGGAATTCCCGCTCGCCGGCCTGCCCACCGACCTGCCCGATGCGGAGGTCGCCGCCGAGACGGGGACCGGCCTCATTTCGGCGCCGATGGCCGGCGGACCGTTCGTGGCCCGGTCGGGCCGGCCAATGGGCGAGGCCGAGCCGCGCGCCAAGGACGAGGCCTGGAGCGAACAGCACGCCAAACCCGAATAACCGCGATGGCCCCCGATTTTTCCTATCCCGATGCCGCCGCCAAGGCCGCCGCCGTCTTCCCCAAGGAATTCGAGCCGGAGAGGATGTCCCTGTCGATGGGCCCGTCGCATCCGTCCACCCACGGCGTGCTGCGCATCCAGTTCGAGCTCGACGGCGAGGTCGTGACCAAGGCCGACCCGGTCATCGGCTACCTGCACCGCGGCGACGAGAAGATCGCCGAGAACATGACCTACAACCAGTTCGTCCCCTACACGGACCGGCTGGACTACCTCGCCCCGCTCGCGAACAACATGGCCTACGCCATCGCGGTCGAGCGCCTGGCGCAGCTCGAGGTGCCGCCGCGCTGCCAGGCCATCCGCGTCCTCACCGCCGAGCTCGCCCGCGTCTCCTCCCACCTGATGGGCGTCGGCGCCTACGGCATCGACGTCGGCGCGTGGTCGGTGTTCATGTACTGCTTCGAGGAGCGCGAGAAGCTCTACCGGCTCTTCGAGGAGCTGACCGGCGCCCGCTTCACCACCAGCTACACCCGCATCGGCGGCCTGCAGCGCGACGTCCCCGCGGGCTGGACGGAGAAGGTGGCCGCTTTCTGCGACCAGTTCCTCCCGATCCTCGACGAGATCCTCGGCCTGCTCTCGCGCAACAAGATCTTCCTCGACCGCACCGTCGGCATCGGCGTCATCTCGCGGGCGGACGCCCTCAGCTACGGCCTCAGCGGCCCGAACCTGCGCGGCTCGGGCGTCGCGCTCGACCTGCGCAAGGACCGCCCCTATTCCGGCTACGAGCGTTACGAGTTCGACGTGCCGGTCGGCGCGCACGGCGACTGCTACGACCGCTACCTCTGCCGCGGCGAGGAGATGAAGCAGTCGGTCCGCATCATCCGGCAGGTGGTGCAGGATTTTCCCGGCGGCGACTGGTATGCCCGGGATGCGCGCAAGATCTTCGCGCCGCCGAAGGACAAGATCCTCTCGTCGATGGAGGAGCTGATCAACAATTTCATGATCGTGACCGAGGGCCCGCAGCTGCCGGCCGGCGAGGTCTACTTCGAGGCCGAGAACCCGAAGGGCGCGCTCGGCTTCTACATCGTGAGCCACGGCGGCGGCGTGCCCTACCGCCTCAAGATCCGCAGCCCCTCCTTCTGCAACCTGTCCATCCTGCCCAGGCTCTGCGTCGGCAACATGGTGTCCGACGTCGTCTCCATCCTCGGCTCGCTCGACTTCGTCATGGGCGAGTGCGACCGGTGACAACAGCAGCGAGCATCGAGTAGCGACTAGTGAGCATGCCATACCAACATCCATCTTCCAACTCTTCCGCGCTGGCCGGCGAACTACTCGCTACCCGCTACTCGCTACCCGCTACTTCCGCGCGATGAACCTGAAACCTGAAACCCTGAGCCAGATCGACGAGGTCATCACCCATTACCCGGTGAAGCGCAGCGCCGCGCTGCCGCTCCTGCACCTGGTGCAGGAGGACGCCGGCTGGATCTCGCCCGCGGCCATCGAGTGGATCGCGGCGAAGCTGGAGCTCGCGCCCATCAACGTCTACGAGCTCGTCACCTTCTACCCGATGTTCCGGCAGCAGCCGATCGGCCGCCGCCACATCAAGGTCTGCCGCACGCTTTCCTGCGCACTGACCGGCGGCTACCAGGTGTGCGCCGAGTTCCAGAAGCAGTTCGGCTGCCACCCGGGCGAGGTCTCCGCCGACGGCGAGGTCACCATCGACTTCGTCGAGTGCCTGGCCAGCTGCGGCACCGGCCCGGTGGTGATGATCGACGACGACCTGCACGAGAAGGTGGACGGCGCGAAGGCGCAGCAGTTGAGCCGGCAGATCAAAGCCGCGGCGCAGGCCCGGCCCGCCTCATGAAGAAATACCGCCTCATGCAGATCCCGCCGATCCGCTTCGGCGTCGTGCTCGGCCTGATCAACGGCGTGGCCGGCATGATCATCGCCCCGCTGTTCCTGATCACGCTCGGCATCGCCTTCACGGCCGAGGCGACCGGACACACCCCGAATTTCTTCCCCGCCGTACCCTGGTTCCTCGCGGGCGGGCTGGCCGTGTTCACGCCCGTCATCAACGCCCTCGGCGGCTTCCTCGCCGGCGTGCTCATCGCCATGGTCTACAACTTCGCCGCCCGCTGGACCGGCGGCATCGAGATCGTCCTCGAGGAGAAACCCTGATGCCGGCCGCGGCCCCTGCACCCACCCTTTCACTCCCGTCATGCCCGCCCCCGCCCAACGCCGCCTGATCTTCGCCCACATCGACGAACCCAACTACACCACCGACCTGGCCTGCTACCTGAAGCATGGCGGCTACACGGTGATGCGGAAGGCGTTCGCCCGCCCGCCGGCCGAGCTGATGGACGAGGTCAAGAAGTCCGGCCTGCGCGGCCGCGGCGGCGCGGGGTTTTCCTGCGGCCTCAAGTGGACGCTCGTCGACCGCAAGAGCGGCAAGCCGATCTACCTCATCGTCAACGCCGACGAGTCCGAGCCCGGCACCTTCAAGGACCGCTACATCATCCACCAGGACCCGCACCAGCTGATCGAGGGCACCATGATCTCGTGCTTCGCGAACAACGTGAAGCAGGCCTACATCTACATCCGCGGCGAGATGCCCCACGGCGCCCGCATTCTGGAAAAGGCGATCGCCGAGGCGCGGGCGGCCAACCTGGTCGGGAAAAACATCCTCGGGACGGCCTATTCCTGCGACATCTTCGTCCACCGCGGCGCGGGCGCCTACATCTGCGGCGAGGAGACCGGCCTGATCGAGTCGCTCGAGGGCAAGCGCGCCAACCCGCGCATCAAGCCGCCGTATTTTCCCGCCGTGCTCGGCCTCTACCAGTGCCCGACGATCGTCAACAACGTCGAGACCCTCTGCCACGTGAAGCACATCGCGGACATGGGCGGCGAGGCCTACGCGCGCATCGGCACGCCCAACAACACCGGCACGCGCATCTTCTGCGTCTCCGGCCACGTGCAGCGGCCCGGCTATTACGAGTTCGAGGCCGGCCGGATCACGCTGGGCCAGCTGCTGTACGAGGTCTGCGGCGGGCCCCGGCCGGGGCGCACCTTCAAGGCCGTCATCCCGGGAGGCTCGTCCGCCAAGATCCTCCGCTTCGGCGAGCGTTTCAAGGGCAAGCGCAAGGTCGGCGCGGACCTGGTCGAGTATGACTGGGGGGTCGAGGACGTCCCGATGGACTTCGACTCGCTGGGCATGATCGGCACCATGGGCGGCTCCGGCGGCGTCATCGTGATGGACGACTCCGTCAACATGGTCGAGGCGCTCGCCAACATCAACGCCTTCTACTCGCACGAGAGCTGCGGCCAGTGCACGCCCTGCCGCGAGGGCTCGCTGTGGATGAAGAAGATCACCACCCGCATGGTGCACGGCACCGCCCGCCCCGAGGACGCCGCCCTGCTCAAGAGCGTGGCCGACCAGATCCCGGGCCGCACCATCTGCGCCTTCGGCGAGGCCTGCTCCTGGCCGACCCAGAGCTTCCTCGCGAAGTTCGGCGACGAGTTCAAAACCTACCACGAGACCAAGCAGGTTGCGAAGGCCACCGGCGCGCCCGAGCTGGTCTGACCTCCCGCGAATTACACGAATGCACCCGAACCCCAGACACTCTTTCCAGTCTTCGCGTTTATTCGCGTGATTCGCGGGCCCAAAGAATTTTTCAGATGATTTCCGTTCCCAAACCCGACCTCGTGACCGTCAATGTTGACGGCCAGGACATCGCCGTGCCCAAGGGCACGAACATGATCGAGGCCGCCCGGCTGGCCAGCGTTGAGGTGCCGCACTACTGCTACCACCCGAAGCTCACCATCGCGGGCAACTGCCGCATGTGCCTCGTCGAAATGGGCCTGCCGGCCGTCGATCCCGCCACCAAGGCGCCGATCATGGACCCGGCCACCGGCAAGCAGAAGGTCAACTGGATGCCGCGCCCCACCATCGCCTGCGCGACCAACGCCTCGCCCGGCCTCCACATCCGCACCAACACGCCGGCCGTCGTCGACTGCCGCAACAGCGTCACCGAGTTCCTCCTCATCAACCACCCGCTCGACTGCCCGATCTGCGACCAGGCCGGCGAGTGCAAGCTGCAGGAATTTTCCACCGCCTACGGCCGCGGCTACTCGCGCTTCGTCGAGCAGAAGAACGTCAAGCCCAAGCGCACCCAGCTCGGGCCGCGCGTCACCCTCGACGACGAGCGCTGCATCCTCTGCTCGCGCTGCGTGCGTTTTTCCAAGGAAATCGCCAAGGACGACGTCCTCGGCTTCATCGATCGCGGCAGCCACAGCACGCTGACCTGCTACCCGGGCCGGAAGCTGGAAAACAACTATTCGCTCAACACCGTCGACATCTGCCCGGTCGGGGCGCTGACGAGCACGGATTTCCGTTTCAAGATGCGCGTCTGGTTCCTCAAGCCGACGCCGGGCATCGATCCCGAATCCTCCACCGGCGTGAACACCGAGGTCTGGAGCCGCGAGGGCGTCATCTACCGCATCACCCCGCGGCAGAACGACGCGGTCAACGACACCTGGATGGCCGACTCCGGCCGCGTGCTTTACAAGCAGGTCAAGGCCGCCGACCGGCTCCTGGCCCCGGCGATCAACGGCGCAGCGACCGCGCCGGAAATGGCGCTGAAGGCGGCGGGCGACCTGCTCAAGGCCGGCGCGGTCGCCGTCGTCGCTTCCGGCCGCAGCACGGTCGAGGAACAGTTTCTGGCCAAAAAAATCGCCAACGCGCTCCAGGCCTCCGTCTCGCTTGTCAGCCGCGTGGGGCCGGGCGACGGCATCCTCGTCTCCGCCGACCGCAACCCGAATGTCCGCGGCGCGCTCGTCACCGGCCTGATCTCCGCCCTGCCTGAGCAAAAACTCACCGCGCTGGCCGCCGCCATCGACGCCGGCAGCGTCACGACGGTCCTCTCGCTCGGCGAAGATCTCACCAGCTCCGGTCTCACTGCCGCGCAGTTCGCCAAGATCTCAGTCATTTGTCTCGGTACGCATAAAAACGCCACCAGCGACGCGGCCAGGGTCGTCATCCCGACGCTCACCGTCTTTGAAAAAGCCGGCTCATTCGTGAACCAGCAGTTCCGGCTGCAGAAGTTCGTCCCGGCGGTGCCCGGTCCGGCGGGGGTCGCCGACGATCTCGCGACCCTCGGCCGGCTCCTCGCCGCCGTGGGCGGCGTCGAACTGCCCGCCGACCTGTCCGGCCTTTGGGCGGCGATGGCCGCCGCGGTGCCCGCGCTGGCCGGCACGACCCACGCCACGATCCCCGCCGCCGGCCAGCTGCTCGATGCCGCCGCCTGGGCCGGCCTGCCCTTCGTCGAGGGTGAGACGCTCCACTTCAAGCCCGCCGCGGCGCCGGCCGCGGCCCTCGCATGAGCGCTGTGGTCACATTTTGGGCCGGTCTCCCGCTGCTCGTGCAGATGCTGGTCAAGGGCCTCGCGGTCATCGCCGTCATCTTCCCGATCGGCGGCGCGTGCTCGCTGGTCGAGCGCAAGATTTCCGCCTGGATGCAGGGCCGCCCCGGCCCGAACCGCGCCATCCCGTTCTGGTTCGCCTGGGTGCCGGTCGTCGGTCCGTTCCTGCAGCGGCTGGGCGTGTTCCACCTGCTGGCCGACGGCGGCAAGATGTTCCTCAAGGAGGACCCGGTCCCGGGCCACGTGAACAAGTTCTACTTCGTCCTGGCCCCGGTCGTGGCGATGATCCCCGCGCTCACCACCGTCACCGTCGTGCCGTTCGGCGCCTACCTGGACGACGCCGGCCGGCTGGTGCCCCTGGTGCTGGCCAACGTCGACGTGGGCATCCTCGCGGTGTTCGCGGTCTCCTCGCTCGGGGTCTACGCGCTGATCCTCGCCGGCTGGGCCTCGAACTCGAAGTATCCCTTCCTCGGCGGCGTGCGCGCCTCGGCGCAGCTCATCTCCTACGAGCTGTCGATGACGCTCTCCGTGCTGCCGGTGTTCCTCTGGGTCAACGCCCCGGACGGTGAGGGGACGCTGAGCCTCTTCGACGTCGTGGCCGCCCAGTCGGGTTCCTGGCATTCCTGGCACGGGGCCTGGTTCATCTTCACCATGCCGGTGTCGGCGGTCGTCTTCCTTGTCGCGCTGTTTGCCGAGACCAACCGGCTGCCGTTCGACATGGCCGAGGGCGAGGCCGACCTCGTCGGCGGCTTCCACACGGAGTACGGCTCGCTGAAATGGGGCCTCTTCTTCGTGGCGGAGTACGGCAACATGCTGGTGGGCTCCGGGGTGTTCATCCTGCTCTTCCTCGGCGGCTGGAATCCGCTGCCGTGGGTCCCGCTCACCGATGTCGCGGCCTGGCTGCACCTCGGCCACCAGCCCATCCTGCTCGGCCTTCTCTCCCTCGTCATCTTCCTCGGCAAGGCGCTGTTTTTCATCTTCCTGTTCATGTGGGTGCGCTGGACCGTCCCGCGCTTCCGCTACGACCAGGTCATGAAGCTCGGCTGGCAGAAGCTGCTGCCGCTCGCCATCGGCAACCTGATCGTGTACGCCGTCCTGATCGCGGCCATCCAGCGGCAGCTGGGCTGGCCGGCGTACCTCGGCATCCTCGCCGCCGCCGCGGCGGTCCTGGCCCTGGTGTTCGTCAACCCGCTCAAGAAAATCGCCGCCTGACGCCCATGCCCTACACCGTCGAACGCAAAGCGCTCACCCTCGCGGAACGGCTCTACCTGCCGCAGATCTTCGCGGGCATGCGCGTGACGCTGAAACACCTGCTGGCGCCCACCATCACCCTGCAGTATCCCGAGCAGCGCCCGGCCATCCCGCCCGGCTACCGCGGCGTGCCCACGCTGGTGCTGGACCCGAACGGCCGCGAGAAATGCGTGTCCTGCCAGCTCTGCGAGTTCGTCTGCCCGCCCAAGGCGATCCGCATCACCCCGGGCGAGATCCCGGCGGACGCCCCGGCCGCCCACGTGGAGAAGGCGCCCCGGACCTTCGACATCGACATGCTGCGCTGCATCTACTGCGGCCTCTGCCAGGAGGTCTGCCCCGAGGAGGCCATCTTCCTGCAGAACCAGTACTCGATGACGGGCTACACCCGCGCCGAGATGGTGAACAACAAGGCGCGGCTCTACGAGCTGGGCGGCACGCTGCCCGACACGCACCACAAGTGGGACAAGAAAAAGGCCGCCGCGGAGGGCGGCAACGGACACGGATGAACAACCCGAGTAGCGAGCATCAAGGCTCGATGTCGTTTTCTACCCACTACCCACTACCCGCTACTGATCCCGATGTCCCACCTCCTTTTCTACACCTTCACCTTCCTCACGCTCGGCGGCGCGGTGCTGGTCGTCGTGAACAAGAACGCGGTCAACGCCGCGATGTTCCTGCTGGTCAGCCTCGTCGGGGTGGCCGGCCTGTTCGTGCTGCTCGACGCCGCGCTGCTGGCCTTCGTGCTCCTGCTGGTCTATGCCGGCGCGGTCGTCGCCCTGTTCCTCTTCATCATCATGCTGCTCGACACGACGCCGGACGCGCTGAAGCCGTTCAAAAAGTCCACCATCGCGGCCGCCACGCTCGGGGGCGCGCTGCTGGTCGTCGGCGTCCTGTCCCTCTACCACCGCGCGGAGTTCCCCGCCGCCGCGGCCCCGGGCGCGGGGCCAAGCCTCAAGGCGTATGCCGAGCAGCTCTTCACGACCTACCTGCTGCCGGTGCAGGTCGTGGGCTTCATGCTGCTGGTCGCCATGCTCGGTGTCATCGTGCTGAGCAAGAAGTTCGCCGACCCGGAGGATGCGAAATGAAACGGGGAAGCATCGCGCCGCGCGTAGCGGGTAGCGGGCATCCGTTGTCCACGGCCTTGGCTTCTGCTCGCTACCCCCTGCTCGCTGCCCGCTACTTCTTATGACCGACATCGGCCTCAACCAGTACCTGCACCTGAGTGCGCTGCTCTTCGCCCTCGGCTTCTTCGGCGTGCTGCTGCGCAAGAACACGCTCGTGATCTACATGGGCCTCGAGCTCATGCTCATCGCCTCGACCCTCGCGCTGGTGGCGTTCTCGCACTTCAACGGCACGCTCGACGGCAACATCTTCGTCTTCTTCATCCTCACCATCGCGGCGGCCGAGGTCGCCGTCGGCCTCGCCATCATCGTCGCGCTCTTCCGCCAGCGCCACACCGTGCAGGTCGAGGAACTGAACCATTTGAAGCACTGAGCATGATCCTGGAACTGCATCCGCACACCCCGGCGCTTTGCGCCACCCCTCTCCAGAGGGGAATCCGCGCCGGCGGACATGACCAATCCCCTCGGGAGAGGGGTGCCCGCAGGGCGGGGTGTGTATGCTTCACGCGGACCCAGCCATGACGATGCTCCAGCATGCCATTCTGATCCTCGTGTTGCCGCTGCTCTCGGCGGCGGTCATCGCGCTGTTCCTGCGCCGGCGGGGCGCCGCGGCCGCGGGGCTCTCGACCGCGACCGCCGGCGCGATCGCGGTCCTCGCCGTAATCCTGCTGCTGCACGGCGAGCGTTTCGAGGACTCGGTCGAGTGGCTGCGCTTCGGCGACTTCACGGTGCGGCTCGGGATCAAGTTCGACGATCTCGCCGCGCTCATGCTGTTCATCGTCGGCTTCGTCGGCTTCCTGATCCACGTCTTCTCGCTCGGCTACATGCACGACGACCCGGCCCGGGCGCGGTTCTTCGGCGGGCTGTCGATCTTCATGTTCTCGATGATCGGCATCGTGCTCGCCGACAATCTGTTCATGATTTTCATCTTCTGGGAGCTGGTCGGCTTCAGCTCCTGGCTGCTGATCAACCACTATTACGGGAAGCAGGCCGCGGCCGACGCCGCGAAGAAAGCCTTCATCGTCAACCGCGTCGGCGACTTCGGTTTCCTGCTCGGCATCCTCATGTGCCAGGGGAGCAATGGCACGGTCAACCTCACCGCGCTCGACGGGCACCATGTTTACAGCACCCTGATCCCGCTGCTGCTGTTCTGCGGTGCCGTCGGCAAGTCCGCCCAGCTGCCGCTGCAGGTGTGGCTGCCCGACGCCATGGAGGGCCCGACGCCCGTCTCCGCCCTCATCCACGCCGCGACGATGGTCGCGGCCGGCATCTACATGCTCTGCCGGATCAACGTCCTCATGGTGCCGGACGCGCTCACGGTCATCATGTGGACCGGCACGGCCACCGCGCTCTACGCCGCGCTCTGCGCCATCGTCCAGCGCGACATCAAGAAGGTGCTGGCCTACTCCACGCTCTCGCAGCTCGGGTACATGGTCGCGGCGTTCGGGCTGGGCTCGTCCGTGCATGAGCTGAGCAAGACCACGGCGGAGGCCGGGGCCGCGGGCCTGGCGCTGGCCTCGATGACCGTGGCCACCGGTGTGGGCGCCGCGATGTTCCATCTGACGACCCACGCCTTCTTCAAGGCGCTGCTCTTCCTCGGCTCCGGCTCGGTCATCATCGGCTGCCACCACGAACAGGACATCTTCAAGATGGGCGGGCTGCGCAGGAAGATGCCGCTGACATTCATCACCTTCACGATCGGCGTGCTGGCGATCATCGGCCTGCCGGGCCTGGCCGGCTTCTTCTCCAAGGACGCCATCCTCTACCTCGCGATGGAGAAAAACACGGCGGTGTTCGCCCTCCTGGCCTTCACGGCGGTGCTGACCGCGTTTTACATGGTCCGGATGTGGAAGCTCGTCTTCCTCGGCGAGGCGCGCGCGGAACCGGCCGGCCACGCGCAGGAGAGCGGGCTGGCGATGACCCTGCCGCTGGTCGTCCTCGCCGGACTCTCCGTCGTAGGCGGCTATTCCGCGGTGTACGGCCGGCTTGCCGGCTGGGTGGCGCTGCTCGTGCCCGAGGCCGGGGAGGCGGCGCACACGACCATCCTGCTCGTTTCCCTGGTGGTGCTCACGCTCGGCGCCGGTTCGGCGCTGGTCTTCTACCGGTCCGCGGCGACCGATACGCTGGAGGAGCGGTTCCGCCTCGTGTTTGGCGGGCTGACCTGGCTGCAGGAGTCCTTCGACCGCCTCTATAATTATTACGTGGCGAAGATCCAGCAGCGCTTCGCCATGCTGCTGAACTTCCTCGAGCAGATCTTCCTCGCCGGCCTGATCATCCGCGGGTTCGCCGGGGTGGTCGGGCTCGTCGGCTACGGCGCCCGGGCCTTCTACACCGGCAGTCTGCACACCTACGTCTACTGGTTCCTGCTCGGGGCCGCGCTGCTCTGGGCGTTCGCCGCCGGGGTATTTTAAACCGTGAATCTCTCCAACGCCCACCTGCTGCAGCTCGCCATCGCCACGCCCCTCGGGGCCGCGCTCATCATCGCGCTCGGGCTGCCCAAGCGCCACGCGACCAAGCTGGCGGGCGTCGCCTTCACGCTGCCGGCGCTCATCGCCCTGTGGCTGTGGAAGGAGTTTCCCGCCGAGGGCGCCGCGCACTATGCCTTCGCGAGCACCACCGACACCGGGCTGGGCGGCTTCGGCATCAACCTGCGGCTCGGGCTCAACGGCATCTCGCTGCCGATGTTCCTGCTGGCGGGCCTCGTCGGGCTGGCCGCCGGGCTCTATGCGCTGCGGTCCGAGGCCGAGCGGCTCAAGGTCTACCTGATGCTGCTGCTCGTCATGCAGGGCGGCCTGCTGGGGGTGTTCGCGTCGGTGGACGTGTTCTTCTTCTACTTCTTCCACGAGCTGGCGCTCATCCCGACGTTCATCATGGTCGGTGTCTGGGGCGGACGCGACCGCAGCTACGCGGCGATGAAGATGACCATCTACCTGACCGCGGGCGCCATGCTCTCGCTCATGGGCCTCATCGCGATCTACGTGAAAAGCGGGGCGCACTCCTTCGACCTCGTCACGCTGCGCGAGACCCTTGCCGCCAACCCGCTGCGGGTGAGCATGCAGAAGAACCTCTTCGGGCTGCTGATGTTCGGCTTCGGCATCCTCGTCTCGCTCTGGCCGTTCCACACCTGGGCGCCGCTCGGCTACGGCGCCGCGCCCAGCTCGGCGGCGATGCTGCACGCCGGCGTGCTCAAGAAGTTCGGGCTCTACGGCCTCATCCAGATCGCGCTGCCGCTGCTGCCGGTGGGGGCGGCGTGGTGGGCCTGGAAGCTCGCGCTGCTCGCCGCCTTCGGCAACGTCATCGTGGTCGGCCTCATCACCATGGCGCAGCGCGACCTGAAGCAGATGATCGGCTACAGCTCGGTCATGCACATGGGCTACTGCTTCCTCGGCGTCGCCTGCCTCGGCGTCACGGGTCCCGGCGGCGTCGTGCTCCTGATGGTCGCGCACGGCCTGTCCGTGTCGCTGCTGTTCCTGCTGGCGACCAGCGTGCACCACCGCACGCACACCTTCGACCTGGCCGACATGGGCGGGCTGGCGCAGCGGACGCCGGTGCTGGCGGCGTTCTTCGTCGCCGCCACCTTGGCGAGCATCGGCCTGCCCGGTTTCGCCAACTTCTGGGGCGAGCTGACCATCTTCGTCGCCCTGTGGAAATACTCCCCGGGGCTCACCGCCGTGGCGACGGCCGGCCTGGTCATCTCCTCGGTCTACGGCCTGCGCGCTGCCGCGCGGGTCTTCTTCGGGCCGCCGAGCGCGGCCCTGACGCAGGTCATGGCCGGGCACCCGCCGGCGGACATGGGCTGGGGCGAGCGGCTGCCGGCGCTGATCCTCCTCGCCGCGCTGCTGCTCTTCGGCATCTTCCCGCGCCTGGTGTCCCAGACCGTCGACCAGGCGCTCAGCCAGCCGGCCGAGACCCCCGCGGCGCTCGTGCATTTCAACCGCTGACCGCCCGCCGCCATGACGACCGCCCTGCTCCAGAAAATCGCCGCGACCAACGAATGGTGGGCCATTGCGCCGGAACTGCTGCTGGGCTGCAGCGCGCTGGCGCTGCTCGGGCTGGAGATCGTGCTGCCGCGAAAGGACCACCGCTCCATCCCCCTGTTCGCACTCGCCACCCAGGCGACGGTGTTCGGCCTCCTGCTCGCGGGCCTGTACTCGGACTACGAGGGGACGGGCACCTTCGGCGGGCTGCTGCAGCACAGCTTCCTCGGCCACGTCGCCCGGGTGTTCTTCCTGCTCTCCTCGCTGCTGGTGTGCTTCCTCGCCGGGATCTGCCTGCCGCGGTCGAAGATGCCGCGGGTCGAGTTCTACCACATCGTGATGGTCGTCACCGCCGCGATGATGCTGCTCGTGCAGAGCGCCCACTTCGTGATGTTCTTCGTGGCGCTCGAGACGGTGACCATCGGGTTCTACATCCTCGTCAGCTATTACCGCGACCGGCCGCTGACGCTCGAGGCCGGCCTGAAATACCTGGTGCTGGGCGCCCTCAGCTCGGCGATCATGCTGTTCGGCATCGTGCTGCTCTATGGCGTGGTCGGCCGGGTCATGATCGGCGGCGTGGTGCACACCGGCTTCGAGTTTGCGGTGGCGGCGGATTTCCTGCGGCAGCATCCCGACAGTTTCCTCGGCCTCGCCGGGGCGCTGCTCGTGGTCGGCGGCGTCGCGTTCAAGATCGGCGCGTTTCCGTTCCAGATCTGGATCCCCGACGTCTACCAGGGCGCGCCGACGCCCGTCACCGCGTTCCTCGCGGTGGCGTCCAAGGCCGCCGGCTTCGCCGTGCTGCTGACGCTGGTGGGCACGGTCTTCGCCCCGCTCCAGGCCGTGTTGGTGCCGGTGCTCTCGCTGCTGGCCGCGGCCACGATCATCTTCGGCAACCTCTCCGCGCTGACCCAGCGCAACACCAAGCGGCTGATGGGCCTCTCCGGCGTCTCGCACGCCGGCTACCTGCTGCTCGGCGTGATCGCCTCGTTCCGCGTGGATTGGGCGCCGGCCGCGGTCTGGTTCTACCTCTATGCCTACCTGCTGGCCTCGATGGCGGTGTTCGGGGTCATGGCCCACCTGGCCGGCCCGGACGACGCCGACCAGGAACTCGCGCACTACGAGCACCTGGCGAAGAGCCGGCCGTTCCTCGCGGCCGTGCTGGCGGTGGGCGTCGGGTCGCTCGCGGGCATCCCGCCGCTCGCGGGCTTCCTCGGCAAGCTGCTGCTCTTCATCGCCGCCTTCCAGGCGCACCTGTACTGGCTGCTCGCGGTTGCCATCGGCGGCGTGGTCGTCTCCATCTATTACTACTTCGGCTGGATCAAGGCCGCGTTCTTCGAGTCGGCGACCGGCGGGACGGCCCCGGCCGAACTCCCGGCGCCCGCCGTCCCGACGTGGGTCAGCGTCCTGGTCCTCGGGGCGCTGGCGCTGGCGACGGTGCTGCTCGGTTTCTACCCGCAGCCGCTGACCCACTGGCTGCCGTTCAGCTAAACGGCGGCGGCCGCATTTATTTCCTTCGCACCGGCCGGCGAATCTGATTCGTCTGAGCCCGCGCATGAAGGTAACCGGACTCGCCATTGTGCCGCCGCCGGCGGCCGCTGATCTCCCCAAGGTAACTCCCGAGTTGCTGGCCTCCGTCCTCGCCCGCTATTCGCGGAGCAACGACGGCATCGGCCGGATCATGGAAAAGGTCGACCTCGCCAACCCGGACGAGTCCATCGACCGCATCCTCAAGTTCGTCGACTACGGCCACGCGTCCATCGGCGGCCTGACCGGCGGGCTGGCCCTCGCGCTCGACGACGTGTCGATGTGGCTGGCGTACAAAATCTTTGAGATCGCCCAGATGGCCGACGGGCAGGAATCGAGCACGCGCTACATCACGATGGCCGCGACGAACCTGCCGACGGCCGGGGAGCTCGGCATCCCGGAGGACCTTGCCCCGCACTGGTCGGAGCTGATGGCACAGGCCTTCGCCGCCTACCATGCCGAGTACGAGCGGCTGGACCGCGCGGCGCAGGCGAACCCCGGGCTCGTGCGGCTGCCCCCGGACGCCAAGCCCGGCGTCGTCACCCGGCTGCGCAAGAACTACGCGCTCGACCGCGCGCGCTACTTCATCCCGCTCGCCACGCGCACCAACCTCGGGCTCGTGCAGAGCTCGCGCATGTGGGCCCTGACGGTGAAGCAGCTCGACTCGCTGCCGCTGCCCGAGGCGCGGGCGGCGGCGAAACTGATCCGCGACGAGCTGCTCAAGCTGTCGCCGCGGCTGATGCGCCACAGCTTCGCCGAGCCATCCTACCAGGCCCAGGCGCAGCAGGAACTGGCCGCGAGCCTGCAGCTCGGGCTCGAGCGGCTGTCGACCCAACCCCTCGCCGACGAGGTCTGGGTGAAGGTGGATCGCGACACGCCGCCGTGGCTGCGCGAGGCGCAGCCGCTCGCCGAGGCCCTGCGGCACCGGGCCAACCGCTACGGCTACCAGGGCACGGCCACGCGCCGGATGCGCGTGAGCTTCGCCTGGAACAACCTGGCCATCGCCGAGCTCCGCGACCTCAACCGCCACCGCACGGGCCACCGCTACACGCCGCTGATCCAGGCCGGATTCTACCTGCCGCCCGAGATCGCCGCGGCGGCGCACCAGCCGCTGCTCGCCGCGCAGGCGGCGCTGACCCGCGAGCTTATGACGCGCGGGTCCCCGGCCTATGTCTATTCACTGCTGCTGGGGGCGCAGACGCCGTTCGAGCACAGCACCCACGCGGACAAGTTCATCTACGAGGCCGAATTGCGCACCGGGATGGGGGCGCACTTCCGCTACGCCGAGCACCTGGCCGCGGCCCTGAGGGAATTCACCCGGCAAGTGCCCGAGGCAAAGGCCTGGGTCGTCGAGGGCACCGCGGAGCCAGAATAGGCTTGCCGCATCGGGGGTGCGGACGAACATCCGGCCTGCCTGCCGCGTATGCTTTGCCGAGCGAAATTCCGCGTTATCCCCCCCCTTGTCGGCACCCTGACGGCGGCGGGATTGTCGCCGGATCCGGTGCCGCGGAAACCGGACGTGCAGACTGCGGGAGGCGGCCGTTGAACATGGGCGTCCGTTTCAAAATCCTGCAGTTTAACATGCAGTACGGGCAGATCTGGGACGACGCCTATCCCGATCACGCTCCCATCCGCCTGAACGCGACGTTCAAGGAGATCCAGTCCCATGATGCGGACATCGTCATGCTGCAGGAGGTGGAGCGGGCACAGCCCGGCGGCTTGCAGTCGGCGCTGCCCCAGAATTACTCGCAGCTGCAGCAGGCCCTCGCCGGCTACCATGGCTTCTTCGCCTATCCCAAGGCGGACCCGCGCGAGCTGCCCTTCGGGATCGGGCTGGCGATCTTTGCCAAGACGCCGCTGCGCGACAAGCTGCGGGTCGACCTGCCCTCGCCGTCGGTGGAATTTGATTTCTTCGGCGAGAAGCGCACCCCCACCGACCGGCTGCTCATCGGGGCGACCACGACCATCGGCGGGCGCGACGTGCGCGTGCTCAACACCCACCTGCTGGCCTTTTTCATGCTCAAGACCAGCAGCGAGGAGCACCGCGAGCAGCGCGACCTCGTCGCCCGCCAGCTGCAGGAGCACAGGGGCATGCCCACGCTGCTCACCGGCGACTTCAACGTCAGCAAGCACGACTCCCTCATCGGGCAGTTCGGCGACATCGGCTACAAGACGGTGCAGGCGACCGAGATCACCTGGCGGCGCCGGCCGTATGTGCTCGACCACATCTTCTACAATGACTGGCTGCGGCCGACGGCGTGGGTGGTGAAGCCGACCCCGGCGTCCGACCACCATACCCTGACGGCGGAGTTCGAGTTCACGCGGTAGGGCGGCCGCGGCCGGCCGCGATCACTTCCCCCGTCGCACGCGCTCCTTCTCCGCCTCGCGCTCCTCCTCGAGCCGGGCCTTTTCACCGGCCATCTGTTTCCGGATCTGGTCGGCCTCGTCGAACTTCTGTCCGCCCAGCGCGGTGTTGAGCTGCTGCTTCAGGAAGATCTCCCGCTCGGCGGTCTTCCCCTGGTAGACGCGGTCGATCTCCGCGAGGCGGGCCTTCTGCTCCGCGCTCAGCGGCCGGGCGGCGGGGTCGGACTTGGCCAGGCGTTCCAGGGCGAGCTCGTAGGCGCTTTTCATGGGGACCAGCGTGACCGCGGATCCCACGGAACACACGGAAAAATATCAGATGAATCATGTAGGGCGGGATCGCGGTGTATGGACTCGGGTCAAGGGTAACAGGTGTCCCGGGTAGAGGGTAACACTTTTGAATGGGCTGGTTCGAGGGGATGATAGCAGCCTCTGGGTCGAGAGGTCGGCCTGGTACAGTCGATAACCCCGAGGGTGAAGGCCGCGAGGCAAACGCGGTAGTGCCCGTCGGTAGCCGTGGGCC